>JAANCK010846095.1_pt1 | contig 22980 bp, 20 predicted proteins | sample 7277841 | NCBI WGS metagenome assembly JAANCK01 (sample SAMN14222788, study PRJNA588281) | permafrost metagenome | isolation source: Arctic cryosol methane SIP | place: Canada:Nunavut | collected 2015-07 | reverse complement strand
TTTCCTCCAGCGGATCGATTTTCTCGATTTTGTATCCAACACTGCGCAGAGCTTGCTTGGCCACAGATTTCAACGACATCCGGTCTCCCCTTTCATTGAGATCACTGGTTTTTTCTGCATATCAGGAACATTATCAGGAACAAGACCAATCCATCTGCTTAAATTTTGCCAGAGCGTGGCGGCAATATCTGCATGTTGGTCGATCAGGTTCTGTTTGCACATAGGGTCTGACGCGACGTCGAAAAGTTGGAGAAGGTGGCCGTTGCTGAGTGGTTGATAGGTCAATTTCCAGCGACCTCTACGTATCATGCGATCCTTCGCATCAATAATGCACATCGTATATTCTGGTTTGATCGCCAAAGTGCCGCTAGCACGATCAGGTACTTCTATGAGTCCCAACAAGTCAGGATAGCGCAGGTGGTGTTGCGGTAGCCCGGGAATGTCAGCGATCCAGATGCCGGTTTCATTGAAGGCATCGAGTTGGGGGCAAAGGCTACCTGGCCTCATGCAACTGACAAGTGAAACGCCATCCATGTTGCGGGTCTGTGGGTGCCCACACAATTCCAGAAGCGTGGGGGCCAGATCGATTGAGCGCACTACCTCGTCTATTTTTCCCTTGGCAGGTGAGCGTGGATCTCGGATCACAAGTGGGATGCGAGGGCTGGCTTCGCCGACTGCCGAATTGCCTTGTCCCCACGTGTCGTGTTCAAAAAATTCCATGCCGTGGTCGGAGTAGACGACGATGATGGTGTTGTCGGATAGTCCGCAGGCATTAAGATGGGCCAGCATTTTGCCAACTTCATCGTCGAACTCCGCCACGCAGCCGTCGTACAAATCGATGATCTGGTCGAGGTCGAATTCCTCCTTGGGCGCACCCTGGCGGCGAATGATTTCGAACGGGTCAGTGAGCCGTGCCATCGCGAACTTGGACTCGCCCGCATAGGCCGGGTCGGTGAAACGCGTGTACCACGGCCACTCCGACGCAAACGGCGGATGGGTGGTGGAATAAAATACGTTGAGGAAAAATGGCTGCGCGCTTTCTGCCAGGCGCGACACCAGTCGCCGTGCGCGCTTGCCCAGTGGTTGCGTCAGTGGCACCCCGCCCAGGTAATAGAGCTCGGGCACCAGCAGCCGTCCCAGCCGGTTATGGGTGAACAACGACACGAACAGGCGCAAATCCTTGGGTCCCTGTCGAATCAGATACTTAAGGTTCCACTGGTCTTCCGGCAGGTCGGTGTAGTCAAAGCCAAAGGAGTACTTGCCCATGTCGCCACCGCACCAGTCCGATATCGCTGCTGTGCGGTAGCCGTTCTTTTTCAGCAGTGTGGGCAGGGCATCCACTTTCAGGCGCGTGTTCTCGTCGTCGGCGAAATTGTCGCGGATGCCATGCGTGTGCGGCCAGGTACCGGTCAGCATGGAAATAAGACTCGGAGCGGTGCGGGCACACGGCACATAGCAATTCGCAAACAGAGCCCCGGCAGCGGCCAGTTGGTCAATGTTGGGAGTCAGCGCGCGGCGATAGCCGAGCGCACCCAGGCGGTCGGCACGCAAGGTGTCGGAGCCGACCATCAGAATGTTGGGTGGCGTGTCTGCCGTGCGGGCAGGACGCTTGCGCGGAGCGCGCGCCTGCGGCTGCCAGCTCGCCCACGTGACTGCCCCGGCAAAGAAAAGTGTGGCTGCCCACAGTGCCATCAGATCTCCTATGCGGTTTTCCTTCGACAGTTGCCAGGATGCCGCCATGAATAACAGGCCGGCCATTCCCATTCCCAGTGACTGCATATACGCAATGCGCGCCGGAGTCATCCAGTGCCACAGCCCGTGCAGCCGGCTCATGCGGTAATGCATCGAGGCCATCAGGAGGCCGGGGTTGAAACGCAGCTTGCGGATGAATTGCAGCATGAATGCGCCCAGGATGCCGAAGAGAGCGGCGGCGACAGCGAGGACGGTCGACCAGGTTGCGCCGATCGCCGTGCTGAGCATAAAGTAAATCAGCATGCCGGCGCCGCCGGTAAACAGCATCAAGGCAAAGGCCCACGCCGACAGCCGCGCCAGCGCAAACAGGGTATAGCGCTGGTAATGCGTGAGCACTTCTTCGCGAATGCGCGGCCCAGTCTGCGAAAAGTCGAGTAGCGACTTGGCAAGGAGCGTAGCCGTGCCCACCCCCGCCACTCCCAGCGCGGGGAGCAGGCCGGCCCAGCGTGCATCGCCGCTGGCGAACCAGGCGATGAGGCCACCTGCCGCGGTTAGCAGAGCCAGCGCTTCCATAACCAACATACCGCGGTCGGGTGGCAGACTGAGATTTTTTTTGCGATGCCCTGATTCGCTGCGGCCACGCATTTCGCCCAGTGCAGCCGCCGTGCGCACCAAGTAAAAACGCCGCTTGGTCCACGACAGGCTGAACGCACTATGAAAACCGTATTCGGCCAGCTTTCGCCACATGTAGATGGGGACCGATCCGCCACCGTGGATACGGGCAGTCGAGCGGGTACGCTGATAACTCTTTTTAAGCAGATAGCCAAGGTGGAGGCGTTTGGTGTCGACGTAATGGTGTTGAATGATCTGGGGTGCATATTGGCAGTGCTCGCCGCGCGTCAGGGCACGGAGTACATATTCGCTGTCTTCGCCTCCCCCCAGGTCGTGGCCGTGTGGAACTAGCTCAGTGGAAAACTGCCCAGCCAACTCAAACACACGACGACGTACGATCAGATTGCCGCCACCCGGTATGGGGCCAGTCTCGGCTGTGATTGTTTTGGGAACGTCACTCTGGTCAAAGCGCGGAACCGGCAATGGGTAAATGCGATAAGCCCCCTCGTCATGAACCCACGAGGGTTCGCTGCCATCCCAGTCCGGCAAAATCTTCCCACAATATAGTCCCGCGTCTGGCCACGAAGTGGCTGCATGTTCGATAGCCGTCAAGTAGCCTTCGTCTACCCTGTGGTCATCATCCACAAATGCGGTGAGTTCGGTTCCAATTTGTGGGATTGCTTCATTCAAAGCATGGGACTTCCCCGGCGTCAGCACCTCGATCATGCGCAGCGGCAGCCAGTTCTGGCTAAGCTGTTGCGCCTGATATGCCAACAACTGCGCAACGGTGTCGTCGGTGCAGGCATTGGCCGCCACCAGGATGCGCACTTGCATTGATGGACGTTGCGCGCGGTTGAGTGAAGCCAAAGCCTTGTGCAGCAGTTCTGCCCGGTTGTGCGTGCAGATGAGGATGGTGAGTTCGATCACATGAGCCTTTTAGTGCGCCGCCAGAAGGCGGAGAGCAAGCGGTTGTGCAGACGATACGCTGCCTTGATGAGAGTCGAAGGGGGCGCGCCCGGGGTGACGAGGTCATAGCCAAATTCGCGCAAGGTTTTTCCACTCACGCTTTCGAATGCCTGGATTTGGGCGGTAGACATTTTGCTGCGCCATTTCCCGGCGTTGTCGGCGCGCAGCGGCTTGTGTACCAGCGGGGTTTTGCCGGGATCGGTGACTGCAGTGACATCAAATAGCTCGTCCGAGAATTCCTCGCCGAGGAACGCGCATAACGTTTTCATGGTGGCGTCGGGTTGCGTCAGCAAATCCTCGTAGCGCAATTCCAGATATTGATTGGGTGCTAACTGTCTGCCCTGCGCGCGCCCTCTTTCCACGAAGCTTTCCCAATATTCCGCCGCGAAATAGCTGTTGTAGACATAGAAGTCATGTTGTCTGCCGAACAGCGACAGTGCGACGTCACGCCCGTCGCGAACCAAATGCACGATCTGCGCATCCGGAAACCATTCGATCAGTTTGGGGAGGTGCATGACGTAGTAAGGGGTTTTGTCGCCCCATCTGGATTTGCCTTCACCCTGCGCATTTTTCTCGAAAATCCCCGCAATGATTGCGGGCATCGTGTGCCGACCTGCTGAGTGCAACTCGATTGCCAGCGTGTCGATATCAAATTTCAAGCCGTGCAGGTCGGTTTCCAGAAAATCCCGGCTTTGATCAAGCATGGCTTGCAACACCCGATGGATATTTTCCAGTTGGCTGAGATCGCCGTAGTCGGCTTGATTACGGTATAGCGGGATAAAGAAATGCGATTCGCCAGTCGGCAGTGAAATGCGTGGGTGATTACGCAACCGGTATTGCAGTACGGTGGTGCCGGAACGAGGGGCGCCAACGATAAAAATGGGGCCATTCTGGCGAGTGGACAAGGGCAAATTCGATGTCACGTTGGGCTTTCTAGGCGAACATAATTAAACAAGGTGCGGGGCATGAGGCTGTAGCGTGGGAACAGGGAACGAATTCGCCAATGTTGCCGTTCAACCCAGCGATTCCGCCGGACTGCGTTATGCCAGGTTTCGGCATCATGCCTGGCGGCTAGTTCGGTTAGCGTATTCAAGCGTACATCGGGTTGTTGACGTAACCATTGAAGTAAATTCGCGAGCGTTTGCAATGTAAGTGGCGCATCAGCTTGCCCGAATTCCTTGAAATCGTAATGGTGCATAACGGCCACAATCGCAAGCCTGCCGTTCGGTCGGCGGCGGGCTTCAGACAGGGCGTGTTCGAGCACGGTAATCTGGCAGGTGCGGGGCAGTTGTGCGAGACAAGTGGTTTCGAACAATCCATGCTCGCTACCTGCAGAAAGATAGCGGAAGCCTTGATCTGACAGGATTGAGGCAGTGTGCTGGTCAAACGTGTTAAAGGGCGGCACGAATCCATGGATCGGAATGCCAAAAACTTGTTCCAGCGTGGCTCGCCCGGCCGTTATTTTTTTCATTTGTTCCACTGGATCGACCCCTGAAAACTCGGAAGGCACTGGGGAATCAGGGGCGTAAGACACATGGTTGAAACCATGCTGGGCTATTTCCAGCATGCCGTGTTGCAGCGCCTTAACAAGGTGGGGCACGTTATCAGCAAGCAACGGACGTTGTTCAACGTAGGGAATTACGGCAAATGTGGCGCATACCTGATGGGTTTCCATTATGTGCAGGAGCGCATGCTCCAGTGCATGGTCACTGATTGCGGATGGATCATCGAAGCGGATGGCGACATCAATCATGCGACTATTTGACGTGCCTTTTTCGGTAGCCTTGCAGATAGCCTAGTGCGTGGGCAGCATTCATCGCTTGCCGAACCAGGCCGGGTTGGCCGGACAGCATCAGGATGAGGGTTTTTTTTACCTGATCGAGAAATTGACGCGCCAGAAACGGCGGAATACCAAACCAGCTTGAAGGGAAATCGGCCAAGTTGAATTGCGCCCGGCGCAGACCAGCCCGGTAATGCAGCTTCAGAAAATAGCGGCGATGCAGCTTCCAGCGGTCGACCGAATGCAGTACAACCATGTCCGGGCGATAGCGAATTTTTGCGTGTTGCGCCAGCAAGGCATGCAGCATCACGGCATCTTCACCGCCGCCGACATCGTCGCTTTCACGGTTGTAGCGCGGGTCGAAGCGCAAGCCTGGCTGGTCGCGAAAAATCTGCATCGCATACGCCATGTTGCCGCTCCATACCGGCGTCGCGTCATCGGTAATCCACAGCAGCGCGCTGCCATGATCGAGTTGGCCGAGAAACCCTGCCACGTCGTTATCCAGCCAGGCGGGCCGGCCATCGGGGCGAAAATCGATTTCGATGCGCCCGCCGACGCATTGCGCGCCTTCGTTCACGATGGCGTCATAGGCTGCTTCCAGAAAACCGGGGTGCGGCAATTCGTCATCGTCGATGAACACAAGGATGTCGTGATCCAGCGCCTCAAGCAGTGCGCGATTACGGGCGGGAACGATACCCGGCGCTTTCTCGGTTACGACGCGCAGGGGTGCTCCGGGTTGGGCTTGCAAGCGCGCCAGTACCGCCAGCGTGTCGTCCGGGCTGTTGTTGTTGACCGCCAGAATGTCGAACGGAACCGGGCAGCTTTGAGCGCGCAGCGCGGCGACCAACGGGTCCAGCCGGTCGGCGCGTTTGAAGGTGCAAAAAGCGACAACGAGCGTGGTCATGTCATTAGAAACGGTTGCGCGCGTTGCGCCGGCTATCCACCTGGCGGATCAGCGAGTCGAATAGTGGCGCTGGCAAGAAACTGGCGAAGATGTATTTGGCATCACGCGCTTTCCAGTCGGCCTTGCGGAATGCACGGCGGAACAGGCGGCGCGACGAGTCGGTGTCGCGCCGCCAGTGGCAGCGATAGGCTTCGGGCAGCAGCGAGCCGTACACCAGGGCGTCGCGTTTTTCGCGGAGCAGATGGGCGATAGGCGCGGGGTGATGGCGGACGAAATTTTCGCGCACGGCAATCGCGTCGAATACTTGCCGCCAGCGTGGAATATGCGCGCGGCCGCGCGGATAGCGGCGGTAAAACGCCAGCACCTGGGGAACGCGCACCACGGTGGGCTGGCTGGCCAGTATGCGCAGCCACAGGTCGTAGTCCATGGCGGTGGGCAGGCGCTCCGAGAATCCGTGCAGCTGGTCGATCAGCTGACGCCGCACCAACACGCCATTGATCGGCCAGGGACAGGATTGCAGGAATAGGGCGGCGGCATCGGCTTCGACGTAATCGGGCGGGATATAGGGTTGCGTGTCGGCGGCGGCCTCGCCCACATTTTGCCAGCCGCAATACGCCACATCGGCCAGCGTGTCGGTCATGGCAGCGTGCAGCAGCTTGAGTGCATCGGGATGCCAGGTGTCGTCGGCGTCCAGAAAGGCGATGAAGTTGCCGCGCGCATGCTCAAGGCCTTGATTGCGTGCGGCATAGGGGCCGCTGTTGGTCTGGTGCACTACCGTGATGCGGTCGGGATGGTCTGCGGCCAGCCGCGCAATGATCTGGGGGGATGCGTCATGCGAGCCATCGTCCACGATGATGAGTTCAATCTGCGGGTAACTCTGATGCAACACGCTCTCGATCGCCTCTTCCACAAAGGGCGCGGCGTTGTAGCAGGGCATGACAACGGAGATCAGCGCGGGGTCAAAGTGGTCCATCGGATAAGTGTGTTTCCCTGTCGCGTCGCCCGATTAGCCAGCGGTGCCAAAACTCGGGCAGCCAGGCGGGCAGCATGTATTTCCAGTCGCCAAGTGTGCCATAGCCTTGTTTCATTACCGCACGAAAAATTTGTCGGGCGGCGGGCAGGTCGCGCTGCCAGTAACAGGCGTAACCGCGTTTGAGCAGTTCGCCGCTGCTCAATGCGCGGATGCGCGCGGCGCCGAGCGTGTCCTTGAGCGCGGGATGGGTGTCCAGGTACCGCTGTTGTGCCTGCCAGTGCTGGAGTGCTGCGCGGGCGTGATCCTTTGACGCCTGCGTGCCGCCGTGAAAATGATAGTAGGCCAGCACTTCGGGCACCCGGACAATCGGCGCGGCCGTTGCCACGTTCAGCCACAGTGAGTAGTCCTCGGCATTTTTCAGCGTCGGGTCAAATCCGTTCGCCGCCAACACTGCATCGCGCTTGACCAGGGCGGCATGGATTGGCCAGCGGCAGCCGGCAAACAGCGTTTCAGCTTTTGCGGCGTTTTCATAGTCGGGCGGCACGAATGGTTCGCCGCGGCCGTCTGGCAGGCCCAGTTTTTGCCAGCCGCAATAGGCTAGAACCGCTTCCGGCCTGGCTTCCAGGGCGGCCAGCAGGGTGCTTAGAAAGTTCGTTGCCCAGGTGTCGTCCGCATCGAGGAAGGCCACATAGCGGCCGTGAGCCATGCTCAGTCCGATGTTGCGTGCGGCGCTCACCCCCTGATTGGCCTGGCTGAAGGTGCGGATCCGTGCATCGGTCTGGCTTTGCAGCCATGCCAGGGTGGGGTCGCTGGAGCCATCGTCAACGGTGATGAGTTCCCAGTCGGCAAAGGTCTGCGCCAGCACGCTGCCTACGCTGGCGGGTAAATGTGCCGCTGCGTTGTAGCAGGGCATGACTATGGATATGACCGGCGGCATCGGCCTGGCTCAGACGCGGCGCAAGCGCCGCAGCGTGTAGGCTGCAATGTCCCGCCAGCGCACATTGTGGTTGCCGAAATAAAGCTTGCGCGCGAAGCTGCCGAGCGTGTCGGTATTGAACACAGTCAGACGGCGCAAGCGGTACGGATCCTGGTCGCGTAGCGCCCAGCCGGTACGGGTGGTGCAGGCGGCGCTGTAGCCCGCCTGCCTGACCGCCTCGGCACAGCGTTCGTCCCATGCGCCGTAGGGGTAGGCGAAACTGCTGACCGGATGCTCGAGGATCGTTTCAAGCGTGGTCTTGGATGCGCTCAGTTCCTGCATCAGCTGCGCATCGTCGGTGTCGGGCAGGCAGACGTGATTCACCGTGTGGGAAGCGATTTCCATGCCGTTTTCATGCATGTCGCGCAGCTCGGCCGCGTTGAGCAATCGCCCGTCGGGACGGCCGTCCTCGGGCCATAGCGGAAACTGGCCGACCGAACCCGACACGATGAACCAGGTCGCACGCATACCGCGTTTTTTGAGTTCTTCGCAGGCGTCGAGGTTGTCCACATAGCCGTCGTCGAAGCTGATGACGGCGGTGCGCCCGCTCCATTTGTTGGCGGGGGCAGCGACCAGTTCACCCATGGTCGGCGTGGCATAGCCTTCTGTCGCCAGAAAATCGAGCTGCTCGCGGAAGCGCTGCAAGGACACCGCCCACGGCCACACCGGCGCGCCCCTGCCGGGCAGCACGGCGTGATACATCAGCATGATCGGGCCATGCTGGCCCGCGTTGCGGTGTAGGGCGAGTGAGACGGGATCAAGCATGGATCAGGCGTTGTCGAGTTGAGCCAGCCGGTTTTTGACGATTTCCAGGTAGGCATGGCCATACCGAAGATCGGGTTCCAAATGGTTACCTTCGGCCCATTCGTTCCATGACTTGATGAACACGATCTGTTGGCCTTCTGGCAAGCGCTGGGCATTGTGCAAACACGCGTCGAAATGCTGCGCGAATAATTCCGGCGTCGAGTTCTGCATGATCAAGCCGTTGAGACGTGAACGTGGTGTGTTGTCCCAGTTGGGGATCGCGCATGGAAATTCGACATACTCCCGCTGTTCCTTGCGGGTGAGAGTGAGATGGATATCTGCGTACTGGTGGATGGTCAGTTGATATTTATGACGTAGTTGACCGAGTTTTAGAAGTGGGTGACTCCACGTCACATTGGGTTTTTTGGGTGGGAGCTTTTGCAAAATAGCCGCATCAAATCCGTCTTGTTGCGGTTTCCATTGGTCATTGTGGTTTATCCCCACAAAGTAAAAGCCGGGCAATCCTGCAGCATGTGCCCACTCGGTCCACAGCCGGATGAATTCACGGGCATCGGGTAGTTCGGTGGGGCGATACACCACGAACAGGGGCTTGCCCTGCACCCGGATATAGCGAGGATCGGAAAACGCGGGCAGCAGGGCTTCGAAGTGGGCGCGGTAGTCGGCCTCTCCCGGGTAGGTCTGCTTGATCAGAACCTTGTTGGGCGCGCCGTGCCAGATGCCGGTCCAGGTCTGGTTGGCCCAGCACAGGCAAAACGGCAGGTCGGGTTGACCGGAATCGACCACTTCATTGAATGGGCGCTCCAACAGGCGCTGTCCGCCAAACCAGTAGTGGTAATAACAGAAACCGGTGATGCCGTATTCCCGGGCCAGGTTGGCCTGGGCTTGGCGGGTCTCGGCGCAGCGCAGGTCATAAAAACCCAGATCGGCCGGGATATGTGGTTGCTCGTGCCCCTTGAACAAGGGCGTTGCCTTGGCCGTGTTCGTCCATTCGGTGAAGCCTTTGCCCCACCAGGCATCGTTTTCAGGGATGGGGTGGTATTGCGGCAGGTAAAAGGCGATAGTCGAAATTGAGTGGTTCATGTTTTTCTATTTCCGGCGAAAGTGAGGCGGCCCCGCAGCATGCCCAGCATTTTCCGGCTTTCGTTTCGCATCGCGGAAAAGGGCGAAAACAGGCCGCTTAATACCATGATCACCGCGGCTGCCGTGCCATAAAAGGCCAGCGCCAGAAAGTCGCCGCTGATGAAATGGCCTGCCAGTTCGCCGAGCAGCGCCAGCGCGGCGAGCAAGCCCGCTGCATGCACCGTTGCCGGCATCACTGCCTTCGCCATATCCAGCCAGCCGATCCCGGTGGCCTTGCAGGCAATGACGGTAATGTAAACCATGCCCACGAACTGGGAAAAGACCAGCACCCAGGCCGCCCCGTTGATGCCATAGGGGATGGCAATGAGCATGCCTAGCACCAGAATGACCAGGTTCACCACCTGGATCACCAGTTCTTTCCCCAGTAAATTCAGGGCCGCCAGCAACGCCCCGGCAGGGTGGCCGATCGACATGAAAAAACCGGCAAAAACGAGAATGGACAGCGGCTCGGCCGACGCCAGCCAGTGTGCCCCGTAAAAAAAACGGATGGCCTCGGGCGCCAGCCAGTACAGCAGAATGTAAATCGGGAAGGTATAGAGGCAGCCGAGCTGGATGCTTTGCAGATAGAGATAACGTACCCGGTCGGGGTTGTCGGCCGATTGCGCAATGGCCCGAAATACTGGCTCGTAGGCCGATCCGCTCACCATGTTGAAAGGCATGTAGGCCAGGCTTCTGGCCTTGTTGAACAAACCGACCGCTGCGGCATCACCGGTGCGCGACAATACGAACGTCGCCACCTGCCCCTGGATGTAGCCGACTACATTGTTCGAGGTGGCCAGCAAGCCATAGCGCATCAGCTCTTGTGCGCGGGAAAAATTAAAGTTGATTCCCGGGCGCCAGCGCGCGTGCCAGGCAAGTTGCAGTGCGCCCGCCACTGAGCCGAATAGTCCGGCGAGGATCAAACTCCAGGGGCCGTGACCCAGATAGGCCAGGCTCAGTGCAATGCTGTTGTACACCACCAGATTGCTGAGTTGGACTGCTGTTTTGGCCTTGAAACGCATCTCCCGGTGCAGCATGTTGCCGGGTACGTTGGCAAATGGCCGAATCAGGAATGACAGCGCGGCGACCCAAAGCAGGTCGGCATATTCGGGATTGTGGTACCAGCGGCCAAACCATGGAGCGATGGCAAAGAAGAATCCGACGATCACCAGGCCAATCAGGAATTGCACCGTGAACAGTAAATCGTAATCACGTTTGTCGGCCTCCTTGGCTCTGACGAGGGCCTGGCCCATACCGCCGCCCGCCACAAACCCCGCGAGATTGGTGAAGATCAGGATGGTCGCGACCATGCCGAATTCGGCCGGCATCATGAGACGCGCAAGAATCAGCCCCAATGCGAAGTTGATGATCTGGCTGCCGGTGTTGCCAATAAATATCCATTTAGCACCGTGTCGGATGGAGTGTCCCAGACTCATGGCGTGCCTCGCATGTGGTGGCTTTCTGCTTGGTATCGCGCGGAATGAGATGCACGGTTTAGGCTGGTCAATGGCTTCTCCCCATCCACCGCTTGATTGATACGGTCAGTTGCGCGATACGCGGAAGACGCTTCAGTTTCCGCAGAATCAAACTGTCGATGCGGGCGTTGGGGCGGAAGTGGTTAAGCTCAAGTCGATCGAACTGGCTGGTCTTCGGCACGGCGTAGCGTTGCCGCATGCGCTGGATAGCGGCCATGGATTCGGTGAGATTATGTTCGATGTAGTCGATTTGTCCGCTCCATGAAATATCGTTGCCAATATGAAAAGTGAGCGGAATATCGTTTACCCGTTGTATCCGAAACCCACTGGCGGCATCCAGAGCCATGAACATCAGGTAATCGAAATGTGCGGCGCCAATGCAGCATTGTCCTAAATCCAGTTGCGATACGTAAGCCTGGGGAAACACGAAACAGTCGAATCCGTAGGCGACCTCTCCGGGTTCGGCAATCATCATGGGAAGCTCCTCGATGTCGGTGTAATGCCCCGGAATATTCCGTCTGTACACGATGAACGGCGTATCGCGGTCGAATCGCGTTTCGATCAGGGAGTGTAACTGTATATAGAAGTCGGGCTGCAGGGCGATATCCATGTTGGTGTAAACCAGATGGCTATTGCTTGCGGATGCGGCACCGATGGCGAGGATGTCGGCAATCAACGGAAGCAGGCGCTTGGGATGCAGCGTCGTGACATCCTGAACGGTGCGCTGCAGGTGGCCGCCAAATTGGGCCGGGAACTGGATGGCCGCTTCATCGCCGGGCAGGATCACGGCCCTGACCTCGACCTCGATTTCCGTGTGTCGGGCTGCTTCAATCGCGGTTTTCAAGCTCGCATGGGTAATCCGGCTGGCGATACCGTGTTCGGTATCCGGCGCGCAGACAAACGGATTGATAATGTGAGTGAACGAAATGGGCATGCAAAGAGCTCGGCGGTACGTTGTAGGCAAGGCCTTGAATGGTTAAATCAAAGCAAGATTTATGCTTGGGATTGATTTGTTTGCCTGCGGATGAGTGTCTGGTCCTTGTTGCGCCGGGAACCCAGGCGATAGGCGGCAAACAAGGCAATGGGTACGACCATCAGCTTGTGGCTTGCCAGCCTGAGCTTCCATGCGGGCAAGGGCTTTTTCGAGAAAACATGCAAGCGCCCGAGGGAGAAATAATGCATCCCCAGCCTGCTTGCCAGCCGAGACAGCCCTTTGCGGGAGAAAAAGGCGATGTGTTGCCCGGTGTCGAACGCGTAATACCCCCAACTGTGAGGTAAGGGCGGGCTGTTGTCCGGGAAGACTTCAGTCGTGAAGACCAGGGTATCGGTTTGATAGTCGATCAGGTTTTGCCGGATGAAATCGAGTGGATTGATCGAGTGTTCCAGAACCTCTATGGCGCTGATGGCCAGGCAGGCGCCTTGCCTGGCATCGTATTCAAAGCCACGGGCAAACAGGTTTTTTGCATAACCATCAGACCAGAAGTAATCGAATCCAAGGTCGCGCATCAGTCTGGTTAGCAGGCCATAGCCACCTGCGATGTCGGCATACCTGGCGTGTCCGCGATCCTCAAGAACCAGGTAGTAGATTGCTGCGAGCCGCAGTGCGGTAAAGATGTTTCTCACGGCCACATCCGTATCCTCCAATACGATGGCATCGGCGTAGGCCTCCTCAAGCCATGTCGGATGATCGACGAATATGTGGTCGCACTCAGCACAATAGTGGTACGCCGCCTCATGTTTGCTAAGGACGCTGGCGCGGAAGAGCGTTCGGGTTTCAGCGTTGCACAGATGGCAATTCATCAGGAATGTACGGTTCTTGGCTGGTCGAGGAATCGTTTGGCGTGGGGTCAACGCCTGCCGAGCAGCTTTTTGGCGACCGGTCGCAAGTAATTGAGCCTCAGGGTGTGCTCGGCCTGGAACAGCCATATTTTCCGCCTGATGATCGCCGTCAAGTCCTGCCGCCCCATCGCCTCAAGTGCCGGTAGCACTTCGAAATAGAGTTCCAGTTCAGCAAGCGTCTTGATGGGGATGGATTTCATCAATTGTGGCGTGACGTCATGACTGGGGAATGCGGTGGTCTCGGCGAGTTGGCCGCAAGCCATGAACGCGAGCATGGTGCGGACGCATTTCAAACAACGCCCGCAATTAAGGTGACCTGCCGGGATGGCGGCCGAGTCCCAGCACACCCTGAGCGCGTTCAATACGCCAGGGTGGGTTGACAGGAAGCGAATTTTTTCCACACGGCTGAATTGCTCCATGTCGCCGGTGGTGATCTCAAGAAAGTCCGCACCAAAATAGCTGTTCAGCCACGGATGCGACCCATGAGGATGCGGGATATGTTCTATCGAATAGTCCGGGGCGATGATGCACCGGTGAAGGTGCGAACTCGCAGCATGGGCGATGGCAGCCAGCAGGGAAGCGTGCTGCCACCCACCATAAAGCCGCCAGCTCATGGCCAGATTCCTCAAATTGACTTTTACCGTCACCAGCTCCAAACCCAGTTCACGGCAGAGGGCGGACAGTTTCTGGATGCCGAGATTCCATACATCGAGCCGATCCGGTTTGTTGGGGTCACCCACGTCCAGTCCATGGACGAAGAAGGCGACGCCCACTCGCCTGGGGTCGCCCATCGGGTATTGGCTGGCATTCCAGTACAGGGCTGACAATGAGTCCACGCCACCGGACAGGAACAGCGCGGTGGTGGATCGGGAAATGTCCGGTAAGGGGCGCGCCGCTGCAGGCGCCACAATCTTGACAGGACGTAACGGGCTTTTATGCCAACGTGTCAGTAACCGCATGGCCAGGGTAAGCCTGGAGCTCAGCTGCGGATCGACTCCGCCTTCAATTTCCAGCCGGGTTTCCCCGTTCCACAGGGCGGCAATGGCCGTCCCCATCATGAAGGCATTGGGTTCGGGGCGTATCCAGTGGGCCTGTTCGGATGGTACGGAGAAAAAAATCGTTTCCCGCGCATTCCTGGTCTCGTGTTCCACCTCGGCCTGAATTTGATACTGGCCGTCTGCATGCTTTTCCTGGATGTTCCGGACGATCATTTTCTATCCCTTTCTGTACGCTTTTCGTGGCTCGAATGCGGCAATTTTTTGTTTTTTGAATCGGCTTGAGCCACTTCAAGTGCTGTTTATTTCAAGGTTCCGTGAAGCCAGTGCATGTACCTGCGGCAGGCTGGTGCGGATGCGTTCGCGATTGTCGTGCCTGTGTGTGAATGCATGATTGATCTTGTTCAGGAATTCATCGCTGATGCACTGCGTGGGCGAAAGGGTGTATTCGAGAGGCAGGCCAAAGTGTTGATGCAAGCCTTCGAATTTGTCCTGATAGGTGATCAACAGGGTGGGCGTGCCGCTCCCCAGTGAGGCGATGGCCAGGTGCATGCGTCCGGTGATGATGAGATCGAGCAGACCGGTCACCCGTTTGATCGTGTCGGGTTGATTGATCGGGGTGTAGCGGACGTGTCGGAAGCCATTCTTACGCAACTCTTTTTCGAGCGCCTGGAGCATGGGCACATCGCCCGATTTTGGCTTGTGGTCGTGCGGAATCAGCATGAATGCCAGCTGGTTCAGGTCTGCTGCACGCACGAGTTGCGCGGCCAGGCGGACGATCAGTTCAGTTGCGCCCACTTGCGCGAGCGCGGGCGCCAGAGCATGGGCATTCAGGTTGACGCCAACCGGACTGCGGCCGGCATCGCGCATGGCGTTTATCCAGGATTCCGCCTCGGGTTCGGGCGCGGCGGCGGCGGGCATCAAAAAGGCGCTGTCCGCGCACAGGGTGGCCGCGACGCCGACAATCTGCGTAAAGCGATCGAGCGAGAGCTGGTCGCGTACGTTCACGGTCACCTTGGGATGCAATCTGGACAAGGCGTGAACTGCCGGCTGGCGCGGGTGGGTGTTGAAGCTGAAGCCCAGCAGGGTAGCCGGAATGCCGAGTTGTACGCTGTGGTTGCAGTAATCAACAATGCGCTGCACCAGCGCCGCGCCATACTTGCCGTCCAGAATGTCGGCGCCCATCACAAACAGGGCGTGGTTTTGCCGAATCAGCCGGTCGAAGGCGGCGGTGCCTGTCCGGCCAGTCCAGGCGGCCACCACCGGAACCTCACCGACCCCGGGTACGGCAATGCTGTGGTTGCGCGTGCCGATGATGGTGAATGTGGCGGCGGAGTCGCGTGCGCGCAGCGATTGCAGCAATGCGGTAAACATGGCCATGTCGCCCAGAGAACCCGACGGATTGATGACGTCACCCGGGATGATCACGAAACGGCTGGCTGTTTCCGCAATGGCGGCATGCGGAGAGCCTCCCAGCCGGCGCAGGGGCATCCTGACTTCCAGGGTGTTGCAGGCGATGATGGCCTGGTCGATGAGGTGTTGTTTGAGCCGCTTCATTGCGCACCCAATGGGGGACTCAAACAGGGTGCGCACAGTTGCGTCACCCGTCCATCAAACAGCGCGCGGGTGTGGTGCTTGGCGATTTGCGCATGGCCTTTTTCCGCCTCGCTGCGTCGGCCGTCCAGATCCGTCAGCCAGTCGATACAGCGTTGGGCAAACTGGGCGTCGTCCCGGGCGATGCCGAGCCCCGCGCTTGCCAGGTCGGTTTTGAAGGCCGCCGCGCAATATGGCGTGGTCACGCATGCCCGGCCATAGGCCAGCGATTCCAGAATCTTGATATTGGTGCCGCCGCCGGTATGGATCGGGGCAATGGTGAATGCCGCGTTGCGGTAGGCCGCGTCAAGATCATCCACAAATCCGGGGGCGCTGACATCCGGTTGTCGCTCCCAGATTTGTCGCATGGCGAGCGGAGCGGCACCCGCGAGCAGCAGCCGGGCGTGGGGCTGGGCGGCCTTGATGGACGGCCAGCAGCGGGCCAGGAAACGGTCGATCCCCGCGCGATTGGGCGCATACCAGAGCGAGCCGACGAACAGGAGCGTGTTGCTGTCGCTTGGTGGAAAAGGCGCAGCGGGTGGATGGAACGGGATGTTGGGCAACAGAACCGATTGCAGTTCGGGGTGGCGGGCCTGGTCGCGCTGGCTGACGAAAAAAAAGGCGTCAAATCGTTTGAGTTGTCGCTGCGCCAGTTGGGCGGCATAGGCGGACTTGAATTGCGCGGCCAACTCCAGCGTACCCTGTGCGTAATGGTAGCCCCAGTCGTCGAGATCAATTACGGTGCGCAAGCCGGGCGGGATCAGAAGCTTGCAGACAGGATTGAGGTAACGGCTGACGATCAGCCGGTATTTGCCCAAATCCATGCCGTTCGCCTGCAAGGCCTGATTGAGGGCGGGGTCAGGCTGAAATTTGCTTAGACCAAATGGGCGCTGATGCCACAGACCGTGCGCCAGGATGCCTGGCTTGGGCAGCGTCAACCGGCTGGTATCGGGAGTCGGTTCGAGCAGCAATACGTCCACCTCTCCCAGGTTTTGCAGCGCGCCATGGAGCAAAGCGGTGCGCTGCTGTGCGCCGGATTGGGGCGCAAATGGCGAAGCAGGCGAAACCAGCAGGATAGGCTTGGACATGGCCATTGGATTGTAAGCGGAGTCGGCTTGCTGGTGTGGCCGCAGGCGGCGGGGTACACCGGTCAGTGAGCGTTGCTACAATGCGCAGTCCGCCTTCAACTGCCCGTTCCGTCTGTATGCAAACTCTCACCGTCGAGCTTGGCGACCGTTCTTATCCCATACACATTGGTGCGGGGCTGCTTGACCGCGCTGAGTTGATCCTGCCGTATCTACCGCAAAAACGCGTGGCCGTGGTCACCAATACAACGGTGGCGCCGCTCTATCTGGAGCGGCTCACCGCCACCTTGCAGGCCGCCGGCGTGACGGTGATGTCCATCGTGCTGCCTGACGGCGAAGCTTACAAAAACTGGGAGACGCTGAACCTGATTTTCGATGCGCTGCTGACCCAGCGCGCCGAGCGCAAGACGACCCTGATCGCGCTCGGCGGCGGCGTCATCGGCGACATGACCGGGTTTGCAGCGGCGAGCTACCAGCGCGGCGTGCCATTTATCCAGATTCCGACCACGCTGCTGTCGCAGGTCGATTCGTCGGTGGGGGGCAAGACCGGCATCAACCATCCGCTCGGCAAAAACATGGTCGGTGCGTTTTACCAGCCGCAGCTGGTGCTGGCCGATACCGATACGCTGAAAACGCTGCCTGCGCGCGAGTTGTCGGCGGGCCTCGCCGAGATCATCAAATACGGACTGATCTGGGATGTGGAATTCCTCGGCTGGCTGGAAGCCAATATGGACAAGCTGCGCGCGCTGGATGCGGTGGCGATCACCTACGCGATTCACCGCTCGTGCGAAATCAAGGCGCAGGTGGTGAGCCAGGACGAGCGCGAAGGCGGCATCCGCGCCATTCTCAATCTTGGCCACACCTTTGGCCACGCCATCGAAACCGGCATGGGCTACGGCAACTGGCTGCACGGCGAGGCGGTGGGCGCGGGCATGGTGATGGCGGCGGAGGCGTCGTTGCGCATGGGCTGGCTGAGCGAAGCGGACGTCGCGCGCACCCGCGCCTTGATTTGCGCGGCCGGGCTGCCGGACGTGGCGCCCGATCTGGGCGCGGACACCTGGCTCGATTACATGGGGCACGACAAGAAAGTCGAGTCCGGCAAGCTGCGGTTCGTGCTGCTAAAACGCCTGGGCGAAGCGGTGGTGACCGGCGACATGCCGGAGGCGACCCTGCGCGCCACGCTGGCGGCGTGTATCGGGAACAACGGTGACTAGAGAAATGGGCACAGTTGCGGCAGCCCCCGGCGTGCCGCACACTGACGCCGACCGCTTCGTCACTGACCTTGCCCGCCGGAATCCAATATGACCGAACCCGCCTCCTACGCCGCGCATTCCAGCCAGAGTCGCGGGCGAGCGCATCCCGAGGCCCCCGCGCATCCGCGCTCCGAATTTCAGCGTGACCGCGACCGCATCATTCACTCCACCGGCTTCCGGCGGCTGGAATACAAGACCCAAGTATTCGTCAATCACGAAGGCGACCTGTTCCGCACGCGGCTGACCCATAGCCTCGAAGTCGCGCAAATCGGCCGCACCATCGCCCGCCTGCTGGGTCTCAACGAAGATCTGGTCGAAGCCGTCGCGCTGGCGCACGACCTTGGCCACACGCCGTTCGGCCACGCCGGGCAGGATGCGCTCAACGCCTGCATGAAGGAACACGGCGGCTTCGAACACAACCTGCAATCGCTGCGGGTGGTCGACTTGCTGGAAGAGCGCTACGCCGAGTTCGACGGCCTCAACCTCACCTTCGAAGCGCGCGAGGGCATCCTCAAACATTGTTCGCTCGCCAATGCCGAAAAGCTCGGTGCGGTCGGGGAGCGCTTCCTCACCAAAACCCAGCCTTCGCTCGAAGCGCAAATCACCAATCTGGCCGACGAAATCGCCTACAACAATCACGACGTCGACGACGGGCTGCGGTCCGGACTCATCAGCATCGAGCAGTTGATGGACGTGCGGCTGTTTGCCCGCCACCACGACGAAGTGAAAGCCAAATACCCTGCGCTCAATGGCCGTCGCATCGTGACCGAAACCGTGCGGCGCATCATCAACGCGCTGATCCTTGATCTGGTCGCCACGACGCGCAGCAATATTGCCGGCAGCGCCGTCGAAAGCATCGCCGACGTGCGCGCTGCTGCCCCGCTGGCGGCGTTCAGCGAAACGCTGCTGGACGAGCACCGCGAACTGAAACGCTTTTTGCACCGGCATCTGTATCGCCACTACAAAGTTGCGCGCATGAGCGCCAAGGCGCAACGCATCATCAGCGACCTCTACACCGCGTTTATCGGCGACGCCCGCTTGCTGCCACCCGAGCACCAGGCGCGCGAATCGCTCGAAGGCGCGCGTGCCGTCGCCGATTACATCGCGGGGATGACCGACCGCTACGCCATGCGCGAGCATCGGCGCATTTTTGCGGTGGAAGAAATTTACAGCTGACAGCCGGTACGCGCGTCCTGCGTCAAACCCGCAGGAGCCGCCTGCGTATAATCGCGGCTGTCGTTTTCAATCCACACTTCCCATGCGCACCCTTATTTGCGGTTCCCTCGCCTTCGATTCGATCATGGTGTTCCAGGATCATTTCAAGAACCACATCCTGCCCGACAAGATCCACATGTTGAACGTGTCGTTCCTGGTGCCCGAAATGCGGCGCGAGTTCGGCGGTTGCGCGGGCAACATCGCCTACAACCTCAAATTGCTGGGCGGCGAACCGGTCATCATGGCGACGGTCGGTGACGATTTCGGCGCCTACGCAAGCCGGCTGGACGGCCTCGGTATTTCGCGCGAGTCGATCCGCCAGTTGCCCGGCAGCTTTACCGCGCAGGCCTTCATCACCACCGATCTGGCGGACAACCAGATCACCGCTTTCCATCCGGGTGCAATGAATTATTCGCACCAGAACGATGCTTCCAAAGCGTCTGAAATCGGTCTTGGCATCGTCTCGCCAGACGGCCGCGACGGCATGTTGAATCACTGCCGCCAGTTCCACGCGGCGGGCATCCCCTTCGTGTTCGATCCCGGTCAGGGCATGCCGCTGTTTTCCGGCGCCGAGTTGCTGGAAATGGTCGAGCTGGCGGATTACGTCACCCTCAACGACTACGAAGCCGAGCTGTTGCTGGCGCGTACCGAACTGTCGGTCGAGGCGCTGGCTGCCAAGGTGAAATGCCTGGTCATCACGCGCGGCGAAGCGGGCGCGCGGCTGTATGTGGGCGGCCAGGTGCTGGAGATTCCGGTGGTGCAGGCCACGCAAGTGCTCGACCCCACCGGCTGCGGCGACGCCTTCCGCGCAGGCCTGCTGTATGGCATCGCACAGGGACTCGATCTGGAAACCAGTGGCCAGTTGGCCAGCGTGATGGGCGCGATCAAGATCGAGCATCGTGGCGGACAGAACCACCAGCCCACCCGCGATGACATTGCTGCGCGGCTCAAATCGGCATTCGGGAAAACGCTTTAAGCGGGCGCGGTTCCGGCCTTGCAGGCGGGCCAGGTGCGCCCGCTGCGGGCAATCTGCAAGGTCATCATTCTGCAATTCGGGCGTCACACCGGATTAACAGAGACTCCCTAAGCTGGGCGCCTTCCAGTCATGAGAGTGCACCATGCTCGAGATCAGCAGCGAGTCGCCCGCGCAATCCAGCCCCATCCAATCCGGCCGGGTCCAACCCCGGTCTGTAAGCCGCTATCACGTTTCGCTGGCGGTAGACGACAACGAAATCCGCGAGGCGCAACGCTTGCGCTACCAGGTGTTTGCCGGCGAAATGGGCGCGCGTTTGGCGACTGTTTTGCCGGGACACGATATCGATTTATACGACCCGTATTGCGATCATCTGCTGGTGCGCGATCTCGCCAGCGGCGAGGTGGTCGGCACCTATCGCATCCTGCCGCCCGACGCCGCCAAGCGCATCGGCAGCTACTACTCCGAACAGGAGTTCGATCTCACCCGGCTGAACTGCCTGCGTCCGCGCATGGCCGAACTGGGGCGATCCTGCGTGCATCGCGATCACCGCAGCGGCGGCGTGATCGCCCGCTTGTGGATGGGGCTGGCCGAATACATGACACGTTACGGTTATGAACATATTGTCGGTTGCGCCAGCATCAGCCTGGCCGACGGCGGTCACCTCGCCGCCAGCGTATATCGCCAGCTCAGCGCAACGCATCTGGCGCCGCTCGAGTGGCATGCAACGCCGCGCGATCGCCTGCCGCTCGAGTCGCTCGACGATGGCCAGATAGCGCCGCTGCCGCCGCTGATCAAGGGCTATACCCGTTCGGGTGGCATGATCTGCGGCGAACCGGCGTGGGATCCGGACTTCAACAGCGCCGACCTGCTGATGCTGTTGCCGATGGCGCAACTCAACCGCAGCTATGCCCGTCGCTTCGGCGTGTGATTCTGGCAAGCGGATTCTGCCCGGCGCGTTTTACAATGCACGGGTGATCCTCGCCCGCCTGCCTGCACCCCTGCGCCGCTTCATTCGCATCAGCCTGCTGATGCTGCACCTCGTCTGGGGGATGGCGCTCGCCACGCTGGCGTTTCCCCTGTTCAGCACCGCACAACGCGATCGCGCCATCACGGCGTGGGCGCGATTGCTGCTGCGCGTGCTCGGCATCCGCCTGCAGGCGGACACCCCGCCCACGCTGCCGGATGGCGCGCTGCTGGTGTGCAATCACGTGTCGTGGCTGGATCTTTATCTGATTCACGCCGCCCGGCGGGTGCATTTCGTGTCGAAAGCGGAAGTGCGGGGATGGCCGGTGGCGGGCTGGCTGGCGCACAAGACCGGCACCCTGTTTATCGAACGCGGCCGCCGCGCGGACACGGCGCGCATCAATTCCGAAATGCGTGCGTTGTTGCAGTCGGGCGCCTGGGTGGCGGTGTTTCCCGAAGGCACCACCAGCGACGGGCGCGGATTGCGGCGCTTCATGCCGTCGTTGTTGCAGCCCGCAGTTGAACTGAATTGCCCGATTGTGCCGGCGGCCCTGCGTTACCGTACGCTGGATCACGCCTACAGCGCCGTGCCCGCCTACATCGGCGACATCAGCATGTGGCAGAGCCTGAAACGGATCGTCAGCGAACCCGGCCTGATCGCCGAACTGCACTTCGCTGCGCCGATCGTGCCGAACGGTCACCGGCGCGAACTGGCTGCGCAGGCGGAAGCCGCCACCGCTAGGCTTTTGGGCGTCGCACCTGCGGACACTTCACCGCAAACACCTGCCGATCTTCCAGCCTGACCGCGGTCAAGCGATTGCCCCACAGGCAACCGGTATCGAGCGCGATCAAATCCGCGTTGTTGACCAATCCGAGCGTCGACCAGTGGCCGATGATGAAGGTCGTGCCGGCGCTTTTACGCCCCGGCACCTCGAACCAGGGCAGCCAGCCCGCCGGCTGCAGGCCGGGCGCGCACTTGTGCTGGAACTCGATTTCGCCCTCAATCGTGCAGTAGCGCAGCCGGGTAAAGGTGTTGACGATGCCGCGCAGACGTTCGATGCCGGTCAGGCTTTCGTCCCACAGCGTCGGCGTGTTGCCGTACATCCGCTCGAAGAACGCCCGATAATCCGGGCCTTGCAGCACGGCCTCCGCTTCGTGCGCATAGCGCATCGCGTCGTCAACCGTCCAGCCGGGCAGCACGCCCGCATGCACCATCAGAAAACCGCCGTCGCGCCAGGCCAGCTTTTGCTGGCGCAGCCAGTGCATCAGTTCGTCGCGATCCGGCGCCGCCAGCACCGCTTCGAGCGTGTCGCTCTTGTGGATGCGGCCATAGCCTTCGGCCAGCGCCAGCAGGTGCATATCGTGATTGCCCAGCACCGAAATCGCGGCATCGCCCAGCGATTTGAGGAAGCGCAGCACGCCCAGCGAATCCGGCCCGCGATTGACCAGATCGCCGGCCAGCCATAGCCGGTCTGCCGTCGCGTCGAATCGGATCTTGTCCAGCAGCCGCAGCAGCGAATCGTGGCAGCCCTGAAGATCGCCAATGGCATAGGTAGACATATAAAATACGGTTTCTGGTGCTGGGTTGTTTACAGCCTGACATCATAGCGCCCCCGCCTGAACCCCACGTGACACCCCTGCGATGAAACCCCTGATCCGTCTGTTTTTCAAAACCCTGCGTGTAGTCCTCACCCCATTCATGCTGGCGTGGTTCTGGCTCACCCGCCCCAAGGGCATCGTGCGTCCCGCTGCCGAGCAGCAGGCCGTCGATGCGCGCACCCGTAATCTGGCGCTGTACC
>JAANCK010731762.1_pt1 | contig 23032 bp, 20 predicted proteins | sample 7277841 | NCBI WGS metagenome assembly JAANCK01 (sample SAMN14222788, study PRJNA588281) | permafrost metagenome | isolation source: Arctic cryosol methane SIP | place: Canada:Nunavut | collected 2015-07 | reverse complement strand
GCCCGAACTTGACGAAAATCGGCCCCAGGGCTTCCAGCGCGAGGCGCAGCAGCACTCCGCGCGGCTCGGAGAGCGGCCGCCAGAACAGCAGCGCGCGCACCAGCCAGCGCAGCGGCCGCACCCGCTCGTGGCCGAGGAAAAACTCCTCGAGGCCGAAGCGCAGACCGACAGTGAGAATGCGGAGCAGGCGCAGCAGTTTCATGTCGGGCGCGGATGCGCGTCCTGTAAAGGTTGGGGTATTTCCAGAATTCGCAGCCGCGCATCCAGCCGCGCCACATCGTCGGCAAGCGTGTCCACCGCGTGATTGAAGCGCGCGACATCGACGCCGCGCGCCATCAGTTCGGCCTCTTCCACCACGTATTCGCCGGCGTTGAGGCCAAGCGCTTCGATGCCGCGGGCGATGCCGGCGAGGGCATCGCGGCCGAACGCATGCAAGCGATGCGCGGCGATGTCGCCGACCAGCGGCGCGAGGTCGGCTTCGGCGTCCCACGATAACTGCTTGAACACGCGGTCGAGCGTGGCGAGCAGCGCCGGGTCGCCGCTGGTGTCGGCATCGCGCAGCGCCTCGCGGCCAAAGAATGGCAGGCGGGTCAGCATCGCGGCGGTGGGGCGGATGACGGCGTCGGGGGCGTCGATGGCCGCTTCGGAAAAATAGCCGTCGCCGGCGATGCGCAAATCCACTTGTGCCAGCGTCAGGTCGAAACGCACGCCCGCGCCCGCGTGGCGCAGCAAAGCCTCGGCCGCGCCGGGCGACTGGCGCAACAGATGATTGAGGCCGCGTTCGATGAGTCCGGCTGCGATCAAACCTTGAAGCCTTTATGCAGCGCGACGACGCCTGCGGTGAGGTTGTGGTAACTGACCTTGGCGAAGCCGGCCGTTTCCATCATGGCCTTGAGCTCTTCCTGGCCCGGATGCATGCGGATCGACTCGGCCAGATACTGGTAGCTGCCTGCGTCCTGCGCCACCAGCTTGCCCATCAGCGGCAGCAGCTTGAACGAATACAGGTCGTAGGCCGGTTCCAGCGGCTTCCACACCTTGGAAAACTCCAGCACCAGCAGGCGGCCGCCAGGTTTCAGCACGCGGTGCATCTCAGCCAGCGCCTGATCCTTGTGCGTCATGTTCCTGAGGCCGAAGGCCACCGACACGCAGTCGAAATAGTTGGAGGGGAACGGCAGCCGCTCGCCGTCACATTGCACGGTAGGCGGGGTTTTGCCTTCGTTCAACATGCGGTCGCGGCCTTCGCGCAGCATGGAAAAGTTGATGTCGGTGAGCAGCACGGTGCCGCTCGCGCCGACTTCCTTCAGGAACAGCCGGGTGAGATCGGCGGTGCCGCCGGCGACGTCGAGCACCTTCATCCCAGGCCGCAGCCCCGCCTGCGCCACGGCAAAGCGTTTCCACAAGCGGTGCAGACCCGCCGACATCAGGTCGTTCATGAGGTCGTACTGGGCGGCGACGGAGTGGAAGACTTCAGCGACCTTGGCGGCTTTGTCAGACTCGGCCACCTGCTGGTAGCCGAAATGGGTGGTTTTATCCATGGCAGACGGGCTCAACGAATCAGCCCGGAATTCTACCAGTGCGCAGACTGGCGCGGGATTGGCGTGGCGGACGGCGTGTCATTAATCAGTCATATTGCTGTCATAGTATGGCTGTCTTTGAAACAGGGCTGGAGTCAGCATGGCTGCCAATATTTTGCTGGTTGAGGATGAACCGGGCATTCAGGAATTACTGAAATTCAATCTTGCGCAAGCCGGCCATTCGGTAACGGTTGCGGGGGATGCCGAGCATGCGCTGAAGTTTCTCAAAAGCAGCTTGCCGGATGTGATCCTGCTCGACTGGATGTTGCCCGGCATGTCGGGCATCGACCTCTGCAAGCGCCTGCGCAGCGACGAGCGCTACCAGCCGATCCCCATCATCATGTTGACCGCGCGTGGCGAAGAGCGCGACAAGGTGCTGGGCCTGGACACCGGCGCCGACGATTACATTACCAAGCCGTTCTCGCCGCGCGAACTGGTGTCGCGCATCAAGGCGGTGCTGCGCCGCCGCGCCCCGCAAATGACCGACGAACCAGTAGAAATCAATGGCCTGCGACTCGATCCGACCAGTCATCGGGTGATCGGTAAAGGCCAGCCGCTGGATCTGGGGCCGACCGAATTCCGCTTGCTGCATTTCTTCATGACCCATACCGAACGCGTTTATGCGCGCACCCAGTTGCTCGATCAGGTGTGGGGCGACGACGTGTTCGTCGAAGAGCGCACGGTCGATGTGCATATTCGCCGGCTGCGTCTGGCGCTCGAACCCTCGGGCCATTCCGAGCTGATTCAGACCGTGCGCGGCTCGGGTTATCGCTTCTCGGCTGACGTGGGATAATCCGGCCACCGGGGTTACAAGTGGTGATCGACATGGGTTTCTGGTGGCGTCCGCTCAGCATGCTGGCTAGCGTGTTGTTGGTAGCACTGATACTGTGGTTGGCTTCTGGAGCCGTTACCGCGTTGGTATTTCTGACGGGGATCCAGGCGTTGGTGATGCTGCGTCGGCTGTGGCAGGAATACCGCCTGTCGCGCTGGCTGGAAAACCCCGACGAAGTGACCCCGCCCGACGCCATGGGGACATGGGGTGACATTTTTTACCGCCTCGAAAAACTCCAGCGCCGTCAGCGTGACAGCCGCAGCGAGCTCACCAATGCGCTGGAACAGTTCGAGCATGCCGCGCAGGCCGTGCCAGACGGCATGGTCATCCTCAACGGCAGCGACCAGATCGACTGGTGCAACCCCGCCTCGCGCAAATACATGGGGCTGGATTGCGAGCGCGACCGCGGCCAGTTCATCCGCTATCTGTTGCGCCAGGCGCATTTCATCGAGTTTCTCGATGCCGCCGACTACTCGCGGCGGCTGGTATGCAAATCGCCCGTGAATCGTGAAATCACCCTGTCGCTGCAACTGGTGCCGTTTGGCGAAGCCAAGAAACTGCTGGTCGCGCGCGACATCACCGAGCTTGAACGCGTCGATGCCATCCGCCGCGACTTTATCGCCAACGTCTCGCACGAATTGCGCACGCCGCTCACCGTTGTGGGCGGCTTCGTCGAAACCCTGGCCGATGCGCCGATGCTGCCAGCCAGTGAAACGCGCCGCTATTTCGACCTGATGCTCGACAACACCCGGCGCATGCAGCATCTGCTGGACGATTTGTTGACCCTGTCGCGGCTGGAAAGCGATGACCACAGCCTGAAGGATGAAGAGGTCAACGTGCCCGAGCTGGCACGGGCACTGGCGGCTGAAGCCGGCTCGTTGAGCGGCGGTCGCCACCGTATCGGTCTCGACATCGCCAGCGACGCCAACTTGCGCGGCAGCCTGCAGGAAATCCGCAGTGCGCTCGGCAACCTGGTCTCCAATGCGGTGCGCTACACCCCCGACGGCGGCGGCATCACGCTCAGCTGGCGCCAGCAAAATGACGAAGGCGTGTTCGCCGTGACCGACACCGGCGAAGGCATTGCCGCCGAACACATTCCACGCCTCACCGAACGTTTTTACCGGGTGGATCGCAGCCGCTCGCGTGAAACCGGCGGCACCGGGTTAGGCCTCGCTATCGTCAAGCACGTGCTTACGCGCCACGGCGCACACCTCAACATCCAGTCCACCCCAGGCAAAGGCAGCACGTTTTCTGCTGTCTTTCCCGCGTCGCGTCTGGTTGTAAGCCAGCCTTCGGCTACCGTGATTCCGTTTCCGGCACAGGAGCAAGCAGTCGGCTGAGCGCCTGTTCCAGCTGCGCGCGCTGTGTCTCACCATGGGGCGCAGCGTGGCGTTTTCCGTTGGCGGTTTTCTGTCCCCACACCGGGTTGGGGAAATGCGGATCGCCGGCAAAACGTGGAATCACATGCCAGTGCAGATGCGGCACCACATTGCCGAGCGAGGCGAGGTTGATTTTGTCGGGCTGCATCACCTCACGCAGAGCCGCTTCGGCGGCGAACACCACCCGCATCATAGCCAGTTGATCGGCTGCGGACAGATCGGTTATTTCCTTGACGTGAGTGTTCAGAATCACGCGCAGAAAACCCGGGTAATCCGGCTCGTCGGCCAGCACTACGCGACACAAGTCATTGCGCCACAGTACGGTGTCACCGGGCGTGTCGCACAGGGGACAACTCACAGCAGCACCCGCTCGATCCCGCCGTTGCCGACCCGTGCAAGATAGCTCGCCATCCAGTTTTCACCCAGCAACTGCCGCGCCAGTTCGATCACGATGTAATCGGTGGTGGTGCCGGTGTCGTCGCTGTAGCGTGCCAGTCCCTGCACGCACGACGGGCAGGAGGTGAGGATTTTCACCGGCTGCTTGCCCGCGCCCAGCGCCGCAACGCCGGCGCGGATTTCCTCTTCCTTGCGGAAGCGGATCTGGGTGGAAATATCCGGGCGGGTGACCGCGAGCGTGCCGGATTCGCCGCAGCAGCGGTCGGACAGGGTGACGCCGCCGCCGAGCAGCGTGTTCGCCACTTTCATTGGTGCGTGGGTTTTCATCGGCGTGTGGCAGGGGTCGTGGTAGAGGTATTTTTCGCCGCTGACGCCATCCAGCTTCACGCCCTTTTCCATCAGGTATTCGTGGATGTCGAGCAGGCGACAGCCGGGGAAGATTTTCTCGAATTCGTATTTCAGCAGCTGGTCCATGCAGGTGCCGCACGACACGAGCACGGTCTTGATGTCGAGGTAGTTCAGCGTGTTGGCGACGCGGTGGAACAGCACGCGGTTGGCCGCGGTAATCGCTTCGCCCTTGTCGGCCTGGCCGCCCGCAGTTTGCGGATAGCCGCAGCACAAGTAGCCAGGTGGCAGCACGGTCTGCGCGCCGAGTTCGAACAGCATTGCCTGGGTGGCGAGGCCAACTTGCGAGAACAATCGTTCCGAGCCGCAGCCGGGAAAATAAAACACCGCGTCGGCGTCGTCCGACAGCTTGGCCGGGTTGCGCAGGATCGGCACGATCGACGCATCTTCCAGCCCCAGCAGCGCGCGCGAGGTTTTTTTCGGCAAGCCGCCCGGCATCGGCTTGTTGACCAGATGGATCACTTGGGCGACCAGCTTGGGCTTGCCTAGCGAGGCAGGCGGATTCTTGGTCTGCGCCTGGATCAGCCCGAGGCGTTTGAACAGCGTGTGGCCCAGGCGCTGGCTGGCGTAGCCCCATTCGATCAGCGGTTTGCGCAGTGTCTTGATGGTGGCGGGATCGGTCGCGTTCAAAAACGCCATTGACGCCCAGGTGCCGGGGTTGAATTTCTTCTTGCCCTGCTTGCGCAGCATGTTGCGCATGGCGATCGAGACGTCGCCAAAGTCGATGTCGACCGGGCAGGGGTTCTTGCACTTGTGGCAGATGGTGCAGTGGTCGGCGACGTCGCCGAACTCGTCGAAGTGCTTGAGCGAGACCCCGCGCCGGGTCTGCTCCTCGTACAGAAATGCCTCGATCAGCAAGGAGGTGGCGAGAATCTTGTTGCGCGGCGAGTACAGCAGGTTGGCGCGCGGAATGTGGGTGTTGCACACCGGCTTGCACTTGCCGCAGCGCAGGCAGTCCTTGATCGAATCGGCGATGGCCTTGGTCTCGGACGATTCGAGGATAATAGATTCGGCTTCGAGCAGACCAAACGAGGGCGTGTAGGCGTTGCGCAAATCGGCGCCGTGCAGCAGCTTGCCCTTGTTGAAGCGGCCTTCGGGATCGACCTTGGCCTTGTAGCCGGCAAAAATCGCGATGGCGTCGTCGTCGAGGAATTCCAGCTTGGTCAGGCCGATGCCGTGCTCGCCTGAAATGACCCCGCCCAGATCCGTCGCCAGCGCCATGATGCGCGCGACTGCCGCGTTGGCGGCCTGCAGCATGGCGTAATCGTCGGAGTTGACCGGGATATTGGTGTGCACGTTGCCGTCGCCCGCGTGCATGTGCAGTGCGACGAAGACGCGGCTCTTTAAAACTTCTTTGTGGATGCGGTCGCAGGCTTCGAGGATGCGGGTGTATTCGCGGCCGACGAAAAGCTGGTGCAGTTCGCGCCGCACTTCGCGTTTCCAGGAGACGCGGATGTGCTTGTCGCGCAGCGCGGTGAAGATTGAGCCGCTTGCGTGCGGCGCATCCATATCGTCCGCATAGCCTTGCCAGAGGGCTTTGACTGAGGCGATCAGGGCGTGCGCGCGTTGCCGCTTGTCTTCGACCTGCGCCGGATCGGCGATAGTGTCTTCGTCTTCCAGTAGCGGCAGCGGCGCGGCGAAGAATTCGGTCAGTGCGTCGAGCAGCTTCAGCTTGTTGCTGATTGACAGCTCGATGTTGATGCGCTCGATGCCGTCGGTGTAGTCGCCCAGGCGCGGCAGCGGAATCACCACGTCCTCGTTGATCTTGAAGGCGTTGGTGTGTGCTGCGATGGCGGCGGTGCGGGCGCGGTCGAGCCAGAATTTCTTGCGTGTTTCGGCCGACACGGCGACGAAACCTTCACCGTCGCGCGCGTTGGCGAGCTGGACGATTTTCGAGGCGGCTGCGCCGACCGCTACTTCGTTGTCCGACACCACGTCGATCAGCAGCACCATGTTCGGCCGGTCGGCGCGCGGCGACTTGGTGGCGTAGCCCACGGCCTTGACGTAGCGCGCGTCGAGATGCTCCAGCCCGGCGAGTAGGATGTCGGGGTGGGCGTCGCAGTAGTTCTTGATTTCGACGATCGCCGGAGTGGCTTCGCGCGCGCTGCCGAAAAACTCCAGGCACACGGTGCGACCGTGCGCAGGCAGCCGGTGCAAAATGAAACGCGCGGACGTGATCAGGCCGTCGCAGCCTTCCTTCTGGATCCCGGGCAGGCCGGCGAGGAATTTATCGGTGACATCCTTGCCCAGCCCGGTCTTGCGGAAGCGGCTGCCGGGAATGATGAGGATTTCCGGCGAACCTTTGGGGGTTTTGCCATCGGCCGCAAAGCGGCGGATTTCGAAGGTGGCCGAGACCACATCGTGGATCTTGCCGAGGTTGTGGTCGAGCCGGCTGACTTCGATCCAGTCGGCGTCCGGCGTCACCATTTTCCACGACACCAGATTGTCCAGCGCGGTGCCCCACAGCACGGCCTTCTTGCCGCCTGCGTTCATCGACACGTTGCCGCCGATGGTCGAGGCGTCGGCCGAGGTCGGGTCGACCGCGAACACGCGTCCGGCGGCATCGGCGGCATCCATCACCCGCTTGGTCACCACGCCGGCGCCGCAGTGGATGGTGGCGACTTCGAACTCGCAACCGGGCAGGTGCAGCATTTCCACTGCGCTCAGGGTTTCGAGTTTTTCGGTGTTGATGACGGCCGCACGCTCAGTCAGCGGAATCGCGCCGCCGGTGTAACCGGTGCCGCCGCCACGCGGGATGATGGTCAAGCCGAGTTCGACCAGCCCCGCCACCAGCGCGGCCATTTCAGCTTCGGTGTCGGGGGTCAGCACCACAAACGGATACTCGACGCGCCAGTCGGTGGCATCGGTGACGTGTGAAACGCGCGCGAGACCGTCGAAACCGATGTTGTCCTTGCGGGTGATGCCGGCCAGGCGGCGCTGGATGCGCGTGCGCAGATCAGTGGTATCGGCAAACCAGGCTTCGAATTCGCGCACCGCGCGCCCGGCGGCATCCAGCAACTGCCCGACCAGCGGGTTGCCCTGGCGGCGAGTCTCGATCTCGCGCAGGCGGTGGCGCAAGGCCTCCACCAGCATCTGCCGCCGCTTGGGGTTGGCGAGCAGGTCATCTTCCAGATAGGGGTTGCGCCGCACCACCCAGATGTCGCCCAGCACCTCGAACAGCATGCGTGCCGAGCGCCCGGTCTTGCGTTCGCCGCGCAGCGTGTTGAGCGTGCTCCAGGCGTCGGCACCGAGCAGGCGAATGACGATTTCGCGGTCGGAAAACGAAGTGTAGTTGTAGGGAATTTCGCGCAGGCGTGCGGTCATGCTGTGGAGTGTCCGGCACCGCACGGGCGAGGCCGGATCGATCTGCTTCAAAGCCGGTATTTTACGGGATATGGGCGCAAGTCGTGAGTCGCTACAATCGCGTCAAACCCATCCAATGATCAGGGAAACGACCATGGCCGCTGTTTATGACGTGAATCCACCGTGTCTGTGCCGGCTTGCACCGGGGCGTTTGATTGATGTGCCGGGCGAGGGTGGGTGGTGAACCGTATCCTGCGCCACGAAAACCCGCTGCTGGTAGCGCTGGCGCTGATGGCGCTCGTGGCGTCGGGCATTGCGCCCTATGACCGCCTGACCTGGTGGATGGAAACGCTGCCGGTGATGCTGGGGCTCGCGCTGCTGTTTGCAACCCATCGCCGTTTTCCGCTGACGCCGCTGGTCTGTCGCCTGCTGTTTGTTCACAGCCTGATCCTGATGCTGGGCGGGCATTACACCTATGCGCGAGTGCCTCTTGGGTTATGGGTGCAGGATGCGTTCGATCTGGCGCGCAACCACTATGACCGCCTGGGGCATCTGGCGCAGGGCTTCATTCCGGCGATGCTGACGCGGGAAATCCTGCTGCGCCAGACCCCACTCAAGCCGGGTGGCTGGCTGTTTTTCCTCACCACCTCTGTGGTGCTGGCGTTTTCCGCCTGCTATGAATTCACCGAATGGGGCGCAGCGCTGGCGATGGGGGGCGACGCCGATGCTTTCCTCGCCACCCAGGGCGATGTGTGGGACACGCAGTGGGACATGTTTCTGGCGCTGATCGGTGCGCTTGTTGCGCAACTGCTGCTGTCACGGCGCCACGACCGGGCGCTGGCGCGCCTGGTTGGTGTTGACAGGGCCTAGCGGCCGCTCACCCGCTTGCCCAGGCTGACAATACCCAGTACCAGCGCACCAGCCGCGATGCCGGCGAGCGCATCGATCAACAATGGAGTCAGAACAGCGAGTGCACCGCCGATGACAGGCAGCGTGTCGACAGCGTGGCGGGCTGCTTCGAGCAGGTGATGCGCGGCGGGCACGCCGTGAACCAGAATCCCGCCGCCGACCAGGAACATCGCTGCCGTGCCTACTACCATCAACATTTTCATCAGCTTGGGCGCAGCCGCCAGCAGCATGCGGCCGAACGCGCGCATCGCTGCGTTGCCAAGCTGGCTCAGATAGAGCCCGGCGTCGTCGAGCTTGACGATGGCGGCGACAAGGCCGTAGACGCCGATGGTCATGACGATGGCGATGCCGGTGAGTACGGCAACCTGCTGGCCGAACGACGCGGCGGCCACGGTGCCGAGGGTGATGACGATGATTTCGGCAGACAGGATGAAATCGGTGCGAATGGCGCCCTTGATCTTGTCTTTTTCCAAAGCCAGCAGATCGACCGTCGGGTCCGCCACCGCATGCATCAGTTCGACGCGGTGCACGCTGTCTTCTGTTTCGCTGAACAGGTATTTGTGCGCCAGCTTCTCGAAGCCTTCATAGCAGAGGAACGCGCCCCCCAGCATCAGCAGGGGCGTTACCAGCCAGGGCGCAAACGCGCTGATGGCGAGCGCCGCCGGCACCAGAATCGCCTTGTTGATGAACGAACCCCTGGCGACCGCCCATACCACCGGCAGTTCGCGGTCGGCCTTGACGCCGGCAACCTGCTGGGCATTGAGCGCAAGATCGTCGCCCAGCACGCCGGCGGTTTTTTTGGCAGCGACCTGGGTCATCGCCGACACATCGTCGAGGATGGTGGCGATGTCGTCGAGCAGCGCAAGCAAACTGGCTCCAGCCATGCTTTAGTCTCCCAGCTGAATCTGCCCCGCCTTTTCGGCGGCGGCAAAATTCAGCATGCGCTGGATCGACAGCAAGGCTTTGGCGCGCACAGACTCCTCGATGAGGATTTCGTTGGCGCCTGACTCCAGCACGCTCGCCAGATTGCGCAGGCCGTTCATCGCCATCCACGGGCAATGCGCGCACGACTGGCAGGTGGCGCCTTCGCCCGCCGTTGGCGCTTCCAGCAGGATTTTGCCGGGGGCGGCGGCGTGCATCTTGTGGAAAATGCCGTTGTCGGTGGCCACGATGAATTCGGGGTTGGGCAGGTTTTTCACCGCTTCGATCAGTTGCGTGGTCGAACCCACCACGTCCGCCAGCGCGATCACCGCTGCGGGCGATTCGGGGTGCACCAGCACGGCGGCGGCCGGATGTTCGGCGTGCAGCTTCTTCAATGCCTCGGCCTTGAACGCTTCATGCACCACGCATGAGCCCTGCCACAGCAGCATGTCGGCGCCGCTGACGCGCTGCACATAATCGCCCAGGTGGCGATCCGGCGCCCACAGCAGTTTGTGGCCCTGGCTGTGCAGGTATTTGACGATCTTGACCGCGATGCCGGAGGTGACGACCCAGTCGGCGCGCGCCTTGACCGCCGCGCTGGTGTTGGCGTAGACGACCGACAGGCGGTCCGGATGGGCGTCGCACCAGGCGGCGAACGCGTCCGCCGGGCAGGACAGATCGAGCGAACAGTCGGCGCCGAGATCGGGCATCAGCACGCGCTTTTCCGGATTCAGGATCTTGGCCGTCTCGCCCATGAACTTGACCCCGGCGACGATCAGCGTCTGCGCCGGATGGGCGTGGCCGAAGCGCGCCATTTCCAGCGAATCCGACACGCAGCCGCCGGTTTCCTCGGCCAGATCCTGCAGGTCGGCCGAGGTGTAGTAATGCGCCACCAGCACGGTGTCCTGCTGTTTCATCAGCGCCTTGATGCGGGTTTTGAGGGCGTCGCGTTCGGCAGGCTCCAGGTTTTCTTCGACCATGGGCGGAGGCTGGATGACGGATTTAAGCGGTACAGAAAAAGCAGGACTCATCGAATCGAACACGGCGGTCGGAAAAGTCCAAAGTATAGCCGCGCACGGCGGGCACTCACATGGCGGCGGTGCGAACTGTCTTCGCTAACCGGCCCGGGGACAAGTGCTTTATCCTTGCGCCCCTATGCGCCAGCTTCTGCTCGACATTCGTCCGCCTGCCCGTCCCGATCTCGCCCGTTTTGTAGCGGGGCGCAATATCGAACTCGTCTCGCAGCTCAATTCCATGCTCGACGGCACGGCGACTGAGCGCATGGTGTATGTATGGGGGGCGCCGGGGAGCGGCAAGAGTTATTTGCTCGCGGCCTGGGCGGCAGCGTGTGAAGCGCGCGGGCTCAGCGTGGTGCAGGGTGGGGTTGCGGCAGCCGAAGTCGTCGTTGCGGATGCAGTGGAAAGCTGGGACGCCGCCCGGCAACAGGCTGGGTTTGCTGCATTCAACCAGGTACGTGAAGACGCCGGACTGTGGCTGGCTGCGGGCAGCCTGCCGCCAGCCGAGCTGCCGCTGATGCCGGAACTGCAAAGCCGGTTTGGCTGGGGTCTGGTGTTTCAGATACAGCCGTTAAACGATGCGGAGAAGCGCACTGCGTTACAGCAACACGCCGAAACGCTCGGATTCCAGCTTGACCCGCAGGTGGCGGATTACCTGTTGACCCGTGCCGCGCGCGACATGCAAAGCCAGTTGGCGGTGCTGGAAGCGCTGGACCGGATCAGCCTGGAAACGCGCCGTCCGATCACCTTGCCGCTGGCGCGTCAGCTGCTTAACCCGCCGGTCTGAGGCTTAAGCCTGGGGCGATGCTTGCTGCTCGGCGATGTCCTTGTGGACTTGCGCCATGTCCAGCCCCATCACCTGCTCAATCAGGCCGTCGAGCGCATGGGCGGGGAGCGAACCGGATTCGGAATACAGAATGACCTGTTCGCGGAATACCATCAGGGTGGGGATGGAGCGAATCTGGAAGAAACCGGCCAGTTCCTGTTCGACTTCGGTGTTGACCTTGGCGAACACGATGTTGGCGTGTTTCTCGGCGGCGGCCTCGAAGATGGGCGCAAAGCCGCGGCACGGGCCGCACCAGGGTGCCCAGAAATCGACGACGACGACGTCGTTGCCCTGAATGGTGGATTCGAAATTTGCCTGGGTGAGTTCGATGACAGCCATGCTGGATTCCTGCGTAAAGGTAAAAAAACGCCCGGTGGGATAGCCCCCGCAGGGCATAAAGAAAAGGCGCAAGGACGAGTCCCTGCGCCTGAGTGCCACCCTATCATGGATGGCGCGCCACCGCCAAGCGGGGCTCATAGTAAGGTAGATCAAGCCTGGCTGCCTGCTACCCTGGGTGCGACCGAAGCCGGTCGCCCGAAAACGGTATGTCTCAAGTCACCTGAAAGATGCCGCGCCGGTTGGTTTGCTGCTGCCCGCTGCGCACCATGTTCTGACTGTGTTTGAGGTTGTTGCGCACTTCGGCGCGGTTGACGGCCATGATGAGCTCGGTTGCCAGCACGCGTGCCTGATGCGGCGTCAGACTGAGTTCACAGCCTTGCGTTGCAAGGGCCAGAATCACGTTGTCCCGACCCTGTGTGTCTTCCTTCAGGGTGACATCGAGTGAGCCGCCTTGGTTGAGGTCAATCATGTTGTCTGCTCCTTGCGTTGTGTATGCCAAGGTATATGCAGTGTCCATGCCAGTCTCCTGATCGGGGTAAATCGATTGAAAACCGCATTAAATCAGGGGGGTTTGACAGGCTGATGAATGCGCTGCGCCCCTGCGCTGACGAGGCTTCGTCAACGCAGGGGGCGAGTTCATCACTTCTGGGCGGGAAGCGGCTGGGCGGCAGCGTTGACGGCTGCCGGATTGCGCGTCAGCAGGGTGTAGGCGACCGGGATGACGAACAGCGTCAGCAGGGTGCCGAGCAGCAGGCCGCCGACGATGACCCAGCCGATCGGCGAGCGCGATTCCGCCCCGGCGCCCTGAGCCAGCGCCAGCGGTACCGCGCCCAGCACCATCGCGGCAGTGGTCATCAGGATCGGCCGCAGGCGCAGGCTGGCCGCCTCGATCACCGCCTCGACCTTGGGTTGGCCGCGCGCGTGCAGCTGATTGGCGAACTCGACGATCAGGATGCCGTGCTTGGTGATGAGGCCGACCAGCATGACCAGCCCGATCTGGCTGTAGACGTTGAGCGTGGCGCCGGTGAGTTTGAGCGCCAGCAACGCGCCGGTGGCGGCAAGCGGCACGGTGAGCATGATGATGAAGGGCGAGATGAAGCTCTCGAACTGTGCCGCCAGCACCAGGTAAATGATGATTAGCGCCAGCCCGAAGGTGATCGCCAGGGTTTGCCCGGATTCGCCGAATTCACGCGACTGGCCGTCGAGCGCGGTGCGCGCGGATTTCGGTAGCGTGTCCTTGGCGGCCTTGTCCATGAACGTCAACGCCTCGCCCAGGGTGTAGCCGGGGGCGATGTTGGCCGAGATGACAGCGGCGCGCTGGCGGTCGAAGTGGTTGAGCTCCTTCGGCGCGACGGTTTCGGTGACGGCGACCAGATTGGACAGCGCAGTGAGGCTGCCGCCATCGCCACGCACATACAAGGCGGTCAGATTCTGCGGGGTGGCGCGCGCGGCGGGGTCGAGCTGGACGATGACGTTGTATTGCTCGCCTGCCTGCTTGAAGCGGGTGACCTCGCGCCCGCCGAGCAGGGTTTCCAGGGTGCGGCCGATGGTGTCGACGCCGACGCCCATCTGCGCCGCCTTGTCGCGGTTGATGTTGACCTTGAGCTGCGGTTTGTTGAGCTTGAGATCGCTGTCGGCGTTGAGCAGCCCGGGATAGGCACGCACCTTGACCATCAGCGCTTCCACCGCCTTGTCGAGTTCGGCATAGCTCGGCGCCTGCACCACGAACTGCAGCGGCGGATTGCGGAAACTCTGGCCGAGCGAAGGCGGGTTGATCGGGAACGCGAGCACGCCGGGCATCCCCATGAACATTTTTGGGCCGAGGCTTTCGGTAATCGCCATCTGGCTGCGGCTGCGCTCTTCCCACGGCTTCAGCATCACGAACGACAGCGCACTGTTGACCGGGTTGGGACGCTCCAGTCCTGGCGCCACCACGACGAATGCCGTTTCGGTCTCGGGCACACTCTGCAGCAGGCCTTCGAGCTGGCGCGCGTACTGGTCGGTGTATTGCAGGGTGGAGCCTTCGGGCGCGAGCATGAAGCTGATGAAGAAGCCGCGGTCCTCGGTTGGCGCCAGCTCCGACTTGAGAGATTTCAACAGGCCGAACGCGGCCGCCGCCACCAGCACGAACACCAGCGCGACGATCAGCGGGTGCCTGACCACGCGCGTCACGCCGCGCGTGTAGGCGGCGTTTAGCCCCTTCAGCACGCGCTCGCCCAGATTGAACAGCGCGTTGTGGCGGGTTTCATGGCGCAGGATCCGGCTCGCCATCATCGGTGTCAGCGTCAGTGCGACAAAGCCGGACACCAGCACCGCGGCCGCCACGGTCAGCGCGAATTCGGTGAACAGCTTGCCGGTGTTGCCCTCGGCGAAGGCCAGCGGGGCGAACACGGCGGCCAGCGTCAGCGTCATCGCCATCACCGCGAAGCCGATTTCCTTCGCGCCCTTGAGTGCGGCGTCGTAAGGCGGCATGCCCTCTTCGATGTGGCGGTAGATGTTCTCCAGCATGACGATGGCGTCGTCCACCACCAGGCCGATCGCCAATACCAGGCCCAACAGGGTCAGCACGTTGATGGTGAAGCCCATGGCGTAGAGAAAGATGAAGGCGCCGATCAGCGACACCGGGATGGTGACGAAGGGGATCAGCGTGGCGCGCCAGTTGCGCAGGAACAGGAAGATCACGCCGACCACCAGGACCATGGCTTCGATCATGGTCCTGTACACGGCGTCGATCGATTTTTCGATGAAGATCGAGCTGTCGAAAGCGACTTTGAGCTGCATGCCTTTCGGCAGGGAGGCCTGCAAACGCGGCACTTCGGCCTTGACTGCGCGTGCGACTTCCAGCGTGTTGGCGGTCGACTGCTTGACGATGCCCAAGCCCACCGCGGCGCGGCCGTTGACGCGTACGATGTTGCGCTCGTCTTCGGCACCGACCTCGGCGCGGCCGATGTCGGCCAGCCGGGTCAGCACGCCGTTGCTGTCACGAATGATGATCTGTTCAAATTCGGCCGGGGTCTTGAGGTCGGTTTCGGCCAGCACCGAGAACTCGCGGGTCTGGCTTTCGATGCGGCCTGACGGCAGCTCGGTATTCTGGCTCCTGAGCGCGACCTCCACGTCCTGCACCGTGATGCCGAGCGAGGCCATGCGGTCGGGGTCGAGCCACACCCGCATGGCGTAGCGGCGCTCGCCACCGATGATGACCGAGGCGACGCCCGGCAGGGTTTTCAGCTGGTCGGCCACCACGCGGTCAGCGTAGTCGGTGATTTGCAGCGGCGATTGGCGGTCGCTGGAGAACGCCAGCCAGATGATGGCCTGGGCGTCGGCCTCGATCTTGGCCACCACCGGGTCGTCGGTTTCATTCGGCAGTTGTCCGCGCACTCGCGCCACACGGTCGCGCACGTCGTTGGCGGCGGCTTCGGGGTCGCGCGACTGGATGAATTCCACCGTGATCTGGCTGACTTCCTCGCGGCTGACCGATTTGATGGTGCGGATGCCCTCGATGCCGGACAGCGAATCCTCCAGCGGCTTGGTGACCTGGCTTTCCATCACTTCGGCGGAGGCGCCGGGGTAGACCGTGCGCACCGACACCACCGGGGCGTCGATGTTGGGGTACTCGCGCACCGGCAGGCGGTTGAAGGCGATCAGGCCGATCAGCATGATGAGCAGGCTCATCACGGTGGCCAGCACCGGGCGGCGGATGGAAATGTCGGAAAGGATCATGACTCAGTCTTTGCGGATATCTTGGATTAAGCGCGGCGCGTGGTTTACGCGGATTGCCTGGATCAGTGCGGCTTGCCGGCCTGCATTTTTTTCATCATCTGCGCCGCCTGATCCAGCGTGACGACCGGCACGCCGGGCCGCAGCTTGATCTGGCCGTCGAGCACGACGGTGTCGCCGACCGCCACGCCGGAAACGATTTCGACCCGGCCCGGTTCGCGCTTGCCGAGGGTGACCTTGCGCAGTTCGGCCTTGCCGTTAACCGCCAGAAATACATAGCTGCCGTCCGGGCGCGGCACGATCACCTGCTCAGGCAGCAGGATGGCGCTGGTCTTGCCGCCAAGATCGGCGGTGGCGCGGGCGAACATGCCGGGTTTGAGCTGTCCTTTAGGATTGGCGATGCGTGCGCGCACCCGCACGTTGCGGCTGACCGGATCGACCACCGGGTCGATCGCATGCACCTTGCCGCTGAACGTTTGCCCCGGCAGCGCATCGATCGTCAGCGTGACCGGCAGGCCGATGTGCACCAGCGGCAAATAGGTTTCCGGCACCGGCACTTCCAGTTTGAGGGTGCCGAGCGCGTCCAGCCGCACGATGTCGTCGCCTTTCTTGATATAGGCGCCGGGGCTCACCTGACGCAGCCCGGCCACTGCGGCAAACGGCGCGCGCAGCACGGTCTTGTCGAGCGTGACCTGCTCCTGCTGCAGGCGCGCGCGCAGGATGTCGAGGTTGGCCCGCGATTCGTCGAGCGCCTGTTTCGAGATGAAGTTCTGCGCGACCAGTTCCTCGCTGCGCTTGTAGCGGCTTGCTGCCAGCTTCATGTCCGCCTGGGCGGCGGCTACGTGCGCGCGCTGTTCGGCGGAATCGAGCACCACCAGCACCGCACCTTTGTTGACCGGCTGGCCTTCCTTGAACAGCAGGGTGGCGATGCGGCCGTCGATTTCCGGACGCAGCACCACGCTGTCTTCGGCAATCAGTGCGCCCACGGCGTTGACCGTGGTGGATACTGGCGAGGCGGTGACTTTCATCATGTTGACCGGAATGAAAGGCGGGCCGCCTGCCTGGGCAAAGGCGAGTAGCGGAACAAACAGCAAAACGAACAGGGCGCGCATGGGGAATTCCGCAAAAAGAACAAAGATATACGATGGATGCGCACCTTATCAGTTCCGCGCTGAAACAAAAACCACGAAGCGGGGTCAACAGATTTGCGTGCTTGTAAGGATTGCGCGCGTGCTTCGACTATCGGGTAAGCACACTACTTAAAACTGGAACCCCGCATGCTGATACGCCATTCCGACCTGATTCTGCCGTCCGAAATTACCCCGCCCGAAATCTACCGTGAGCGCCGCCGCTTCATGCAGGGCATGGGCGCGTTGGCGGCGGGCGCGGCCCTGGGTGCGATGGAAGACGCCACTGCAGGCGCCAAGCTGGCTGGCGTGCGCGCCAGTACGTACACGCCCGGCGAGGACAAAACACCCTACAAGGATGTCACCACCTACAACAATTTCTACGAATTCGGCACCGACAAGAGCGACCCGGCGGCAAACGCGGGCAGCCTGCGGACCCGCCCATGGACGGTGGCGGTCGAAGGCGAAGTTCGCCAGCCCAAAGTCTGGGACATCGACACCTTGCTGAAGCTCGCCCCACTGGAAGAGCGCGTGTATCGCATGCGCTGCGTCGAAGGCTGGTCGATGGTGATTCCGTGGGTGGGGTTTCCTCTGGCAGAAATCATCCGGCGCGCCGAGCCCACCGGCAAGGCGAAATATGTCGAATTCGTCACGCTGAACGATCCCAAACAGATGCCGGGCCAGCGCTCGCGCGTGCTTGACTGGCCGTATGTCGAAGGCCTGCGGCTGGACGAGGCGATGCATCCGCTGACGCTTCTGGCGGTCGGGCTCTATGGCGAGGTGCTGCCCAATCAGAACGGCGCACCGATCCGCCTGGTGGTGCCGTGGAAATATGGTTTCAAGAGCGCCAAGTCCATCGTCAAGATCCGCTTCGTCGAAAAGCAGCCGCTCACCGCCTGGATGGCGGCCACGCCGGAGGAGTATGGCTTCTATTCCAACGTCAATCCGCAGGTTGACCACCCGCGTTGGAGCCAGGCCAAGGAACGCAGGATCGGCGAGTTTTTCAAGCGCGACACGCTGATGTTCAATGGCTACGGCAATCAGGTGGCCCAGTTGTATCGTGGCATGGATCTGAAACGGTTCTTCTGATGGGCGTGCTGCTGCGTAACCCCAAGCTCTGGATATTCGGGGTCTGTTTGCTGCCGCTGGTGCGGCTGATTGTTTTGGCGGGCAGCGGCGGCCTCGGCGCCAACCCGATCGAGTTCATTACCCGCTCAACCGGCACCTGGACGCTGGTCGGGCTGCTGCTCACCTTGTCCATCACCCCGTTGCGGCGGCTGAGCGGTCGTGCCGAGTTCATCCGCTATCGGCGCATGCTGGGCTTGTTCAGCTTCTTCTATGCCTGCCTGCATTTCACCACCTATATCTGGCTGGACCAGTTTTTCGATCCGGCGGCCATCGCCAAGGACATCGTGAAGCGTCCCTTCATTACCCTTGGTTTCAGCGCATTTGTCCTGCTTGTTCCGCTCGCCGCGACGTCGACTCACGCCATGATGCGCCGCCTCGGTCGCCGCTGGCAGCAGTTGCACCGCCTGATTTACCCCATCGCTTTACTGGGTGTAATCCATTACCTGTGGCTGGTGAAGAAGGATATGACGGAGCCTTTGATCTATGGCGGCGTGCTGATGCTGTTGCTGGTCGTGCGTTTGCCATGGGGGGTGAGCCTGCTGCAGGCCGCCCGCAGCCGTTTTGCGCTGGCCTGATCGGGGAAACGCCCAATAAAAAACGGGGGCTGAGCCCCCGTTTCAGATCAAGCAGTGTCCGACCTGTTAGAGCCCGAAAGGCTTGATCACCGGTGCTGCCGGTGTAGGCGCTGCTGCTGGAGCGGCTGCGGGTTTGGCAGCAGGGGCAGCTTTCTTCGCTACCGGCTTGGCGACGGGCTTGGCCACTGGCTTTTTGGCAGACGGCTTGGCCACCACCTTTTTAGCGACCGGCTTGGCGACGGGCTTTTTGGCTGCGGGCTTGGCCACCACCTTTTTAGCGACCGGCTTGGCGGCGACTTTTTTGACGGCTGCTTTAGCGACGGGCTTTTTGGCTGCGGGCTTGGCTGCAGCCTTTTTAGCGACCGGCTTGGCGGCTGCCTTTTTAACGGCAGGTTTGGCGACAGCTTTTTTCACTGCTGGTTTGGCTGCTGCCTTTTTAACTACGGGCTTGGCAGCGGCTGCTGCCTTCTTGACCGCCGGTTTGGCGGCGGGTTTCTTTACTGTTGCCATTTATCACTCCTTAGAAGTTGAACACATCACTTAACTACTACAGCTTGAAGCCACGTGCAGTCAGAAATTGCACTTCCAAAGCGTGGTACCGACAGGCCGACTTGCCCGAAACCCGCTCATTACGGGCGATACCGAGGCTCCGCTTGGTGAGGCTCATTCTAGTGAGTTTTCAAAGAGGTTCAATGAATAGACCAAGAGCGGTGAAAACAATTTGCTGAAAAATGTAGCGATCAAGCAAAATGTAGCGACTCGATACTAAAACCGGCTGAATTACAGGTCAGTGCGTTTTGCTTGAAGTCAATCAACAAGCCGTTCTCCAGCCATCATGCCGGCCTGTGTTTCGCGCTCTCGAATGAGGTTGATTTCATTCTTGTCGACCATTATTTCTGCTGCGCGCGGGCGGGAATTGTAGTTTGACGCCATGCTCATGCCGTACGCGCCTGCCGAAAGGAGGGCCAGCAGGTCGCCTTCCTCGATCGACAAGTCGCGCGCAAAGCCAAGAAAGTCACCGGTTTCGCAGATCGGGCCAACAATGTCGTAGCGCCGGGCAGGGGTGTTTCGCTGAGCGACGGCAACAATTTCGTGATACGCCTCGTACAGCGCGGGACGCATCAGGTCGTTCATTGCGGCATCAACGATGGCGAAACTTTTGTCTTCACCGGGCTTCAGGTATTCGACCCGGGTAAGCAGCAGGCCGGCGTTACCGACCAGCGAACGTCCCGGTTCCAGCAACAGTTTCTCGTGGCGCCCCTTGAAGCGAGCGGCCAGCACGCGGCCGTAGGCAGCGAGATCCGGCGGGATTTCGTCACGGTAGCGGATGCCAACGCCGCCGCCGAGGTCGATGTGATGCAGCGTGATGCCGTCGCGCGTCAATGTATCGACCAGCGCCAGTACGCGGTCGGCTGCGTCGGCCAGCGGAGACAGGTCGGTGAGTTGCGAGCCGATATGGCAATCGATGCCGGTGATTTTCAGGTTGGGCAAGCTGGCTGCCAGGCGGTAGAGCGCGGGCGCGTCGGCGATCGGCACGCCAAACTTGTTTTCCTTGAGCCCGGTCGAGATATACGGGTGCGTCTTCGGGTCGACGTCGGGGTTGACGCGAAACGAGACCGGCGCGACCTTGCCTGCCTCGCCGGCGACCCGGTTGAGCCGGTGCAGCTCGCTGACCGATTCGACATTGAAGCAGAGAATGCCGGCCTGCAGGGCGGCGCGCATCTCGTTTGCCGATTTGCCCACGCCGGAAAACACCACTTTGGCCGGATCGCCGCCGGCCGCCAGCACACGAGCCAGTTCGCCGCCGGAGACGATGTCGAAACCGGTTCCAAGGCGCGCGAACAGTTGGAGGATCGCCAGGCTTGAGTTGGCTTTGACCGCGTAGCAGATCAGATGCGGGGTGCCGGCAAACGCCTCGGCATAGGCCTGGTAGGCAGATTCAAGCGCCTGCCGGGAGTACACATAAAGCGGCGTATCGAAACGCTCGGCGAGTTCGTTGAGCGCCACGCCTTCGAGATGAAGCTGGCCGTCGAGTCTATGCAGGGTATTCAATTGGACGTCCGTTGCGGTGCGGGAGGTTTTTCGGGAAGATACAGGGCACCCTTGGCACCACAGGCTGTCAGACCCAGCCCGCAGAGCAACAAGGACACTATATATAAGGTGCGCAGTTTCATGCGCGAAATGTTAGCACGGGATACCATGACTCAAATTGAATCAAGCGAGGCCGAATTCAACCTGGCCGCCAGCGCGACGCTGGCTCACATCGAACATGCGCTGGAAGTAGCCGACCTCGACTTTGAAACACCGGCTGAAGGCATCCTGGAAGTCGAGTTCGAGGATGGCAGCAAAATCATCATCAACCGCCATGGCGTGGCGCGCGAAATCTGGGTCGCCGCACGCTCGGGCGGTTTCCATTTCAAACCGCAGGCTGGCGACTGGATCGATACCAAGGACAGCACGCCGCTCTACACCAAACTGGCCGTCCTGGTCGCTGCGCAGGGTGGCGGGTCGATCCGCTTTTAAGCGAACTTGAAAAGCCAGGCACTCACCCTGTTTGACCTGGTCGAGCGGCTGTCGCTGCTGACCCGCGTCGGCTTGCGCCAGGCAGGCGCTGCGCAGGGACTGCAGCCAGTGCATCTGCAGGTTCTGTTTTATCTGAATCAGGCCAATCGCTTCAGCAACACGCCGCTGGCGCTCACCGAATATCTGGGGCTGACCAAGGGGACGGTGTCACAAACCGTGCTGGTACTGGCGCGCCGCAGGCTGGTGTCGCGCTATGCCGATCCACAGGATGGCCGAATCGTGCGCCTGGTACTGACCGCGGCGGGCCGAGCGCTTTTGAATACCTTCAATTCCGCTGGAGCCTGGCGCGAGGCGGTGCGCACCGCCAGTCCGGCGCGGGTGACGTCGGCGATGGTCGTACTGCGTCAGGTATTGGCGCAAGTCCAGTCCCAAAGCGGAAAGAGAAGTTTTGGGGTGTGTGCGACGTGCCGCCACAACCAGCGCCTGGGACCGCGCAGCTATTTTTGCGGGCTGATGCAGGAGAAACTGAGCAGTCCGGAGGTGCGGCGAATTTGCCGGGAGCATTCGATGCTGGTTTTGGCTTGACCGATTGGCATGCGCTGCATGGGCTGTGCGGGTGATGGGCTGGAGAATCCACCTTTATAAGCTACAGTAAAAAATCAGTGTGACATCGTGTGCCGATGCCGATGCCGATGCCGATGCCGATGCCGATGCCGATGCGTAGGTTCTTTTGACGGAGACGAACAATGACCTTCCTGAGTTTTTCGCACGGGGTGATGGGCCGGGCGACGAGTCAACTTTTACCCCCCCTGGTCAGCATTGTCATCGCTTGCTCGATGCCATGTGTCTATGCGGCGGATGCCGCGAATGGCAGCACGCAAGCCAGCGCAAAAGCGGCCGCACCCACTTTCAGTAGCGAAGAGCTGGATCAGATGCTGGCGCCCATCGCGCTGTACCCCGATTCGCTGCTGGCGCAGGTGCTGATGGCTTCGACCTATCCCGCCGATGTGGCCGAGGCGGCGAAATGGACCAAAGCGAATCCGAAGCAGCAGGGCGATGCTGCGGTAAAAGCGGTGCAGTCCAAACCGTGGGATCCGAGCGTGCAATCGCTGGTGGCGTTTCCGCAGGTGCTTGTGATGATGAGCGAGAAGCCTGCCGATGTGCAGCGCTTGGGCGACGCCTTTCTCGCCGATCCGGCGCGGGTGATGGATCGGGTGCAGTTCATGCGCAAAAAGGCGCAGGAAGCCGGCAATCTCAAAACCACCGAGCAGCAAAAAGTCAGTACGACGCAGACCGATGCCGGCCAGTCGGCGATCATCATCGAGCCGGCGCAGCCGGAGAAGGTCTATGTGCCGGTATACCAGCCGACGGTTTACGGCTCCTGGTGGTATCCCGCCTATCCGCCCTACTACTGGGCACCGCCGCCGTATTACTACCCGACCGGCGGGTTCGTGGCCGGTGTCTTCTGGGGTGCGGCGATCGTCGGCATCCACAACGGCCTGTGGGGCGGCTGTAACTGGGGGCATGGCGACGTCAACATCAACGTCAACCGCTACAACAATATCAACGTCAACAACAAAATAAGCGGGAGCGGGAACAAAACCAACTGGAATCACAACGCGGCCAATCGCAAGGGGGTGCCTTATGGTGATGCCAAGACGCGCCAGCAGTTTGACCGCAATGTTGGAGGCGCCGAGAACCGGGGCGATTACCGGGGCCGTGACACGCAGCGCGATGCCAGCCGCGACAAGGCGCAGGCCACCATGAAGGATCGTGGCGTTGACCCGGCAGCCGGGCGCGACCAGCTGCGCAACGACCCGCAAACCCGTGAGCGGGCCAATCAGGCAACGCAGATGGATCGCAGTCAGCAGCGCGCCCAGGCGCAGAACATGGAACGCAGCCAGGCTGTCCAGGCGCGTTCGTCGGGATCGAGCTGGGGCAGTGACAACGCATTCAAGGGCGCGAGTAACGCCTCGCAGAGCCGGGATCAGGTCAACCGGGGCAGTTCGAGCCGGCAGTCGGCTGGCAGCTACGGCGGTGGCGGCAGTCGCTCCATGAGTGG
>JAANCK010247738.1_pt1 | contig 23161 bp, 24 predicted proteins | sample 7277841 | NCBI WGS metagenome assembly JAANCK01 (sample SAMN14222788, study PRJNA588281) | permafrost metagenome | isolation source: Arctic cryosol methane SIP | place: Canada:Nunavut | collected 2015-07 | reverse complement strand
TCGGAACCGCCGATGCCGATGTTGACCACGTCGCGGATCGGCTTGCCGGTATGTCCCAGCCAGCTGCCATTGTGGATGGACTCGACAAAGTGCTGCATCCGCTTGAGCACCATCGAAACTTCGCGTTCGACATCCACGCCTTCCACCATCAGTCGCGGGCGTGTCGGCGCGCGTAGCGCTACATGCAGCACCGCGCGCCGCTCGGTGACGTTGATGCGCTCACCGCTGCACATGGCATTACGCATCGCCTCCAGATCGGACTCGCGCGCCAGCTGCATCAGGTGACTCATCGTTTCGGCTGTGGCGCGATTCTTCGAGTAGTCGAGCAGCAGGTTGCCACAGCGTAGAGAGAGGTGATCGAAGCGATGGGCGTCCTCACGGAATGCCGTGCGCATGTCAAACGTGCGCATGGTCTTGAAGTGCTGTTCGAGGACCTTCCAGGCGGGCAGTTGTTTGAGTGGTTTCATCGGCAGGCAGTGTGCAGGTTGAGCTTCAAAGGTATCATAGGCAAGCTGCACAGTTGCCGATCAGGCCGTGGCGCAGCGTCTTCTTAGACGGTTCAGGATGAGACAGCATGGTTACCGTAGCACAGCATAAACTCGTATACATCACTTATTCCATTCTGGATCAGCGCGGCATGGTCGTTGAACAGTACGACATCCCGGTTGGCTACGTGCAGGGTGCCAACAGTGGTATTTTGCCCGCCATCGAGTCGGCAGTGGCCGGCCGCAAGGTGGGCGAGCGGATTGAAATCACACTGCCGCCCGAAGACGGATACGGGGTGCGTGACGAGAGCCTGGTGTTTGTGGACGACATTGAAAACGTGCCGCCGGAGTTTCGCCGGGTCGGGGCTGAAGTCATGTTCGAGAACGCGTCGGGTGAAACCAAGATTTTTTACGTCACCGCAATCGAGGATGGCCAACTCACGCTGGATGGCAATCCTTCGCTGGCAGGACAGACGGTGACCTGCCTGGTGAACGTGGTGGACATCCGTGACGCCACGCCCGAGGAAATCCACAATGGACGGCCGCTCGATGTCAAAACCGGGACAGTGCATTAAGCAATGGCCCTCCAATAGACCCTCCATTATTGACGTGGCACTGACGTAAAAAAGCCGGGGTAATCCCCGGCTTTTTTGTGCCGCGTCCTGTTTATTTGGGGCAGGCTTTGTCGTTGGCAACTTTGCCCGGCAGTTTCAGGAAAGTTTCGAACGGGCCCATCACGGTCATGGCTTCCACTTTGGGGCCGATGAACTTGAGGCGACCGAACATCATCGCTTTCATCGGGCCGTACTCGCCGGCGCCCATTTCGGTCCACTTCTCGGTGGTGGCGTGCATCGTGTAGTCAACCGTGTATTCCATCTTGACGGTTTTTACGGCGCCGCCGTATTCGCAGATGGCTTTGCCATCTTTGGGTACGATTTTCATTTCGGTCTGGGTGGCTTCACCGCAGTCGGTGCGATACATGTGAATGATCTTGTAGCCGCGGCCGGCATCGTTTTTGATCCATTTGTCGCCCAGACCGGTGGTCAGGGTGGGATCATTGTTCCAAGCTTGGCACGCTTCAGCGGTCCACTCGGCGGACATCAGAGCGGGGGCGGCGTGGGCAGCGGTGGAAAATACGGCCAGGGTGGCCAGGGCGATAGATGCGTATTTCATGGGACTCCTCCATTTAAGTATTTGGTTTACAACTTGGTAGATTGCGAAGGCGCTTAGCGCTTCGAGTGATGAAGGTAACGATGCCGTGTTGGCTTGTCAATGCGATCGTCAACTTTTCGGCAGTCGCGAGGTTTGCTTTTGCTTATGGGTGCGTAAGTTATGTTTATGGGTGGTCTGCGAGGCTTTGCTCAACCAGTTGAATGCGCAGGGTGAGTCGGGACAGTTCGGCTGCATTGCCGCGTGCGGCGGCCTGCTTTTGCTGAAGGATGAGATAGGTCAGCAGCGGTTGTCGCCAGCCCTGATCCGAGGCGGTTGCGGTTGCCAGGCTCAGGGTGTCGGGCGTGGCTTCCTGGCGCATCAGCAGCAAACTGGCATCCAGCAGGCGTGCCAATGGATCGTCGATGCTGGATAGCAGTGCGGGTCGTGCGGCCGCCGGGGCGCTGACCAGATTCTGGTGCTGCTTGGGCAGCAGGGCGATATCGACCGCATCCCAATGCAGCGTCAGGAATTGAAAATAGGCATCATTCGCAGCGTTGGGTTCGATCTGGGCCAGGCTGGCGTACTCGGTGCAGCTGTCGTCGATCAGCATGGCGCGGCGGGTGGCGCAGCGCACCAGCCACAAATGCGCCGTCTCGTTGACGCGGCCCGCGCCGCCGGTCGCGGCAATCGCCTGCTGGAAATAGCGCTCGGCCAGGGTGTTCTCGCCCAGCAGCGCATGCTTTTGGTAACGCACAATCAATTCCGCAGAATCGGTTTTCCAGTCGGGCGGCGGCGGCCCGCCGCTGCCGCAGGCGGCGAGCAGGATCACGACGGCGATGGCAAGCAGGGATTTCATGGCAGCTTGGCCTCGGGCTCGCTTGCGAATGGCCAGATGTTGTTGATCTTGTTGATCAGGATGTTGGCTTTGCGCACCGCATCGTCGATCTCGGCGCGCAGTTTGACGATGTCCTGCGTGCCGGCCTTGACGTCAGCGGAAATGGCCACTGCGTTGGTCATCAGCGCATCGGCTTTCTTCAGGCTGGACTGGGCGTCGACAAGCATGAGTTTCACCTGGGCCAGCGACTCGCGGGTGCTGTCGGCCACGCCGTTCTGCGCAAACAGCCATTGATCGGCTTTGCTCGCCAGACCATCGAGCTTGTTGATGAGCGCGCGGGTCTGATCGAGTGAGTCGGCCACCACGCGGGCTTTTTCCGGGCTGCCGAGCACGCCTTCGAGCATGCCGTATTCGCCGGTCATCCGTCCGGTCACCGTCTTCAGATTGGCGAGCGTAGCGTTGACGTCGCCGTCCTTGCGGGTGAGGTGCTCGACGTTGGCGAGTATCGTCTTGGCTTGCTCGATCAGCAACGGAATCTCCTTGCTGATGTCGGGCGTGAGCAGCAGCATGGTGGAGTTTTCAGGCAGGCTGGGGCCACTGAGGCTGCCTGAGTCGACGCTGATTTTCGTGCTGCCGAAGAAGGGTTTGTTCAGCGTGTAGACGCTGTCCTGTCTGAGCCACTTGGCATTGCGTTCGGGTAATTCGAGTTGAATGACGATGCCGCCACCGTCGTTCAGACCTAATGAAGTGACGTTGCCGATTTCGATGCCGGAAAACACCAGTGGCACGCCGGGCGCCACCCCGTCGGCGCTGGCTGCGGCGAGCTGCAGCCGGTAGGTCTGCTCGAAAAAGCCGCGTGCGTGCAACAGGTACGCCACGAACGCCGCCCCGAGCAACAGGGTGGCCAGTGCAAACAGTCCGACCTTGAAATGCAGTGTGTTCATTCTGAGTAAAGCGCCTGGTTCCAGCTGAAGTCGAAAATTTCCCACGTGCCGGTCAGGTCGGGCTGCGATGCCAGCTGGCGGATAAAGCGCGGATAGGGCACATCGTAAAGGATGGCGCCGGGACGGTCGATGACCAGCCGCGGGCGCTTGAGGATCAGCGCGCGCGCCAGCTGGGTGACGAAACGCTGCGCGGGCGTCATGTCGGGATCGCGCAGCAGTGCGATGTCGGCATGTCCCAGTTGCGCCAGCAGCGTATGCGCCTGCCGGCCTGATTCGGCTGCGCCGTAATGGCGTTGATACAGCGGGATTAGCGCGATATTGTCGAGCGCGGATAAATTTGCGCGCAGCGGCAGGTCGAGCGCGACCCGCGCCACGTCGTCGCCGAGTGCGGCGACTGCCGCCATCAGTGCAACGCGGTCGGCAAACGACGTCAGATGTATTTGAGCGCTAATGACACCACCTCGATGACCACAATGGCGAAGAACACCCGCATCATGCCGCGCAGAACGGAGACCGGCACCATGAAGAGCTTTTTGGGTGTTTCCAGCCCGGCGGTGATCGGGATCACCGTCACTGCCAGTCCAAACAGCGTACATTTAACGATCAGCCCGGCCACAATCCTGAAATCAAACACTTTTGAGATGGTGCGGGTGAAGGGTTCAAACCCTGCCGGGGACAAACCATATATCGACAGGTAGGCCATCAGCAGAGCAAGCAGACCCGCCAGACTGGCAAGCCCGACCACCGAAATCACGCCGCCAATCAGGCGGGGCAGGAATTCGAACTGCATCGGCGGAACCTTGCAATGCGCCAGTGCCTCCAACTCGTTATTGACCTGCATCAGAGCGACTTCGGTATTCATTGCGCTGCCCGAGCGCAAGGCGATGTACAGTGCAGTAAGGAAAGGCAACAGTTCCAGCACCAGCACCCGGATCGTCATTTCGCTGGCGAATCCGGCCAGGCCAAAGTCACGCGCGGTGGTGAGGATGATGGTGATGATGAGCCACGAAATGACCAGTACATAACTGAGAAAAACCGGCAAAATCTGCACTGCGGTGAAATACACTTGCTTGATCACGACGTTGAAGGTGGCGTGGTTCCAGGTATTGCGATCCAGCAGCGACAACAGGGCTTGCGTCAGAAAGGCGAGCAAGCCATAGCCAACGGTCCATCCGCCGATGATTTTGGCGCCGAGCGATTCGATGGAGGCTGCAAGGTAATTCATCGCGGCATCTTAACGCGATCGATCGTGCTTGTGCTTTCGATGCGGCTTGCAACATCGCGTGGCAGGCCATACAGTTTTACCGTCAAACGGAGCAGACACACAATGAAACCCTATTTAATTCCAGCACTAGTCATGTTATTGAGTGCCGCGACTGCCTCCGCGCAGGCCGCATCCGGCACGGTATTACGAACCGACAAGTTGTATCGCCAGCCGAGCGCGACTGCCAGCGTGGCGGGCAGCGCGGCCAAAGGCGCCAGCGTCACGATTCTTGCCAAGCAGGGTGGCTGGTTGCGGGTGACCGCTGGCAGCACAACCGGCTGGATGCGTTTATTGTCGGTGCGGGTCGGCGCGGGTGGACTGGGCGGCAGCGGCTTGGGCGACGTGGTAGGCGCAGCGACCACCCGCTCCGATCCCAGTCGCGTGGTCGCGGTGGCGGGGTTACGCGGCTTGAACGAGGAAGACCTGAAACAGGCCACATTCAATGCGGAAGAATTGGCCAGGCTGGATAAATTGATGGTGACGGCGGCACAGAGCAAAAGCTTTGCCAGTCAGGCCGGTCTGGTTGCCGTCCAGGTACCCGCCCTGGCTGCACCCAAACCCGCGCAGGCGCCCTCATCATCGTGGGAGACGAATTAATGAAGACCTTACTGAATACAAAGCGCATTGCACTGGCTGTTTCGATGCTGGCATTGAGCGGGGTGGCGAGCGGATTCGATTTCGGTAAATTGCTGGAAGACAGCGTGAAACAGGAAATGAACAAAAACCAGAAAACTCAGCCAGGCGACGCCGCGTCGCAACCTGCCAAACAAAAGCTGGATGTCAACCAGTTGGGGTTTGCGCTGTTCGGCGATTACTCGCCCGAGCAGGAAAATCGTATCGGCAGGCAGATTTCGGGGGATCTGCTGGGTGCAGTGCCGTTGGTGCGTGACGACAAGCTGCAACGCTACGTCAACCAGGTCGGCAACTGGGTGGCGTTGCAGAGCGGCAGCAAGGGGCGGGTCTGGCACTTCGGGGTGCTCGACACCGAAGACATCAATGCCTTTGCGGCGCCGGGCGGCTATGTGTTCGTGACCAAGGGGCTGTACCGGCGGCTGAATAACGAAGCCGAGCTGGCCGGCGTGCTGGGGCACGAGATTGCCCATGTCACCCAGAAACATCATCTCAAGCTGCTCAAGGAATCGAGCCTGATCGGTGCGCTGGGGCAGGTGGCGGGCAGCAAGGCGCAAAAAAGCGACCAGGTGGTGCAAAACCTGATTGGCAACGGCGCCGAAATGATGGCGCGCGGACTCGACAAGAATGCCGAGTTCGAGGCTGATCGTGTCGGGATGGTGTACGCGGCGCGCGCGGGCTATACCCCCTGGGGCCTGCCCGACGTATTGCAGGATCTGGCCGGACTGCCCGTCAAGGACAGCCGCACCAGCCTGCTCTATAAAACGCATCCGCAACCGGCTGACCGTTTGGCCGCACTGGGTGAGAGCGTGGGAGGGCAGCTCGACGCGGTAGAGGGCAAGGATCTGGCCAGCCGTTTTTACCGCATTCGGTGAAGCGCAGTTCGTCCAGGCTCACGCAGGCTGGACTGTCTGCGCTGCTGGTCTTGCTGCTGGCGGCGCATGTTGCAGGGTTGATCGCGATCGCTCCGATGCAGCGCGCCGAGGCTTGGCTGTATGACACGGGGCTGCGCTGGACGGCGCCGTCCAGCCTCGACGATCGCGTCGCCATTCTCGACATCGACGAAGCCAGCCTGAAAAGTGTCGGCCGCTGGCCCTGGAGCCGTGACCAGATGGCCAGGCTGGTCGATCAATTATTTGACCGCTACGGCGTGGCGGCGGTGGGGTTCGACGTGGTGTTCGCCGAACCCGACACCAGCTCGGGCCTCGCTTCCCTGAATCAGCTGGCGCAGCACGATCTGGCCGCCAGTCGCGATTTTCAGGCGGCGCTTAAACAGCTCACGCCGCGCCTCGATTACGACGCCCGCTTTGCCCATGCGCTGGCCGGACGTCCGGTTTCACTGGGCTATTACTTTATTCCAGCAGGCCTGGGCGACGCCAAAACCGGCGTCTTGCCGCCGCCCGCGCTGCCAACTGCACTGGGCGGCGGCATCCCCACCGGCTACGGCGCGAATCTGGCGGTATTCCAGCATGCGGCGCAGGGCGCAGGGTTTTTCAACATGCTGGCTGATGCCGACGGCACGGCGCGGCAAATGCGTCTGTTGACGCCGTATGGTGCGGGCACGTATCTGGCGCTATCCGCTTCCACTTTACGGGTGGCATTCGGCGGCGAGCCGGTGACTGCTGGCGTTGAGCAAGTCAGCCTGCTGGGGCGGCACTACGCCACGCCGTGGCTGGAAGTCGGCGGGCTGCGCGTGCCGCTGGGCGCCGATGGCGCGGTATATGCGCCGTATCGCGCGGGTGCGTCGTTTCCGTATATTTCGGCAGGCGCCGTGCTGGCGGGGACAGTCCCGCCAGCGCAACTGGAAAACCGCATTGTTTTGGTGGGATCCACCGCGCCGGGACTCACCGACTTGCGGGTGACCCCGTTCTCGAACAGCTTTCCCGGGGTCGAAATCCACGCCCACTTGCTCGCCGGCATGCTCGACGGCAGCACGCGCATCGTCCCGCCGTGGGCCAATGACGTGCGCCTGCTGGCGGTGCTGTTGCTGGGTGGTCTGCTGGCTGTGGTGTTGCTGCGCGTCAGTCCGCTGGTCGGCCTGGTCACTGCGCTGGCACTGCTGGCCGCGTTGGTGGCTGCATACGCCGCCGCCTGGTCGCGTTTCTGGGTGGTGCCGCTGGCCGCGCCGATGCTCACCGTGGTGGGCGTGTATGCGCTCAACACCGCGTATGGATTTTTTGCCGAGACGCGCAGCAAGCGTCAGATGACCAAGTTGTTTGGCCAGTCTGTGCCACCTGATCTCGCGGCAGAAATGAGCCTGGATCCGTCGCACTACACGATGGAAGGCCAGTCGCGCGAGATGAGCGTGCTGTTTTCAGACATTCGCGGCTTCACCGATTTTTCCGAAAAGCTGCCGCCTGCCGAGCTTGCCGCAGTGCTCAACGCCTATTTGTCGACCATGACCCGCATCGTGCAGCAGCAGCGCGGCACCATCGACAAATACATCGGCGACGCCATCATGGCATTCTGGAACGCGCCGGTGGCTTTGAGCGATCATGCAAGCCGCGCGGTGCAGACTGCGCTCGACATGCAGACCGCCTTGCCGCAGCTCAACAGTGAATTTGCCGCGCGCAACTGGCCCGAGGTGAAGATCGGCGTCGGGGTGAACAGCGGCCGCATGAGCGTCGGCAACATGGGCTCGGAATTTCGCCAGTCCTATACCGTAATGGGCGACGCCGTGAATCTGGGCTCGCGGCTGGAGGGCATCACCAAGCAATATGGCGTCGGCATCCTCGTGACCCAGGCGACCGTCGAGGCCGACCCCGTGCATGCCTTCATGAAAGTCGACGAGGTGCGGGTCAAGGGCAAGGCTTTACCCGTGGCGATTTTCGAGCCGCTCGGCGCAACGGCGGGGTTACCCGACGCCCTGACAGCCGATGCTGCCGCGTTCGAAGCCGCGTTTGCGCGCTATCAGGCGCAGGACTGGGACGCCGCCGAAGCCGCTTTGCGCGAACTCAACGCGCGCGCGCCACGTACGCTCTACGTCATTTATCTCGAACGCATCGCGCACTTCCGCGCCGCGCCGCCACCCGCTGGCTGGGATGGCGTGTTTGTTTACACGACCAAATAACGACGAAAAAAAGCCATGAAATTCACCATCCTCGGTTGCAGCGGCGGCATTGGCAGCGGGCGGCACACCACGTCCTTTCTGGTCGATGACGACATCCTGATCGATGCCGGCACCGGCATCACCACGCTCAGCTTCGAACAACTGCTGGCGATCGATCACGTATTCATCACCCACTCGCATCTCGATCATGTGCTCGGGCTGCCGCTGCTGCTCGATGCCGTGGGCGAACAGCGCAGCACGCCGGTCGTGGTGCATGCCCTGCCCGAGGTGCTGGATATTCTTGCGACGGATTTGTTCAACTGGCGGCTATGGCCGGATTTCAGGGAGATTCCCAGCGTTGCCGCGCCGTGGCTGCGCTTCGAGCCCTTGCCGCTCGGCGCAATGTGCACGCTGGGTCAACGCAGCTTCATTCCGTTGCCGGTGCAGCATGTGGTGCCGGCCTGCGGCATCCAGCTTCGCACCCCGGCGGGTAGCCTGGTGTTCAGCGGCGACACCACCCATAGCGATGCCTTTGTTGCTGCGCTGAATGGCATTCCCGACCTGCGCCACCTCATTGTCGAAACCTCGTTCGAAAATGCACTCGCCGATATTGCGCGTGATTCGCAGCACCACTGGCCGGATTCGCTGGCGGCCGAATTGGCTGGGTTAAGTGTGCATCCCGAAGTCTGGATCACCCATCTCAAGCCCGGGAACGAGGCCGCGATCATGGACGAACTGCGCGCCGCCGCGCCGGACTGGAAGTTGACTGCATTACGGCAGGGCCAGGTGATTCTGCTTGAATAAGACCGCGGTTCAAGCTGAATGAATAATGGAAATGTCCAGGAAGAGTGGCGTAGCTCGATGAACGCCCGGTTGTCGCCTGATCGCCATTAGCAGAGAGGAATCAAGATGAAGGCTGCCGTTGACAGAGGCGCTGCCACCCGTGGCCAGGTTGCGCGGAAACTTGCGGGCGTCGACGCGATCGAGATCAAGGTAACGATTGCGGACGCCCAGATCGATGCCGCACTGAAGCGTTACAAGCTGACTGTTGACAATGACGAAGAACGCTATATCTATTTTTTCGACACGCCGAATCTGGACCTGTTCACCGCCGGCATGACGCGCGAGCGCGGCGCATCGTCGGTGCAGAGGACGACAGCACCGTGAAATTTCGTCCGGTGGATCCAGCCGGGGTGCCGACGAGCTGGCGCAAGTACGCTGGCTTCAAGCTGGAAGCGGACGCCAGCGAAACCGCTGTGGTCAAGTCCGCCTCGCTGACCATGCCGATGGAAAAAGGCCTGATCAAGCAGGTGGCCGCCGGGGGAGAAAACATTGCCAGATTGTTCACCCGGGAACAGGAAGACTTCCTGGACTCCATCGGCAAACAACGCATCGACTACAACACGCTGAGCGTGCTTGGCCCGCTGCAGGCTCACCGCTGGACATTCGAGGATCCGGCCTGCCCCTGGCGCATGACCGCCGAACTGTGGCAGCGGGAGGACGGCGCGCGGTTGATGGAAGTTTCCATCAAGACGCCCGTGATCCAGGCGGCGGGCGCCATTGCCGGCTTCATGGCCTTTCTGGCCGAAGCGGGGGCCGGGCAGGACTTGAAGCAACAGACCAAAACCCGCTGGGCGCTGCAACACTATGCGGAACTGCTCCGCAAGAAGAAACCGACCGGAAACCGGGCATGACCGGCATCGCTCCACACCGGGAAGGGCGGACGTTTGGCGCCGACCGCAGCGCCGCCGGCGTACTGATTGACCGGTTTTCTTGAGAATCTCTGGCGCGCAAGGCCTGTGGTTGAGCGCCTTTAAATAATAAATAAACAGCAGCTGGCTCAGCCTTCAGGGCGAACAGGCTCGATTAACAGCGCTGCGCCCACACTGCGACCTTCGGTCGCAAGATAGTTGTAGGTGCGGCACAGCGCGCCGATGTCCATGACTTCGAGACCGATGCGGGCATCGATCAGGGCGCGCGTGAGCGACGGGTGCGGAAAGCGCAGGCGGGTGCCGGTCCCCAGCAGCAGGATGTCCAGCTTGTGCTGGGCCAGCCATTCAAAATGCGCTGCGGTGAGCGCGTCAAAATCCAGTCCGGCCCAGGGCGCGATCTCGATACCTTGCGCGCTCAAGAGCAGGCTGGCGTCAAAGCGCTGGTCGTTGATCAGGACATGATCGGCGGCATAGCCGGTGAATAGCTTGTGGCCGGCATCGGCGTTGAGGTGCAGTTTCATGCTGAAACCTTAGCAGATTCGGGAGAGGGCAGGCTGGCGGGCAGGCTGCACGTTTGCCCGGGCAGGGCGGCTCCGGTAAAATCAAGCGTTTTGCAAGGTGCTGTATGGCCTTGATTCTACGCAGCCTGACAAGGATTCGCTGTGACGGCAGACACCACGCCACGCTTACGTACCATCCATAAATCAACCAAACTCGATCGGGTCTGCTACGACATACGCGGGCCGGTGATGGCGCGTTCGCGGCAGATGGAGGAGGAGGGCCAGCGCATCATCAAGCTGAATATCGGCAATCCGGCGCCGTTCGGCTTCGAAGCGCCGGAAGAAATCGTGCAGGACGTGATCCTGAATCTGCCGAACGCATCCGGTTACAGCGATTCAAAAGGCCTGTTCTCGGCGCGCAAGGCTATCATGCACGAGACGCAGCGCAAGGGCATCGCGGGCGTGCAGATCGACGATATCTTCATCGGCAACGGCGTGTCGGAGCTGATCGTGATGTCGATGCAGGCGCTGCTGAACAACGGCGACGAGGTGCTGGTGCCTGCACCCGATTACCCGCTGTGGACGGCGGCGGTGAGCCTGGGCGGCGGCAAGCCGCGCCATTACCTGTGCGACGAGGGCGCGGGCTGGCTGCCCGACCTGGACGACATCCGCGCCAAGATCACGCCCAACACGCGCGCCATCGTCATCATCAATCCGAACAATCCGACCGGCGCGCTGTATCCGACCGAACTGTTGCTGGAGATCCTGGAAATCGCACGCCAGCACCAGCTCATCGTCTACGCCGACGAAATCTACGACAAGGTGTTGTACGACGGCGCGATCCACACCTCGCTGGCCTCACTGGCCGAAGATGTGCTGATCGTCACTTTCAACGGGCTGTCGAAAAATTACCGCGCGTGCGGCTATCGCTCGGGCTGGCTGATCGTGTCGGGCGACAAGCGCCACGCGCGCGATTATCTGGAAGGCCTGAGCATGCTGGCGTCGATGCGCCTGTGCTCCAACGTGCCGGGCCAGTATGCGATCCAGACCGCGCTCGGCGGCTACCAGAGCATCAATGATCTGGTCGCGCCGAGCGGGCGGCTGACGCGCCAGCGCGATCTGGCGCACGAACTGCTCACCCTGATTCCCGGCGTCACGTGCTTCAAGCCCAAGGCGGCGATGTATCTGTTTCCGCGGCTCGATCCCAAGCTCTACCACATCAGCGACGACCAGAAATTCATCCTCAACCTGCTGGAAGAGGAACGCGTGCTGGTGGTGCAGGGCAGTGGCTTCAACTGGCCGCATCCGGACCACATCCGGGTGGTGTTTCTGCCGCATGAAGAAGACCTGACCGAAGCGATCGGGCGCTTGAGCCGGTTCCTTGACCGCAATCGCACGCATCGTTGATTCCCTTTTTTGACTGAGACCATTTAATGAAACCCATCAACGTCGGCCTGCTGGGCCTGGGAACAGTCGGTGGCGGCACGCTCACCGTGCTGCGCCGCAATGCTGAAGAAATCACCCGCCGCGCCGGACGCGAAATTCGCGTGGTGCGTGCGGCGGTGCGTGATCTTGAAAAAGCCAAACTGCTGGCGGACGGTCTGCCGTTAACGATCAACCCGTTCGATGTGGTCGACGATCCCGACATCGACATCGTGGTCGAGCTGATCGGCGGGCTGGAACCGGCGCGCGAACTGGTGCTGCAGGCCATCGCCAACGGCAAGCATGTGGTGACCGCCAACAAGCATCTGGTCGCCAAATACGGCAACGAAATCTTCGCCGCGGCGCAGGCCAAGGGCGTGATGGTCGCGTTCGAGGCCGCGGTGGCGGGCGGCATCCCCATCATCAAGGCGCTGCGCGAAGGGCTCACCGCCAACCGTATCGAATGGCTGGCCGGCATCATCAACGGCACCAGCAACTTCATCCTCACCGAAATGCGCGACAAGGGCGCGGCGTTCGCCGACGTGCTGAAGCAGGCGCAGGACCTGGGTTACGCCGAAGCCGATCCGACCTTCGACATCGAAGGCATCGACGCCGCGCACAAGCTGACCATTTTGTCGGCGATTGCATTCGGCATCCCGATGCAGTTCGACAAGGCCTACACCGAGGGCATTTCCAAACTCACGCGCGAGGATGTGCAATACGCCGAAGAGCTGGGCTACCGCATCAAGCTGCTGGGCATCGCCCGTCGTGCTGAAAACGGCATCGAGCTGCGCGTGCACCCGACCCTGATTCCCGAGCGCCGCCTGATCGCCAACGTCGATGGCGCGATGAATGCCGTGCTGGTGAAGGGCGACGCTGTTGGCCCAACGCTGTATTACGGCGCCGGCGCCGGCGCCGAGCCGACCGCCTCCGCGGTGGTGGCCGACCTGGTCGACGTCACCCGCCTGCACACCGCCGACCCGCACCACCGCGTGCCGCATCTGGCATTCCAGCCGGATCAGTTGTCCGACACGCCGATCCTGCCGATGGACGAAGTGCGCACTGCGTATTACCTGCGTCTGCGCGCGTTCGACCGTCCGGGCGTGCTGGCCGACATCACCCGCATCCTGGCCGACAGCAACATCTCGATCGACGCCATGGTGCAGAAGGAGCCGGCCGAAGGTGAAGTGCAGGTCAACATCATTCTGCTGACCCACATCACGGTGGAAAAGAACATCAATGCGGCGATTGCCAAGATCGAGGCGCTCGACACCGTGGCCGGCAAGGTGATGCGCATCCGTCTTGAAGAACTGGCATCCAAATAATGAACTACCTCAGCACGCGCGGCCTGGCTCCGCAACTCCGCTTCTCCGAAATCCTGCTCGGCGGCCTGGCCAGCGATGGCGGCCTCTACGTGCCGGAAGCGTATCCACGCTTCAATGCCGACGAGCTCGCGGCAATGCGTGGCATGAGCTACGCCGAGCTGGCGTTTGCGGTGTTGTCGCGCCTGATAGACGACATTCCGCACGACGATCTGCGGGCGCTGATCAATAAAACCTACACCGCCGACGTCTACCGCTACACCACCAACGGCGAGAACGCGGCCGACATCACCCCGCTGAAAACGCTGGAACCCGGCTTGCACATTCTGGCGCTGTCGAACGGCCCGACGCTGGCGTTCAAGGACATGGCGATGCAGCTGCTCGGCAACCTGTTCGAACACGCGCTGGCGAAAACCGGCGGCGAGCTGAACATTCTTGGTGCGACTTCCGGCGACACCGGCTCGGCCGCCGAGTACGCGATGCGCGGCAAGCGCGGCGTGCGCGTGTTCATGCTGTCGCCCGAGCACGGCATGACGCGTTTCCAGCAGGCGCAGATGTATGCGCTCGCCGACGCCAACATCCACAACCTGGTGATACGCGGCGTGTTCGACCAGTGCCAGGACATCGTCAAGGCGGTGTCGAACGATCTCGACTTCAAGACGAAACACCACATCGGCGCGGTCAACTCGATCAACTGGGCGCGCGTCGCGGCGCAGAGCGTGTATTACTTCAAGGCCTATTTCGCCGCCACCCACAGCAACGACCAGCAGGTGTCATTCTCGGTGCCGTCGGGCAACTTCGGCAACGTCTGCGCCGGCCACATCGCGCGCCAGATGGGCTTGCCGATCAACAAGCTGATCGTTGCCACCAACGAGAACGACGTGCTCGACGAGTTCTTCAAGACCGGCGTCTACCGTCCGCGTCCTGAGACGAAGCACACCTCCAGCCCATCGATGGATATTTCCAAGGCGCCCAATTTCGAGCGTTTCGTTTTCGATCTGACCGGGCGCGACGCCGCCAAAGTCCGCAGCCTGTGGAGCGCAGTCGAATCCGGTGGCAGCTTCGATCTCAACGCCGATGGCTTGTTCAGCCGCGTGGCCGAATTCGGCATGGTCTCGGGCTCGAGCAATCACGCCAACCGACTCGACACCATCCGCACCGTGTACGAGGTGTACGGCACCATGATCGACCCGCACACGGCCGATGGCCTGAAAGTCGGGATGGAACACCGCGAACACGGCGTGCCGCTGATCTGCATGGAAACCGCGCAGCCCGCCAAGTTCGACGACGCCATCCGCGAGGCGCTCGGCATTGAGCCGGTGCGCCCGGCCGAACTGGCGAACCTGGAAGCGCAGCCGCAGATAAAGCACGTCATGGATCCCGATATAAATGCGATCAAGCAGTTCATCGTCGACTACGCAGGCTGACTTGCTCGCCGGTTGGCGATGAATCAAGCAGGCGATTCCAGCGTTGTCGGAGTTTTCCGGCCGGCTGGCGCGGGTAAGGCCTGTACCGTCTGCGCGGCGAATCTGCCGCATCGCCGGTGCGTGCGGTCATGCCCGACATTCGATTGACACTATGATCGGCGCCTATGCGCAGGCGTATTTCCTGGGCACGTGCCGTGGCCGCACGCTGGCCGACACGGTCTCGCCGCCTGGCGCGATTTCACCCCGGATTATTTACCCTTGCCGCATCCCGGTCCGCACAACGCCTGTGGCTGAAACGACATCCCCGGTTCGAGACCGCGGTTTTGCCCGAACTGCGAGAACGACTTGGAACGTTGCTTCCAGCGGACGATAATGGTGGTGTACCCAATGCACCTTAATAAGCAGTCCGAAGCGGAAGCCGTATGAAACTTGCTGCCTTGCTTACCCGCCCCAATGGCCGCAAAGCCCGTGTGGTGCTATTGGAACGTCGTCTTGCTGCGATCTTCGGTTTGTTGTCACTGAGCGGCTGTGCGTCAACACAACTGGGTGCGCAGTATGTCGATCCGCAGTTCCCCCAGCAGGCGCTGCGCGGCGCGATCATTCTGGTTGTGTGCGAGGCGCCCGAACTGGCGATCAAACTGATCTGCGAGAACCAGATTTCCAGCCAGCTGATGCAGTTGGGTGCCAGGCCGCTGACCGATTCGACGCTTGTGAATCCGGTACCCGGTCATGAGCCGCCGGCCGGCCATTACCTGCCAGCGGCACAGGCTGCGGGTGCCCGCGCGGTATTCAGCACGACGCTGGCGCCGGATTATGGGCAGGCAAAGCCGATGTCTTCGCTCAGTATCGGTATCGGTGGCTGGGGAGGATCAGGCGGCTACTATGGCGGCAGCGGTGTCGGGGGTGGCGTAGGGGTAAGCGTGCCAGTCGGTGCTGCGCAGGGCGCGCCAGGTCTCGCTGCCATCGGTGCCATCATCGATGTCGCCAGCGGCCGCGTGATGTGGACAGCCAGGGCGACCACCCCGCCGCTGGCCGATGCCTCCACCCAGGTTGCCGAAGTCACGAAGGCGCTGGCCGAGGCGGTGCGCCAGACCGGGCTGTTCCAGGGTCTACCGCGTACTCCCTGATTCGAGCGGGAGATTCTGCCGGTCCTGCGCGAACAGGTTGGTGCCGCGCTGGTGGCAGGCGATAATGGAACCGTACAACCCTGGCCGATCACACCATGAAACTCGTCACCTCGCTCACCAGCCCCTACGGTCGCAAAGTCCGTGTCGTATTGCTGGAAAAGAAAATCCCGTTTCAGCTTCAGGTTGAAAATCCGTGGCAAGCCGATAGCGTCGTGCCCAGCCTCAACCCGCTCGGCAAAGTGCCGGTGCTGGTGCTGGAAGACGGCGAGTCGGTGTTCGATTCGCGCGTCATCGTCGAATACCTCGATCACGTCAGCCCGGTCGCCCACCTGATTCCCAGCGAACCGAAAATCCGCATGGTGGTGCGCGGCGTCGAAGCGCTGGCCGACGGCGTGACCGACGCGGCAGTGGCGGTGTATCTGGAAAAGAAGCGCGCGCCCGAACAGCAAAGCGCCGATTGGCTGCTGCAGCAGGAGAAGACCCTGTTTCGCGGTCTCGAAGCGCTATCCGAAGCCTTGGGCGACAAGCCCTGGTATCAGGATAAGAATATGTCGCTGGCCGATATCGCCTGCGGCTGCATGCTGGGCTATCTCGATCTGCGCTTCGCCGAAATCGACTGGCGCAATGCGCATCCCAATCTGGCCCAGCTCGCCGACAAGCTGGCCACGCGCGCCTCGTTCAAGGAAACTGTGCCCGTCGTCTAAGCTGTCATTGCGAGCCGAAGCCGAAGCAAACCAGAAATGTCAGCGGCAACTCGGTTCTGGATCGCCACGGCTCTATGAGCCTCGCGACGACGGAATGAGCGTATTTCCTTAACGGAGGGAGTCTATGTCACACGCAATCGCAACCCTGGCAGGCGGCTGCTTCTGGTGCATCGAGTCGGTGTTCAATCGGCTGCGCGGGGTGGAGTCCGCCGTCTCCGGCTACATGGGCGGCCACACCGCGAACCCCACTTACGCCGATATCTGCAACGGCGACACCGGCCACGCCGAAGTGGTGCAGGTGAGCTTCGACCCGGCCGAAATTTCCTACCGTGAATTGCTGGAAATATTCTTTACCCTGCACGACCCCACCCAGTTAAATCGTCAGGGCAACGACGTCGGCACCCAATATCGTTCGGCGATTTTCTGCCACACGCCGGAACAGAAGCTTGAGGCCGAAGCGGTAATCGCCGAACTCAGTGCTTCAAAACAATTTGATTACTCCATCGTCACCGAAGTGACCGAGGCGGTGACGTTTTATCCAGCCGAGGATTACCATCAGGGCTATTTCGGGCAGCACCCCAATCAGCCCTATTGCCAGTTCGTGGTGGCGCCCAAGGTGGTGAAAGCCGAGGCGAAATTTCACGGTAAACTCAGGGCTAAGTAAATCTGCCAGACCCGCTGACACAGGGCACTTGATATGAAGCGAACGCATTACATCACCATCATGACCATCGTTCTGGCGCTGCTGTCTCCGGCGGCACACGCTTCGTTCCTACACGGAGATACACTGGATTCGGTGGCCAACGGGCTGGCGCTGTTCATCATCTTCGCCATGCCGATCGGGGGCATCTATCTATTCTGGATGATCCATATCCTGCCCGAGAAAGTTGCCGAGAAACGCCATCATCCGCAGAAGGACGCGATCAAGACGCTGTGCCTGCTCTCGCTGATATTCGGGGGGCTCCTGTGGCCGATTGCCTGGCTGTGGGCTTACACCAAACCAGTGACTTACAAGCAGGCCTACGGCACGGACAAACATACCGATTACTATCTGGAAGCAGGCGAAAAGGCGATGAAGAAGGAGATGACACAGGCGGAAATCCGGGGGCTGCGCGAAGAACTCGACCGCCTGGAGGAAAAGGGCCATCTCACTCCGGAACTCCGGCAGGTGCGCGAGCAGCTGGTTGCAGCCGAGGCGGATGCTGTGGCGCCCGCTGCTGAGGGAGTCCGCTGATGGAAGCGATACTGCTTGGGATTTATGCCTTTTTCGTCTGGCTGATTTTCATCAAGTTCAAGTGGTTGCCCTGGAACACCCAGTCCCAGGTGATCGTGGTCATCATCCCCATCGTGGGCATCACGGCGCTCATCCTGACGCTGAATGTTGTGGCGCCTTCGTCGCCCGACGTACGGGTCATCAAATATGTGGTGCAGGTCGTGCCCCAGGTGCGGGGCCGGGTCATCGAGGTGCCGGTAACCGGTAACGATTATGTGAAAAAGGGAGCCGTGCTGTTCAAAATCGATCCCACGCCTTACCGCAACACCGTCACGCAGCTCGAAGGCAAGCTTGCCGCCAACCAGGCTGCGTTGAACGAAGCGCTGGCGGGCCTGAGCCAGGCCGGGGCCAGCGTGGGCGAGATGCGCGAGGCGGTGAATGCTGCCGGTGGCCAGGCTGGCGCGCTGCGTTCCCAACTCGATCTGGCGAAGAAGCGGGTTGTCGAGTACCGCGAACTGGTGACAACCGGCGCCGGCGACCGCTTTAGTCTGGAGCAATGGGAAGCCAATGCGCGTGACCTGGAAGGGCAACTGGTTGCAGCGACGGCTTCGGAATCGCAGGCGAAACTGAAATTGTCGGCACGCTCCGGCGGCGAACAGGTGGCAGTGGCCCAGGCCAAGGCCAAGGTGGCGACGGCCAAAGCCCAGGCAGCGGCCACCCAGGCCGATCTCGACAGTGCCCGCTGGGAATTGACGCAAACCGTGATGGTGGCTCCGGCCAACGGCTGGGTGATGAACCTGCAGTTGCGTCCCGGCTCGATGGTGGTGGGCGTGCCGCTGGCACCGGCCATGACCTTTGTCGAGGATAACTATCAGGTCATCGCGCTCTATCACCAGAACGAACTGCACCAGGTGCAGGCGGGCGATGCGGCGGAACTGGCGCTCGATACCCTGCCTGGCCAGATCATCAAGGCCAGGGTGAATTCCATCGTCTGGGGCCAAGGGCAGGGGCAGTTACCGGTTGCGGGGGTCTTGCCGCAGACGGGCGCCGCACCGCAATTCCCCAACCGCTTCGCGGTCAAGCTGGACATTGAACCCAGGGATAAAAATATCTTCCTCGCTGCCGGCGCCGCCGGCGATGCCGCCATTTACACCCAGCGGTTCAAGATGATCCACATCATTCGCATGGTGATCCTGCGCGTGGGCTCTTACACCAACTACCTCATTCCCAAGTTGCACTGATGCGCGCGCCCTCGATTGTTTTCACGCGAATCGCGCTGGCGCTGGCCGTCGGTCTGATCGGCGGCTGTGCGCTGCTCGATCCGCCCGCGCCCGAACAGTTGCGCAAGGACGCGCTGCCCAATGTGAGCGTGCCCCAGCAATGGAAGCAGCCGGCCGATCCGGGTGCAGTGACGGACAGCGGATTCGGCAGCTTCAGCGATCCGGCACTGGCGGCGCTGGTGCGCGAGGCGCTGACCTACAACGCCGATCTGCGCGCAGCTGCTACCCGGGTGGAGCAGGCCCGTGGCTATGTCACCGTTGCCGGAGCCGACCTGCAGCCCGGCGTCGCTGCCCTCGCCAAGGGTGGCGGCAAATGGAGCGGCGATTACAGCGGCATGCAGAGCGCACTGATCGGCGCCACCTGGGAAATCGATCTGTGGGGTCGCCAGCGCTATGGCGCGCGCGCCGCAACCGATAGTTACGCTTCGGCCCAACTCGATTACGAATACGCCCGGCAGTCGCTGGCGGCACTAGTGGTTCGCAGCTGGCTGCTGGCGGTTCAAAGCACGCAGCAGGAAAACTTGCTGCAGGAAATGCTGCAGTCCGGAGGCAAACTGGTGGACCTGACCCACCAGCGCCTCAAGTCTGGCATTGGCGATGAGAAAGATGTGGCGCAGGCGCAAGCCAGTCTCGGCGAATATCGCGACCGTTTGCGTCAGATTCAATTCGCCCGCACCCAGGCGCAGCGCGCACTGGAAGTGCTGCTGGGGCGCTACCCCGGAGCAGAAGTCCAGACTGCTGCACACCTGCCCGCTATTCCCGCGCCTGTCCCGGCGGGTTTGCCATCCGAACTGCTGGAGCGGCGGCCCGACGTGGTTGCCGCCGAGCGCCGCGTGGCCGCCGCCTTCAACCAGACCGAAGAAGCCCGTGCCGCGCGCCTGCCCAAAATCAGCCTGACCGCCACCTTGGGCGCTGTCTCCAGCGACCTCATCGTGCTCAAGAACCACGACAACCCTACCTTTGGACTGGGCGGCAACCTGCTATGGCCGCTTTTCACCGGTGGCGCGCTGCAGGCACAGGTAGACATCCGCACCGCCGAGCAACAACAGGCGGTGGCGGAATACGCCGCAGTCGGCCTGCGTGCGTTTAATGAAGTGGAAGGTGCGTTGGCAAGTGAAACTGCCCTGCGCGAGCGGCAGGTGATCCTGGAACAAGTGGCCAGCGACAGCCGACGCTCCATAGAGCTTGCCACCATCCAATACAAGATCGGCAGCACTGATTTGCGCAGCGTTCTGCAGGAGCAGTTGCGGATATATAGCACCTTGATGAGCCTGGTGCAGATACAGGGCGAACGGCTGGCTCAGCGGGTCAATTTATATCTTGCCCTGGGCGGCGGATTTGGCCCACAGGCTGCCAGCGCGGCCGGAGAACAACCCCCTTTACCTGCAACGCCGACCCAACCTGCCACCTGACGTATCCGCGAACTAAAAGGTGTAGCGATCAAGCGAGGAGTGAGCGATGGGCAATAAAACAGCAAAGTCCAAAACGAAAGCAGTCGGTAAACCGGCTGTTGTCGAGGGGGGTAATCTACCCAAACTCAAACGCCGTGACTACGAAAAGGAACTGCTCAAGTTGCAGGCAGAACTGTGCATGGTGCAGGACTGGGTCCAGGCCACCGGGCAGCGCATCATCATCCTCTTCGAGGGCCGCGACGCGGCAGGCAAGGGCGGCACCATCAAGGCGATCACCGAGAAGGTCAGCCCGCGGGTATTCAGGCTGGTGGCCCTGCCGGCGCCCTCCGACCGCGAGAAGACCCAGGTCTATGCCCAGCGCTACCTGACCCATTTTCCGGCGGCGGGGGAAGTGGTGATTTTCGACCGCAGCTGGTACAACCGCGCCGGCGTGGAAAAGGTGATGGGCTTCTGCACAGAGGAGCAGCACCAGAAGTTTCTGGAGATGTGTCCGGCGTTCGAAAAGAACATCATCGTGGACAACGGCATCATCCTGCTCAAATACTGGCTCGAAGTCGGCGACAAGGAACAGGAGCGGCGCTTTCGCGCACGCATCGAAGACCCGGTACGACAGTGGAAGCTCTCGCCCATGGACCTGCCTTCGCGCCAGCGCTGGTATGACTATTCACGCGCGCGCGACCAGATGCTCGACGCCACAGACACCGACTTTGCGCCCTGGCACGTCGTGCACTCTGATGACAAGAAAAGGGCACGCCTGAATCTGATTACCCATCTGCTGGAACAGATTCCCTACGTGCGTCAGCCGCGCGAGAAGGTCAAGCTGCCGAAGCGAAATATGAAAAACGCCTATGACGACGAGGCGACCATGAGCAAACGCCGCTGGCTTCCGGAACGTTACTGAGCCCGTGAAAGAATGGAGAACACGGCAGGATTGTCGGTGTAAGCCATGCTGAAATTATTCCAGTCCTTTTTTGGCGGTGAGAAAAGTCAAAGCCAATACCCCGAGACGCTGATCGAGGCAGCGATCGAGCGTGCCGTGGACGGCACCGACTCGCGGCTGCGGCTCCTTCCCGGTTATCGCAAACGGCTGCGCGAGCCGGTCATCCACGCCATCGATCATGTTGTGGCGCTGGTGGACGACCTGCCCGCAGCGCTGGCGGCGGGTCGCGAAGACTTCAGCGCTGATCCGCGTCTGTCGACCCTGTTTGTTTCTGCTGCACACATGCTGGAAATAATGGGGCGTGACCGCGCACTGGCTGATTTCCAGCGCGGCGATTCCGGTGTTGCCGAGCGGCTTACGGCGCTGTTGATGGCGGAGCGGATCGAGAAAAATGTACTCGGCATGGATGTGGCAGATGGACAGCTGCGGCGTGACGTGGCCCATTTGTCGGTCAGCTTTCGCAACCACCGCCTGGTGGATGTCGCGGACAGCGAGGTGGAAACACGTCGCCAGCTCAAGCGCCGCGCCTTCGACCATCTGCTTTCGCTAGCTTTGGCCCGCATCGCCGAAGTGCGTGCGGAGCGGACCGATCTTGCCCGCCAGCGTGATGTGCTGCGGCACAAGCTGCTCACGCTGGAACGGAGCGGCTGGAGCTTCGAGGCAGAGGAGGGCGCGCTGTCCGAACCCGCCAGTCTGCAGGTTGAGCTGGACGACATCGAGATTGAACTCGAGCGTATGGGATCGGATGCGGGCGTGTTGAACACCCATCTGGATATCGTCGCCGAGCAGCTGGCGCAGGCCGGGCAACTGCTTCAGCGGGAGACCCTCCGCATGCGGCTGGACAGCATGAACATCCAGCGCGATGCACAGGATGTGACCGGACGCGACATCGTTTTGCAGGAGATTCACAATGCCCGTGGACGCAGCAGCGTACTGTTGCTGATTTCCGTTGCGCCTGGCGACCTGCCACCGCGTGAGAATCTTCTGGCCACGGCGCATCGCTATCTGTAGGGCACCCGGCTCCACTGCGGTAAAGAACGGAAGCGGCTCAATCCTGGTTGATGTTTCAATGCTGAAGCGTTCGTCTCGGTGGCCGTTGCCGACCCTGAGGCGGACGTTCAGGCGGTTTGCAGCGACCGTCTCTTGTTCGGCCTCAGCGGTCTTACGCCTAACAAGGCAAGTGCTCCACCGATTGAATTCGCATCCTCTGAGCGGTCATATGCGAATCAGTAAGGCCGTGTGAGCTTACCCATAGTCCCGGCTTCCTCAGCGCTACGCGGCCATCAATGCTTCTATCAGCGCCCGGATCGCCGGGTGGCCGAAATCACGCCCGCCTACGGCCCGATAGGCGATCTGCCCGGTCTTGTCGATGAGGAAGGTGGTGGGCAGGCCGGGGACGCCGTATGCCTTGGATACAGCGCTCTTGCTGTCCAGGAGCAAGGGGAAGGTGGGTGCCGGGTCCAACTGGCCAGTGAAGGCGAACACGGTATCGCCGTCTTCCTGCTGATCGCAGGCCAGAATTTGAAAGGGCTTGCCCTTCAGGTCCAGATACAGCTTTTCCATGGACGGCAATTCACGCCTGCAGGGCGGGCACCAGGTCGCCCAGAAGTTGAGCATCACCACTTTGCCGGAATAGTCGGAGAGCTTGTGGATCTTGCCATCGATGTCCGGCAGGCTGAAATCCGGTGCCGGTCTGGGCGGTTTGACCGGGGCCATTATGTGGGTGAGCGGCGGTTCGGGCAG
>JAANCK010369418.1_pt1 | contig 23202 bp, 24 predicted proteins | sample 7277841 | NCBI WGS metagenome assembly JAANCK01 (sample SAMN14222788, study PRJNA588281) | permafrost metagenome | isolation source: Arctic cryosol methane SIP | place: Canada:Nunavut | collected 2015-07 | reverse complement strand
TTCCCTGAATCCTGAATCCTGCCCCCTGAATCCTTGCTTAAACCTTCGCCCCCGCGATCGCCGCCGCACCCCACGTGGTGCGCCAGCGCTGCTTCACGACGGTGAGGCCGACCAGTGCGACAAAGCTCAGGCCGGCGAAAATCAGCAGGCCGAGCTGATAGCTGCCGGTTTGGCCTTTGATGTAGCCGAGGCTCGCCGCCAGATAAAACCCGCCGACGCCGCCAGCCATGCCAACCAGTCCGGTCATCACGCCGATCTCCTTGCGGAAACGCTGCGGCACCAGCTGGAACACGGCGCCGTTGCCGAAGCCGAGCGTGCCCATGGCGAGCATGAAGCCAACCAGCGCCAGCCATGCGCTGTCCGCGCCAAAGCTGACAACGATGAGAAACACGCCGGCCAGCGAGTACACCACCAGCAGGGTACGGATGCCGCCGATGCGGTCGGCCAGCATGCCGCCCATCGGCCGCACCAGCGAGCCGGCGAACACGCAGGCGGCAGTGAAGTAGCCCGCTTGCACCGCTGTCATGCCGTACTGGTCATGAAAATAAATGGTGAGACTGGACGCCAGTCCGACGAAGCCGCCGAAGGTCACGAAATAGAAGAACATGAACCACCAGGCGTCGCGGTCTTTCAGCACGTTCATGTACTGGTGCAGCGACTTCGGCGGCGGGCAATCGGGCGCGTCCTTGGCAAAAACGAGGTAGACCAGAAACGCCACGCCGACCGGAATCAGCGCGAGACCGAACACGTTGCCCCAGCCAAATGCGACGGCGAGGCTGGGCGCGAACAGCGCAGCGAACACGGTGCCCGAATTGCCCGCGCCGGCGATCCCCAGCGCAGTGCCCTGATGCTGCGGCGGATACCAGCGCGATGCCAGCGGCAGCGCAACCGCGAAGGCCGCGCCGGCGAAACCCAGCAACACGCCAAGCGTGAGAATTTCACGGTAGCTGTGGATGCCCGCGAGCCACGCCCAGGTCAGCGCGCCGATCACGACCAGTTGGCCGATCAGGCCGGCCTTTTTCGGCTTGAGGTGATCCACCAGTACGCCCATTACCAACCGCAGCAAGGCGCCCGCCAGCACCGGCGTCGCCACCATCATGCCTTTTTGCGCGGCGGAGAGTTGCAGGGTGTCTGCAATCTGCACCCCCAGCGGGCCGAGCATCACCCACACCATGAAGGCGATGTCGAAATACAGGAATGCGGATAAAAGGGTAGGCGTGTGCCCCGACTTCCAGAAGTCGCGTGTCATGGTGATGCTCCTGCCGATGGGCGGGATTTCCCGCCCGTATGAATTATGTTTTTAGATAGGGGTGCTGCACGTTCAGGCGGCCGCGCGACCGATCGTCGCGCAGTCCAGCCACACCCGGCCATTCTCGAGCTTGATCGGGAATTCGCGGGCGCAGCCCACGTCCGGCGCAACCGCACAGCCTGCGATCAGTTCGATATTCCAGCCATGCAACGGGCAGGTCACGCGTTTGCCATGGACGATGCCTTGCGACAGCGGGCCGCCCTTGTGCGGGCAGCGGTCTTCCAGGGCAAAAACTTCGTCGTCGGCATTGCGGAACACGGCAATCGCGAGGTCGCCGTGATTCACCACGCGCGCACCGAGTTTGGGGATGTCGCCGAGATCGCATACTTCAAGCCATTGGGCCATGTTGCTTCCTTGTTATTCAAATTCAAAAAAGGGTTTAAACCGTCAACGCAGCAAACTCCTGCGCGAATTTGCCTTCCTTGGCGCGTTCCACCCACGGGTCTTTTTCGACCGATAGGGCAAATACCAGGCGCTCGTACAGGGCGCGACGGCCATCGTGGTCATCGAGGACTTTCTTCTTCACGTAATCCAGCCCCACGCGCTCGACGTAGTGCACGGTGCGGTCGAGGTAGCGCGCTTCTTCGCGATACAACTGCAGGAACGCGCCGGAATATTCCATCACTTCGGCTTCGGTTTTGACCTTGATCAGGAACTGCGCGACTTCAGTCTTGATGCCGCCGTTGCCCGCGACATAAATCTCCCAGCCGGAGTCGACGCCGATGATGCCGACGTCCTTGATCGCGACCTCGGCGCAGTTGCGCGGACAGCCCGACACCGCCAGCTTGACCTTGTGCGGCGCCCACATCTTGAAGAAAGCCTTCTCCAGATCGATGCCCATCTGCGTCGAGTTCTGCGTGCCGAAACGGCACCACTCGGACCCCACGCAGGTCTTCACCGTGCGCAGCGCCTTGCCGTAGGCGTGGCCCGATGGCATGTCGAGGTCGGCCCACACTTTCGGCAGGTCGGCTTTTTTCACCCCGAGCAGGTCGATGCGCTGGCCGCCGGTGACGTGCACGGTGGGGATGTTGTACTTCTCGGCCACGGTGGCGATGCGGCGTAGCTCGGACGGCGTGGTGTTGCCGCCCCACATGCGCGGGATCACCGAATAGGTGCCGTCTTTCTGGATATTGGCGTGGGCGCGTTCGTTGATGAAGCGCGACTGCGGGTCGTCCTCGGCCTCGCCCGGCCATGTCGAAATCAGGTAGTAGTTCAACGCGGTGCGGCAGCTGGCGCAGCCGTTGGGCGTGTCCCATTCCATGAACTGCTGTACCTGCGGAATCGTCAGCAGCTTGTTCTGCCGGATCGCCGCGCGCACCTCTTCGTGGGTGTGCTCGGTGCAGCCGCACATCGATTTGGTTTTCGGCGTGGCGGAATAATCGCCGCCCGCGGTCACCGCCAGAATCTGCTCAACGAGACCCGTACACGAACCGCACGAGCCCGACGCCTTGGTGTGCTTGCGCACGTCTTCCAGCGTGAACAAACCCTTCTCGCGAATCGCCTTGACGATATCGCCCTTACACACGCCGTTGCAGCCGCACACTTCCATGTCGTCGGTCATGCTGGCGGCTTTGTTGATGCCGCTGTGGCCGAGGTTGCCGCAATGGTCCTGGCCGAACATCAGGTGATCGCGCAGCTCGTTGACGTTCTTGCCGTCGCGCAGCAGCGAGAAATACCACGCGCCGTCAACGGTATCGCCATACATCACGCCACCGACCAGCTTGTTGTCGCGGATTACAAGTTTTTTGTAGATGCCGCCGATGGGGTCGGAATACAGAATCGATTCGGTGCCCTCACCGCCCATGAAGTCGCCCGCGGAAAACAGATCAATGCCGGTAACCTTGAGCTTGGTCGAGGTCACCGAGCCCTGATAGCGGCTGATACCGTGTTGCGCCAGATGGTTGGCCGCAACCTTGGCCTGCTCGAACAGCGGCGCGACCAGACCGTAGGCGATGCCGCGGTGCGCAGCACATTCACCCACCGAATAAATGCGCGGGTCGAAGGTCTGCATGGTGTCGTTCACCACCACGCCGCGGTTGCAATGCAGGCCGGCCGATTCGGCCAGTTCGGTATTGGGACGGATGCCGACCGCCATCACGACGAGGTCAGCCGGTGCGGAATCGCCATCCTTGAACTTGATTGCGCAGACCCGGCCGGACTCACCGCGCACCAGTTCCGCGGTCTGCTTTTGCAGCAGAAATTTCATGCCTTTTTCTTCCAGGCTTTTTTGCAGCAAACGCGCCGCCGGTTCGTCGAGCTGGCGCTCCATCAGCCACGGCGCGATATGCACCACCGACACCTGCATGCCGCGCTTCATCAGACCGTTGGCCGCTTCCAGACCCAACAACCCGCCGCCGATCACCACCGCATGCTGATACTGGCTGGACGCATGAACCATCGCATCGACGTCGGCGATATCGCGGAAGCTGATGACGCCGGGCAAATCCGCACCCGGAACCGGCAAGATGAATGGGTTGGAACCGGTTGCCAGCAGCAGGCGGTCGTAGCCGACGCGCATGCCGTCCGCCGTTTCCACCTCGCGGCTGTTGCGGTCGATCTTCACGATTTTTTTGCCGACGTGCAGCGTGATGTTGTTTTCGCTGTACCAGTCGAGTGGATTCAGCACGATGTCGTCCACCGTCTGTTCGCCCGCCAGCACCGGCGACAGCAAAATGCGGTTGTAGTTGGGATGCGGCTCGGCACCGAATACCGTGACGTCATACATGTCCGGCGCGAGCTTCAACAGCTCTTCCAGCGCACGCACGCCAGCCATGCCATTGCCAACCATCACCAGCTTCATTTTCTTGTTGGGGGTGCTCATGTCCATCTTGCTCAAACTCCGGATTCAATAGGCTTAAACCTTATAAGCAATAGCAATGCCACCCTGCTCAACACACGGAACACATTGAATGAATTGGGTTTCCCAGTGGTCAGACTGGACATTCCGCGCTGGCTGGCACCAGATAAGTGCAAATAATCATGTTGCGCACCATCAGGCAGCAATGGGCATTGCACTGCCCATTTTCCGGGCCATGCCCGTTGCGCCATGCATTAAGGCGGGGCTGACTGGCTGCCGATCAAGCACCGTGCTGGCACGCACGCCGCCTCCAGCGCCTCATTCCAGCGCATCCAGACGTATGCAAAACCGCCTCCTAAAAAAATTGATGGAAATGCCGTTATCACTTGCGAGGCTTAACTGCGTTACCGGAAAACAACCATGACAATCAGAAGTGATATCGAAGATGCCATTGCTGTGCATGGCGCCTGGAAAGCCAAATTCCGGGATTTTCTGAGTGGCAAGGCGGAATTGGATCTATCCAGTGTTGGCCGCAGCGATGCCTGTAAATTGGGCATGTGGCTGGCTGATGGTGGGCGCAGGAAGCTGTCGCCAGAGAATTACGCGAAAGCCTGCGAACTGCATGCCCAGTTTCATCAAGTGGCCGGCAGCATTGTCCACAACATCAAGCAGAAGGACTTCATGGCCGCGCGTCAGGCGCTGGCTTCGGGCGGCGCGTTCGACCATGCCAGCCATGCAATGTGCGCCTTTCTGCGCAAACTGATCCTGCATGGCGGCTACAAAGCAGGAACACCGCCGGATGAAGCCTCGGTAGCCGCTGAAGCGACGATTGAAGCCGCAGAATCCCTGGAGAAACAAGACTGAAGCCAGCCACGTGCAACACGGCCGGAAGCAGCCCCCTCAACGGAAGCCGGTTAGCTCAAAGCAGCATGACCGTTTGATTTCATCCCAACTCGAGCACTACGCCACGGCCAGCCGACCGGACAGCAAGCGCTTCAATTCCGGCACACACGAACCACACTCGGTCCCGCATTTGAGCGTGGCCTGCAGCGCGGCGAGATCCGCACCGCCCGCAATGGCGGCAACGATATCCGGCTCGGCGACGTCGAGGCAGTTGCAGATGATGCGGCCGCGCCCGACCCCACCTGCGGGTGGCTGCGTCACCGGCGCCAGCAGCCAGGCGCGCACGTCCATTGCCGATGCGCCTGCGACGATCAGATCCTTGAGCCAGTCCTGCGCGGCGGTTTCGCCGGACAAGCGCGCGCCGGTGATGACGCCGTTTTCCACCCGTGCCTTTTTCCAGATGCCGCGGCGGGCGTCCTGATAGTTCATGGTCAGCAGCGGGTCGTCCAGCCCGAACGCTGCGTCCATTTCCTGCACCAGCGATTCGGGCAGCGGGCCCACGCTTGCCGCCTGAAAAACCAGCACGGTTTGGTCGCGCCCAGTGAGGCTGGCGGTGGCGTAATCGAAATGCGCCAGAAACGGCTGCGCCCGCCGCAGCAGGCTGGCGCCATCGCCGCGCCGCATGATCGCCCGCCGATACGGCAGATCGACCTTTTCGACCTGCACCGCGCAGTGCTTGAGTTCGGGCTGGCGCGACACCGGGTCGAACGCGTCGAGCGTAAGCGTGTTGACCCCCTGCCCCGCCATGAAGCGACCGCCCCAGTGCATCGGCATGAAGGTCTGCCCGGCGCGCAAGTCTTCGGCAGCCTGCACTTTGACAATAAGACTGCCGCGCCGGCTTCTCACCCGCACCAATTCGCCATCCGCGAGGCGACGCCGCTCCATATCGCTGCGGCTCATCGACAGCAGCGGTTCTTCCACATGGGCATACAGCCGCGCCACCAGACCGGTACGGCTCATGCCGTGCCACTGGTCGCGCAGGCGGCCGGTGTTCAGATGCAGCGGGTAACGCGCGTCGATCGGTTCTGCCACCGGGCAGTAGGCCGCGTTGTGAAAACGGGCGCGGCCACTGGCGGTCGGGTAGATGCCGTCCGCATACAAACGGGAGGTGCCCGCGACGCTGCCTGCGGCAAACGGCCATTGCTGCGGCGCACGCTTCAGCAGCGCATAGCTGAGGCCGGTGATATCGAGATCGCGCCCGCGCGTGGATTCGCGGTGTTCGTTGAACACGGCTTCGGCGTCAGCATAAGGAAACAGGCGCGCGCCTTTTTCAGGCAGCAGGCGTCGCGCAAAATCGCACACGATGGCCCAGTCGGCGCGCGCCTCGCCCGGTGGCGGCACCGCAGCGTGTACACGCGAGATGCAACGCTCGGAATTGGTCATAGTGCCCTCGGTTTCTCCCCAGGTCGACGCGGGCAGCATCACGTCGGCGTAGCGTGCGGTTTCGGTGTCGGCAAACGCTTCCTGCAACACCACGCATTCGGCTATCTGCAAGGCCGCGTGCACCAGCGCCTGGTTCGGCAGCGACTGCGCGGGGTTGGTGCAGGCAATCCACAGCGCCTTGATTTCACCGCGCTTGACCGCCTCGAACATTTCAATCGCCGTCTTGCCCGGCGTAGCGGGTACGTCGTCGATACCCCACAGCGCGGCCACTTCGGCGCGGTGTTCGGGGTTAGCAAGGTCGCGGTGCGCCGACAACAGATTGGCCAGCCCACCGACTTCGCGCCCGCCCATCGCATTGGGCTGGCCGGTGAGCGACAACGGTGCCGCCCCCGGCTTGCCGATCTGGCCGCTCGCCAGGTGCAGGTTGATGAGCGAAGCATTCTTGTCGGTGCCGCAACTCGACTGGTTGAGTCCCTGGCAATACAGTGACAGCGTCGGGCCCGCCGCAAACCAGCGCGCGGCCTGCACAATGTCAGCCGCACTCACGCCACAGATCGGCGCGACTTTTTCCGGCGAGTATTCGCGCACCGTGGCACGCAGCGCATCCCAGCCTTCGGTGTGCGCGGCAATGTAATCGCGGTCGATCAGTTCCTCCCACAGCATCACGTTCAGCATGGCGTGAAACAGCGCCACATCGGTGCCCGGCAAAATCGACAAATGCAGATCGGCCTCGGCCGCCGTGTCAGTACGACGCGGGTCCACCACGATCAGCTTAAGTTCAGGGTTGGCCTTGCGCGCAGCCTCGATGCGGCGAAACAGGATGGGGTGGGCGAACGCGGTATTCGACCCGGCGATGAAAATCACCCCGGCGTGGTCAATATCGTCATAACAGCCGGGTGGCGAATCCGCACCGAGCGTGGCCTTGTAACCCGCCACAGCGGACGACATGCACAGGCGCGAATTGGTGTCGACGTTGTTGGTGCCGATCAGTCCCTTGGCCAGTTTGTTGAAAACGTAATAGGCCTCGGTGGTGAGCTGGCCCGAAATATAAAAGCCCACGGCGTCCGGCCCGTGCTCACGGATGATGGCGCTGAATTTTTCTGCCGCATGATTGAGCGCCGCATCCCAGCTCACGCGTTCGCGCGGCGCAGTGCGATCAACGCGCAGCTCGGGATAAAGCGCCCGCCCGCCCGCCTGCGCCGACAAATGCAGCGTCGCGCCCTTGGTGCACAGCTTGCCCTGATTGGCCGGATGCGCTGGATCGCCGCGCACGCCGGTTATTTTTCCGGCCTCGGTCTCGATCAACACCCCGCAACCGGTGCCGCAATAACAACAAACGGATGAAACAATAGACATGAACATACCTCACGGGGAGGTTAAAGCACGACGGATGCCAGTTTGCTTTAGAAGTGCGGATTCAAAGGCTTGGCGCGCTCAGCCCCACGACCGAACAGGCCGACCGCCCGACAGCTGTGCATAGTGCACCCGCTTCGCTGCAAATTGGTGCATGGTGCGCCGAGGTGGGCTGTGCATCGCCACTTTGTGATGCAACCGGCCTCAGCGGCGCGCCGTAATCGTTCCGCCGTCGCCCGTTTCCAGGATCAATGCACCATCTGCGCTGATTTTGAATCGCTGAACCTGGCTCAGCAGCTGGAGCAAGCGGCTTTCCTGGTCCATCAATTCCGGCACGCAGGCCATCAGGGTCATGGCGGTTTTCGACGACACGCGCAGGGCTTCGCCGGTCAAGGTGTAGCTGCCACTGTATTGATTGCAGGAACCGCTGCCAGCCAGCTGCCCGTCCGCGCCAAAATTGAGCGTGGCGCGCGAACCATCGACGATACCGGCGCCTGCAATGTCCTCAACCCGCCATTCAACCCCTTGCAGCAAGCTGGCAGGATCGCCGCCGCAGCCATGCAGTTCACGGCCGTCCAGCAATACGGTGACGCTGTTCGGGCGGGGCATGCCGCTCATCGTGTCGACACACAGGCGGTTGGCAATCGTCACCTGCAGGGCCGGCGTCACGGTATAGCGCCGGGAGCTGGCCGTGGCCTCGGCAATAGGCGTCAGCGCCTCAATATGGGTGGTGCCGTCGGCAGTAGTAAACAGGGTGCGCGTGCCCATCCCGAGCTGCCAGTCAGGTTCATGGCCAGCGGCACGGAACGCCACCGCCACCCGGTCGGCCCGGACGCACTCGGGCCAGGCTTTGCCCTTCACCGTCAACCTGGCGCGTTCTCCCTTCGACCAGAACGTCGTCGTCGCATCGTCGAGCGCCGCATACCGGGCGCCCGACGCGGACTCCACCTGGCGCATGTTGTAATGCGTGCCGCCCAGCGTAAGCCGCAACTTGCCGCCGATCTCTTCCGTGTCGGCCAGCTGATCGCCACAGCGCCAAAAGAGCGTCACCGGTTCCCCGCCCTGCACGGGCTGCAAATTGAGCATGCCGAGATCAATCGCGTCTTGCTGCGGGTCGATGATCGTCGCCGCGCTGAGCCAGGTCACCTGCCCGGCCTGCTCGATTGCGCCGCGCACGCTGTAGGTTTTTCCGCCTGGCAGAGCAGCACGAGCAACCGCCAGTTCAAACGGAATCGGCACCTGCCTGCCCGCCAGCGCAACGCGCTGTTCCGCCACCACTGCCACCCTGGCCGACGACGTATCGCGCAGATCAACCACGGCCGTGCTGTCCGGCGGCAAGGCGATGCGCTCGCGATACACCAGCGTGCCCTTGATCGTCAGGGCGTGCGCCGACGTGGACGGCTTTTCTCCCGCATCGCTCGCGCACCCGGCCAGCATGAGCAACACACCGACTGACACCCCAGCAGTTAAACCTGCACGGAACATGACGAACTCTCCCTTGAAAAATAGTGGTCTAGCAGATGCGGTCAGCCGGCGCATGGCCCGCGCTCAGCCCATCCGCACCTGCTGAACGCGGGAAAGTATCAGGCTTTTTCGCCCGTAGCCAACAGCAAGCCCCAGCCGACGCGTATGTCAGTTTCGCTTCGGCCAGCGCGGTCAGGGTTGCTTCATCCTGCCCTGCCATCCTGCCCTGCCCCCGCTGGTACCGTGCACACATGCGTCGGCACGGGATCACTCCATCCGCCAGCTGAAGCCGACAGCCATTCAGCAGCAGGGACCCGACCCATCCACGTCGCGCTCGGTCGTGTCCGTGCGCGCGTCCAGATGAGCCTGCAGCACCTCGGCATACCCGGCGTAGAGACTGCCTCGCCCACCCGGGGGATGCTTCGAAATAACGCGCACAAGCAAACTCACACCGGTCAGTTCCCTGCTGGCTTGTTGGCACTGGCGCGCGCGTGGGCGCCGAAACCGCCCTTGGCTTTCCAGCCTTCGAAGCCATCCTGCAGCACTTTCACGTTGTCGTAGCCCAAGAGACGCAGGGCGAACACTGCCTGCGCGGATAGCGAGCCGGAGTTGCAGTACATCACCACCATGCGGTCTTTCGGCAGATCGCCACGCCGTGCCACCGCCTGCCGCCAGTCGATGTTGACGGCGCCGGGGATGTGCTCCTTGGCGTACTGCGCGGCGTCGCGCGCGTCGACGATGAAGATCTTGTTCCAGTCGGCGGCGGGAATCTGTTCCGGCCAGATCAGGCTGCTGCCGTATTCGGCGAAGTCCATATAGCCGGACAGCGCATCGACCACGACGGGGTTTTCGTCCGCACGGGCGGGCGCGGCCAGCAAGACGAGGCTGGCGCAGAGGGCGATCAGTGTTGTGTTCATGCGTGTTCCTTGGCCGGATTCAGGCGCGGATGGGTTTCCTCGCACGCCAGCAAAACAATGAGGCCCGAAACCAACATGGCGCCAGCGGTGAACCAGAAGCCCGCCTCGATGCCGCCGCCCGCTGCTGCCACCGCGCCCAGCAACAGCGCGCCGATGCCATAGCCCGTATCGCGCCAGAAGCGATAGATGCCGATGGCCGAACCGCGCCAGTTGGGGTGCGCGATGTCGGACACGACGGCGGACAGCGTGGGGTACAGCAGCGCCATGCCGAAGCCCATCACCGCGGCAGCGAACGACCACCACAGCTCGCCCTCGCCCAGCAGCACCAGCGCAACGCCCGCACCGCACAGCCACATGCCGGCGACGATGGGTTTCTTGCGGCCGACGCGATCCGACCAGTGGCCGGTGACGAACTGCGACAGCCCCCAGACGAAACCGTATACGCCGACCACCCAGCCGATGCCGGGAAGTGACAGCCCCCGCTGATGCAGGTAGACCGGGAAGAACACCCACACCAGCGCATCGACGAATTTTTCCACCAGTCCGGCCTGGCTGATCGCTGCCATGCGCGCATCGCGCCACGACATCAGGGTGAAGACTTCCCAGGTGCTGGGGGTGTCCGCGATGTTGGTCGGGTAGCGCGGCTTCGGACCGGTCGTCAAACCGGCGGCGTGCTTTTTGCCTTCGGCATGCGCCCACGGCAGGGTGTCTTTCACCCACAGCAGCGTCAGCAGACCCGCCAGGCCAATCACCACCAGACCGAACAGCATCAGCCCTTGGCGCGGGCCGTAGGCGGTGGCGAGATAGCCGGTGATGATGCCCGCCACCGCGACGCCGAAGTAGCCGGAAAATTCGTTGAGGCCGATGGTCAGACCGCGCTGGTTGGCAGTGGTGAGGTCGAGCTTGGAGGTCTGCGTCATCGACCAGGTCAGACCCTGGTTAATCCCGAGCAACACCGTCGCCGCCACGATCCAGTTCCACGAAGGCGCGTACATGATCATGAAAGGGATCGGCACCGCGGCCAGCCAGCCGATGAACAGCACCTTCTTGCGTCCCATGCGCTCGGACAGCCGCCCGGCGACGAAGTTGAGCGCGCCCTTGACGAAGCCAAAGGCGGTGACGAAAGCCATCAGCATCATGAACGATCCCTTGGCCACGCCGAACTCGGATTCGGCCAGCGCCGGCACCACGGTGCGGAACATGCCGATGGTGAGGCCGACGAAAAACACCTGCACCACCAGATGCGCGAACTGCGCGAGGTTGACGCGGATGCCGAACTGAAAATCCGGCAAGCCGGTACGAATTGTGGTCATTACAGCTGCACTCCAAATTTACGCAGAACGGGCAGCAGCGCCAGATACGCCCCCACCGTCAATCCCGCTGAAATGGCCAGCCCGAGCCAGAAATCCACGCCGTGCCGCAGCAAAAATGCGAACGCGACGAACAACAGCAGCGAGGGAATCACCAGCCAGAAAATCTGCCCGGACAAATCGGCGACGGCGGCATTGCTCGATCCTTCCAGATGCATCCAGATAAATGCCAGCACGGAAATCAGCGGCAAGGACGCGACCAGGGCGGCAAAGCCCGGCAGGCGCTTGGCCAGCTCGGACACCGCCAGAATGATCAGCGCCGAGACGACCAGCTTGATGGCGTAATAAAGCATGATCATTCAGCCCAGATTCGCCTGCACCATGCGATCCATTTCAGCCGGACGCGGCGGAATGGTCTCGGTCAGCGCGGCTACGAAACCCGCGCGATCCAGCGCCAGCATGGGATTCCAGCGTTTCTCGTAGCCGATGGTCGAAGTCGGCTTGCCCGACATGCCCGCGCCGCACGCGCTGCCCGAGGTGTGGCCTGGATACAGTTCAACCTCGGCGGGCAGTGCCAGCAACTTCTGGTGCACGCTGTCGTAAATCTGCCCCGCCATTTCAGTCTCCTTGCCCGCCAGATCGGGACGCCCGGCGCTGCCGACGAACAGGGTGTCGCCGGTAAGCACGAACCACGGGGTTTCAGTGCGGCGTTTGTCGGTCACCAAGAGGCAGATCGAGTCGGGCGTGTGGCCGGGAGTGTGCAGCACGTCGACCCAGACATTGCCGACCTCGATGCGCTGGCCATCCTTCAGCGGCTCGAACGCGTATTTCACGCGGCTGCCGTTGGATTCATGCAGGCAGTATTTCGCCCCGGTTTTTTCGGCGAGTGCGCGGCCACCGGAAAAGTGGTCGGCATGGACGTGGGTGTCGATGACGTGGGTGATTTTCACGTCCTGTTTGGCGGCTTCGTTGATGAACCAGTCCTCGTCGCCGAGCACCGGATCGATGGCGACGCCTGCATGGCAGGAACCGCAGCCGAAGAAGTAGGACAGGGTGGCGTCTTTGGCCAGCAATTGACGGAAAAACATGGGGGGCTCCTTGTTATGGGTGAACGGTGAACGGGAAGCGGGGAGCAGTGGTCGTCAGGGCGTGGCGAGTGGCAGCCCTGCCGCCTGCCATTCGGGTGTGCCATCGGCGATTTTTTGCGCGCGATAGCCGTGTTCTTTCAGCAGCGTCACTGCCTCGGCGGACATCATGCAAAACGGCCCGCGGCAGTAGGCGACGATGTCGCGGTCGACGGGCAGTTCCTTGATACGCTGGCGGATTTCCTCGAGCGGCATCGAGCGTGCAAACGGCAAATGGCCGCTGGCGTATTCGGCCGATGGGCGCACATCGATCACCACCACGTCGCCGCGCCTCGCCTTGTCCATCAGCGAGCGCCGCGTTTCAGCGTCGAGTTTTTCCGGCGCGGCAAAAATCTGCTCCATCGCCACTTTCAATTCGACCAGGTGTTCTTCCGCCACCGTGCGCAGGTTGACCCACAGCGCGCTGACGTCCTCGCCGGACAGGCGATAGGCGATGAAGCGGCCGTCGCGCTGCGCATCGACCAGTCGCGCGGCCTTCAGCACCTTGAGATGTGCGCTCGCCAGCTTGATGTCGATGCCGGCTTCGGCCGCCAGTGCATCCACGGTTTTCTCGCCCTGCGCCAGGATTTCCAGCAGCTCCAGCCGCTTGGGACTGGAAACCGCCTTGCCAATGCGCGCCACTTGTTCGTAGAGCAGGTCTTTGGTTTTACGTTTATTCATAAGCAAACATTCGCACGATTATTGGAATGTTGCAAGGGCCATTTTTACCAAATGTTCAACAGCACCAACTGGACTGACCCGACGCCCGCTGTTGGTGTTGCCGGTGCGGACGACTTCGCCGCAGCAGCTGACGACTACCTGACCGTGATCCAGTTCATTCACGACAACGCAGTTCGTTAATCAGCTCACCGGGTGGCTCGCCGCCCGGTGAAGCGAATGCAACAGGAGTGTTTCAAGATGCAGACTTACAGCAAATGGGCAACGGTTCTGTTATCGCTCAGGGGATCATGAACCGGGGTCATTCACTTCCGGTCATGCCTGTGCATGAACAAGGCCGGCTTGCTGGCGGAGTCTCTCCGCCAGCAAGCCGGCCTTCATTTGGTCTGCCTGAACCCATTCGGATCAAACAGGCTCACTGACGCCGGGCGGTAATCGTTCCAGTACCGTCAGATTCCAGAATCAATACACCGTTCGCGTCCAACCTGAAACGCCTGACCTGGCCCAGCAACTGCATGAACCGGCTTTAGCGGGTGCCCGACGCGGCTTCCACCCGGCGCAGCCTGTAAAGCGTGTCGCCCAGCGTCAGCCGCAACTTGCTGCCGATCTGCTCGGAGTTGATCAACTGGTCGCCACAGCGCCAGGCAAGTCTGCAAGTGGAATCCGCCGGGTTGCGATGGTCTCGGTTGACGCCACGTCGCGCAGCTCGACCACCGCGACGCTGTCTGGCGGCAGGGCAATCCGTTCGCGATATGCCAGCGTGCCCTTGATCGGCAGCACAGCCGACGACACAACGGGGTTTACCGCAGGCTCACTCGCACACCCGGCCAAAGATGCCACCGCCCAGACAGACAAAACAACCCACGTTGCAGCACGCTGCTTTGACCGCTCACACGCCGCGATAAATGCAACCGCTATCGTGCGTTTCCATCACCTTGATTTGCGACAAACCCGGCAGCACCGGTTTGAGCTGCTGCCACAGCCACACGGCCAGATTTTCGCTGGTGGGGTTGTCCAGCCCGGCGATATCGTTGAGGTAACGATGGTCGAGCGCAGCGTGAACCGACTGCCAGGCCGCCTCGATGTCGGCAAAGTCGAGCACCCAGCCGAGCGTGGGATCAACCTTGCCGCTGACGGTGAGCTCGACCGCGAACGAATGGCCATGCAGGCGTGAACAGGGATGGGAGGCGGGCAAGGCGGGCAAACGGCGCGCGCATTGCAAGTGAAATACTCGAAAGATGTCCATGCGCCATTCTCGCGCAAGTCATGGATGCTGGCTATGCAGCGTCGCGGTAGCTATCGGCGCGCCTTCGCAGCAGATACACTTCGAACCACTCTGCATTTCTTCGGAACAACCATGCTGGCTCAACGCTTGCCACTTGCCGCGCTCATGTTGCTCATCCTCGCTGCCTGCGCACAAGACAAGGGCTCCACGCTCAGCGCGCCCGAGGCCTATGCCCAAGCCCAGGCCGGCACGCTCACGCTGGTCGATATTCGCCATGCTGACGAATGGCGGCAGACCGGCGTGGTTCCCGGCGCACTCCGCGTCGACATGACCGAAACGCAGGGAGAAACAGGCTTCGCCCGCCAGGTGGACGCCGCATTGAACGGCAACAAGAACACACCGATCGGTCTGCTCAGCCTGGCCGGCAACCGCGGCGCCAACGCCCAGCGGGTGTTACGCGAAGCGGGATTCACCCACGTCTACAACATCAAGGAAGGCATGCTGGGTAGCGGTGCCGGCCCGGGCTGGATTGCGCGTGGGCTGCCCATGCAAGCCTGCCCGGATTGCTGACCGGCTTGCCGATCGCGTATATGCCATGACTGAAGACGACGGCTGGCATGGCGACAGACGATCGGAAATTCGATTTTTTTGCCGGAGTATTCATGTTGATGCAACGCCTTTCCCTTGCGGCAGCCGCCGCATTCATGCTGCTGTCGATCAATGCCTGTTCGCAGGACAGCGGCCCCGCTCTCGCCGCGCCCGATGCCTTTGCGCAGGCGCAAGCCGGCAAGCTCACGCTGATCGACATCCGCCGTCCGGAAGAATGGAAGCAGACTGGCGTGGCGAAGGACGCGCTGCAGATCAACATGGCGCAGGGTGACGCGAGCTTTGTAGCCCAGGTGGCGGCCCAGACAGGCGGCGACAAGAACGCGCCGATCGGCCTGATCTGCCGCACCGGCAACCGCACCACCAAGATGCAGCGGGTGTTGGCGGAGGCAGGCTTCACGCAGGTCTACAACATCAAGGAAGGCATGGCCGGCAGTGGCGCCGGGCCCGGCTGGATCGCGCGCGGCCTGCCGGTGGAGGCGTGCGAACGTTGCTGAACCGCCCCAAACCTGCCGCAAATTGACGGCTTCCCGGCAAGCACGAAGGCCTGGCGTTCGACAAGCAGAACAACCTGTACTTCATCGACGAGCGTAACGGCAGCCACATCTTCAAGTTCACCTCGGCAAACCCGCAGGCCGACAACGGCGACGACTTCTTCGCCGTAGGCCAGACCTTCGTGCTGCGCGTGGGCGATGGCACGGTCAAGGAAGCCACTGGCACCGCCACCTGGATTCCGCTGACCGACAACAATGGCGTTGCCCTGCCGGGCGCCGTGATCGTCACCGACCCCAACGGCCTGACCGCAATCGACGGCCGCGCCACGCCGAAGCTGCCCGCCTTCCTGGGCACCGGCTTCGACCGCCCCGAGGATCTGGAAATCAAGACCCTGAAGAACGGCAAGCAGATGCTGTTTGTGGCGACCACCACCAACCACAAGGTGTTCTCGATCGACCTGCGCAGCAACACAGTCAAGCTGTTCGCCAGCCGCGACACGCTGGACATGGCCACCGGCGCACCCGCCGGCACGCAATTCACCAACCCGGATAACCTGGCGATCGACGCCGATGGCAACATCTACCTCGTCGAAGACCAGCCGGGCGGCATCGAAGACATCTGGCTTGCCAAGGACGAGAATAACGACGGCGTGGCCGAAGCCATCGGCAAGTGGGCTAGCCTGTCGACCGTTGGCGCGGAAAGCACCGGCCTGTACTTCGACCCCTTCAAGCCCAATGTCGCCTACGTCAACGCGCAGCACCCCGACAGCAAGGTCGATCGCACCATCATGATCACCGCGCCGTGCCCGAAGATGGATGGCGATAACGGCCATCACTACGGTCATGACAAAGGCCACGACAAGGACTGAAACCTGATCTGATCCTGCTGTTCTGTTCGCCGTAGCCAGACCTGGCGACGGATAAAACAAAGCCCCGCACGCGTGCGGGGCTTTATCAATGGGGCATTGGGTTGGCATACCCGCCTCAAAAAGAGGCCTCACTCGCCCCACACAGGTGCACGGCGCGCTTGACGCCCTCCAATAGCACCAACATCACATTGATTAAAAACAGCTTTTCAATCTGGCACAGAGGCTGCTATTCAACAACATAGTATCAATACATGTACGCGACCATTTCAAATAATAAAGGTGCGCGAAGAGCGGAGGCCGGATGATGAAGATTGATTGCGGAACGTATCCGCTAACAGGCGGGTTCGACGAACTGCTGGAAGGACCGGGCAAACCGCGTAGTGGTGCCGAAGGCCTGTGCAACTACTTTGCCGAGATGCCGAGCGACGAACTAGAGGCTCGCCACCGCGCGGTGGATACCGCGATCATGGCATCGGGGATTACCTTCACGGTGTATTCCGAGGCCGGCAACATCGACCGCGCCTGGCCGTTCGACGTGGTGCCGCGCATCATCGAAAAAGCCGAATGGGACAGTGTCGAGGCCGGGCTGAAGCAGCGCCTGAAGGCGCTCAATCTGTTCATCGACGACATCTACCACGAGCAGAAAATCATCCAGGACGGCGTGTTCCCCGCCGAGGTGCTGGCCGATTCGAAAAACTTCCGCCAGGCCTGCGTCGGCGCCAATCCGCCGTTCGGCGTGTGGGCGCACATCTGCGGCACCGACCTCGTGCGCGATGGAACCGGCACGTTCTACGTGCTGGAGGACAATCTGCGCGTGCCCTCCGGCGTTTCGTACATGCTGGAAAACCGCCAGCTGATGAAGCGGCTGTTTCCCGAGCTTTTCACGCGCTACGACGTGCTGCCGGTCGACAGCTACACTGCGCAGCTGTACGACATGCTGGCCGCATTGTCGCCGCGCGATGGCGAGCGCCCGGAGATTGCCGTGCTCACCCCCGGCGTCTATAACTCCGCGTATTTCGAGCATTCCTATCTCGCGCAGCAAATGGGCGCATATCTGGTAGAAGGCTCTGACCTCGTGGTGCTCGACGACGACTGCGTCTACATGAAAACCATCGAGGGCCTGACCCGGCTCGACGTCATCTACCGCCGCGTCGACGACGACTTCATCGACCCCGAAGTGTTCCGCGCCGACTCCACGCTCGGCGCGCCCGGCCTGATGCGCGCCTGGAAAGCCGGCAAGGTCGGCATCGCCAACGCGCCCGGCTCCGGCGTGGCCGACGACAAGGTGGTGTATGCCTACGTGCCGCAGATGATCGAGTACTACCTGGGCGAAAAAGCCATCCTGCCCAACGTGCCGAGCTACCTGTGCATGAATCCGTCCGACTGCGAATACGTGCTGGCCAATCTCGACAAGCTGGTGGTCAAACCGGCCAACGAATCCGGCGGTTACGGCATGCTGATCGGGCCGAAATCAACCGCGGACGAACAGGCGACGTTCGCCAGACTGATCCGGGAAAACCCGCGCAACTACATGGCGCAGCCCACGCTGTCGCTGTCCACCGTGCCGACGCTGTGCGACGGCGCGATCGAACCGCGCCACGTCGATCTGCGGCCGTTCATCCTGCAATCAAAGGACATCAACGTCACCCGCGGGGGCCTCACCCGCGTGGCCTTGCGGCGCGGCTCGCTGGTGGTGAACTCGTCGCAGGGCGGCGGCAGCAAGGACACGTGGGTTGTGCAGGGGGTGATCTGATGCTGGCACGCGTAGCTGAAAACCTGTACTGGATGGCGCGCTACCTCGAACGTGCCGAAGACACCGCGCGTTTGATCAACGCCACCACCATGCTGCTGATGGACATGCCGCGCGGCGCCAGCTTCGGCTGGGAGGACCTGCTGAAAGTGGTGGGGCTGGACGAGGCGTTCCACGAACACTACGACGAAGCGAGCGAAACCGCCGTGATGAGTTTTCTCATCCAGGACGAGCGCAATCCGTCGTCAATCTTCGCCTGTGTGCGCCTCGCGCGCGAAAACACCCGCACCTTCCGCGAAGTGCTGCCGCGCGAATCGTGGGAATGGGTCAACGAACTCTATCTCTACACCAGCACCCATCTGACCAGCGCGCTCGACCGCCGCAAGCGTTTCGAGGTGTTGAACGAAATCATCCGCCGCCGTCAGGCGGTGGTCGGCCTGCTGTCCGGCACCATGAGCCGCGACGAGGGCTTCCAGTTCATGCGGCTGGGGCGCAACGTCGAACGCGCCGACATGACCTCACGCGTGCTCGACGTCAGTTACGCCATCAACCTGCCGTATCAGCACAGCCAGGCTGTTTTAAATTTAAATCAGGCCGACCTCATCTGGATGAGCGTGCTGCACGCGCTGTCGGCGCACCAGATGTACCGCCGCCACGTCGGCGTGCATGCGCGCGGTCACAAGGTGCTGGCGTTTCTGCTCAACGATCCGCTGTTCCCGCGCAGCGTGCGGCACTGCCTGCACGAGATCCAGTTCGCCCTCGGTGAACTGCCGGGCGCCGAGCCGATGCGCCGGTTACAGGGCATGCTCGACCTGGTCGACCGCGCCGATTACCGCGCACTGGCGACCAACGGGCTGCACGCATTCTGCGACGACATCCAGGCGCGGCTGGCCGATCTCAACGCAGTGATCAGCCAGACCTATTTCCGCGCGGCGCATCCGCAAAAAATGACCCAGTCGCTGTTCAGCCTGGTTTGAATCCATGACCGCTTCGCTCAGCTTTACCCGTACCGGCGACAAACAAAACTCGCCGGCATTCGAGGACTATCTCGGCCGGTTGCTGGAGGAACGCGACCGCATCGGGCTGACCGACTGCATCCGCCAGATCGACGCGCTGATGATTACCGTCGAGCCCGCGCATTCGCTCGCCTACGTCGCCGAGCTGTGCGTGATGACGCCCTACCATTACCTTGTCACGCTGGAAACCGAGACGCACTTCACCCACATCCTGCGCATCGACATGCACGCGCCCGACATTCTGGTGCGCGAGGTGAAAGACCCCAATGTGCGCGGCATTTTCCGCAGCTTGAACGAGGTCTATCCCATCGGTGCGGTGAAGCCCAACTCACGCTACATGGGCGAAGTACTGCGCGTCACCGATGCCCACGCGGTGGTCGACATGCAGAAGGCGCGCGACATCCGTTTTTTCAACCAGGAGCAGATCCGCAAGCTGGAACTGCCGGGCAACATGGCGGTTGTCAAACCCAGTCCCTACACCCACAACATCGTCGCCTACTGCGAGCGTCCAGAATCCGACATCCGTATCTATGCGCTCGGCTGGAGCAGCATCCGCGACGACATGCAGGCCGCTTACGAAGCTGCCAAGGCCACGCAAAAGCGGCTCGGCATCGACGAACTGCTGCTGCCGATCGACCATCTCGCCACCCGTATCTACAGCCAGAACCGCGAAGCCGCGATCCTCGAATACCTCACCCTGTCGAGCTATTACTTCTGGGGCGCCTACGACATCGCCGACCAGAACTCCTCGACCAACGTCACCAAGAGCGTGCATTACGCCAACGAACTCGAATGCCCGGCCAAGGTATTCACTGCCGCCAACCATCCGTATTTCATGAACCACCTGCTCACCGAATCGCCGACCGAAGCCTTCGTGCGCAACTTTGGTCCAAGGTTGCATCACATCGCGGTGGCGGTAAAAGACGGCGAAACGTCGGCGCTCGCCAACATCGACTACGTCGTCAATTCGCTGCGCGACTGCGGGCAGAAGTTTCTGCTCGACGTCATCGGTTCAAAGGAAGAAGGCCTCAAACAGATTTTCTCCAGCGCCTCCGAGTACTCCTCGCTGATCGTCGAATACGTCCAGCGCTTCGGCGGCTTCCAGGGATTTTTCACCAAGGACAACGTCGCCGAACTGACCCACGCCGCTGGCGTGGAAGAATCCCTTAAAGCCTTGCAGGAAGCCGCGCAAGCCTGATCCAGATCATCTGAATTTTTATGCGCTGAAAGACTCAAGCTGGTGTGCTTGCTGCCGATTAATCAGTAGTTAATTAAATACTCATAAAGAGAGATAAACGATGGATCGCGAAACCCTGAACGAGATGGTGAAACTGAAATTCGCGGCGCGCAAAGCCGACGGAATAGAAATCGACCTGGTGAAGCTGGCAGCCGACGCGGACTACGCCAACGAGATCCTCAGCGCCGTCGAAAACCTGCCCGACGAATCGCTGGTGTTGCTGGCGATGACCCTGCGCGACAAGTTCGGCCTGCTGGCGACCAAGCCCCTGGCATCGCCCAGCGAACCCGCTCGTGCCAAGAAAGAAATCGAATCGCCAGCAGCCCAACGCTACACGTACGGCACGCGCAGCTAGGATGTCTGAATGACACCTGTAACCCCGCTGCAGAAGTGCAGATGGTTGGCAGCGTACGTCAGCCGGTCATTGTGTTCCGTGAGCATCTGAAATGCAGCGCTCATCGAAATTTTGGCGCACAAAATCATTAGTTTGCGCCCTTCCCTTTTAAAAGACGCGAGGGTCTATTTGTTGATGCCTTTATCAGGAAAGCCGATCGGTGTGTCGCTCGACAGGGCTTCCGGGCAGCGCCAGGGCAGCACGTAGCCTTGGGCGGGGTCATTTAAGGCCTCAATGGCCAGCTTGGGCGCCTCGGACTTGATGGTGCCAAAGATGGTGGCGAAGGAAACATCCGCCGCATCGCGCCCGGTGCCAATGCGTACGAAACCCATCGGTATCGCCATGCCAGTGGGGTCGAACCGGGTCGGCGCCGTAATCGATGCCGGAACAAAAGCGCGCCGGGATATTCAGTGCGCGGCACAAGGCAATCATCAAATGCGCAAAATCACGACAGACTCCGGTCTGTTGCTGGTAGGTGTCGATGGCGGAGGTAGTGAATTCGCTGCTGCCGGCGTTGAAATGGGTGCGGTCTTGCACCCATTTGCGGATGCCTTCGACCCGCTGGTAACCCGGGGGCAAATGACCAAAGGTCTGATTGGCCAGTTGTTGCAGCTTGTCCGATTCGCAATAGCGGCTGGGGTACAGATAGGGCAGAACTTCCGTGGGCAATTCGGCAATCGGCATTTCACCGATTTTTTCCGGCTGGCCGACATGGTGGCGGATGTCAACTTCCGCCTGATAGATGATTTTCAGGGGGCCGGGGTTGGCTCGTAACCGTATCAACCGATGGTGGAGTAGCGGGTCGGCGTGAATGGTCAACGCCAGTGGCTGGCTGACCGTCAGCGACTCAGTCAGCACGGACTGATGGGCAGTTGGCGCGGCGTGGATATTGAAAATGAAATCAGCAGGCTGACCAATGACTTCGTAGCTGAGCTGGATGGAAAACTGTAGTCGAATCATGTCATCAGAGAATCAAAGGAAGCTGTTGAAAACACGTGAACCGGAAGCTGCTGCCAGACCAAACACTCTGCTGCGGGCTAGTACGTTTTATACGGCAGGAATTTTCCGTTCAGCACGATCTTGACGCGATCGCCCTTGGGGTCGGGCTCGCGCTGGATGTCCATCGAAAAATCGATCGCGCTCATGATGCCGTCGCCGAATTCTTCGTGGATCAGCTCCTTGATGCTGGTGCCGTACACCGAGATGAGTTCGTAAAAGCGGTAGATGAGCGGATCGGTCGGTACGGCGGTGGGCAACGCCCCCTTGTACGGCACCACCTGCAGCCAGGCCACCGCGGCTTCCGGCAGATCGAGCAGCGCGCCGACTTTCGCGGCTTCGTCGCGGCTCAACGTCATCTGCCCCAGCATCGCTGCAGTCGTCCATTCCTTGCTGTGGCCAACCGCGGCGGCAATGTCTGCCCACTTCAGGCCTTTTTTCAGCTTGGCTTCGATGATCATTTCGGTTACGTCGAGTCGGTTCATGCGGATTCCTTTCAGTAAAAATGGGGTGACTGATTACATGTGCAGGGTGTCGATTTCGCTGTAGGCATTCTTCAGCCACAGCTTGACGCGCTGCCGCTCGAGGATGCCGAGCACGTGTTCGTCGCTGCGCTGGGTGGCCGACCAGAAGCTGCTGCTGTGGCCGTCGATCTTGATCATGGCGGCTTCGTGCAGGCGCTTGATGTTGATGACGCGCGCCTGCAGGTCGAGCGCGCGCTGCTTTTCGCCGGACGCTTCGAGCAGGTCGAAGTTGTCGCCGCGGATGTGGTTTTGCACCAGCACGTAATTGAGGCGCGAGCCGAAGCGGTCGAGCAGCTTCTTCAGCAAGTCGACCGAGTCGCGGCCCGAGTCCATGACGTGCCAGTAGCTCAGCACCATGCCCATTTCCCCCGCCAGTTCCAGCACGCCGGAATCATCCATCCATTGCGTCAGTGCGTCCTGGGTTTGCGCGGCGAGATCGACCAGGATGCAGCGCTCCGGTTCGGCGACAGCGGCTTCGATAATGGCGTCGAGGCTTTCATATCGGTCGACCACGACAGGCGAAGCGTAGCCGGCGTAAAAGCGCATCAATGCGCCGTGCGAACGGTCGGTGTCGAAACCAAGAAGGGGCTGTTCGTGGTCGATCAGGTATTGCGCGAGCAGACGCGCTACCAGCGACTTGCCGACCCCGCCTTTTTCGCCGCCGATGAAGTGGATGTGTGCCATATGAGCGTTAGGATTGAGGAGTCAGGGGTGAGGCGTGATTGTTAGCGCCGACGCAGGTCGAGCGTGTGCGGGAATTCGCCTGCGGGTTCTGCGGCGGGCGGCGCCATCGGCCCGGGCGGCGTGCCGCCGGGAAAGAAGCGCGCGAGCGGCGCGATCCACGGCGGCGGGG
>JAANCK011042224.1_pt1 | contig 23369 bp, 19 predicted proteins | sample 7277841 | NCBI WGS metagenome assembly JAANCK01 (sample SAMN14222788, study PRJNA588281) | permafrost metagenome | isolation source: Arctic cryosol methane SIP | place: Canada:Nunavut | collected 2015-07 | reverse complement strand
TGGGGCCGGTACGGCCTGGCATCCAGCGGCAAGCCGAAAGCGGCGACGCATTGCGCCAGATTCCTGTGAAGCCGCAGCAATCCAGCCGGCGCCGATTCGGGCCGCAACACCGCCACACCGTTGGGCCACACATCGGGCACTCCCAGCGCCAACGAAAACGTTTCGCCGGGCGCCCTCAACATCGCCACCAGCGCGGACAGTTCCTGCGCCGGGACCTGCCCCAGGAAATGCAGCGTCAGGTGCAAGCGGTCGGGTGGCACAGGTGCGGCCCGCTCGGGCCAGGTCCAGGTGCATTGCCACGACGCAATGGCGTCGCGGATAGCGGGGTCGGGCCACAGGGCAAGAAACAGCCGCCACGTTGCCGGCGCTGCGTCGACGAGGCTGGCGTTCACAGTTTCGGGATGCGCAAGGTCTTGCTGATCATCAAGCTGCCCGACAGCACGAACAACAGGGCGATTGGATGCAGTTGCCACGGACCCAGCGTCACGGCCCCGCCGTACAGTGCGTCGCCGATGCGGCCCTGCCAGGCGGCGACCGCCAGCAGCCCCGTCAACACCACGCTGGTGGGAATGGGGGTCCCCTCGAAATACCTGACCTTCGCGTCCGCTCCGGAGAGCGACTCGGCCGTGACGTTGTAGCGGGCCAGCCGGCTCACGCCGCAGCAGACAAAGTAGATCAGCGCCGCGGTGTCCCAGCCGCCGTGCATTCCCGCGGCGAAGGCCAGCGCCGCCGGCGCCACGCCGAAGGAGATCACGTCGGACAGCGAGTCGAGTTCGCGTCCCAGCGCCGAGTGCTGATGCCGGGCGCGGGCAATCCGGCCGTCCAGCACGTCGAAGGCGAACGCAGCCGGTGCGAGCGCCGCGGCCGCGAAAAAATGCGCCCGCAGGCCGCTGGTCAGGTACAGCATCGCGAGGAACACTGCGCCGACGCCGCAGGCCGCGTTGCCGAGCGTGAAGAAATCGGCCAGATGAAAGTCCCGCAGCATCGAAAAGTGGCGGGGTGCGGCGCGTTCCATGGGATGTTCCTTCCAAGTATCGAGTCGACCCTAAGGGCCGCGGTCGCGGCGGCGGGTGGGACCGGGGCAACTGCGGGCGTCGGTCAAGGCCCCTGATCGATTGTGCGCCGAGCGGGCCGTGAGCAGGCCCGGCAGAGCTGGGCGGGTTCCAGGCGAACGCACGACTCGCTGGGCACGCGCCTGCCGAGCTAGCATTGGGGGATGGCACGCAGGCCCCACTACCACGTCTATGTGGTTGAACTGTCCGACCCGGTCTGGAATTCAGCGCGCTTTCGCCGGTCCAATCCCGACTACCGCCTGGGCATGCCGTTCGTCTACGTCGGCATGACCGGCCAGGATCCCGACATCCGGTTCGACAAGCACAAGGCAGGGATCCGCGCCAACAGTTTTGTGCGCGACCATGGTGTGCGGCTGCTGCCCGGCCTGTATGAGCGCTACAACCCGATGCCCTACGAGGCCGCCCGGGAGATGGAAGTGGAACTGGGAATCGCCCTGCGCCGCGCCGGCTACGGGGTCTGGCAGGCTTAGAGGCGCGAGTGGACCGCGCGGAACAGCGTGCAGTGCGGTCCCTCTTGCGCTGAGGATCCGGCTCCGCCGGTCCTCGGCGCACTGATCAGAGAAACTCGGAGAATCGCCAAGGCGATTCTCCGAGTTCACCTAAAACGGGTGCATGAAGAGCCCGGAACGCAGCTTCGGCTCGAACCACGTGCTCTTCGGCGGCATGAGCTCGCCGGCATCGGAAACGGCGAAGAGCTGCTCGACGCGCGTCGGGAAGAGGTGCAGCGCGAGCGACCAGCGCTCCGCCTTGACGCGGCGCTCCAGCTCCTGCGGCCCGCGGTTGCCGCCGACGAACGCCACGTCCTTCGACGTGCGCTGGTCGGCGATGCCGAACACCGGCGCGAGCAACTGGTCCTGCACGATCGCGCAGTCCAGCGACGACACCGGGTCATCCGCCGGGTAGCTGCCCGGCCGCACGCGCGCGCGCCACCAGCGGCCGCCGACGAACACGCCGAAGGTGAGCGGCTCGACGGGCCGCGCCGATTCGGCCGGCTCGAGGTCGAAGATGTCGCGCAGCGCGGCCAGCAGCGCTTCCGGCCGGCGCCCCGCCGGATCGCGGACGAGCCGGTTGTACGCCAGGATCTGCACCTGGTCGTGCGGGATCACCACGGTGAGGAACACGCCGTGCTCCCCGGGCTGTCCGCGCCGGTGGGCGTGCACGCGCGATGCCGCGGCGCACCGATGATGTCCGTCTGCGATGTAGAGGGCCGGCACGGACCGGAACAGTGCCGCGATCGCCGCACCGGTATCGCGCGGAACGGCCCAGAGCCGGTGCGTCGAGAGATCGTAGGTCGGCGGGCTGCGCTTGACTTCCTCGATCAAGCGGTCGATGGCCGGCACGCCGCGATAGGTCAGGAAGAGCGGCTCGTCGTGGGCCGAGAGCGCGTCGATGTGGCGGAACCGGTCGTCCACCTTCTCGTCGCTGGTCTTCTCGTGCTTCCTGATCACGCCAGTGTCGTACTCGTGCAGCGTGGCGCACGCAGCCAGCCCGGTTTGGCGGTGCTCGCCGGCGCGCTGCGAGTACACGTAGAAGCGCGGCTCCGGGTCCTGGACCAGCACGCCGCGGCGCACCAGTTCCGCCAGGTTGTCGCGCGCCCTGGCGTGGACGGCGTCGGTGTGCTCGTCGATCTCTTGTGGCAGGTCGACTTCGGGACGCGATACGTGCAGGAAACTGTCGGCGTTTCCTCGGGCGAGGGCGCGTGCCTCTTCGGTCGTCACCACGTCGTATGGCGGCGATGCGACCCTGGTGGCGTGCGCCGCGGACGGCCGGAGCGCGCGAAACGGGAAGAGGGCGACCATGGGATGGACCGATCCTTATTGCCGGATCTTGCCGGCGCCGCTGATGCCGTTGACGCCGCCGGCGGCATTGGTGTCGTTGAAGAGCAACTGCATGCCCGCCGCATAGGCCCGTCCCTGATTGGCTCCGAGACCCGTCATCGGCGCCACTTGTCCGACGACAAGCTCCGCGGCTTGGCCTGTCGCCGCCAGCGCCGGCGCCGCGCTGGCCAGCGCGACGCTGGCAATCCAGTTGTTTGCTTTCATCCTCGTCTCCAGTGAACTCTTATAGCGCATGGCCGATCGATAGACCAGCGCAGCGTCGCGCGGCATCCGGGTGGGGCCGGGCCGGCTGGCATTCTCGTGTCCAATAGCGACGATGGCGGCCCACCCGACGACAGCGCAAGCGATCGAATCCCCCTATGCCTGGATGCGCCTTGTCGTGTCGCTGCTGCTGATGACGATCGGCGGCTCGGGCATGTACTCGGTCACGGTGGTGTTGCCCCGCATCCAGGCCGACTTCGGGGTTGCGCGCGCCGACGCCTCGCTGCCCTACACCTTGACCATGATCGGCTTCGGCCTCGGCGGCATCCTGATGGGCCGGCTGGCCGACCGGTTCGGCGTGCTGGTTCCGGTGGCCGTCGGCGCGGTGGGCCTGGGGGCCGGCTATATCGCCGCCGGGCTGGCGCCCAATCTGTGGCTGTTCTGCGCGGCGCAGGGTCTGTTGATCGGGCTGCTGGGGACCTCGGCCACGTTCGCGCCCCTGGTGGCCGACACCTCGCAGTGGTTCGATCGCCGGCGCGGCATCGCACTGGCGATCTGCATGAGCGGCAACTACACCGCCGGGGCCCTGTGGCCGCCGGTGATGCAGCACTTCATCGACAGCGTGGGATGGCGCCAGACCTATGTCGGGATGGGTGTGTTCTGCATGGCGGTGATGCTGCCGCTGGCACTGGCGCTGCGGCCGCGCCCGCCGCTGCACGTGCTCGTGCCGGCGACCACGGCAGCCGCGCGGCAGGCGCAGCCAGGCGACCGGCCCATGGGCATGGCCCCGGGCATGGTGCAGGCGCTGCTGTGCGTTGCCGGTGTTTCGTGTTGCGTAGCGATGTCAATGCCCCAGGTGCACATCGTCGCGTATTGCGGCGACCTCGGCTTCGGTGCCGCGCGCGGCGCGCAAATGCTGTCGCTGATGCTGGGCATGGGCGTGGTGAGCCGGCTGGCTTCCGGTTGGATCTCGGATCGCATCGGCGGCCTGCGCACCCTGTTGCTCGGGTCCTTCCTGCAGATGGTGGCGCTGATGCTGTTCCTGCCGTTCACCGGTCTGGTTTCACTGTACCTGGTGGCCGCGCTGTTCGGCCTGTTCCAGGGCGGCATCGTGCCGTCTTACGCGCTGATCGTGAGGGAGCATTTTTCTCCGCGCGAGGCGGGGGCGCGCGTCGGCACCGTGTTGATGGCGACGCTGTTCGGCATGGCGCTGGGCGGCTGGCTGTCGGGGGAGGTTTTCGACCTGACCGGTTCCTACCGCGCCGCCTTCGTCAACGGCATCGCCTGGAACGTCCTGAACCTCGCCATCGTTGCGTTCCTGCTCTGGCGGGTGCGGTCCATGCCCGCCGGCCGTCCCGCCACGAGCAGCGCTTGAGTCGCTTGCTATAGTCTGGCGTTGATGGCTGCCCCTGCCGCGCTCGATCGCCGCCGCCTGCTGCAATTGGCCGCCGCCAGCGCGGGCGGCCTGTGGTTGCCACGCGGCGCGCGCAGCCAGGCTCGACTGGCAGAAAATCCCTTCGGGTCGGGCGTGGCCAGCGGATCGCCGCATCACGACTCGGTGGTGCTGTGGACCCGATTGATGGGGTCGGCCCTCGCCCCCTGGTCTGGCCTTGCACCGGTCGCCGTGCGCTGGGAAGTTGCCCACGACGAAAAGTTCGCCCGGATCGCGGGCAGCGGCGAGGCGCAGGCCGTCCCCGAACTGGCGCATTCGGTCCACGTCGAGGTGCCGGGCCTTCAACCCGACCGCTGGTATTTCTATCGCTTCGTCGCCGGCGGGGTGGCCAGCCCCACCGGGCGCACCCGCACCTTTCCCGCGGACGGAGCGGCCGCGCAGCGGTTGCGACTGGCCTATGCGTCGTGCCAGCGCTGGGAGCACGGCTACTTCAGCGCCTACCGGCACATGCTCGGCGAAGACCTGGATGCGGTGCTGTTCCTGGGCGACTACATCTACGAGTACCCGAACGCCGCCAACCCGGTGCGCGTTCCCAGCGGCGGATGGGTCGTGACACTCGAGGACTACCGACAGCGTTACGCGCTGCACAAGAGCGAGGCCGACCTGCAGGCGATGCACGCCGCCTGTCCCTGGCTTGTCACCTGGGACGATCACGAAGTGCAGAACGACTATGCCGGCACGCAGGCCGGCGACAGCGGGCCGCCGGTGGCGAAGTTCCTGGCGCGGCGCGCGGCGGCCTACCAGGCCTTCTACGAACACATGCCGGTGCGCGCCAGCGTGCTGACGCAGTCTGTCGCGGGACTGGCCGCCGGCGCGGAAGTGCGGCTGTATTCGCGCCAGCGGTTCGGACAACTGGCCACCATCATGATGCTGGACGGCCGGCAATACCGCGATCCGCAGGTCTGTAGCCGGGGCGGCAAGCTGGGCTCGAGCGAGGTGAATCCCGCCGCCTGTGCCGCCTGGAACGACTCCGGCCGGACCTTGCTGGGCGCGGCGCAGGAGCGCTGGCTCGACGGCGAGCTCGCGCAGTCCGCAGCCGGCTGGACGGTGATCGGCCAGCAGACCCTGTTCGGCCGGCGCGACAACCTGCCGGGACCCGGCCAATCGTTCTGGAACGACGGCTGGGACGGTTATGCCGCCGCCCGCGGGCGCCTCGCCCAGTCGCTGCGGCGCGCGCCCAACCCCGTCCTGTTCGGCGGCGACATGCACGAGAACTGGGTCGGCCACGTGAAGGCCGACTACAGCCGGCCGGACAGCCCGGCGATCGGCGTCGAGTTCTGCGGCACCAGCATCACATCGCGCACCAGCGGCAAGGCCAAGGCTGCCGAACGCCTCGCCGAGAATCCGCACTTCATCTTTGCCGACGCGCAGCGCAAGGGCTATGGCGTGGCCGAGTTCACGCCGCGCCGGCTCACAACGACGTTGCGGGTGGTCGACGACGTGACGCGTCCCGACACGCGCGTCGAAACCCTCGCGCGCTTCGAAGTCGAGGCCGGCCGATCGCGGGTGGAACGCACATGACCGCCCGGCGGATGGGCCGGTGGTTGCTGGGCCTGTGCTGGTTGCTGGCCATGGCGCCGGCCGCGGCCCAGGGCGAGTTCGCGATCGGCACCGAAGATCATTACGTGCTGACGCGGGCCTTCAGCTATATCGTGGACGAGGATGGGCGGCTGACGCTGGACGACGTCCTGAAGCCTTCGGTGCAGGCCACATTCCAGAGCATCCCGCAGACCGGCCACGGCGCCAACTTCGGCTTCACGTCGGCCGCCATCTGGCTGCGCATCCGGCTGAGGGTGGCGCCGACGGCACCCGGCGACTGGCTGCTGGAGCTGGCGTATCCACCGCTGGACCGCGTTGACCTGTTCGCGCCCGGCCCCGGTTCAAGCTACCGCCATCAGACCGGCGGCGATCTGCTGCCGTTCGCCACCCGCGCGATTCCACATCGCAACCATGTGTTGCGGGTCGATCTCGTGCCCGGTGCGACGTCGATCCTGTACCTGCGGCTGAAATCGGAGGGCACCGTGGTGGCGCCGGTGACCCTGTGGCGGGCTGCGGCGCTGTGGCAGCACGACCAGGCCGCCTATGGCCTGCTGAGCCTGTACTTCGGCCTGCTGATCGGGCTGCTGTTCTACAACCTGCTGCTGTTCCTCTCGGTGCGCGATGTCGGCTACCTGATCTACGTTGCCTTCGTGGCTTCGATGGCCGTCGGGCAGGCCGCGCTGACGGGGCTGGGCGCCCAGTTCGTGTGGGCGGATTGGACCTGGTTGAACAACGTGTTGCCGGCCGCGGGAATGTCTGCCGCGGCGATCTTCGGCCTGATGTTCACCCGCCACTTCCTGTCCAGCGCGGTGCGGATGCCGAGGACCGACTGGTTCATGCGGGTGCAACTGGCCGCCTGGATCCTGACCTTGATCGGCACGCTGGTCCTGACGTACACGGTCGCGACCTGGCTGGTGACCGGGTTGGCGATGGTGAGCGTGGCAACCGGGGTGGTGGTCGGGGTGCACAGCATTTACCGCGAATTCGCGGGCGCGCGCCTCTTCTTCGGTGCCTGGTTCGTCCTGTTCCTGGGTGCGCTGATGCTGGCACTGCACAACGCCGGTCTGCTGCCATCCAACGCCTTCACCGCCAATTCGCTGCTGATCGGATCGGCCCTGGAAATGGTGCTGCTCTCGTTCGCGCTGGCCGACCGCATCAACGTTGCGCGCCGGTTCAAGGAAATGGCCCAGGCCCGCATTGCCGCCGAACACGCGATGGTCGAGGCGCTGACCCAGTCGCAGGACCAATTGCGGGAAGCGCTGAGGGAGCGCGAGGCCATCCTCAACAGCATGCGGGTGGGCATCGCGCTGTCGCTGCGGCGCCGCTACGAATGGGTCAACCAGAAGCTGGCGCTGATGGTGGGCTACCTGCCCGACGCCCTGATCGGGCAGTCGGCGCGCATGCTCCATCCCGATGCGGAATCGTGGGAACGCTTCAGCGCGAAGTCGCGCGCGGCGCTGCTGGAAACCGGCGCATACGTCGGCGAACACCAGCTCAGGCGCAGCAGCGGCGAGGTGTTCTGGGTCGAGATCAGCGGCAACTGCCTGCGCCCGAACGACCCCGACTCCGGCGTGATCTGGACTTACCTGGACATTTCGGTGCCGCGCCGGCTGGAAGAGGCGGCCGACCTGGCCCCGCCGGTCAGCACATGACCTCGAGCAGCCAGGTCAGCCCAGTGTTTTCCGCGCAATCTGGGGTGTGCTCGACCGGCCGAACTTGATGCAGCGCAAACTGCTCGCTTGCAGGCGCGGGTAAACGCTGGGTAGCTGCAGATTTCCGCACCTTCATACTGGCCGGCCAACCCCCACCGTCCCTCCAATTGCGAAGGAGTATCCACTATGAGTCTTCAGACGAAGTACCTGCTGGAAGAAAACCGGATGCCGAAGTTCTGGTACAACATCCAGGCCGATCTGCCCAGTCCGGCGCCGGCGGTGCTGCACCCGGGCACGCTGCAGCCCGTCGGCCCCGACGACCTCGCTCCGCTGTTCCCGATGGAGCTCATCATGCAGGAGGTGAGCACGGAGCGTGAAATCGAGATTCCCGAGCCGGTGCGCGATGTCTACCGCGCCTGGCGCCCCGCCCCGCTGTACCGGGCGCACCGGCTGGAAAAGGCGCTGGGCACCCCCGCCAAGATCTTTTACAAGTACGAGGGCGTGAGCCCGGCCGGCAGCCACAAGCCCAACACGGCCGTGGCGCAGGCGTTCTTCAACCAGAAGGCCGGCGTGAAGCGCCTGGTCACCGAGACCGGCGCCGGACAGTGGGGGACGGCCCTCTCCTATGCCGGGGCGCTGTTCGGCCTCCAGGTCGAAGTCTTCCAGGTGCGCGTGTCGTACGACCAGAAGCCCTACCGCCGCGCCGTGATGGAAACCTATGGCGCGCGCTGTGTGGCTTCGCCCTCCAACGAAACCGTCTATGGGCGGTCCGTGCTGGCCAAGACGCCGAATCACCCCGGCAGCCTGGGCATTGCGATCTCGGAGGCGGTGGAACTGGCGGTCCAGCGCGACGATACCAAGTACGCCCTGGGGTCGGTGCTGAACCACGTGCTGTTGCACCAGACCATCATCGGCCTGGAGGCGATGGAGCAGCTGCAGATGGCCGATGAGTGGCCGGATGTGATCGTGGGCTGCACCGGCGGCGGATCCAACTTCGCCGGTATCGCATTTCCTTTCATCGGGCACGGCCTGCGCGGCGGCCAGAAGCCGCGCATCGTCGCGGTGGAACCGGCTGCCTGCCCGTCCCTCACGCGCGGCAGGTACGCCTACGATTTCGGCGACACCGGCAAAATGACGCCGCTGACCAAGATGCACACGCTGGGCAGCCAGTTCACGCCGCCGGGCTTCCATGCAGGGGGCCTGCGCTACCACGGCATGGCGCCGCTGGTCTCGCATTGCAAGCAGCTGGGCCTACTCGAGGCCGTTTCCTACAACCAGGTCGAATGCTTCGAGGCCGGCGTGCTGTTCGCGCGCAACGAAGGCATCGTTCCGGCACCGGAGGCGAACCATGCCGTGAAGGGGGCGATCGTGGAGGCGCTACGCTGCAAACGCGAGGGCAAGGCCGAGACGATCCTGTTCAATCTCTGCGGGCACGGCCACTTCGACATGACGGCTTACCAGAAGTACTTTGCCGGCGAGTTGACGGACGAGCACTACGACGAGGCCGAACTCGCCATGGCACTGGCCGGCCTGCCCAGCGTGCCGGCCTGATCAGGCGTAGGCGACCGACGGCACCGTGACTTCGAGCAGGCGGTTCAGGCCGCCTGTGTCGATGCTCACGTTGGCGTATTCACGCACTTTCGGCTTGGCTCGGTAGGCGACGGACAGGCCGGCGAGTTGCATCATCGGCAGGTCGTTGGCGCCGTCACCCACCGCGATCACCTGTTCGTGCGAGCAGCCGATGTCCAGGCAAGCCTGAGCCACGGCATCGCGCTTGGCCTCGCCGTCGATCACCCGGCCGACGGTGCGGCCGGTGAGTATGCCGTTCTCGATCTCCAGCTGGTTGGAAAACGCGTAGTCCAGTCCCAGCCGCGGCTTCAGCCGGTCGGTGAAATAGGTGAAGCCGCCCGAGACCAGCAGGATCTTCAGGCCGTCCCAGCGCGCATAGGCCAGCAGTTCCAGGGCGCCGTGGTTCAGGCGCAGCCGATGCTCGTAGACGCGCTGCAGCGCCGACACCGGCGTGCCGGCCAGCAGGGCCAGGCGTCGCGCCAGGCTTTCCTTGTAGTCGCTGATCTCGCCGCGCATGGCCGCTTCTGTGATGGCAGCCACGATCCCACCCTTGCCCATGACTTCGGCAATTTCGTCCACGCATTCAATGTTGATCAGCGTGGAGTCCATGTCGAACGCGATCAGGCGAAAGTCCCGTAACAGCAACGGTGGCCGGCAACCCTGGACGACAAGTCCGGGTGCGAATTCAGTGGAGTTCATGGGCAGCGGGACAAAACACGCATCTTACCGGCGCAGGTACAGCGCATCCGACCAGGTGGCCAGCCATTGCGGCCGGTAGGCCACGAAGATCGCCGTCATCATGCCGGTCACGACAGCGTCGCCCCAGGCCATCAGCCAGCGCGCCACCATCGCCAGATCCGACGACACGCCGGTCGGCACATCGCCACTCCACTGGCGCAGCACCCCAGCCGCGAACAGGCACAGCGCCGAGCCCAGGAACGCGCGCCCCAGCACGTAGATGAAAGGGTGCGTGCCCAGCAGGCGGCGCAGCATGGCGCCAACGCCCAATGCCAGCGTGGCCGGCACCACGCCCAGCCACGCGGCCATGTGCAGGGCATCGGCGGCACCAAGGGGTGAGATCAGTGCCGCCAGCGCGCCCGTCAGGCACAGCACCGGAACCGCGAGTGGCCAACCGAGCATCAGCAGGACCAGGCAGGCGCCCGACCACTGAAGTTGCAGCGGCATCGCGTGCAACGCGGGCAGCGCCCACAGCCAGGGCAGCAGCGCGAGCGTCGCCAGCAGCGGCGTGAGCAGTCTGCCGTCGGCCAGCAGCTGCCAGGGCCGCAGCGCCAGCGACAGCGCCAGGGCGCAGGCGACCAGGACCAGTTCCAGCGCCATGCCACCGCGCCCTTCAGGCCACCTCGGCCGCTTCCCGGCGCGGCTGGCCCAGCGAACGCAGCACATCGCGCACCATCTGGGCCCGGTCCCGCGGCTCCTTGAGGTCGCGCTCGATGCGCAGCTTCTCGTTGCCTGCCAGCCGGATGTGGCGGTTCTTCTGGACAAGCTCGATGATGCGGGCCGGATCGAAAGGCGGATTCGGCTTGAAGGTGATGTGGATGACCCCGGGCGCGGCGTCCACTTTCACTACGCCGTAGGGCCGTGCCAGCACCCGCAGCCGGTGCACGTCGATCAACGTCTGCGCCTGCGGCGGCAATTTGCCGAAGCGATCGACCAGCTCCTCCAGCAGGCCGTCGATCTGCTCGGGCGTCCTGGCGGTGGCCAGGCGCTTGTAGAACGACAGGCGCAGGTGCACGTCGCCGCAATAGTCGCTGGGCAACAGCGCCGGCGCGTGCAGATTGATCTCGGTGGTGACCGACAACGGCGCCAGCAGGTCGGGCTCCTTGCCGGCCTTGAGCGATCGCACCGCTTCGGCCAGCATCTCGTTGTACAGCTGGAAGCCCACTTCCAGCATGTTGCCGCTCTGGCTTTCCCCCAGCACTTCGCCGGCGCCGCGGATCTCCAGGTCGTGCATCGCCAGGTAGAAGCCCGAACCCAGTTCCTCCATCTGCTGGATCGCGTCCAGCCGCTGGGACGCCTGCCGCGTCAGGCTTTCGATGTCCGGCACCATCAGGTAGGCGTAGGCCTGGTGGTGGCTGCGGCCGACCCGGCCGCGCAACTGATGCAACTGGGCCAGGCCGAATTTGTCGGCCCGGCTGATGACGATGGTGTTGGCGGTGGGCACGTCGATGCCGGTCTCGATGATGGTCGAGCACAGCAGCAGGTTGTAGCGCTGCGCCACGAAGTCGCGCATCACGCGCTCCAGCTCGCGCTCGTGCATCTGGCCGTGGGCCACGGCGATGCGAGCTTCGGGCAACAGCTCCTCCAGGCGCTCGCGCCGGTTCTGGATGGTTTCCACCTCGTTGTGCAGGAAGTAGACCTGGCCGCCGCGCTTGAGCTCGCGCAGCACCGCTTCGCGGATCACGCCGTTGCCCTCGTTGCGAACGAAGGTCTTGATCGCCAGCCGCCGCTGCGGCGCGGTAGCGATGACCGAGAGGTCGCGCAGGCCCTCCAGCGCCATCCCCAGGGTGCGCGGGATCGGGGTCGCGGTGAGGGTCAGCACGTCGACCTCGGCACGCATGGCCTTCATCGCCTCCTTGTGACGCACGCCGAAGCGGTGTTCCTCGTCGATGATGAGCAGTCCCAGGTCCTTGAACCTGGTCGAAGCGCTGAGCAGCTTGTGGGTGCCGATCACGATGTCGACGGTGCCGTCGGCCAGGCCCTTGAGGGTGGCCGTGACCTCCTTGCCGGTGCGAAAGCGCGAGACCTCGGCGACCTTGACCGGCCACTTGGCGAAGCGGTCGCTCAACGTCTGGAAATGCTGCTCGGCCAGCAGTGTGGTGGGCGCCAGGAAGGCGACTTGGCGCCCGCCGGTCACGGCGATGAAAGCGGCGCGCAAGGCCACCTCGGTCTTGCCGAACCCGACATCACCGCAGACCAGCCGGTCCATCGGCCGGGGCGAGATCATGTCCTGGATCACGGCATGAATCGCCGCGTTCTGGTCGGCGGTTTCCTCGAAGCCGAAGTCGTTGGCGAACACCTCGTAGTCCTGCGCCGAAAAGCGGAAGGCGTGGCCTTCGCGCGCGGCCCGGCGGGCGTAGATGTTGAGCAGTTCGGCCGCAGTGTCGCGCACCTGTTCGGCGGCCCGTCGCTTGGCCTTTTCCCACTGCCCGGAACCCAGTTTGTGCAGCGGGGCCTCATCGGCCGACACGCCGGTGTAGCGGCTGATCAGATGCAGTTGGCTGACCGGCACGTACAGGGTCGCCTTGTCCGCGTATTCGACGTGCAGGAATTCCTGGACCACCGGCGTGCCGTCTTCATTGCGGCCCTGGCCCAGATCGAGATTGACCAGGCCCCGGTAGCGGCCGATGCCGTGCTGGCTGTGGACCACCGGATCGCCGACGTTCAGCTCCGACAGGTCCTTGATCAGCGCTTCGACATCGCTGACCTGCTCCTGCTTCTTGCGCCGGCGGGTGGTCGGTCCGGCTGCGAACAGTTCGGTCTCGGTAATCAGGTCGATGCCCCGCTCGAGCCAGGCAAAGCCGATGGCCAGCGGCGCGGTGGCGATGCCGACCTTCTCGTCGCTGGCCAGGAACTCGGCCAGCGAATCAAAGGCGGGAGGCGTCAGGTGGCTGGCGTGCAGGAAGTCCAGCAGGCTCTCGCGCCGGCCGTCGCTTTCGGCCAGCACCAGCGCCCGTTGCGGGCTGGCCTGCAGATGCGCCTTGAGTTTGGCCAGCGGTTCCTCGACGCCGCGCACCACGGCCAGGTCGGGCAGCGCTTCGAACTGAGCGTAGGGCGTGCCTTCGACGGGCCGCAGCGCGAGTTGCGCATGCTCGTTGCTGCGGCCATAGAACTGCTCGGCCGTGAGAAACAAAGTCTCCGGCGGCAGCGCGGGCCGCTCGGGATCGCCGCGTACCAGTCGATACCGGTCCCGCGTGTCCTGCCAGAAGCGCTGGAAGGCCGGCTCGAGGTCGCCATGCAGCACGACGGTGGCCGCGGGCCCGATGTAGTCGAACACCGTGGCGGTCTCCTCGAAGAACAGCGGCAGGTAATACTCGATGCCGGCGGTGGCGACACCGCTCCCGATGTCCTTGTAGATCCGGCTCCTGGTCGGATCGCCCTCCAGCAACTCGCGCCAGCGACTGCGGAACCTGGTGCGCGCGTCGTCGTCCATCGGGAATTCGCGGCCGGGCAGCAGCCGCACTTCGGCGACGGGGTACAGGCTGCGCTGGGAGTCGGGATCGAAAGTGCGGATCGAGTCGATCTCATCGTCGAACAGGTCGACCCGGTACGGTACGGTTGAGCCCATCGGAAACAGGTCGATGAGGCCGCCGCGCACCGCGTACTCGCCCGGGCTGACAACCTGGGTGACGTGGCTGTAGCCGGCCAGCGTCAACTGGGCCTTCAGGCGCGCCTCCTCGAGCTTCTGCCGCACCTGGAAGTGGAAGGTATAGCCCGCCAGGAAACTCGGCGGCGCGACCCGGTAGAGGGCCGTGGTCGCCGGCACGACAACCACGTCGGCGTCGCCCTGCGAAATGCGCCAGAGCGTGGCCAGCCGCTCGCTGATCAGGTCCTGGTGCGGCGAAAAGCTGTCGTAGGGCAGGGTTTCCCAGTCCGGAAACAGCGCGCAGCGCAGTTCCGGCGCAAAGAACGCCATCTCCTCGAGCAGGCGCTGGGCATCCGTGGCGTCGGCGGTGACGATGGCCGTGAGGCGCCCCTCGGCCTTCGCCTGCCCGGCGACGCGGGCCAGTACGAGCGCATCGGCGGAGCCGGGGGGACGGGGCAGGGTGTAGCGCCTGCCGGCGCTGAGTTTGGGTAAATCCATGAAAAATACAAAACACCCCGCGCCTGAACAGGGTGGGGTGTGAGCCCCGATTCTAGAATGGACAGATGGCAACCACCGAAAGCAATCCCAATCCCCGTTTCTTCGCGCTGGTCCCTTGCGCCGGCACCGGCACCCGGGCCGGCAAGAGCGGGCCCAAACAGTACGAGCGCATCGCCGGTCATCCGATGGTCTGGCACACGCTGGCCGCCTTCGCGGCGGTGCGGCGCATCGCCCGGGTCCTGGTGGTCGTGGCGCCCGGCGATGGCTTCTTCGAGCGCAACCGCACGTCGGCGCTGGTCGTCCCCTGCGGTGGCGCTACGCGGGCGGCGAGCGTGCGCAATGGCCTCTACGAGCTGGGCCGTGTCGGCGCGGCAGCGCACGACTGGGTGCTGGTGCACGACGCCGCGCGCTGCCTGGTCACGCCGGAACTGATCGACAAACTCATCGACGCCTGCGCCGGCGACGAGGTCGGCGGACTGCTCGCCCACAAGCTGGCCGATACCCTCAAGCGCGAGGAGGGCGGCCGGGTGGCGGCCACCCTTGCGCGCGACGACAAATGGCTGGCCCAGACGCCGCAGATGTTCCGCATCGGGATGCTGATGGAGGCGCTCGAGCGCGCCGGCGGCCAGGTCACCGACGAATCCTGCGCGATCGAGGGCCTGGGCCACCGGCCGCTGCTGGTGCCGGACGGCGCGCAGAATCTCAAGGTGACCTATCCCGAAGATTTCGAACTGGCCGAAGCCATGCTGAAGGGCCGGGTGCGGTGACGCACCGCCCCGCCCCGGTCGACGCGCCCAACCGGAGTGCCTCATGACGATTCGCATCGGCGAAGGGTGGGACGTGCATGCGCTGGTTCCCGGGCGCAAGCTCATGATCGGCGGGGTCGAACTGCCGTTCGAGCGCGGCCTGCTTGGACACTCGGACGCCGACGTGCTGCTGCACGCTATCACCGATGCACTGTTGGGAGCGGCCGGGCTGGGTGACATCGGGCGGATGTTCCCCGATACCGACGAGCGCTTCCGCGGCGCCGATTCGCTGGCGCTGCTCGCCGAAGCGGCCCGGCGCGTGCGCGAGCGCGGCTGGCAGATCGGCAATGTCGACAGCACCGTGATGGCCCAGGCGCCACGCATGGCGCCTCATCTCGAGGCTATGTGCGGGCGGATCGCCCGGGCACTGGACCTGGCTTGCGGCCAAGTGAATGTGAAGGCCAAAACGGCGGAGAAACTGGGTCCGGTGGGCCAAGGCCTGGCCGTCGAGGCCAGGGCCGTGGTGCTGCTGTCCCGGCAGGGGCCGCCCCCAGCCTAGAACGCGGGTTCGGTATTGGCGGCCGGCTCGGTCTGTGGCGCGCTGGCCTTGGGTTTTTGCAGCTTGATGTGCGCGGCCAACCCGCCGCTGGTGGTATTGGCCAGCGCGAAGATGCCGCCCATGCGCTGCACGGTCTTGTCGACGATCGCCAGGCCCAGGCCGGCGCCGGTGGCCGCGGTTCGCGCCGCATCGCCGCGGAAGAACGGCTTGATCAGGTTGGGCAGGGCCTCCGGGGCCACCCCCATGCCGTGGTCGCGCACCTTCAGCAGCACCCATTCGTTGCGCGACTTGGCAACGATGTCGACGACGGCGATTCCAGTCTCTGGCGTCTTGCCGTAGCGCCGGGCGTTTTCCAGCAGGTTGGAGATGACGCGCGCCAGTTCCACCTCGTCGGCCAGGACGTAGAGCTCCCTGGCCACGTCCAGGTTGATGCGCATGTCGCCCTGGTCCTGCACCGCGTACAGGCAGGCCTCGATCACGTCGTTGAGCAGCACCTGCTTGAGCTCGGCATGGTCGGGCCGCGCGTAATCGAGGAACTTGTCGATGATGGCATCGAGCTGGTCGATGTCGGCCGCCATGTGCTCGCGCGCATCGGCGTCGGCCACGCTCATCTCGGTTTCCAGGCGCAACCGGGCCAGCGGCGTGCGCAGATCGTGGGAGATGCCGGCCAGCATGACGGCTCGGTCCTGCTCGATCTTGGCCAGCTGCTGGGCCATCCGGTTGAAGCCGATATTGACCTCGCGGATCTCGCTGGTCACGGCCTTCTCGTCCAGCCGGCTGGCGTCGAAATCGCCGTCGCGCACGCGGCTGGCCGCAAATGACAACTGCTTGAGCGGGCGGTTGATCAGGCGGGCGATCAATGCCGCGCCGGTCAGCGACAGCGCCGCCGCCGTGATCAGCCAGATCAGCCAGGTCCGGCCGCCGACGTTGGTCAAGCGCGACCGGTCCAGCAGCATCCAGTAGGGATCGGAATCGATCTTGAAGCCAACCCACAGGCCCGGCTCGTTGTTGACGCTGGCCGCCAACACGGTGCCGGGCCCCAGGCGGGTCGCCAGCTCGTCCATGACGCGCGTGTCGAGCTCACCCGGGCTGAAGGTCATATAGGTGTCCTTCGGCTCGCGCGGCAGAATCCGCACCCCTTCCTGGTCGGCCAGGGTCTTGATGAGTGAAACCCGGTTGATCGAATCGGAGTGAACCAGGGCAGCCCGGCTCAGGTTCACCAGCGAGGCGATCTGCTGCGCGGTCTGCACCGCCCGCGGTTCGAATTCGAGCGCACGGAAGGTTTGCAGCCAGGCCACGATGCTGCCGATCAGCAGCAGCGACAGCAGGAAGAAGGTGCGCCAGAAGAGCGACAGGCCAACTCGCGGGCGCAACTCCAGCGGAGCCGGCGCCGTCTCAAGCGGTGCCGGACTGGTTATGTCGATGCTGGTGGTTGCGCCTCGAAGCACTCCGGATTCCTGCTCATGTGTACCCGGCCGATTATTGTTTGAATCGGTGCGATCAGCCGGCGCCATCTGGAACGAAAACGTAACCTACGCCCCAGACCGTCTGGATGTAACGCGGGGCCGCCGGGTCCACTTCGACCAGCTTGCGCAACCGCGACACCTGCACATCCAGGCTGCGGTCGAACGGTTCGAATTCGCGGCCGCGCGCCAGCTGGGCCAGCTTTTCGCGGGACAGCGGTTGGCGCGGATGCCGCACCAGCGCCTTGAGCATCGCGAATTCGCCGGTGGTCAGGGGCAATTCCTCGCCGTTCTTGCGCAGGGTGCGGGCACCCAGGTCGAAGGCGAAGGGTCCGAAGCTCACCACCTCGTTGTCGCTCGACGGCGCGCCCGGGGCCTCCTGGGCCGGCCGGCGGCGCAGCACGGCATGGACCCGGGCCAGTAGCTCGCGGGGATTGAACGGCTTGCCCAGGTAGTCGTCGGCCCCGACTTCCAGCCCGACAATGCGGTCCACGTCCTCGCCCTTGGCAGTCAGCATGATGATGGGGGTGCGGTCGTTGGCGGCGCGCAGGCGCCGGCAGATGGACAGCCCGTCTTCGCCCGGCATCATGAGGTCGAGCACGATCAGGTCGGCCGTTTCACGAAGCATCAGGCGGTTGAGCGCCTTCCCGTCCTCCGCCAGAATCACCTCGAAACCCTCCTGGGTCAGGTACCGGCGCAGCAGGTCGCGGATGCGAGCATCGTCGTCGACGACGAGGATCTTGTCGGTGCGGGCTGCAGCTTGTGTCATGTTGCTCCAATTTCATATGTAACAGAGCCGATTCTGAGGGGCTTGACGCCGGGCGTGCGGGGTTTTCCCGAAGGCTTGACACAGTGTTACAAATGTTGCGGCGCCGCGCAAGGGTTCACTGTCACCGCGCTAACTGCGACGAAAATGGATAGTTCGGGGGCGCTGGCGCACAAATTTCTGCGCAATTCGGGGCCATTGGTCCGCGTCCCGCAACGCGGGACTGGGGGTCATGATTGCGGCAGGCAAACACAATGACACCATGAAATTCACTCATTCGCTCTTTGGTGTGCTGCTGGCCGCCGCTGGGTTGGCGACGGCGCAAACTCCGCCGTATTCGCCGACGCAGAACGTGCTGCAGCTCTCGGCCAGCGGCAGCGTGGCAGTGCAGCAGGACCTGCTGAGCCTCAACCTGAACACCACGCGCGAGGGCTCCGAGCCCCAAGCCGTGCAATCCCAACTCAAGGCGGCGCTGGACGGGGCACTGGCGGAGGCGCGGAAGACGGCCCAACCGGGCCAGATGGACGTGCGCACCGGAAGCTTCGGGATCTACCCCCGCTACGGCCGCGACGGCAGGATCAGCGGCTGGAACGGATCCGCAGAACTGGTCCTGGAGGGGCGCGACTTCACCCGCATTACCCAGACGGCCGCCCGGATCCAGACCCTCACTGTTGCCGGGTCCAGTTTCGGACTGAGTCGCGAGCAGCGAGCCAAGGTGGAAAGCGATGCCCAGGCCGTGGCCATCGAACGATTCAAGTCCAAGGCCGCCGAATTGGCGAAGGGCTTCGGTTTTTCCGGCTACACCCTGCGGGAGGTGGCCGTGAATTCCAACGACCAGGTTTTTGGCCCGCGGCCGCGGATGATGGCCATGGAAGCCAAGGCGGGCGCGGCCGAAATCCCGGTGCCGGTCGAAGCAGGCAAGAGCACCGTGACCGTGACGGTCTCTGGTTCCGTACAGCTGCGCTAGGTGCCGTCCGACAGCCGGCCGCCACTCCGCCCGGTAAGCTGGCCCCGATGAGGGCCGGATTTCTTCAGGCGGTGGACAGGCGACGCAAATGAGCGTCCTGTTGCACATCTCCGATACCCATTTCGGCACCGAGCAACCGCGCGTCGTGGCGGCGCTGCGGGTCCTGGCGCGCGAGCGCCTGCCCGATGTCCTGGTTTTCAGCGGCGACATCACCCAGCGCGCGCGGCCGGCGCAATTCCAGGCGGCGCGGCGGCTGTGCGACGAGTTGGGCGTGGAACGCATGTTGGCCCTTCCGGGCAACCACGACATTCCGCTGTTCGACATGCTGTCGCGGGTGGCGCGGCCCTACGGCAACTATCTGCAAGCATTCGGGCCGCGGCTGGACCCGACGCTCGAGACCGACGACTTCCTCGTGATCGGCGTCAACACCACCCGGGCGTCGCGGCACAAGAACGGCGAAGTGTCGGCTGACCAGGTGCAGCGGGTGGCGAACCAATTGCGTGGCGCCCGGCCAAGGCAATTGCGGGTGGTAGTCACCCATCAGCCTGCGGCAGTGGCCCGGGCCGAGGACGTGCGTGACCGTCTGCGCGGCGCCGAGCCGGCCCTGCAATGCTGGTCTGAGGCCGGCGCCGACCTGGTGCTGGGCGGACACATTCACCTTCCATATATTCTGGACCTGCGCGCACGTCCGCAACCCACGCCCCGGCCGATGTGGTGCGTGCAGGCCGGCACCGCCGTGTCTTCGCGGGTGCGGCACGGCACCCGCAATTCGGTCAACCTGATCTACTGGAAGGCGCTCCCGCCGGGGCAGCCGCGCAGCTGCCGGGTGGAGCGCTACGATTACCTGCCGGAGAAAGGCTGGTTCGAGGCGGTGAAGTTGGAGATGTTGGGGTTGGGGTGAGTAGGAGCATAGGAGCAGGAAACCGCCCCGGCGCATCGAGCGCCGGAGCGACGAGTAGCCCAATAGCGGTTCGATCCCCATGCAAGCATGGGGCCCCTCGCCCTGCGCTATTGGGCTACCCACCCCCCATCCATATTCCAGGCGACCCCGCGAGTGTTGTTGGCCGCGGCAGAGCAGAAGAACACGGCGAGCTCGCCCAGTTCCTCGGGCGTCGTGAACTGCAGGGACGGCTCCTTTTCGGCCAGCAACTGCTTCTTGGCTTCCTCGTTGGAGCAAGCGTTGGCCTTGGCCCGGGCGTCGACCTGCTGCTGCACCAGCGGCGTCAGCACCCAGCCCGGGCAGATCGCGTTGCAGGTGACGCCGGTGGTGGCGTTCTCCAGCGCAATGACTTTGGTCAGCCCCACCAAGCCGTGCTTGGCCGTGACGTAGGCCGACTTCTCAGCCGAGGCGACCAGGCCGTGCACCGATGCGATGTTGACAATGCGGCCCCAGTTCGCCGCTCTCATCGCCGGCAACGCCAGTCGACTCGCATGAAACGCGCTCGAGAGATTGATCGCGATGATGGCGTCCCATTTCTCCGTCGGGAAATCCTCGACGCGAGCGACGTGCTGGATACCGGCGTTGTTCACCAGGATGTCGACCCGGCCGAACTGCGCCGCGGCGTACTTCATCATGTCCTCGATCTGCGCCGGCTTGCTCATGTCCGCGCCGTGATACGCCGCCTTGACACCGAGCTCGCGCACCTGCGCCTGCGGCCCGTCGGCGTCGCCGAAACCGTTGAGCACGATGTTGGCGCCTTGACGGGCCAGTGCCTTGGCGATGCCCAGGCCGATGCCGCTGGTCGAGCCGGTCACCAGGGCGGTTTTGCCTTTCAGCATGATGGTCTCCATATTGAATTAGGATCGAGTCAGAGAGTGGAAAAGCAGCCGCACAGTATGCGGTTATTTGAATGCGATGCCGGAACCTACGCTGAATTACGTATCCTGCCCGGATCCCGCCGGAGGTCATCGCATGGCGTACTGGCAATGGGGCGATGACGGCGCGGGCCATGTGATCGTGTGCGTGCATGGCCTCTCGCGCCAAGGACGGGATTTCGACGTGCTGGCGCAATTCCTGTTGGACCGTGCAACCGATCCGCTGCGCGTCGTCTGCGTCGACGTCGCCGGGCGCGGCCGCAGCGACTGGCTGAAGGACCCCATGGGTTATCAGCCGCCGCAGTATGTGGCTGACATCCTGGCCATGCTGACGCAGTTGCACCGCCAGGCGCCCATCACGGTCCTGGACTGGATCGGCACCAGCATGGGCGGGCTGATCGGGATGGCGGTCTGCGGCACGCGCGAGTTGGCGCAGGCTACCGACAAGGGTCCGGCGCCGCTGCCGGTCGCGGTCCGTGCTCTGGTGCTCAACGATGTCGGCCCGGTCATCCAGTGGCAGGCCCTGCAGCGCATTGGCACCTACCTGGGCAACACCGGGCGCTTCCAGACCGTGCAGCAGGCGGCCGATGCGATGTGGGCCATCTCCACCAGCTTCGGCCCGCACACGCCCGCACAGTGGCTGGCCCTGTCGCAGGCGATGGTGCGCCAATTGCCGGAAGGCGGCTGGACCCTGCACTACGACCCCGCGATCGCCGTGCCGTTCCGCAACCTGTCCGAGGAATCGGCGGCGCAGGGCGAGGCGGCTCTGTGGCAGTTGTTCGACCGCATCCAGGCCCGCACGCTGATCCTGCGCGGCGCGCAGTCCGACCTGCTCTCGCCCGAAACGGCACTGGCCATGACGCGGCGCGGCCCCCGGGCACGCCTCATCGAATTCGAAGGTGTCGGCCACGCACCGACCTTGATCGCCGACAATCAGGTCGAGGCCGTGGCCTCGTTCCTGCTGGGACAATCCGACCATGAAAAGCCTGACAGCGGAGCAACCTGAAGCGGCGGCCGTTCCCGAGCTGATCGCCGCCACCGAACAGGCGATGCCGCACCAGGCCCACGCCCTGGCCCGGGCGCGCGCCTTCGCCGAGCCGTTCATCGCGGGTGAAACTCTGGACACCGGCGAAAACACCCTGCGCCACGCCGACGCAGTGGCCGCCATTCTCAAATCCATGGGCGGCTCCGAGGCCATGCAGGCGGCAAGCTATCTGGTCTACGCCTGCCCGCACCTGAACAAGCCGCAGGAGGTCATCGCCAAGGCCTTCGGCGAGAACTACGCGGCGCTCGCCCTCGAGACCAACAAGCTGGTGCGGATCCAGGAGCAGACGCGCGAGGCCGAGGGCGCCGGCCAGCGCATTGACGATGCCAAGGTCCAGACCGAGAAAGTGCGCAAGATGCTGCTGGCGTTCTCGCGCGACCTGCGCGTCGTCATGCTGCGTCTGGCCTCGCGGCTGCAGACGTTGCGCTGGCACGCATCGCGCAAGACCGTCGCGCCGCCCAGCGTCGCGCGCGAAGCGCTGAACGTATTCGCGCCGCTGGCCAACCGGCTGGGCATCTGGCAGCTCAAATGGGAGATGGAAGACCTGGCGTTCCGCTTCCTCGAGCCGGACACTTACAAGAAGGTGGCCGGCCTGCTGGACGAAAAGCGGGCGGAGCGCGAGGAGTACGTGGAACAGCTGCGGTCGCGGCTGCAGGAGGAGCTGAAGGCGCAGGGCGTGCGGGCCAGCGTGTTCGGACGGCCCAAGCACATCTACAGCATCGTCAGGAAGATGCGCGGCAAGTCGCTGGATTTCGACCAGGTGTTCGACATCCGCGCGCTGCGCGTGATCGTGCCCGAGATCAAGGACTGCTATGCGGCGCTGTCGTGGGTGCACCAGCAGTTCACGCCGGTGGTCGAGGAGTTCGACGACTACATCGCCAAGCCGAAGGTCAACGGCTACCAGTCGTTGCACACCATCGTGCGGGACAGGGGTGGGCGTCCGATCGAGATCCAGATCCGCACCCAGGCCATGCACGACCATGCCGAGCACGGCGTTGCCGCCCACTGGGCCTACAAGGAGGCGGGCACCAAGGGCTATGCAGGTGTGGCCGCCACCGGCCAGTACGACGCCAAGATCGCGGTGCTGCGGCAGCTGCTGGCGTGGGAGCGCGATCTGGCCGGTTCCGGCCAGGGGCTGTTCGAGGATCGCATCTACGTGCTCACGCCCGATGCGGCGATCGTCGAATTGCCCCAGGGCGCCACCCCGGTCGACTTTGCCTACAGCGTGCACACCGGGCTCGGGCATCGCTGCCGGGGCGCCCGCGTCGACGGCGCGATGGTGCCGCTGAACACGCCGCTGCAGAACGGCCAGACCGTGGAGATCACGGTGGTGAAGGAGGGTGGACCCTCGCGCGACTGGCTCAATGCCGACCTGCGATTCCTCGCCAGCAGTCGCGCCAAGGCCAAGGTGCGGGCCTGGTTCAACGAGCAGATTCGTCACGAGACCGTCGCGCGGGGCCGCGAGGCGGTGGAGAAGCTGCTGCAGCGAGAAGGCAAGACGGCGGTCAAGCTGGAGGACCTGGCCTCGCAACTCGGATTCAAGTCGGCCGAGGACCTGTTCGCCGTAGTCGGCAAGGACGAGTATTCGCTGCGCCACATCGAGGCGGTGTTGAAACCGGCGGCACCACCCGCAACGCCGGACGAGTTCCTGCTGCTGAAGAAGCCGCGCCATGGCGATCGCACGCCCAAGGGTGGCGTGCTGGTGGTTGGCATCGATTCCCTCATGACCCAGCTGGCCAAGTGCTGCAAGCCGGCGCCGCCCGACGCCATCAGCGGCTTCGTCACTCGCGGCAAGGGCGTCAGCGTGCATCGCCGCGATTGCAGCAATTTCCGCGAGCTCGCCGCCCGCAGCGCCGAGCGC
>JAANCK010311307.1_pt1 | contig 23390 bp, 25 predicted proteins | sample 7277841 | NCBI WGS metagenome assembly JAANCK01 (sample SAMN14222788, study PRJNA588281) | permafrost metagenome | isolation source: Arctic cryosol methane SIP | place: Canada:Nunavut | collected 2015-07 | reverse complement strand
GTGTAAGACCGCGTTCGTCTTGCTTGCGAAAACTCGGCTTAATGCACATAGCCAGTTTCGGGTTCCACCGTCACCGATGCACTGCCACCCACCGTCAAATTCACAATGGCATTGGGGTTAGGGCGACCTTGTCCGTCGAAGCGAAAGGGCGGAACAATTGTCAAAGGAATACCAGGCGGCAAGACCACACTGAAAGTTGGCTCGCTAACTGGATCGCCACCAGAGCGAATTACTGCGGCCACACCGCACACCGAGGCATACGTGGGTTCAAACGTGAGAGTCAAACCGGTTCCTGACGTGGTCACGCACACCTCCCGATTTTTTGCTATCGCCAGCTTCTGCGCATAACGCAGGGCAGTGCGGATTTCAGCCGCGCCGCCGCGCGTCTGAAACGCACTGCGATCGAGCATGCGTGGCGCCGCCACTGCCGCCAACACACCGGCGATGGTCATCACCAGCACCAGTTCCACCAAGGTAAAACCGCGGCCAAAGCCGCGGTTAGAGGGGCACATTGCGAAGCCTTTACTTAGCAACCCGTTGTAACAACGGCTGAGACCAGTGCGGCCGACCCTGCTGCTGAAGTCGCGCCAGAAGGCTTATAGGTGAATGAGCAACTGGCGGGGAGCGTGCCACCCTGAACTTGTACAGTGACCACGCTGCCAATCGCCGCCGCACCGCCGGTGATGTTGTATCCCTCGGTATTGAGGGCTGCGATTGTTGCCGGAAAAACGGCTGTCAACCCAGAAGCATTAATAATGCCGAGAAGGTTAGCTTGTGGGTACCAATTGACCACGCTTACCGCACCCGATTCAGTACAAATCGTGCCACCGCCAGCTGCAGTAGTGGTCGCGGTGCAGCCACCGATCGTAATAGCACCCTGCCCGGCACGCGACAACGCTGCGCCATGCACCATCGCCGCAGCTGCCTGCACCGCGCCACGCGCCGCGTTCAGCTTGGCGACGCGTGCATCGCGCTGGATGTTGGTAAAGCGCGGCAGCGCGACCGCGGCCAGGATACCGAGGATCACGATCACCACGATGAGCTCGATCATGGTGAAACCTTGCATCCGACGATGCTGGGCGACAGATTGAATCTTCATTGCGTTCTCCGAAACATTAGGGGCGCCTGCTCGGCGCATGAAGACTTTATCGGCGTCATGTCAAGGGACTTGAGCATTATTTGGTTCGGCCCGGCAAAACAGGCATGAAAAATGCCTGCGTGCTCACAGGAGAGGCTCAGTGGCCGAAGGTTTTCGAACCCATATCCCAAATCGGCAGGAATACGCCGAGGGCGAGCACCAGCACCATCGCACCCAAGGCCGTAATCAGGATGGGTTCGATCTGCTGCGACAGGGTGGAAATTTCGTATTCGACTTCCTGCTCGTACATGACGGCGATTTCCTGCAGCAGGTTGTCGAGCTCGCCGGTTTCTTCGCCCACTGCCAGCATTTGCAGCACCACCGGGGTGAAGACGCCGGTGAGGGTGGCGGTGCGCAACAGGGATTCGCCACGTTCGATGCCTTCGCGCATGGCGCCGATCTTGTCGGCGTAGTAGCGGTTGTCGGCCACCGCCGCAACCACGGTCAGCACCTGCAGGATCGGCACGCCGGATTTCGAGGCTAGCGCAAAGCTGCGGGCAAACCGCGCCAGCGCGGATTTACGCAGGATTTTGCCGACGATGGGCAGCCGCAGTTTGAAGCGATCCCAGCTGTAGCGACCCTTATCGGTGCCTTTCCAGCCGATGAAGCCGAGCAGCGCGACGCCCGCACCTGCGATCATCAGATGGATGTATTCCTTGGTGAAATTGGACGTGCCGATGAGGAAGCGCGTCATCAGCGGCAGTTCGGCATGCATCCCGGCATAGACCTTGGAGAACGCAGGGATGACGAACAGGTTGATGATCATCATCGCCACGATAAGCGCGATGACGACGAACAGCGGATAGCGGACTGCGCCTTTCACCCTTTCGCGCGCGCGGCGCTCAAAGTCCAGATGCACGGCGAGCCGGTCGAGCACGTCGTCAAGACGGCCCGTCATTTCGCCGACGCGAATCATGGCGAGGTAAAAGCTGTCGAATATTTTGGGGTGACGCGCCAGACACATCGAGAGCTCGCGCCCCTGCCCCAGGCCATCGTTGATATCGGCCAACACCCGGGCAAACCCGGGGTTGATGCTGGACTCACGCAGGCTCGTCAGCGCGCGCAAAATCGGTACGCCGGAACGCAACATGGTGTGAAGCTGGCGCGAAAACAGCTGTAATTCCACCAGACCGATCGACTGCGAACGGTTCTTGCCCAGCACTTCGCCGAGGTTGAATTCAACCGGATCGGGCAAGGCCTTGATATCGACCGGGATCAGCCCGGCGGCCAGCAAATGGTCGGCCACCTCGGCCGAGGTGGCGCCTTCAAAGCGGCCTTTCTGCAATTCACCCTTGCCGGTACGCGCCTGATACAGAAAAAGGCCCATGCTTACTCGTCGCCCTGATTGCTGACCTTGGCCGCTTCGGCCAGGCTGGTTTTACCGCTGCGCGCCAGTGCCAGCGCATGGTGTCCCAGCGTATGCCCTGCCATCGCCTGGCGCGCCACGATGAGGAATTCACGCGGATCGGGCTGGTTGGCGGCTTGCGCCAGTGCGGGGGTCATTTCCAGCATTTCGTAAACTGCCATGCGGCCGCGATAACCGGTGTGGTTGCATTGCTGGCACCCCGCCCCCTCTGTGTATCCACTCGTATCGTCCGCCGCACCCATGCTTTCCAGCCAGTTCATTTCATGGGGCGTCGGGGTGTGGGGCTGCGTGCAATGCCAGCACACCTGGCGCACCAGACGCTGCGCCACCACCGCCTGCAATGCCGTCGCCACCATGAAACGTGGTGCGCCCATGTCGATCAGCCGCACCGGGGTGCTGGCGGCGTCGTTGGTGTGCAGGGTGGAGAACACCAGGTGACCGGTCAGCGCAGCGCGCAAGCCGATTTGCGCGGTTTCGGCGTCGCGCATCTCGCCGATCAGCACGACGTCGGGGTCCTGCCGCAGGATGGAACGCAGCGCGCGTGAAAAGCTCATGTCGATCTTGTCGTTGACCTGCACCTGCATCACGCCGGGCAGTCGGTATTCGACCGGGTCTTCGACCGTGATGAGTTTGCTGTCCACCTTGTTCAGCGTGCTCAGTGATGCGTAGAGCGTGGTGGTTTTGCCGCTGCCGGTCGGGCCGGTCACCAGCACCAGGCCGTTGGGGCGGGAAATGATGCTCTGATAACGCGCCAGCATGGCTTCGGGCATGCCGATCCGCTCCAGATCCAGCATGCCGCCACCGGTTGCCAGCAGGCGCATCACGATCGATTCGCCATGCTGGGTCGGCAGGGTCGAGAGGCGGATATCGAGCGGCCGCCCCTTGATCGTGAGATGGAAACGTCCATCCTGCGGCAGACGCTTTTCTGAAATATCCAGCCCCGAGATGATTTTCAGGCGCATCGACAAGGCCTGCGCCACGGTGGGCTCGGCCTCGGTCTGCACATGCAGCACGCCGTCGATGCGGAAGCGGATGACGAGCTTCTTTTCCTGTGGTTCGATGTGGATGTCGGAGGCGCGCACCTGCAGCGCGTCTTCGAACAAGGTCTGGATCAGCCGCACCACCGGCGCGTCGAGCGAGCCGGCTTCCGCATTCAGCGCATCCAGCAGGGTGTCGTCGCTGCCCTTGAGCGATTGCTCGAGTTCCTTGGCGTAGCCGCCGATTTCCTCGGTGCGGCGGTAATGGCGGTCGTACGCCGTGAGCAGGTCGCTTTCGGTGACCACGGCGACATGAATGTCCAGATTGGTCAGGCGCGCCAGTTCGTCATAGGCAAACAGGTCGCCCGGGTCGGACATCCCCACCAGCAGGCCATCCGGCAATACTTTGAGCGGCATCACCCGCAGTCGCCGCGCAGGACTTTCGGGCAACAGTTTCAGCGCAGCCGGATCAACCGGCGATTGTTTGAGATCGATGAATGGCGCCCCCAACTGACGGGCCAGCGCCTTGCCAATCGCCTCTTCGGTCACCAGCATGGAATCAACCAGCACCCGCCCCAGCCGCCGCCCCGATTTCTTTTGTTCGGCCAGCGCCGTATCAAGCACGGCAGATGAAATCAGGCCTTCGTTAACCAGCAAATCACCAAGGCGAATCTTTTCGGGGCGAGCCATGCGTCGTTATGTCCAGGTCGATGAAATGAATAGCGGGAGCGTGCGGACGCTATCCGGTTAGCGGGACTGCTGTTCGATGATCTCGCCGGGGTGCGTGCCGGGGCGCAGTTTGCCCTGATAAATAAAGCCAGACCCATAACGGCGTTGGCCGCCCGGCGAATTCAGAAGCTCGTTTTCGCTCCAGACCCAGACATGGCCATCACGGGTATCGAGGATCAGCGCACGCCCGCCACCTTTACCGCCGTCAACTACCGCCAGCGGCAAAGCTTGATAACGACCATCCTCAGCCTGCGCTTGAGTTGCAAGTACCAGCAACCCCACCATCAACCATCGTGTTTGCATCGTGCGTCCTTTCGTTCAAGTCAAAATTGCACCAAGGCCGCGTGTACCACCCGCTTCTGCAACCTACTCAGCTGCAGGACCAAACAACGCAGCAACCGCAGCCGCATCCAGCACATAGTGATGGTTGCAGATGTCATCATGCACCCGGATTTCACCCTGCTCGGCAATAATGGATTCGCATTCCGCCTGCCCCACGCTCTGCAGCATGGAATGGACTTTGGCCAGATCGTAGGGGCAGTGGTAACTCACCGGGCGCGGGTCGTACACCCGCACGTCTTCTTCCGGGAACAGCCGCTCGATCAGCTTGATTGAGCCCAGCCCGAGCAATTCGTCCGGCCGCACCGTGCCGGCCAGAATCTGCAGCCGGTTCCAGCCGTCGGAGTCGCGCATCGCCGCGCCCGGCAGCGCCTGCAGAAACAGCCCCGCCGCCGTTTCATGATTGGCCGCCAGCCACAAACGGGTGGGGTGCTGCTCGGACTGCGCGAGGTAATGTTCGAACACCTCGGCCAGGGTGTCGCCCTGCAGGGGCACGTGGCTTTGGTAAGGCTCGCGCATGCCTGCGATGTCGAGCATCAGGGTCAGCGCGCCGTCACCCAGCAAAGCCGGCAAACTACCGGCGGACACCCGTGCAGCCGTGTGAACCATGCCGCGCAGGCGCAGTTGATCGTCGCAATCCATCACCAGTTGCGACACCTCACCGGCGCCACGCAGCTGAAAACCGAGCCGCCCGGCCTGCTTGAGATTGGCGCCGAGCAGCGTGGTGACCGCCGCCAGTTGCCCCAGCAGCTCCAGTGCCGGCTCGGGGTAATCGCGCCCCGCCGTCATCTCGCGCCAGGCCGGGCCCAACTGTACCCAGGCGCCCCGTATGTCGAGCTGCTCGAACAAAAAGCTGCGCACGCGACTGGCCTGGTTGGCCGCGCTTGAATTTTCTGCCGTTGAATCCTCGGCGCTCAATTGAGTTGCACCCGCTCGCCCCAGGGCACGGTGCCCTTGCCTTTCACCAGCCAGATCACCGGGTAATTGGGCGGCACTTTGGGGAAGTCGCCCTCGCCGTCAGTGAAATACACCAGCATGTTGGGGCTGCGGTTTTCGGTTTCGACCCAGTCGAACACCGGGCGGAAATCGGTGCCGCCGCCGCCTTCGATATTGTCTGGAAGTTGCATCGCGTCCCACGCTTCGTATTCCCACGGCGCGGCATCGGCGACGCGGTTGTCGCAGGCCAGCAACGTTACCTTGGCGCGCACCTGGCCTTTCAGCGCGTCGAGTTCGGATACGAATTCGCGCAATTCCTCGTCGCTGATCGAGCCGCTGGTATCGATCGCGGCGATGACTTCCAGCCCTTCGCTCGACAAGCGCGGCAGGATCGCATCGCCTTCGCGCCGCGACGGCCTGCGCCACGAATAGTCATCGCGCTGGTTGACCGCGAAAAAGCGCGCCAGCAGCGCACGCCACGGCAGGCTGGGGGCCAGCAGTCCATCGACCCAGCGCATCATCGACTGCGACAGCTTGCCCGCCTGGCGCGCCGCCTGCGCGGCAGCGGCGAGGCGGTTTTTCCACTGCTCGGCGAGCTCTTCACGCTCGGCGGGCGACATCTCGTTCGGCTTTTGCGAAGGCTGGCTGCCGCTGCCCTGCTGTTGTTCGGCCTGGCTCTGGCCTTCCTTGCCCTGGCCGCCCGACTCGCCTGCATCCGGGTCGTCCTGGCGCTGGTTTTCGTCGGGGCTCGCGCCGGACTCGTTATCGCTGTCGAACAGATGCTGGTCGAAGGATTCTTCCGGGGTGTCCTCGGGAATCAGCGGATAGATTTCTTCCGCCGACAGCGTCATGAAATTCTGGTCGGCGAGGATGCCGTGCAGCGGCGGCTTCAGTCCTTCCTCGATCAGGATCAGATTCACCGCGTGGTCGCAGGCCACATCCCAGCGCTGCTTGACCCGATGGTTGCGGCGGTGCGGATGCCCCATCGCGCAATGCAGCGCCTCGTGCGCCAGAATGAACTGTGTCTGTGCCAGGCTGAGGTGGTCGACGAAAGCCGGATTGAAATAAAACGCCTTGGCGTCGGTGCCGGTAGTCTTGATGCCCGCGTCGCCGACTTTCAGCGGCAGGTGCATCACCAGCGCGCCCAGAAAAGGCCGCTCCATGATGAGCCGCGTGCGCGCAGCCGCCAGCTTGGTCAGGATCGGTTGCAGCGCAGCGTCAGCGTATTCCGCCATCAATCAATGCTCGTACAGAACCAGATCGGTGATGCTGTTGGCCCACTCGGCGAACGCCGGTACGGCGAACAGCGGCCGCCCCACCGCGCGGTGCAGGTCGGACACCAGCATCACGCCCATTTCGCGCTGCTGGAACCGCTGCGCATATTTGAGAATGTTGCCGTACACCGCGGGCGCATTGCCGCTGTCGGCCGCCTGCAGGGCACGGCGCACCAGAGCGGCGGCGACGCCGTATTGCAGGTCGATGCCTTCCGGCACGGCGGCGTCGGCACCCGCGATGATGGCGTCGAGGTCGGGCATTTGCGCCATGTTGTCGACGAAGGTTTTGAGTTCCAGCCCGGCCGATTGTCCGACGCAGGCAATCAGCGCATCGGCGAGCAGCGTGGTCTTGTCGAATTTTTGCAGCGCGCGGTGCGCGTATTCCCACGAACGCGGGCTGGGAAAGGCAATCGGCGTATGCGCCGGGTCGAAGCTGAACAGCAGGTCGGGACGAAAGCGCAGAAATGCGATTACGCGCGGGTCGATATCTTCGCTGTGCGCCCAGTCGATCCAGTCGTCCAGATTGACCTCCACTTCATAGTGAGTGAAGCGGTTGGCCAGCGGCGCCGGCATGGCATACGTCACACCGCGGTCGCCCTGCCGGTTACCCGCCGCAAAAATCACCCAGCCGTCGGGCACCTGATATTCGCCCAGGCGACGGTCGAGGATAAGCTGATAGGCGGCGGCGGACACGGTGGGCGGCGCCGAGGTGATTTCATCCAGAAACAGAATGCCAGCCGGGCCGTGGCGCACAGCATCTGGCAATACCGATGGAATCGACCATTCAACCAGATCACCTTGACGAAACGGAATCCCGCGCAGATCGGTCGGCTCCATTTGCGACAGCCGGATATCGATCAGCGGCACGCTGTGCTGCAGTGCAATCTTGGCAACGATTTGCGACTTGCCCACGCCGGGAGGGCCCCACAGCATTACGGGCGTATGGTGGCCGTCAGCCGCACTTTCGAATTCGCGGTCGAGGATGGTTTCAATATGTGAGGGGCGCATGGATCAGTCAGAACAGCAAAAGTAGCGCCGAATGATAAACGCTCACTCGTTTGGGTGGAACCCAAACGGTTCGGGTCGTGACGGTGAGACACGTGAATGGCGTTAAAATCAGCCCCCGCATCACGCCACACCAATGGAATCAAGCATGAACACCCAGGAATTCAAACTGCGCGGCGAGTACATCGCACTCTGCGACCTGCTCAAACTCACCGGCATTGCCGACAGCGGCGGGCAAGGCAAACTCATGATCGCCAACGGCGAAGTGACTGTTGACGGCCAGCCCGAGAGCCGCAAAACCGCAAAAATCCGGGCGAACCAGACCGTGCAATGCCTGGGGCAACAGATAGTGGTGCTGGCGGCTTAAGCGGCGACCCCACTCACACGCCCATCAAGTCGGATGCTGTTGCCGTGACGGGGCACTGAATTTGGCGTAGTAAATCGCCGCAAAGAAAAACACCACGGACAGCCCAGTCTCAGCCATGCCCAGTTGCGCCGACAGTCCGGTTTCACTCCAGGCGTGCATGACGCCCTCGCTGAAATAAAACAGCAGCAGCATCGGCGACCATTGATAGGTATAGCGGCGGCCTTTCAGAATTCCCATCAGCGGCAACAACAAGGGCAAGGTTTTCAACACCAGCCAGGAACCGCCTGGCCGCGCTGGCGCAAGCCACAACTCCCACGCCAGACACAGAAAAATCAGCGCGATCAGGCTGATGCTGGAAAGCGTTTGCAGGATTTTCATGCGGCAAGCTTCTGCGCAGTTTCGGCCAGGCGTTTGCCAAGTGCGATGCACAGGCTCCGTTCGTCGTCGGTCAGTGGCTTGTCGTCGTTCGGGCCTGCCCAATGGCTGGCGCCATAGGGCGTGCCGCCGCTTGCAGTGTGGTTCACCCCCGGCAAGGTATAAGGCAGCCCCAGAATGAGCATGCCGTGATGCAGCAGCGGCGTCATCATGCTGGTGAGCGTGGTTTCCTGGCCGCCGTGCAGGCTGGCGGTGGAGGTGAATACGGCGGCGGGCTTGCCGACCAGTGCGCCCTTTACCCACAACGCGCCGGTGGTATCGAGAAAGTATTTCAGCGGTGCAGCCATGTTGCCGAAACGCGTCGGTGAGCCAAGCGCCAGGCCGGCGCACTGTTCGAGATCGGCCAGTTCGACATAAGGCGCGCCGTCATCCGGCACCGGCGGCTCGGCGAGATGGGTGCGCGGGGCAACCGGCGGCACGCTGCGCAGTCGCGCCACCGCGCCGGTCTGGTTTACGCCACGCGCAACCAGCTGCGCCATTTCACGCACGCTGCCGTGGGCGCTGTAATACAAAACAAGAATTTCAGTCATGTGGTGGGGAGGTCTGCAAAAATCGTGAAGTCAATCAGGTCGAAGCTCGGCGTATGCTCAAAACGCCTGCCGAAGGTCAGCATGTAGCGATGATGCTCATGCAGAACCTCGGCGTCCATCCCGATCCGGTACAGGTGATGGGGTAGCAGCAGGCGATCATTTTGCCCGAGTGTAGCCAGGCCGGGAACGAATAATGCCGGTTCCGCCAGCTTGCCGCCATGCAAAGGCCGCACCCACGCAGGCTGGATCTGCGGCGCAAGCCGCTCGACTCCAAACTCAACCTGCCGCGCGTCGCGCATGCGGGTCCATCGAATCACGCCCAGCGACCACTCCGTTCCATCGCCAATCCGCACTGCCAGCGCATCGCCCACTTTCAAGTTAAGGGGGGCATCCGGCGCGCCGTTCAGGGCCAGTCCCACCGCACTGTCATTGCTGCTGATCCATTGGGCCGTGTTGGCAGCAGTGGTTCCAGCGAACGAGGGTTCGATGATGTGAATCTGATGATGGCCCGCTTCAACCGGTTCGGCTCGGGTCGCTTGCGCTGCTTTTTCCAGCAGGCGGTGAATGGCGCTCACGCCCGCTACTGTCTGCACCGGACGGTCGGGTGTGGGATATCGCTTGTAGGTGCGCGCCGCGCCGCTGCTCCATTGTTTGAGCAGCCGGATGCAGGTGACCAGGTTGAACTCACCGTCCATTTCTGGCGGCAGGCCCACACGGCGTTGCGACGCGCCGCTACGCAGCTCAATGACGGTTTCGTGCAGCTGGAAGCACAGCGCCTCGGTGTCGAGCCAGAAAGCTCCAGGACGGCGGTCGGTCGCGTGATGGCTGGGTGCGGCGTCGCCTTCGGTCTGGATGGCAAAGCCACGATGCATGGCGACAGGCGCACTGCACAACTGCGCCAGTCCGGCGAATTGATCCAGAACGTGTCGGGTGAACTTGATCTCGGCGTGACTCATGTGCGGCGGATCGGCCAGCGCAAGCAACAGGGCCTGCCGGTAAGCCAGGCTGGACATGGGCATACTGTCTGCCGTGCTGTCGGCCAGTCTGGCGGTCTGTGCGTATGCGTGGAGCGCATGCATTTCCTGCCACAGGCCCGGCATGATCAGGGTGCGGGTTAGATGGCAGGCGGTCTGGATGTCACGCAACGCAGCCATCAGCTGTGCAGTGATTTCGCCCAGAAGCCTGGCCTTGACGCGGCTTGAGCGAGGCTGGATCTGCGCCAGCAACAGGTGTTTGTAGCCGATGCTGTGTTCGTTCTGCAATTCGCGCAGCAACACTCCAAGCTGCCGTTGCTGTGCGCGTGGGGGGACGCCAGACCCGGCGAGCAGCACCTCCAGGCTGCTGCAAACGCGCGCCACCACCGGACGATACAGCTGCATGAGGGTGTAGCGAGCAGTCGCATCCAGCGGGCTGCGATTGAGGGCATATAAAGCCGTGACCAGCTGCTGGGCGCATTCCATCGGGCTGGCGAAAGGCAGGCGCCCCAGCCACGCCATCACCGATTTCGGCCGGGTATCAACCGTTCGCGAAATCGCCGGATCGATGCTGGGAACGCCGAGCGTGAGCATGCGGCTTTAGTCGAACACAACCGTCTTGTTGGCATACACGAGCACCCGGTTGTCCAGGTGCCATTTCACCGCGCGCGACAGCACGACTTTTTCCAGATCCGCCCCCTTATTGATGAGGTCGCCGAGGCTGTCGCGATGCGACATGCGCGCCACGTCCTGTTCGATGATGGGACCGTCGTCGAGGGTTTCGGTCACGTAGTGCGCCGTGGCGCCGATCAGCTTGACGCCGCGTTCAAACGCACGGTGATACGGCTTGGCGCCGTGAAAAGCCGGCAAAAACGAGTGGTGGATGTTGATGATGCGGTTGGGGAAGTGGCGGATGAACTCGGGCGACAACACCTGCATGTAGCGCGCCAGCACGATGAAGTCGATTTTCTGGTCGCGCAGGATCGCCAGTTGAATCTGCTCGGCCTCATGCTTGGCATCCTTGTCCATCGCCAGATATTGATACGGGACGTGATAGGCCTCGGCAAGCCAACGGGTGTCTTCATGGTTGGACACAATAATCGGCAGCTCGCAATGCAGCTCGCCGCTCTGGTAGCGATACAACAGGTCGGCCAGGCAATGATCGAATTTGGAAACGAACACCGCCAGCCGTGGCTTGCGGCTGGATTCGGCGAGCCGCCAGGTCATCCCGAAGCGTTCGGCAATGGGCCGGAACGCACTGGCAAACTCGTCCAGGTTCAGGTTGAAGCCGTGCAAATCCCACTCCACCCGCATCAGAAACAGCTTCAGCTCGGCATCCTGATGCTGGTCGGCGTGCAGGATGTTGGCGTCGTGGCGCAGCAAAAAGTCGGCAATCGCAGCAACCAAACCTTTCTGGTCAGGACAGGAAATCAGCAGGACAGCGGTATGGAGCATGGCGGCACGCGGATCAAAGATGAAGTTCTTGCACAATCATAACCACATTCCCCGGGCAGCCGTAAGGATGCATGGAAGTCGCAGCAGCTTTTGGGATAGCGCATTAATTAAGCGAAGCCTAGCCGCAGGTGGTGGCTATCGTGGAAAATAGCGTTTTTGGCGCTTTTTCCTGACTCCCATGCTTGATATCCAGCTGTTGCGCAAAGACGCAGCCCTTGTTGCCGAGCGCCTGGCGGCGCGTGGTTTTGCTTTTGACGCCGCGCGTTTCGATGCGCTGGAGGCCGAACGCAAAACCATCCAGACCCGCACCCAGGACGCGCAAAGTCGCCGCAACAGTATGTCGAAACAGATCGGCATGATGAAGGGTAAGGGCGAGGACACCACGGCAGTGATGGCCGAGGTGGCAGGACTGGGCAACGAACTCCAACAGATGGAAAACCGGCTGGCCGCGCTGCAAACGGAAATCAACGATTTCCTGATGGGCGTGCCCAACCTGCCGCACGAATCGGTTGCACCCGGCAGGGACGAAGCCGCCAACGTCGAAGTCAGCCGCTGGGGCACGCCGCGCAGCTTCGACTTCACCGTGCGCGATCATGTGGACATCGGCGAGAGCCTGAACCAGCTCGACTTCGCAGCCGCGGTGAAAATCACCGGCAGCCGCTTCAGTGTGATGCGCGGCAGCCTGGCGCGGCTGCACCGGGCACTGGCGCAATTCATGCTCGACACCCATACCACCGAGCACGGCTACACCGAGGTGTATGTACCGTATCTGGTGAACGCCGACTCGATGCGCGGCACAGGGCAGTTGCCGAAATTCGAGGAAGACCTGTTCCACATCCCGCGCGCGGATGCCGAAAAACTCTATCTCATCCCCACCGCCGAAGTCCCGGTGACCAACCTGCTGCGCGACGAGATTGTCGCCGCCGAAACGCTGCCGTTGAAGTTCGTCGCGCATACGCCGTGCTTCCGCTCCGAGGCTGGCTCCTACGGCCGCGATACGCGCGGCATGATCCGCCAACACCAGTTCGACAAGGTGGAGCTGGTGCAGATGGTGCGCCCGGAAGACTCCTACGCCGCACTCGAAACGCTGACCGCACACGCCGAAACGATCCTGCAAAAGCTCGGCCTGCCGTATCGCAAGATGGCCTTGTGCAGCGGTGACATGGGGTTTTCCGCAGCCAAGACCTACGACCTCGAAGTGTGGTTGCCGGCGCAGAACACCTATCGCGAAATCTCTTCCTGCTCCAATTTCGAGGCCTTCCAGTCACGACGCATGCAAGCGCGTTTCCGCGTCGGCCAAGGCAAGCCGGAGTTGCTGCACACGCTGAACGGATCGGGACTGGCGGTGGGACGCACGCTGGTGGCCGTGCTGGAAAACTACCAGAACGCCGATGGCAGCGTGACCGTGCCGGAAGCGCTGCGGCCGTGGATGGGCGGAATCGAAAAACTCACGCCCGCCTGAGCCGGGTCAACCCGGTTGAGCTTGCGTGTCGGCGCGCTCGCCCAGATTGATTAGCGGGTTATATTCCGGCTCCAGCCGCAGCAGAATGTCGTAATAACTACGGACATTTTCAGCAAAATCCAGCGCCTCGCCGCCGCGCGCATAGCCGTATTTCATCGCCTTGGCATAGGTTCCACGGCCCAGATAGGGCAAGGCCTCTTTCACGTCGGCCCAACTGTCCGGATTGCCGTCGCGCGCCTGCGCAATGCGGCGCGCGTCTTCCATGTGTCCCTCTCCCTGGTTGTATGCTGCCAGCGCCAGCCAGGTGCGGTCAGGCTCGGGAATCCGGCTGGGCAGCATCTCTTTCATCGTCACCAGATAACGTGCGCCGCCCAGTATGCTCTGACGCGCATCCAGCCGGTTCGCCACCCCCATGCGGTCGGCGGTGTCGCCGGTCAGCATCATCACGCCACGCACCCCGGTCGGCGAAGTGGCAAAGGCATTCCACTGCGATTCCTGATAACCGATCGCGGCCAGCAGCCGCCAGTCGATTCCCGTCAGCGTTTGCGCCTCCTGAAAATGCCGGCGCAGCTTGGGTAGGAGCGCCGGGCGGCGCTGCAAAATGCCCAGGATGTCGCTGTTGTCGAGCCGTTTGAGATGGCCGAAATAGCGTTCGTAAATACGCTTGATCGTATCGTCCGCCTGCGCCTGCTCGACGAAGCGCGCCAACCCGTTGCGCAGCGCTTGCGAACTGCCTTTTGCCAGCGCCCAGACAATTTCCTGCTTGTCCGGAAGATTGAATGCCACCGCCAGTTCCGGGTAGACACTGCGCATGGGATCGAAGTCCATCCCATTGATTACGACAGCATCATATTTACCTGCCTGCAACTGCGCCAGCAATTCTTCAGGCCAGACGTTTTCCAGTGTCACCCACGCCAACTTGGGATACTTGCGTTTCAATCGCATCAGCATAGGCGTGTGGCCGGACCCCATGATCAGGGCCAGCTTTTTGCCCGTCAGGTCGGCCATGCCGCGCGGCGCTTGATCCGCCACGCGGGTCACGACATACACCGGAGACTCAAACAAAACGGGGCCTGCAATCAGGTGACGATCCATGACAACGGTACGTGGCAACGCAGCTGCCGCCAGGTTGATGCGATGACTGTCGAGCAGTTCGAGCAACGCTTCAGGATGGGATTCTTCAGACCATTTGATCGACCAGTTTTGCGACTGTGCAAACGCCACCAGCAGATCATGTTCAAATCCGGCAGGTTCGCCGTTAGGGGCGATGAAATAAGTCGTCGGCGAATTACGCACCCCTACCTGCAGGACACCCGTGGTATCGGGCGGGAGGGGAGGACGGCTGCAGGCCGCCAGCGCCAAAATCAGCGCCAGCGCGGCCAGTCTCCCGAACAATCCCGTTCTTTTTATATGGGGCATGCGCGCAGTCTGAACGAGTGTGATTTTTTCGTCCAGCAAACCATCCGACTCGGGTACAATGCGCGTCCCGGAGAGGTGGCAGAGTGGTCGAATGTACCTGACTCGAAATCAGGCGTGAGCGCAAGTTCACCGTGGGTTCGAATCCCACCCTCTCCGCCACGACAAACCAAGACCCGCATAAAAGCTGGGATTCAAGCACAGTAAGGCCTTCCGAAGAGTCACCGTGGGAACATAGCTGGGAACATCCCGGCTAAACTAGCGAGATGACTGACAAGAAAATGGCCTACCCTCAGGGCTTATCGCCACACGGGAATAGCTGGCGAATTACCAAGCGAATCCCCACCGAATTACTCCCCCACTACGGCGGGAAAACACAACTCCGTCACAACACCGGCAAGGCTGACAAGCGCGAGGCCGCTTCAGTCGCGTGGCAATGGCTTGGCGAGCAAGAAGCAGAATTCGAGCGCCTGCGCACCACTGGCCGCCGCGAAAAGACCAGCATTGCCCCCGCTGATATTCAGTGGCTTGTGGCCTCCATGCTCTCCTCCACGCTGGGGGCACACGAAGAGGGTCTGTTGGATGGCGGGGCAGAGGAAGCGCGCCAGTCGTTGGGGGCCTTTGAGTCACTGCGGGGGGCGGCCCTCTCGGCGCTATCTAGTGGCGACTCCTCCGGCATTTCGCCTATCGCTGATGACTGTCGAAAGGAAGAAATGAAGTCTACGTTGATGAGTGGCTGAAGAGTACTTGGCCTTCAGAGAAAGGGGGCATTCTACAATTCCTGTCGAGGACTCTTCGAGGCGAACAGGGCTATCTGCTTCACGCAGCCCGATAACTTAGTCTTGCCCCCGAGCGGCGGCGAGTGCATGATAAGAACACGCAACGCAGGGAACATCCTTGGGAACATTGCGTAAGCGGCTCCTCGGAAACCCGCGCCGTTGCTTGATGTAGCAGAGAACCCATCCAGTCCCACCCTCTCCGCCCCTCATTCAATATCCAAGCGCCTTCCAGGCGCTTTTTTTATTGCGCCCGCCATTCCACCCACAAACGGTCGGGTGACTCGGCCCCTTGGTGCACATTCAGAAAACCTTCACTTCCGGTCGAACTTGTCTAGATTAAGAAAGCGGGTTGATCTCACGATCAGCACGCGGGATTAGACGATCCTTCCCTGAATAACTCATCCAGATATCTTGCCGTTTATTGCTGGTAAACCCCACCAGACGGACCAAGTATCCAGGTAAGTTTTGATGGGGCGGTTGGGCCGCATTCACTTTCGTGCGGCTTTTTTCAAAACCATAAATCGGAGCAAAACATGAAACAAACGGCCTCGTACACAACACGTTCCATCCTGGGCGCCTCGCTTGTTCTGGTTACTTTACTGGGGGGGTGTGCCTCGACCGATAGCGTGACCAAAGCCCAATCCACTGCAGACACGGCGTTGAGCAAGGCCAATGAAGCCAACGCCAGTGCCAGTGCCGCCAAAGCAGATGCGGCCCAGGCTACGCAGAAGGCCGACCAGGCGAATACGGCTGCCGCAAACGCCCAGTCAACTGCCAATGAAGCCAAAGGCACGGCCGACGCAGCGAAAGCCGAAGTCGAGCAGTTGGCGGAAAAAATCGACCGCATGTTCAAGAAGACAATGCAGAAATAATGTCTGCGGGCTCAGGCATCGGCTGTCCTCCGATGCCAAACGCCGGCAAGGCGATGACTGCGCCTGTTCAGGGTGCGGGCGTCGAATTTCAGCGGATGACCACCCGGGTGCCCAAGTGTGCCCAACGCGAAAGTTGCCGGATTTGCGGGTTGGTGAGCGCCACGCAGCCATCGGTCCAGTTGACCGCCTTTTGAATATTTGGATCGCCGCTGCCGACACCGTGGATACCCAGGCGGCCGCCAAGCGGTGTGTTCTGGGGCGGGATGCGATGTTGCTGCAAGGCTTTGATGATGGCATCGCGTTGCGCCCGGCTGATGGTTCCCTCGGTATAGGCGCGACGGGCCATGCTCGCAGAGGGATAATCGAGGCCATAAAACGTGCCGTAACGGCTGTGGCGATCAATCCAGGCTACGTGGAAAACGCCTTGCGGCGTGGTTTCATCGCCGTGGCGATGGATTGCGGCTACGCCACCGCTGCCGATGGCTATATTCTGGAAACGCGCCAGAACGTGATCATCAGCGGAAAAAACCGTCATCGTCAGCATCTGGGTATCCACCATAATCCAGGGCAGTCGCCCGTTTGCCCAGGAGACTGCGGGTGCCCCCAGGATGACGACGGCAAGCAAGGCGCCTAGCCCCCGCTTGAAGGCTCGTATGATCTGCCTATGAAACCCATGCCACCCTTCCCGACTTCGAGCACAACGGTGCGTCTGGTTTTCTGTTTGCATATGCTTGCGCTGCTTGTGTGCTGGTCTGCCCCCGGTCGGAGCGCGACGTTCTACGTGCCCACCGATGGCAGCACGATCGTCGGTCAACTGCAATTGGTGACCGCTGATTCCCGCAATACCTTGCTGGACATTGCCCGTCATTTTGACCTCGGCTACGAGGACATCACCGCCGCCAATCCAGGTGTTTCGATCTGGCTGCCCGGCGAAGGAACCCGAATTGTCGTGCCCACCGAATTCATCCTGCCGCCACGGCCATGGGTGGGTATCGTCGTGAACATTCCGCAGCGTAGACTGTATTATTTCCCCCGCCACCAAGCCAAGGAGCGATCGACGGTCATCACTTTCCCTGTCGGCATTGCGCGTCCCGGCTGGCCCACGCCCCTGGGCACGACCCGCATCATCGCCAGATACAAGGATCCTTCCTGGATCGTTCCCAAAAGTATTCAGGAAGAACATCGAATGCAGGGCGAGGCCAATTTCCCGGACTATTTTCCGCCCGGTCCCAACAATCCCATGGGCATGCTTGCTCTGGAAACCGGATTTTCTGGAATATTCATCCATGGCACCAACCGCCCCTGGGGGGTCGGGATGCAGGTCAGCCATGGCTGCATACACTTGTATCCAGAGCATGCCGCCGCCCTCTTTCCGGCCGTTCCCATCGGCACCCCGGTGAGATTCATCAATCAGCCGATATTGGTAGGCGAGCGCAGCCACCAGCTCTACCTCAGCGTGTTTCAACCCGTTGACGGGTATCCCGACAATCAGGGCAGCTTGCTCGCACAGGCTATGGATGCACTGATGCTTTACGATGCACCGATAGACTGGAACCGCGTCGAAAAAGGGGTCGAGGCCAAGCGCATTGTGCCCCTGCCTGTCGACGTCGATGCGCCCAGCCTCGCCGGCATCCTTGGCTTGATCAAGCCGGAAAAATACGACCGCGAGCCCTACGGCATCGAGGCCAACGACGCCACGCCGCCGAACGCACCGCCGACTACTCAGCCTACTGGCGCGCCCGCAGCACCTTGATCTGGAACAGGGTGTTGCGCTCGTCCTCTTCCAGCGCGGCGCGAATGTGCTGCACCGTCGCCTGATAGCGCGGGATGATGTTGTACTTCAGGGCGTTGACGCGTTTCTGCGTCTTGCGGCTGGCGGCCAGCAAACGCCACAGCGCATTTTCCGCCTCGCCCAGCCGCGCCAGCGTCACGGTCAGGTCGCGCAGATGCAGGCGCGCTTCGTCGAAGCTGGCATCGGTCCACATCAGTCCCACCGGCTGCAGCGGCAGCGGTTCGGCCGATACGCTGGGGTATTCCACCCCGACGCTGGATCGCGCCACCACCTTGATCGCCACCGCCGGCTTCAGCCCGACCGACGCCTGGCGCAGCATCTGCTCGCCCATGCGCATCTGCACGATGCCGAGCCAGCGATAGGCCTCGGCGAGCTCACGCACCGTCTGCGCACGCAGTTCGCGATATTGCGCCAGCCGCTCGTAGACCAGGCGGGTCAGCAGGTCGCGCTTCTTCTCCAGCATCTGCCTGCCCTGCTCCAGAAAACGCGCCTGGCGGCCGACCTGCAGCAGCGCACTTTTGGTGGGCGGAACGGAGAGGCGCTTCTTCACGCCGTCACTCCCTTGTGGTACTTCGCCAGTTCGTCTTCGGACACCCGGATCAGCGTTTCCGGCGGCAACATCGAGAGCAGGTCCCAGGCGAGCTTGAGCGTTTCGTGGATGCTGCGATCCTCGTCTTCGCCCTGGCCGATGAAGCGGCGCTCGAAGGCGTCGGCGAACTGCAGGGTGCGGCGGTCGGCGTCGGATAATTCCTCGGCGCCAATAATGGCGGCGAGACCGCGCACTTCCAGCGCCTTGGCATAACTGGCGAACAGCTGGCTGGCGACGTGCGGGTGGTCTTCGCGAGTGAAGTTCTTGCCGATGCCGTCCTTCATCAGGCGCGACAAAGATGGCAACACTGTGACCGGCGGGTACACGCCCTGGTTGGCCAACTCACGCCCGAGCACGATCTGGCCTTCGGTGATGTAACCGGTGAGGTCGGGGATCGGGTGGGTGATGTCGTCCGACGGCATCGACAGCACCGGAATCATGGTGATGGAGCCGCGCCGGTTCTTGATGCGCCCTGCCCGCTCGTAGATTTCGGCGAGGTCGGAATACAGATAGCCGGGGTAGCCCTTGCGTGCCGGCACGTCGCCGCGCAGCACTGCCACTTCGCGCAGCGCCTCGGCGTAGGCGGTCATGTCGGTCATCACCACCAGTACGTGGTAGTCGAGGTCGAAGGCCAGGTATTCGGCAGCGGTGAGCGCCGCGCGCGGCGTCAGCAGGCGTTCGATTACCGGCTCGTCGGCGAGGTTGAGGAACATCACCACCTTGTTGAGCACCCCGCTCTCTTCGAAGCTTTCCTGGAAGAAGCGCGCGTCGGCGTGCGAAGCGCCGAAGGCGGCGAACACCACCACGAACTCGGCGGCCTCCTCGCCCAGCAGTTTGGCCTGGCGCACGATCTGCGCTGCCACCCGGTTGTGCGGCAGGCCGCCGCCGGAAAAGATCGGCAGCTTCTGCCCGCGCGTCAGCGAATTCATGCCGTCGATCGCGGAAATGCCGGTCTGGATGAATTCGCGCGGATAGGCGCGCGCCGCGGGGTTGAGCGGCTCGCCGTTGATGTCGCGGCGGTCGGCCGAAATGATCGGCGGCCGCCCATCACGCGGCAGGCCCGAGCCATTGAAGACGCGGCCCATGATGTCGCGCGACAGCGGCAGCTTGAATGGTTCGTCAAGAAAGCGCACCCAGGTGCGTTCCAGGTCGAGTTCGTCGGTGCCTTCAAACACTTCCACCACCACGGCGGCGTCGGACGCGCGGATCACCAGGCCCGAACGGATGCGGCCGGCGTGGTCGCGCAGCTGCACGCGCGAGCCGGCCGCCACGCCGGATACCCCGCCCATTACGACGAGGCCGCCCTGAGCGGAGGTGGCGGTACGGAATTCGATGTTTTTCATGCCCGGACCTCCTTCGGGGTCGAGGGGCTGAGTGCATACTCTTGCAGCAGCGGCTCGAATGCGTCGGGGATGGAGGAAATCTTGGCCTTCAATGCAGCGAGGTCCTCCGAGCTATGCTGGCTCTTCCAGCGCCGCGCCTGCGCCAGTAGCGGCATCTGGATCAATCTTCTCGCGGGCGTGCCGAGCTTCACCAGTTTCATACCCTGGCGATAGATTTCCAGCAAGGCCGCCAGCAGCGCGTACTGCTTGTCCGGCGAAGCGAAGCTGTCGACTTCATCGGTGGCCGATTGCTGCAGCAGACCTTCCTTGATGAGTCCTGCCGCTTCAAGCGTCCAGCGCTGTTCGCTTGATAGCGCCTCGACACCAACCAGGTTGACGATGCGCTGTAACTCCTCGGAAGCGGCGAGCAGATCGAGCGCCTCGGCGCGCGCGCTTTCCCAGTTCGGGTCAACGTTTTCTGCCCACCACTTCGCAGCGGAACCCACATAGCCGGAAAAACTTTCCAGCCAGTCCACCGCCGGGTAGTGGCGCGCGTCGGCGAGCTCTTTCGACAGCGCCCAGAAGGTCTGGATGATTTCCTTGGTATGGCTGGTGACCGGCTCGGAGAAGTCCCCACCGGGAGGCGACACCGCGCCGATCAGCGTCACCGAACCATGGTCTCCGGCCAGCGTCTCCACCCGTCCAGCGCGCTCGTAGAAAGCCGCCAGGCGCGACCCCAGATAGGCTGGATAGCCTTCCTCCACCGGCATCTGACCCAGCCGCCCGGCGACTTCGCGCAGCGCTTCGGCCCAGCGGCTGGTGGAGTCGGCCACCATCACCACATCAAAACCCTGGTCGCGAAAATATTCGGCCAGCGTGATGCCGACGTAGATCGACGCCTCGCGCGCCACCACTGGCATGTTGGAGGTATTGGCCACCAGCAGGGTGCGCTCCATCAGCGGACGGCCGGTGTGCGGGTCGGTCAGTAAAGGCATGGATTCGAGCACGTCGGTGAGTTCGTTGCCGCGTTCGCCGCAGCCGACGTAGATGACGATCTCGGCGTTGCACCAGCGTGCGATCTGCTGCTGCAGCATGGTCTTGCCGGCGCCGAAGGGGCCGGGGATCGCTGCCTTGCCGCCCTTCAGCAGCGGGTAGAAGGTGTCGAGAATGCGCTGCCCGGTAATCAACGGCACCACCGCATGGTCGCGCTGTTTGAAGGGACGCGGCGTGCGCACAGGCCAGCGATGAAACAGGTGCAGCTTCTCGATGCGGCCGTCAGCCAGTTTCACCCGGCCGATCACGTCTTCCACGGTGTAATCGCCTTCCGGGGCCAGTTCCAGCAAGTCACCCTTGATCAGGGGCGGCGTCAGGATACGATGCAAGATCGATTCGGTTTCCTGCACCATGCCCAGCACGTCGCCGCCCGCCAGCGGGCTGCCGGCCTGGCGTGCGGGATCGGGCACGAAATGCCAACGCGTGTCGCGCGGCAGCGCAGGCACCGCGACGCCGCGTGCGATGCGGTCGCCGCTTTGTTCCCACACCGCCTGCAGCGGCCGCTGCACGCCATCGAAAATGGCGCCCAGCAAGCCCGGCCCGAGTTCCACCGACAACGGCCAGCCCAGGCCTTCAGCCACTTCGCCGGGACGCAGGCCGGCGGTATCTTCGTATAGCTGCGCCAGCGCGGTATCGCCGTCGCGCCCGATCACCTCGCCGACCAGCCCCAGGCGCCCCACCCGCACCTGCTCGCCGATCACCGTCTGCGGCAGTTCGAGTTTGACCAGGGGGCCGTTGATTTCAAGAATTTTGCCCATGCTTTTTTATCCGTGAATGAGCGTGCCGAGATCGGGCGCGCTGGCGAACAGGCGCTCCATCGTCACCCGTGCCAGTTCATCGGCCAGGCGCGCCTGCCGGGCCTCGAAGGTTTGATCCAGTTGCGCACGGTTGTCGGCCAGGCGCACCCGGATGCCGCCTGCGCTTGGCTGGCCGTGGCTGGCCAGCGTCACCACGCGTCCCGGCGCCGCGCGTGCGCTCATCGCGGCCCACGCCGGCAGCAGGCGTTTTTCGTCTTCCGGCCGGACTTCCGCCAGCAGATCGCCCTTTGGCAACGCCTGGGCTGCCGCCGCCAGCCAGGCTTCGAGCACGCCCAGATAGCGCGTTTCGTCCCGCACCAGGGTGTGAAAAGCCGTTTTGACTTCGGCCAAAACGGATTCCGTAAGCGCCCAGCGCAGCCGGTCGAGTTCGGCTCCCAGCCGCGTTTCCGCCGCCTGGCTGTGGCGTCTGACCAGCCGTTCGGCCTCGACCTTGGCGGCGAGAATCTCGCGTTCCTCCGCCAGTTTGAGCTTGTCTGCCGACTCGGACAGGATGCGCGCGCGCATCGATTCGGCGTTCTGCAACTGCTCGCGCGCCAGCGTTTCGGCTTGTTGTATCAGCGCCTGCTCGAGTTGGGTAACCTGCGCATCCGCATCCATCTTGTACTCCTGGAAACTATTTCAGGGCATCCGGCCCCAGCACCGCGCGCACCACCGCGTCCACTGCGGGCGCGTAGTCCTGCGGCGCCGGCAACGGCGGCAGTTCGGTGATGACGATGCGGCCGCCTTCGTTGCGCAAGCGGTTCAACCAGTAACCGCCGGCATGCGCGAGGTGGGTTTCCAGCAGCACCAGCGCCGCGTCGCCGCTGCTGGCGAGTCGCTCGAGCACGCTTTCCACCGTGGCCGGGTCCGCGTCCGCATGCACCTCGGCGCCGATCAGGCTGAAGCCGTTAGCCAGTCCGGCGCTGCCCAGCACCACCAGGCGCGCACTGCCGTGCGGAGTGCCGGTTTGGGCCAGCATCGGTTCAAAGTTTGCCGAGCAGCAGGATCGACATGACCAGCCCGTAAATCGCGATCCCTTCGGCAAGCCCCATGTAAACCAGCGTACGGCCGAACATCTCGGGTTTCTCGGCAATCACGGCCAGCGCAGCGGAGCCGATCGGACCCAGCGCCAGCGCAGCGGCAATGGCCGCCAGGCCTGTGGGCAGGCCGATGCCCAACAGCGCCAACCCCTTGCCCAGGGTGATCTCCACGGCAGCACCAGCCACGGGCTCGGCCGCCATCACCTCCTGCACGCCCAGCAGCATCACGCTGGCGAGGCCCAGGCCGAACAGCACGAAGTTGGCCAGCAAGCCACCCTTGAGCCATGTCTCCGGCATGCGCTGCGGCTTGAACGTCAGCCAGATGCCCGCGCCCAGCGTCGCCGTCACCGGCAAGCACATCAATCCAATCAACCAGCTCATGTTCTCTTCCCCTTTTGTAAACACGCATCAAACCTTGGCCTGTTGCGACAACAGCCGCAAGGGCATAAATTCCCGTCCGTCCCCACTGAAAAAGCGCGAGAAGCCCTCGTAATACATCAGCCTCAGCGCCTGGATGGCGACGATGCCGCCTTCCAGCACGATGATGACGATATTGCCGAGCACGATCGTGACGGCATGACCGGTCGCCTCCAGTCCATGGGCGATGGTAAACACCGCCAGCGCCAGCGCCACATGATTGAGGCTGAACGCTGCCACGCGCATGAACGACAGGGTATTGGAAAACAGGTTGATGGCGGTTTCCAGCGTCTCGATCAACGTCACCAGAATACGCTCGCCCAATC
>JAANCK010575606.1_pt1 | contig 23393 bp, 18 predicted proteins | sample 7277841 | NCBI WGS metagenome assembly JAANCK01 (sample SAMN14222788, study PRJNA588281) | permafrost metagenome | isolation source: Arctic cryosol methane SIP | place: Canada:Nunavut | collected 2015-07 | reverse complement strand
GGCCCGAGATCGATCAGCCAGTCAGAGACCTTGATGACATCGAGGTTGTGCTCGATCACCACCACCGAGTTGCCGGCGGCGACGAGCCGCTCGAGCACCGCCAGCAGCCGCTGGATGTCGGCGAAGTGCAGTCCGGTCGTCGGTTCGTCGAGGATGTACATCGTCCGGCCCGTGGCGACCTTGCTCAGCTCGGCGGCCAGCTTGACCCGCTGGGCCTCGCCGCCCGACAGCGTGGTGGCGGCCTGGCCGAGCTTGACGTACGACAGCCCCACGTCCAATAGCGTCTGCAGCTTGCGGGCGATGGTCGGCACAGGCTTGAGGAACAGGTGCGCGTCTTCCACCGTCATGTCCAGGATCTGCGCGATGTTGCGGCCCTTCCACTGGACCTCGAGTGTCTCGCGGTTGTAGCGCTGGCCGTGGCAGACGTCGCAGGGCACGTAGACGTCGGGCAGGAAGTGCATCTCGACCTTCACCACGCCGTCGCCCTCGCAGGCCTCGCAGCGTCCGCCCGCCACGTTGAAGCTGAAGCGCCCCGGGCCATAGCCACGCTCTTTGGCCATGGGCACCTCGGCCATCAGCTCGCGGATCGGCGTGAACAGGCCGGTGTAGGTGGCCGGGTTGCTGCGCGGCGTGCGGCCGATCGGCGACTGGTCGACATTGATCACCTTGTCGAAGTGCTCGATGCCTTCGATCGCCTCGTGCGGCGCCGGCTCTTCATGCGCGCGGTAAAGCGTGCGGGCAACGGCCGCGTACAGCGTGTCGTTGACGAGCGTCGACTTGCCGGAACCCGAGACGCCGGTGACGCAGGTGAACAGGCCGACCGGGAAGGCGACGCTGACGTTCTGCAAATTGTTGCCGCTGGCGCCGAGCACCCGGATTTCCTGCAGCGGTCCCAGCGTCGCCTGGTGGGCTGCCTCGCGCTCGGCGCGGCGTTGCGCGGCGGGACTGGGCGGAAAGCGCGACGGGCCCCTGGCCTCGGTCGCCTGGGCCAGCACCGGCAGCCAGGGCGTGCGCCGCGCGGGGACCGGAATCGATTTGGCGCCTGACAGGTACTGGCCGGTGAGCGACCCCGGTGTCGCCTTGACCTCGTCATAAGTGCCCTGCGCCATCACGCGGCCGCCATGAATGCCGGCGCCGGGGCCGAGGTCGATCACGTGGTCGGCCGCGCGGATCATGTCCTCGTCGTGCTCCACCACCAGCACGCTGTTGCCGATATCGCGCAGGTGCCGCAGCGTCCCGATCAGGCGGTCGTTGTCGCGCTGGTGCAGTCCGATGCTGGGTTCGTCGAGCACATACATCACGCCGGTCAGGCCCGACCCGATCTGCGACGCGAGCCGGATGCGCTGCGCCTCGCCGCCCGACAATGTCTCGGCGCTGCGGTCCAGGCTGAGGTAGTTCAGGCCCACGTCGTTGAGGAACTTCAGGCGCAGGCCGATCTCGCGCACCACCTTGTCGGCGATCCCGGCCTTGGCGCCGTGCATCTTCAACGCCCTGAAATAGTCGAAGCTCTCGCGCAGCGTCATGTGACCGATCTCGAAAATCGCGCGGGCCTGCTCGCCTTCGCCCACCTTCACATGCCGGGCTTCGCTGCGCAGCCGGGTGCCGCCGCATTCGGGGCAGGGCTGCACGCTGCGGTAGCGCGCCAGCTCTTCCCGCACCGCGACCGAATCGGTCTCGCGGTAGCGCCGCTCCATGTTGGGGATGATGCCTTCGAAGGGATGCTTCCTGCTCACCTTGCGGCCGGCGGATTGGCCCGACTCCATGGTGTAGCTGAACCGGATGTCTTCCTCACCCGAGCCGTGCAGGACGGCGTCGCGCACCGCCTCCGATAGCTCTTCGAACGGGGCGTCGACGTCGAACCGGTAGTGCTTGGCCAGGCTTTCGATCAACGCGAAGTAGTAGGCGTTGCGCCGGTCCCAGCCCTTGATGGCGCCGCTGGCCAGCGAGAGCGTCGGGAAGCCCACCACTCGCGCCGGGTCGAAGTACTCCATATGGCCGAGGCCATCGCAGGCCGGGCAGGCCCCGACCGGTGAGTTGAAGGAGAACAGGCGCGGCTCGAGCTCGCTGATCGAGTAGTTGCAGACCGGGCAGGCGAACTTCGAATTGAACCAATGCTCATGCGGCCCGGTGGCGTCCGGCTTGCTGTCCATCTCGACGGCGAGGGCCCGGCCGTCGGCCAGCCGCAGCGCGGCCTCGAAGCTCTCGGCCAGACGCTGCTGCATGTCGGGCCGCACCCGAAGCCGGTCGATCACCACGTCGATGTCGTGCTTCTCGGTCTTCTTGAGCTTGGGCAGCGCGTCGAATTCATACGATTGCCCGTCCACGCGAAATCGCACGTAGCCGCGCGCCTGCATCTCGGCGAACAGGTCGACGAACTCGCCCTTGCGGTCGCGCGCCAACGGGGCCAGCACCATCAGCCGCATTTCCGGCGGCAGCGCCAGCACCGTGTCGACCATCTGCGAGACCGTCTGCGATTGCAGCGGCAGGTCGTGCAACGGGCAATACGGCGTGCCGGCCCGGGCAAACAGCAGCCGCAGATAGTCGTGAATCTCGGTGACCGTGCCGACCGTGGAGCGCGGGTTGTGCGAGGTGGCCTTCTGCTCGATCGAAATCGCCGGCGACAGGCCCTCGATCATGTCGACGTCGGGCTTGTCCATCAATTGCAGGAACTGCCGCGCATAGGCCGACAGGCTTTCGACGTAGCGGCGCTGACCTTCGGCGTAAAGGGTGTCGAAAGCCAGCGACGACTTGCCCGAACCCGACAACCCGGTGATCACCACCAGCTGGTTGCGCGGAATGTCCAGGTCGATGTTCTTGAGATTGTGGGTGCGGGCGCCGCGGACGCTGATCCGCTGGGCCAGCGCCGCTGCGAGATAAATGCCGCTGTCGCCCGGAGGGTCGGACGGGCCTTCGGAAGAGGAAGTCAAGGTCGGTTGCGCCAACAAAACCCAACATGATAGGCCGCCGGCGATTTCCTGGCCATCCGCGCCCCGTAGCGCGGCCCTGGGGGATCTTTTTGGCGATGCGGAATAAAGCGCAGGGGCTGGATGTTCATGCACCTGTAGTTCACGCCGTGAACCATCACCCCGCCACCCCATCAACCCATCCGTCAGGAGTAACACGATGATGAAGAAAACTCTGTCAGCCGGCCTGCTGTCGCTTGCCGCGCTGGCGCCCCTGGCCGCCCATGCGGATCCGCTGGTTCGTTTCGAAGACGGTATCGGCGTCCAGCCGCTGAAGGCCGGCGGCCTGCCGAACACGGTATTCGGTGTCAATCCGGGCGGCTTTCCCTGGGTGATTTCCCGTCTGAGTGCCGACGTGAGCACCGATGGCCAGGTCAGAGTCGACGGGCGCGGGTTGCTGCTGGCCGGTGGCAACGGAGTTGCGACTACCGGCGGCCAGAGCGTGCGGGCCCGGCTCTTCTGCGCGGGCGTGGCTGCCGGCGACTCGGAACTGGTTGCGCTCGACCCTAGCGGCGATTTCCGGATCAAGGGTTTCCTCAATCCCATCCCGCCTTCTCCCTGCACCACCCCGACCCTGCTCATCGTCAACACCGGCGGTGCCTGGTTCGCTGCGGGGATCCTGAAGCAGTGAACCTCCGTCCGGCCCGTCCCCGGTGACCGGCCGGGACGGGCCTCGCCCCTCGCGTGGGGCCAAGCGGCACTGCGCCGGTGGCCGGGTCCCGCATGCGGGACAATCTGGGTTTTGCCGGGCCGCGTCGGCCCGCTCCCAGCCGTTGTCCTTGCCGTGAAATCTCCTCCCCCCCTGTCCGATCCCAGCCGGATGACTCCGGTCGAGCGAAGCGCCAGCTTTTCGCTGGCGGCGATCTTCGCCGCCCGCATGCTGGGTCTGTTCCTGGTGCTGCCTGTGTTCGCACTGGAAGCGGCCCGGTACCCGGGCGGCGACGATCCGGCCCGGGTCGGCATGGCCATGGGCATCTATGGGCTGACCCAGGCCATCCTGCAACTTCCGTTTGGCACGGCCTCGGACCGGCTGGGCCGCAAGCGGGTGATCATCTTCGGCCTGCTGGTGTTCGCGGCCGGCAGCTTTCTGGCGGCTTGGGCGCCCACGCTGAACTGGCTCATCGTCGCCCGGTCCCTGCAGGGCGCCGGCGCGGTGTCGGCGGCGGTCACGGCCCTGCTCGCGGACCAGACCCGCGACGAGGTCCGCACCAAGGCCATGGCGCTGGTCGGCGGCAGCATCGGGCTGATGTTCGCGCTGTCGCTGGTGGTCGCGCCGCTGCTGGCCGCCCAGATCGGCCTGCATGGGCTCTTCGTCGTCACCGGGGCCCTGGCGCTGCTTTGCATCGCGGTGGTGGCTTGGTGGACGCCTTCGGAGCCGCTGCAGCACAAGGTCGTGCCGCGCGGGCGGCTGTCGGAGGTCCTGCGCCATGGCGGGCTGGTGCGGCTGAACGTCGGTGTCTTCGTGCTGCATGCGGTGCAACTGGCGATGTGGATGGCCATTCCCGGGTTGCTGGTGCAGGCCGGCGTTCCGAAAGACCAGCACTGGCACATCTACCTGCCGGCCGTGCTCGCCTCCTTCGTGGTGATGGGCGGGACCTTGTTCCCATTGGAGCGGCGCGGCTACCTGCGCGCGGTGTTCCTCGGCGCAGTGGGGCTGGTGGCGCTGGTCCAGGTCGGGTTGCTGCTGGCAGCCGGCCATCCGGGCGTCGGCGTGCTCGGGGCGCTGCTGTTCGTGTTCTTCTGCGGCTTCAATGTGCTGGAAGCCAGCCAGCCCAGCATGGCCTCGCGCATCGCGCCGCCCCACGCGCGCGGCACCGCGCTGGGCGTTTACAACACGCTGCAATCCCTGGGTTTGTTCGCAGGCGGGGCGGTCGGCGGCTGGCTCATCAAGAACGTTGGAGCAGCAGGGCTGTTCGCAACCTGTGCCGGGCTGATGTTGGTCTGGCTGGTGGTCGCATGGCCCATGCGGGCGCCGCGGCCCCGAAACTCGGCCGAAGAAGTCTTGGCCGACGAAGCCCAGGCGACATAATTGATTCCGATCGAGTCCGACGGCTGGCGCCGCGGCTCATCCAACTACCTGTAGGGAGACTATCTCAATGGCATCCGTCAACAAAGTCATCCTGGTCGGCAACTGCGGCCGCGATCCCGAAGTCCGTTACCTGCCTTCCGGCCAGGCCGTCGCCAATGTGAGCGTGGCCACGTCCAGCAAACGCAAGGACAAGACCACCGGTGAAACCGTCGAGGACACCCAGTGGCACCGCGTCACCTTCTATGACCGGCTGGCCGAAATCGCCGGCGAGTACGTCAAGAAGGGCCGTCCGATCTACGTCGAGGGGCGCCTCAAGTACGGCAAGTACACCGACAAGGACGGCGTCGAGAAGAACACCGTGGACATCATCGCCACCGAGATGCAGTTGCTGGGCGCCCGCGAAGGCATGGGCGCTCCATCCGGCGGGGGCGACGAGGAGGGTGGCGGCGCGCCGCGGCGTGCCGCCGCGCCAGCCCGTCCCGCGCCAGCGGCGGCACAGCGTCCGGCGGCTGCGAAGCCCTCGACCGGTTTCGACGACATGGACGACGACATTCCCTTCTGATCGACGCGCACCACTGAGGCACGTGGGCCGGCAATGCGGCGGTCACCCCCCGCGCGGCCGGCCTTCCTTCACCCCCCCCATGGAATCAGGCGCCCGGCACCACAACAATTTCGATGCCCTGCGCCTGCTGGCTGCGTTGTGCGTGTTGATCTCGCACCAGCGCGCCCTCAATGCCATGCTCGAGCCCGACATCCTGCACGTGTTCAGCCTGGGCGGCCTGGGTGTCGCCGTCTTTTTCGCGATGAGTGGGTTCCTGGTGGCGCAAAGCTGGCACGCCGATCCGCATGTCCTGCGCTTCGCGGCGAAGCGGCTGTTGCGGATCTGGCCCGGGTTGGCCGTGGCCGTCGTGCTGTGCGCCGTGGTGCTCGGGCCGCTGGTCACGACCTTGCCGCTGCCCGACTACTTCGCCGATCCCAGCTTCGGCCAGTACTTCGATAACCTGCGCTTCAGCTGGCGCGACCAGTTGCCATTGCGGTTCGAGGGCAGCTTCCTGCCCACTTCGGTCAACGGCTCGCTGTGGACCATCCCGCTGGAGTTGCAGTGCTATGGGCTCCTCGGCCTGCTGGGGGTCGCCGGATTGCTGCGCTGGCCCTGGCTGATCCTGGGGCTGGTGCTGACCGCGGCGTCGCTCTTTGGCATCGCCGCGCCGCGCGGCCAGGCGCTGATCGTAGTGGGGTTCGGCCTGTTCTTCTTTTCCGGCACGGCAATCCACGCATTCAAGCTGCTCGAGGCGGGGCGCCGGGTGTGGTGGGTGCTTGCCGCCTGCTGGGCCCTGGCCGGCGCGGCGCTTACGGTGGACCGGCCGCTGCTGGCGCTGTGGCTGGTGGTTCCCGTCACGGTGCTGGCGGTGGGCAATGCATCGACGCCGTACCTGCGGCGGGCCGGTCGCTTCGGCGATCTGTCGTACGGCACCTACATCTACGCGTTCCCGGTACAACAAACCCTGATCTGGCTGTTCAAGGACCGGCTCTCGTGGACCGCCGTGTTCGCGTTGACGGTGGCGACGACGCTGGCGCTGGCCTTCGCTTCATGGCATCTGGTTGAGAAGCGGGCCCTGCGGCTCAAGCCACAGGTCAGGCGCAAGGTCGCCGCGCCGCCGGTGGCGGGGGCCGCGCTGTCCGAGGGCAGACCCGGGGGCTGAGCTTCGTTATTGGCTGCCGGCGATCACACCGCCGCCCAGGCACACCTCGCCGTCGTACAGCACGGCTGACTGGCCGGGCGTCACCGCCCACTGCGGCTCGCTGAAATCGAGGTGGAACGCGCCGGACGTCGCGGGCGACAGCGTGCAGGGCGCATCGGCCTGGCGATAGCGGGTCTTGGCGGCGTACCCGCCCGGTGCCGGCGCCGCGCCTGACACCCAGCTCGCGTCGTCCGCGTCCAGTGCCAGGGATTGCAGCCAGGAGTGATCGTGGCCTTGCACCACCCACAGTGTGTTCTTCGCCATGTCCTTGCGGGCGACGAACCAGGGCGCATGGTGACCGCCGCCGCGCTGCGCGCCCTTCTCCTTCACGCCGCCGATGCCCAGGCCCTGGCGCTGGCCCAGCGTGTAGAAGGAAAGGCCCTGGTGCTGGCCGATCACGCGGCCCCGCTGGTCCTTGATCGGCCCGGGCTCGCGCGAGATGTAGCGGTTCAGGAAATCGCGAAACGGCCGCTCGCCGATGAAGCAGATGCCGGTCGAGTCCTTCTTCTTCGCGTTGGGCAGCCGGATCTCTTCGGCGAGGCGCCGCACCTCGGTCTTGCGCAGCTCGCCGACCGGAAACAAGGTCTTGGCCAGCTGCCCCTGGTTGAGCCGGTGCAGGAAATAGCTCTGGTCCTTGCTGCCGTCCAGGCCCTTGAGCAGTTCGAACGTTCCTTGGCGCTCCCGCACTCTTGCATAGTGCCCGGTCGCGATCTTTTCGGCGCCCAGCCGCATCGCGTGGTCCAGGAAGGCCTTGAACTTGATCTCGGCATTGCACAGCACGTCGGGGTTGGGCGTGCGGCCGGCCTGGTACTCGCGCAGGAACTCGGCGAAGACGCGGTCCTTGTACTCGGCCGCGAAGTTGACGTGCTCGATTTCGATGCCGAGCACGTCCGCCACGGCCGCCGCGTCCACGAAGTCCTCGTTGGACGAGCAGTATTCGCTGTCGTCGTCGTCTTCCCAGTTCTTCATGAAGATGCCGACCACGTCCCAGCCCTGTGCTTTCAGCAGGTACGCGGTGACCGCGGAGTCCACGCCCCCGCTCAACCCGACCACGACACGCGGCTTGCGACCCATTGCGTAATTATCCCAGCCGCCTCAGGCGAGCGTCGCGCTAGCGTCCATGGTCAGCCAGCCTTCGTGGTCCTGGGCCCAGAGGCGAACGCTCCTGCCGTCGTCCGAAGGCGTGCCGTTGACGGCGAAGGGATGCAGGTCGAAGGTCGGGCGCACCGCGCGGAACTCGAAGGCGCACACCACCGCCTCCGGCCGCTGCCGGCGCAGCAGGTCCATCAGCAGCGTGGCGATCAGCGGGCCATGCACCACCAGGCCCGGGTAGCCTTCGACCTGCGTCACGTAGCGGCGGTCGTAGTGGATGCGGTGGCCGTTGAAGGTCAGCGCCGAATAGCGGAACAGCAGCACGTCGTCGGGTGTGATCGTGCGCTGCCAGGCCGCTTTGGCGGGCGCCGGTTGCGGCGGCGGCCCCGCATCGCCCGGCTTGGCGGCTTCGCGGTAGACGATGTCGTGGAACTCGGTCAGCGCGGCGTCGGCGCTGCCATTGCAGAACAGCTCATGCCGGACCTTGACAAACTCCAGCGGGCCGGTGCGGCCGCTCTTTTCGCTCACGTCGGTGATGGTCGAAACCCGGCGCACTGCGTCGCCCACCCGCAGCGGCGAATGAAAGGCGAACTGGCTGCCGGCCCACATTCGGCGCGGCAGCGGCACCGGCGGCAGGAAGCCGCCGCGCCGGGCATGGCCGTCGGGCCCGATCTCCGACTGCCGGTGCAGCGGCAGGAAGTACAGCCAGTGCCACAGCGGCGGCAGGGCCCAGCCCGCCGCCGGCCGCTCGGACGGGTGATCGAGCGTCGCGGCGAGCCCGCCGCAGGGCGTCGCGGTGACCGTGTCGTCCATGGTTTCCGTGCGGCCGATCCAGTCCTGAAGTCTTACGGTTTCGGTATTCAAGAGCAGTTCCTTTCATGAATTCGCCGCCGCCCATCTTAGGGAACAGGCCGAAGACTGATCGGTGATCGGGTCCCGGTTGAGCTGTACGGCCCTGGAGCGGGTCCAATCGTGATGGCTCGTGTCCGAGGCGCTGCCCGGGTGCCGGCTGACGGTACAGTCACTCACCAGACCCGAATCTTCTTCGTTTTCCTTTGCCATGCGGCCTGTCGGCCGCTTTTCATTCCAGATGATCGATGTCCTTGTGATCGGCGGCGGCAACGCCGCGTTGTGCGCCGCGCTGATGGCGCGCGAGGCTGGTGCCAGCGTGCTGCTGCTGGAGGCTGCGCCGCGCGAATGGCGCGGCGGCAATTCGCAGCACACCCGCAACCTGCGCTGCATGCACGAAGCGCCGCAGGACGTGCTGGTCGACGCCTATCCGGAAGAGGAGTTCTGGCAGGACCTGCTCAAGGTCACCGGCGGCGCGACCGACGAGAAGTTGGCGCGCCTCGCGATCCGCGCTTCGTCGACCTGCCGCGACTGGATGCGCAGGCACGGCGTGCATTTCCAGCCTTCGCTGTCAGGCACCTTGCACCTGGCGCGCACCAACGCCTTCTTCATGGGCGGCGGCAAGGCGCTGGTCAATGCCTATTACCGCAGTGCCGAGGCGCTCGGGGTGCAGGTTCGCTACGAATCGCCGGTCGACGCGATCGAAGTGAAGGACGGCCGCTTCGTCGCTGCCTGGGTGGGCTCCGAGCGCATCGAAGCCAAGGCCTGCGTGCTGGCGGCGGGCGGCTTCGAATCCAACCTGGCGTGGATGCGCGAGGCCTGGGGCCAGAACGAGCGCGGCGAATGGCCGGCCGACAATTTCCTGATCCGTGGCACCCGCTTCAACCAGGGCGTGCTGATCAAGGCCATGATGGATGCGGGCGCCGACATCATCGGCGACCCCTCGCAATCGCACTGCGTTGCGATCGACGCCCGGGCGCCGCTGTACGACGGCGGCATCTGCACCCGGGTCGACTGCGTGTCGCTGGGCGTCATGGTCAACCGCGACGCACTGCGTTTCTACGACGAAGGCGAGGACTTCTGGCCCAAGCGCTACGCCATCTGGGGCCGGCTGGTGGCCAAGCAGGCCGGACAGATCGGCTACTGCCTCATCGACAGCAAGGCCATCGGCCGCTTCATGCCCCCGGTGTTCCCGGGCGTGCAGGCGCAGACGCTCGGTGAACTGGCCGCCAGCCTGGGACTGCCCACGGAGCCGTTCCTGCGAACCATCGCCGATTTCAATGCCGCCTGCCGGGTCGGCAGCTTCGATCACACGGTGCTGGACGACTGCCACACCGAGGGCCTGATCCCCGCCAAATCACATTGGGCCCGGCCGATCGACACGCCGCCGTTCTTCGGCTATGCCCTGCGGCCGGGCATCACCTTCACCTATCTGGGCTTGAAGACCGACGAACACGCGGCCGTTCACTTCGGCGGCGTGCCCAGCGCCAACCTGTTCGTGGCCGGCGAGATGATGGCCGGCAACGTGCTGGGCCAGGGCTATACCGCCGGCGTGGGCATGAGCATAGGCACCGCTTTCGGCCGCATCGCCGGTACCCAGGCCGCCGCCGCGGCCCTGCAGGAGATGGCTCATGCAGCAGCTTGACGCCCTGGCGCGCGAAGCGGTGGCATTGGCGCAAGGCGGCACGCCGCTGTCGGCTGCCGAAGCCGAGGTGGCGCGGCAACTGCAGGTCTGCAATGCCTGCCGTTATTGCGAAGGGTTTTGCGCGGTCTTTCCTGCCATGACGCGGCGGCTGGAATTCGGCAAGGCCGACGTGCATTACCTGGCCAACCTCTGCCACAACTGCGGGGCCTGCCTGCACGCCTGCCAGTACGCGCCGCCGCACGAGTTCGCCGTCAACGTGCCGCAAGCCATGGCCGTGGTGCGGGTGCAGACCTATTCGGAGCTGGCGTGGCCGCCGGCGCTCGGCGCGCTGTACCGGCGCAACGGCGCCACTCTGGCGATCGCCACCGGGCTCGGCCTGGCGCTGTTCCTGGTGCTGGCCCGGGTGCTCAAGGGCTCGCTGTTCCATGCGCCGCTGGCCGGCAATTTCTACGCGGTGTTCCCGCACAACCTGCTGGTCGGTATGTTCGGCGTGGTGTTCGGTTTCGCGGTGCTTGCCCTGGCCATGGGTGCGCGCGGATTCTGGCGCCGGGAGAGTCCGGGTCCAGCCAGCGGCGCTGCCGTTGGCGAAGCGGTCACCGATGCCTTGCGGCTGAAATACCTGGACGGTGGCCACGGTCAAGGCTGCAACGACGCCGACGATCGCTTCACGTTGTGGCGGCGGCGCTGGCATCACTTCACCTTCTACGGCTTCCTGCTGTGTTTCGCCGCCACGGGCGTGGCCACGCTCTATCACTATGTGTTGCACCTGCACGCGCCCTATCCGCTCGCGAGCCTGCCGGTGCTGCTGGGGACGTTGGGCGGCGTGGGCTTGATGATTGGGCCGGTTGGCCTGCTGTGGCTGAACCTGCGACGCCATCCCCTGCACGGCGACGGTGCGCAGCGTCCCATGGACCGCGGCTTCATCGCATTGCTGCTGGCCAACAGTGTGACGGGGCTGGCCTTGCTGGCCTGGCGCGACGGCGGCGCCATGGCGCTGTTGCTCGCGCTGCACCTGGGCTTCGTGATGGCGCTGTTCCTGACCTTGCCGTACGGGAAATTCGCCCACGCTGTCTATCGTGTCGCGGCGCTGCTCAAATACGCGATCGAACGACGACAGCCGAACCGGCTGCAACTCGGTTCGGACTGAAAGGAGAAACCATGGACCTGCAACTGACCGACAAGACCGCCCTGGTGACCGGCGCCAGCGTGGGCATAGGCCGAGCCATTGCGCTGTCGCTAGCCGCCGAGGGTGCGCAACTGGCGATCTCGGCGCGTCGGGTCGACAAATTGCAGGAGGTGTCGGAGGTCATCGTGGCGGCGGGCGGCAAGCAACCGGTGCTGCTGGCCTGCGACCTGTACCAGGCCGACGCGGCGAAGCAACTGGCGGCGCAGGCCACGCAAGGCCTCGGACGGGTCGACATCCTGATCAACAACGCGGGCGGCTCGCGCAGCTTCAAGGACCTGCATGTGGGTGAAGAGGCCTGGCAGGAGGCCATCACGCTCAATTTCCACCGGCCGCGCCAACTGGCCGACGCGCTGATCGACGCAATGGTCGCGAACGGCTGGGGCCGCATTGTCAACATCACCGGCAAGAGCGAGCCCGAGCACATCAACGGTGCGTTCTGCGCCAAGGCGGCGATGCACAGCTGGGCCAAGGGACTGTCGCGCATGGTCGGCAAGGGCGGCGTCACGGTCAATTGCATCGCGCCGGGCCGCATCTTTTCCGAGCAGATCCTGCGCAACTACAGCCCGGAATACCGGCAGTGGCAGTCGGACAACGAGATCCCGGTGGGCCGCTATGGGGACGCGCAGGAACTGGCCGACTTGGCGGTGTTCCTGGCTTCACCGCGGGCCAGCTATATCACGGGCACCGTGATTCCGGTCGACGGCGGGCTGCGCAAATACCAGTTCTGAGGGCAGGGGTAAGCTCCTGCGTCAGGAGGACCCCATGAAGAACGTCTTTTCGATCCGGCGCCGCCGGTTGATCGCCGCGACCGCGGCCGCGGTGGCATTGCCCGCCGCCCGTGCTCAGGCCGCATGGCCCACCAAGCCAGTCCGTTTCCTGGTTCCCTTCGCGCCCGGCGGCACTTCGGAGATCGTGGCACGCTCGGTCGCGGCCGAACTGACCCGGCAGTCGGGGCAGAACGTCTACGTGGAGAACAAGCCTGGCGGCGCCGGTGTGGTGGCGATGGTCGAGGCGGCCCACGCCGCGCCGGACGGCCACACCATCATCCTGGGCCATGTCGGAACGCTGGCCGTCAATCCTTATATGTTGGCCAACCAGCCGTACGACGTGAACCGGGACTTCGTTCCGGTCACGCTATTGGCCAAGGTGCCCAACGTGTTCGTGATTCATCCGGACGTGCCGGCGCAGAATTTCAAGGAGTTCGTCTCCTATGTGAAGGCGAATCCGGGCAAGCTCAACTACGGTTCGGCCGGCAATGCCAGCGCCGGCCACCTGGCGATGGAATACCTGAAGCTGGTGACCGGCATGTTCATTACCCACATTCCGTACCGCGGCACCGGCCCGCAGCTCACCGACCTGCTGGCCGGCCGCACCCAGGCCTCGTCGGCTGGCATGCCGGCGCTGGGCGCGCACATCCGCGCCGGCAAATTGCGCGCCATCGCGGTGGGCACGCAGCAGCGCATCGCGGCCATGCCCGATGTGCCGACGGTGGCCGAGATGGGCTACAAGGATTTCGAGACTTCGCAGTGGTACGGCATCCTGGCACCGGTCGGCACGCCAGCCCAGGTGGTGAAGAAGATCCAGGAGGAGTCATTCAAGGCCCTGAAGTCCAGCGCCGTGACCGAGCGCTTCGCCACCGACAACGCGGTGGGCGGCGGCGGTCCGCCGGCCGAGTTCGCCGCCTTCATCAAGCGCGAACAGGCGATCTGGAGTGACATCGTGAAGCGGGCCCAGATCAAGGCCGATTGAGCGGAACTTCGGGCAGGGGCCGTCGGGCGAGTCAGCGCCAGATCGAAGGATCGGTGTGGATCAGCGACAGCGGGTGCGCCGTGCCCGTCAGGTAGTCCTCGATGCAGCGCAGCAACAGGGGACTGCGATGTCGGGCCGAGCTGGCTCGCACTTCCTCGGGCGTCAGCCATAAGGTGCGCACGATGCCGGTATCGAGTTTGCGTGATGAGTCGTGTTGCCCCAACTCGCCGCGAAATGCCATGCGCAGGTAAGTGGTGTCCTGGCCGGTGGCGTTCCGTCGCGAGCGTGCCATGTAGATACCAAGCAGCGCCGTCGGCCGGAACGCGTGGGCGGTTTCTTCCAGCACCTCGCGCGCGCAACCCTGCTCGGGCGATTCGCCCGGGTCCAGGTGGCCGGCCGGATTGTTGAGCATGAGGCCGTCGCTGGTCTCCTCTTCCACCAGCAGGAAGCGACCGTCGCGTTCGATCACGGCGGCGACGGTGACATTGGGTTTCCAGCGCGCTTGCATGGATCATTATTGCCACACGGCGCGATTGGGCAGGGCCATGAGGGCTAAGGTTCGTACTCCTGCGAACCCTGCACCCAGATGAAGGACTGGATGTCGATCATGTCCCGTGCCTTGAACCCGGGCTTGCGGTCGAGGTCGCGCCGGATGATGGCCGCGAAAGTCAGCAACGACTGGTAGACGTCCCACGACGGCTGGGGGCGGTAGCTGAAGTCGAAGCCGTATCGGTGTGCCGCATTGCGCGTGACCGTGGGCTTGAGGAACAGGTGCCGGTCGGGCCGGGCCAGGAAACCGAAAACCGTCACCAGGGGCCAGGTCAGCACCCGGGTCTGGCGGCGGGGCAGGTCGCCCACCGCCTGCACCCAGTCGTCGAACTTGCGCCGCGGCGAGCCGCGGCCCCACACGAACGCGTACAGCTCGGTGGCAAACAGGCGGGCGCCGGCCACGGTCTTCACGGCGTCGCGCAGCGCCATCTTCTCGAACGAGAACAGCAGATTGGTGCGCGACTCGATGCGCACCGCGATGTCGGCAATCTGCCGGAACTCGCCCCTTGCGAGCAGCTTGCGAAATTCAGCGGGGCCGAGCTCGGCCTGCCATTCGAGGTGCGCGCGCTCCTTGTACGAGCGCTCGGCCACGTTGTAGGTTTCGTCCCGGAAGCCATCCGGGTAGAAAAGCTCGAATTTGCGCCGGCAGCGCGCCGCGCCCAGGTAATTGACGTTGCTGGCGCGGGCGCCGGTGAGGGGGGAAGTCAGGGATGCAAGACGGGCCATCCAAGAGTCTTTGACGTGCCCCAACCTCAGCCGCGTCGGACAACACCTCGCGTGCTTGTAGGACCCCAAGGCCCGCTGATCCCTGTCAATCGAAGGTTCAGGCGCGCGGCCTCGCCGGAGCGGCGAATTCCGACTCGGCAGTAACCAGCCGGACCTGGGTAATCTCGGAGGGCGCGCCGAAACGCTTGGGCGGACCCCAATACCCGGTGCCACGGCTGACGTACACCCACATGCGGCCGAGCCGGTGCAGCCCGGCCGTGAACGGTTGCTGGAACTTGACGAAGAAGTTCCAGGGCAGGAACTGGCCGCCGTGGGTGTGGCCCGACAACTGGAGATCGAATCCGGCCTGGGCGGCCGCGGGGGCGCTGCGCGGCTGATGCGCCAGCAGCACCTTCACGGCCGCGTCAGCCGGCGCGCCGGCCATCGCGGCCTGTGGATCGCTGCGATGCTCGCGGTCGAATCGTCCGCCGCTGTGGTCGGGAACGCCGGCCAGCACCAGCCGGGCGCCGCAATGCTCGATCACCACATGGTCGTTGTGCAGGATGCGAATGCCCAGCCGCGGCAACTCGGCCAGCCAGGGGTCCACGCCCGAGTAGTACTCGTGATTGCCGGTGACGAAGAAGGTGCCATGGCGCGACTTCAGGCGCCGCAGCGGTGCCACCTGCCCGCCCAGCTCGGGCACGCCGCCGTCGACCAGGTCCCCGGTGATGGCCACCAGGTCCGGCTTGAGGTGATTGACCGCCTCGACGATGCTTTCCACATAGCGCTCGCGGATGGTGGGTCCGACGTGGATGTCGCTGATCTGGACGATGGTGAAGCCGTGCAGGGCCGCGGGCAGGTCATTGATCGGGATGGGAACCGTGACGACACGAGCCCGGCGCCGCGCGTTCGCAAAGCCGAGCAGGGTCACCGCCAGCGCAATCAAGGGCACGGCTTCGGCGCTCGCCCGTGCGGCGTCCGGCAGCGATAGGTGCCCGGGCACCAGCAGCCTGGCCAGCCACAGCGTCAGCAACAAGCCGTCGCGCAACAGCGTGAGCACGAAGAGCGAAGAGAACAGGCCCAGGAACGGCAGGCCGATCCAGGCCAGGGTGTCGGCCCGCGGCGGCCGCGCCAGCCGCCGCGCCAGCAAACCAGTGGGCACCAGGACCGCCGACGCGAGCAATAGGAGGGCAAACAGCCCGCCCGGGATGAGCGGCAAGTCCGGAATGGTCCGGCCGCCGATGTAGAAATGCAGCGCAGCGGACAGCGCCAGGAGCGTGGGAATGGACATGACAGCCGAAGTGCCGCGGCGGGCCGCTGGCGTAATTCAATTTCAGATCGCGATAATCTGATTCACGAGAACCTGCGGAACATCAAATGGCCGCACGTCTCGTTGGGTTACTGTTGCGCTCCAGAACGGCCAAGGTGGCTGGTTCAGTGTCGCGCCGAGGCTTCAGGTTAACCTCCTTCGCTACACAACCGTTTCATTCATCCAGGAGAGACGTCCATGCAGATAAGTATTCCCGCCGAGACAACGGGGGGGCAAACCCGTGTTGCCGCCACACCCGAGACGGTCAAGAAACCTCTGCTGATCGGAGTTCCGAAGGAGACGGCGCCAGGCGAGAAGCGCGTCGCAACCGTCCCCGAGGTGGTGGAAAAGCTCGTGAAGCTGGGCTTCTCGGTGGCCGTGCAAAGCGGCGCAGGCGACGCCGCGAACTGCGACGACGACAGCTATCGCGCGGTGGGCGCCCAGGTCATCGACGGCGCGGCGCAATTGTTCGCGGCATCCGACATGGTGTTCAAGATCGGCGTCCCGACCCCTGAGGAAGTCGGCTTGATGCATGCCGGGCAGACCTTGATCACCTTCATCTGGCCGGCGCAAAACCCCGAACTGATGAAACAGCTGGCGGACAAGAAAGTCACCGTGCTGGCCATCGACTCGCTGCCGCGCACGCTCTCCCGCGCCCAGAAGATGGACGCCCTGACTTCCCAGGCCGGTGTAGCCGGCTATCGCGCCGTGATCGAGGCCGCCAACGCCTTCGGCCGCTTCTTCAACGGCCAGATCACGGCCGCGGGCAAGGTTCCGCCAGCCAAGGTCTTCATCGCCGGTGCCGGCGTCGCCGGCCTTGCCGCGATCGGCACTGCCGCCAGCCTGGGCGCGATCGTGCGCGCCAATGACACCCGCGCCGAAGTGGCCGACCAGGTCGTGTCGCTGGGCGGCGAATTCGTCAAGGTCGACTACGAAGAGGAAGGTTCCGGCGGCGGCGGCTACGCCAAGGTGATGAGCGAGGGCTTCCAGCAGGCCCAGCGCGAGATGTATGCGAAGCAGGCGCGGGAGGTGGACATCATCATCACCACCGCGCTGATTCCCGGCAAGCCCGCGCCCCGGCTGATCACCGCCGACATGGTCAAGACCATGAAGCCGGGCAGCGTGATCGTCGACATGGCGGCCGAACGCGGCGGCAACTGCGAGCTGACCGAGCCCGGCCAGGCGGTGGTGAAGCATGGCGTGACCATCGTCGGCTATACCGACCTGGCATCGCGGCTGGCCAAGCAGTCGTCGACGCTCTACGCGACCAACCTGTTCCGCGTCGCCGAAGAACTCTGCAAGACCAAGGACGGGGTCATCAACGTCAATATGGAAGACGAGGCCATCCGCGGCCTGACGGTCGTCAAGGAGGGCAGCATCACCTGGCCGCCGCCTCCCGTCAAGGCGCCGCCGATTGCGGCCAAGCCGGCCGCCATGCCGGCCAAGGCGCCCAAGCATGGCGCGTCGAGCGCACCGGCTTCGGGCAAGAGCACGGCGATCACGTTCCTGATCGCAGCACTCATGTTCTGGTTCGTCGGCGCTTTTGCGCCGCCCGCGTTCCTCGGCCACTTCACGGTGTTCGTGCTGGCGGTGTTCGTCGGCTACATGGTGGTGTGGAACGTCACGCCCGCCCTGCACACGCCGCTGATGAGCGTCACCAACGCGATCAGCAGCATCATTGCGATCGGTGCCCTGGTGCAGATCGCGCCGCCCCTGATGGCGCAAGCCGCAGGCAATCGACCCGAAGGCTGGATTCTCGGATTCGCCGTGCTGGCGATCGCGCTTACCGCGGTCAATATGTTCGGCGGTTTCGCCGTCACGCAGCGCATGCTGCAGATGTTCCGCAAATAACGGAGGCGCTTCATGTCCGCAACACTCGCAACTGCCTCCTATATCGGATCGACGATCCTTTTCATCCTCAGCCTCGGCGGTCTCTCCAATCCGGAGAGCTCCAGGCGCGGCAATCTGTACGGCATGATCGGCATGACCATCGCCGTGCTGGCGACGGTCTTCGGGCCGCAGGTCACCGGCGGCGGCTATGCCTGGATCATCGGCGCGATGGTCGTCGGCGGCAGCATCGGCCTGTTCGCTTCGCGCGTCGTGAAAATGACGCAGATGCCGGAACTGGTCGCGCTGATGCACAGCCTGGTCGGCCTGGCAGCGATGCTGGTCGGCTTTGCCAATTACATCGATCCGGCGGCCTCGTCGGAATTCACCGGTGCCGCAAAGTCCATTCACGAGATGGAGATCTACATCGGCATCCTGATCGGTGCGGTGACCTTCACCGGCTCGATCATTGCCTTCGGCAAGCTCTCCGGCAAGATCGGCGGCAAGACCTTGCTGCTGCCGGGACGCCACTGGCTGAACCTCGCCGGCCTGCTGGTGGTGATCTGGTTCGGGCGGGAGTTCCTGCACGCCGAATCGATCGACGCGGGCATGATGCCGCTGATCGTGATGACCGTGATCGCGCTGCTGTTCGGCATCCACATGGTGATGGCGATCGGCGGCGCCGACATGCCGGTGGTGATTTCGATGCTGAACAGCTACTCCGGCTGGGCGGCTGCGGCGACCGGTTTCATGCTGTCGAACGACCTCTTGATCGTCGTCGGCGCGCTGGTCGGTTCCAGCGGCGCGATTCTCTCCTACATCATGTGCCGCGCGATGAACCGCAATTTCATCAGCGTGATCGCCGGCGGATTCGGTTCCGAGGGCGGGGCGCCGGCACCGAAGGGCGCGGGCGCAGAACCGGCCGGCGAGGTCAATCCGATCCTGGCCGCGGAGACGGCGGAACTGCTGCGCGAGTCGAAGAATGTCATCATCGTCCCCGGCTATGGCATGGCGGTGGCGCAAGCGCAGCACACGGTCTATGAGATCACCAAAGTCCTGCGCGAGAAGGGCGTTAACGTGCGCTTCGGCATCCACCCGGTGGCGGGGCGCATGCCAGGCCACATGAACGTGCTGCTGGCCGAAGCCAAGGTGCCTTACGACATCGTCCTGGAAATGGACGAGTTGAACGAGGACTTCCCGTCCACCGATGTCGCCATGATCATCGGCGCCAACGACATCGTGAACCCAGCTGCCGAGGAAGACCCGTCGAGCCCGATCGCCGGCATGCCGGTGCTGCAAGTGTGGAAGGCCAAGACCTCGATCGTGATGAAGCGCAGCATGGCCACCGGCTATGCGGGCGTCGACAATCCGCTGTTCTACAAGGACAACAACCGCATGCTGTTCGGCGACGCCAAGAAGATGCTGGACGAGGTGCTGGTGGCGCTGAAGGCCTGAGGTCGGGGCCGCCGCCGAAAAGGCCAAGACGGTCGAATGACAAAGCGAAGCAAGGCATAAGCGATTACGCGGCCCCAGTGGCCGCGTTTTCGTCTGTGCGCGATGGGGTACGGGGCCCCGGGACCGATGAATTCACCGGGAAAAAACTTTGCCTGGGGGCCGGCCGGCAGGAGCGACAATCCGGCATCCAGCGCGGCTGGACTAGGAGGAGAAGAATGAGCAACACGACCGCCCGCCCCTGGCTTGCTGCCTACCCACCCGGCGTTCCCGCCGACATCGACTCCTCCCAATACAACTCGCTGGTGCAGCTGATGGAAGAAAGCTTCCAGAAGTTCGCCGACCGCACGGCCTACAGCTTCATGGGCAAGGACATCACCTTTGCCCAGACCGACGCCTTGAGCCGCGCCTTCGCCGCCTATCTGCAGGGACTGGGCCTGGTCAAGGGCGACCGCGTCGCCATCATGATGCCCAACGTACCGCAATACCCGGCGGCCGTGGCGGCCATCCTGCGGGCCGGGCTGGTGGTGGTCAACGTCAATCCGCTGTACACCCCGCGCGAGCTGGAGCACCAGCTCAAGGACTCCGGCTCCAGGGCGATCGTCATCGTCGAGAACTTTGCCCGCACGCTGGAGCAGTGCATCGCCAACACGCCGGTCAAGCACGTGGTGCTGGCGGCCATGGGCGACCAGCTGGGACTGCTCAAAGGCGCCCTGGTGAACTACGTGGTGCGCAACGTCAAGAAGATGGTACCGGCCTATCAGCTGCCCGGCGCGGTGCGCTTCAACGCCGCGATTGCGCAAGGCGCACGCAGCGCGCTCAAGAAGCCGGCACTCACGCCGGACGACGTGGCCGTGCTGCAGTACACCGGCGGCACCACCGGGGTGTCCAAAGGCGCGGTGCTCCTGCATCGCAACATCATCGCGAACGTGCTGCAGTCCGAAGTCTGGAACCAGCCGGTGATGGACAAGGTTCCCGCCGGCGAGCAGCCGACCAGCGTCTGCGCGCTGCCGCTTTATCACATCTTCGCCTTCACCGTCAGCATGATGCTGTCGATGCGCACCGGCGGCAAGGTGATCCTGCTGCCGAATGCGCGCGACCTGCCGGCGGTGCTGAAGGAACTGTCGAAGCAGACCTTCCACAGCTTCCCGGCCGTCAACACGCTGTTCAACGGCCTGGCCCACCATCCCGATTTCAACACCGTGAACTGGAAGAACCTCAAGGTCTCGGTCGGCGGCGGGATGGCGGTGCAGGGCGCCGTGGCCAAGCTCTGGCTGGAAAAGACCGGCTGCCCGATCTGCGAAGGCTACGGCCTGTCCGAGACCTCGCCGTCGGCCAGTTGCAATCCGACCACCAGCACCGAGTACACCGGCACCATCGGCGTTCCCATGCCCGGCACCTGGATGAAATGCATCGACGACAACGGCAACGAAGTGCCGGTCGGACAGCCCGGCGAAATCGCGATCAAGGGCCCGCAGGTGATGGCCGGGTACTGGCAGCGCCCGGACGAAACCGCCAAGGTCATGAACGCCGACGGCTATTTCAAGAGCGGCGACATCGGGATCATGGACTCGCGCGGCTACTTCAAGATCGTCGATCGCAAGAAGGACATGGTGCTGGTCTCCGGCTTCAACGTCTATCCGAACGAGGTCGAGGACGTGGTGTCGATGCTCGACGGCGTGCTCGAGTGCGCGGTGGTCGGCGTGCCCGACGACAAGACCGGCGAGGCGGTGAAGCTGGTGATCGTCAAGAAGAACCCGGGCCTGACCGAGGAGAAGGTGCGCGAGTACTGCCGCGCCAATCTCACCGGCTACAAGCAGCCCAAGGTGATCGAGTTCCGCACCGACCTGCCGAAGACGCCGGTCGGCAAGATCCTGCGGCGCGAACTTCGCGACAAGAAATAGCTGAACACGGACAGCCGAACAGCCGGACGCAGAAGACGCAGAGGTACGCAAAAGACGCAAAAGATTCAGGATTTCATTCTTTGTTTTCTGCGTCTTCTGCGTCCTGGCCTTTCTTTCTTGCCTACCCGAGTCGCTACCCGGAATAACAGTAATATTTCCGCATGCTTCGTTTCCTGCTGACGCGCCTGTCGCTGATCATTCCGACCTTCATCGGGATGACGCTGCTCGCGTTCTTCCTGATCCGGCTGGTGCCGGGCGACCCGATCGAGACCCTGGCCGGCGAGCGCGGCATCGATCCGGTGCGGCATGCCCAGTTGCTCAAGGAGTACGGCCTGGACCGGCCGGTCCTGGTGCAGTACGGGATCTACATCACCCGCGTGCTGCACGGTGACCTGGGCAAGTCCCTCATCACCCAGGAGCCGGTGATCCGCGAATTCGCGGCGCTGTTCCCGGCGACGGTGGAATTGGCAACCTGCGCCATCCTGTTCGCCCTGTTGCTGGGCATCCCGGCCGGGATCATCGCCGCCGTCAAGCGCAATTCGGTGTTCGACCACGGCGTCATGGCGACTTCGCTCACCGGTTATTCGATGCCGATCTTCTGGTGGGGTCTGTTGCTGATCCTGCTGTTCTCGGTGCAGCTGGGCTGGACGCCGGTGTCCGGCCGCATCGCGGTGCAGCACTACATCGAGCCGACCACCGGTTTCCTGCTCATCGATTCGCTGCTGACTGGTGACAAGGGCTCGTTCGGGTCGACGTTGCAGCACCTCATCCTGCCCACCATCGTGCTGGGCACCAATCCGCTGGCCGTGGTGGCGCGGATGACGCGTTCGGCGATGCTCGAGGTGCTGGGCGAGGACTACATCCGCACCGCCCGCGCCAAGGGGTTGCCGCCGATCCGGGTGGTGGGGGTGCATGCGCTGCGCAACGCGTTGATCCCGGTGATCACGGTGATCGGCCTGCAGGTGGGCGTGCTGTTCACCGGCGCCATCCTCACCGAGACCATCTTCTCATGGCCCGGTGTCGGCAAGTGGCTGATCGAGGCGATCAACCGGCGCGACTATCCGATCCTGCAAGGCGGCATGCTGTTGCTGGGCGGGGTGGTGATGACGGTCAACCTGCTGGTCGACGTCACCTACGGCATCATCAATCCGCGCATCCGCCAGGCCCGCTGACCATGAGTGCGTCCGTTTCCCCCGCTCTGACGCCGGCCGGCACGCCGCCAGGGCCGCTGCGCGAATTCTGGATTTCGTTTTCGGCCAACCGCGGCGCCGTGATGGGACTGGCGGTGGTGCTGGGCCTGTTGCTGGTCGCGTTGTTCGCGCCGTGGATCGCGCCGCACCTGCCCGACCAGACCAATTCCGCCGCCTTCCTCAAGCCGCCGTCCTGGCAGGCAGGCGGGTCGGGTCAGTTCCTGCTGGGCACGGACGCGATCGGCCGCGACATCCTGTCCCGGCTCATCTTCGGCGCGCGGCTGTCGCTGTCGATCGGCCTGGCGGTGGTGCTGATCTCGGTGGCGGCCGGCATCGCGCTGGGCCTGGTGGCGGGCTTCGCGCGCGGCGTGCTCGAGATCGCGATCATGCGGTTGATGGACATCATCCTCACGCTGCCCAGCCTGTTGCTGGCGATCGTGATCGTGGCCATCCTCGGGCCCGGCCTGGTCAACGCCATGCTGGCGGTCGCGGTGGTGGTGCTGCCGCACTATGTGCGCATCACGCGCGCGGCGGTGATCGCCGAGGTCTCCAAGGACTATGTGACGGCGGCCCGCATCAGCGGCGCCGGCACGCTGCGCCTGATGTTCAGCGAGGTCCTGCCCAACTGTGCGGCGCCGCTGATCGTGCAGGCGTCGCTGGGCGTGTCCACCGCCATCCTCGACGCCGCGGCGCTTGGCTTTCTCGGCCTGGGCGCGCAGCCGCCGTCGCCGGAGTGGGGCACCATGCTGGCCGACGCGCGCGAGTTCGTGCTGCGGGCCTGGTGGGTGGTGACCTTCCCCGGCCTGGCGATCCTGATCGCCGTGCTGGCGTTCAACCTGATGGGCGACGGGTTGCGCGATGCGCTGGACCCGAAACTGAAGAGATGATGAATACGAACAGCCGGACGCAGAAGACGCAAAAGATCGCAAAAGACGCAGAAGGAAGACCCAATGCAAATCTATTTCTTGAGTTTGCCTTGTCTGGATTCTTTTGCGTCTTCTGCGTACTTCTGCGTCTTCTGCGTCCGGTCAAGTTCGATTTCTTCTTAGCCCTCCGACCATGCCACTGCTAGAGATAGAAGACCTCCACGTCGAATTTCCGACCCAGGGCAGCGTCATGCGCGCCGTGGAAGGCGTGAGCCTGACGCTGGAAGAAGGCGAGGTGCTGGGCATTGTCGGCGAGTCGGGTTCGGGCAAGAGCGT
>JAANCK010461471.1_pt1 | contig 23495 bp, 21 predicted proteins | sample 7277841 | NCBI WGS metagenome assembly JAANCK01 (sample SAMN14222788, study PRJNA588281) | permafrost metagenome | isolation source: Arctic cryosol methane SIP | place: Canada:Nunavut | collected 2015-07 | reverse complement strand
TCACCGAGGCCATCGTGGTGGTCTCGCTGTTTTCGGCCGGACTCAAGCTCAGTCCCGGCCTGAACGACCGCCGCTGGTTGCTGCCGCTGCGCCTGGCCCTCACTTCCATGGTGATCACGGTGGCGGTCATCGCCGCCGTTGCGCACTTCGTCATCGGCCTGCCGCTGGGCGCGGCGGTGCTGCTGGGCGGCATCCTGGCGCCCACCGATCCGGTGCTGGCCTCGGACGTCCAGGTGCAGCAGCCCGGCGACCGCGACCGGCTGCGGTTTTCGCTCACCGGCGAAGGCGGCCTGAACGACGGCACCGCATTTCCGTTCGTGCTGTTGGGCCTGGGTTTGCTTGGCGTTCAAAGCGCGCCGCAATCCGGCTGGCATTGGTTGCTGGTCGAAGTTGTGTGGTCCACCGTCTGCGGACTGGGAATCGGGGCTGTGGCGGGTGTGGCGATAGGGCGCCTGGTGCTGTACCTGCGGCGCGTCCACCAGGAAGCAGTGGGGCTGGATGACTTCCTGGCGCTGGGCTTGATGGCCTTGTCCTATGGGGCGGCCCAACTGATGCATGGCAACGGTTTCCTGGCAGTGTTCGCTGCCGGCGTGGCGCTTCGGCGCTTGCAGCAAACCCAAACACGGCGCACCGACAGCCAGCAGGCGGTGGAAAAAGCGAAAGCCAACCCGGATCAGTCCGTGGCCGACGCCGCCGCAGTGCATCCGCAGCATGCGCCGGCCTACATGGCGCAGGCCTTGCTCGGCTTCAACGAGCAGCTCGAGCGCATCGGCGAGCTGGCCATCGTGATTACCATCGGTGCGCTGCTGTGGGCGGTGCACTGGACCCAGGCGGTCTGGTGGCTGGTTCCGCTGTTGCTGCTGGGCGTGCGCCCCCTGGCCGTCGGGTTGGGACTGATCGGTTCGCCCAGCTCGAAGGGACAGCGCTGGCTCATCGGTTGGTTCGGCATCCGGGGCGTCGGGTCGCTCTACTACCTCATGTATGCGCTCAACCATGGATTGCCGGCGGCTTTGGCTGATCCGTTGGTGGCGATGACCTTGTCGGTGGTCGTGGCCTCGATCGTCGTCCATGGTGTTTCGGTGACACCGCTGATGGCCACTTACGAGAAAGCCGGGCGGCGCCATCGGCGCAGGCAAGACCGCCGCGCAGGCTGAGCCGACCGGTCGGCGGTCCCGGGCCCGAGCCCGACAGCATCCGAATGGCACCGCTGCCTCTGCGCTTGTCCTACAAAGACCAGCGCCTGGTGCCGACAGTCGGGCCGGCGCCGCTGCCTAGAGTGCGCGGTAGGGCAACCAAGTGCCCTTGCGAATCCGCATAACCTCAAGGAGTTTCCTGATGAAGACCTCTCTCACCCGTATCGCGGTCGCCACGCTGACCGTGGCCGCTGCTCTTTCGCTGAGCGCGTGCAACAAGCGTGACGCCACGCCCGGCTCCAGTTCCTCGAGCAGCACGACCAGCCCGAGCACCGGCAGCACCGCCGGCAGCGGCACCAGCAGCAGCGACACTACGAGCAGCAGCGGCACCCCCGCCGGCAGCACCAGCTCGATGGGCGGCGCCGGCACCGGCTCCACCAGCAGCGGCAACAGCCCATTCGTTGCCGGCCCCAGCTCCAGCACCAGCCCGAGCACTTCGACCCCCGAAGCCACGACGACGACCAAGTGATGCCAGTGCGCGACGGCCGGCCTCGTTCGGGCGTCGCGCTGGCCGAATTGCGCCGGTCTCAGCCCTTCGCCACGGGCCGCGATGGATCGCGGCACCATTCGCTCCAGCTCCCGGCGTACAGCGCGGTGGGGCCGAGTCCGGCCAGTTCCATGGCGATGACATTGGGCACGGCGCTCACGCCACTGCCGCAGTGATGAACCACCGTGGCCGGATCGCGCCCGCCGAGCAGCTGCTGGAATTCCAAGCGCAATTGATCCGCCGGCTTGAAACGGCCGTCGGCCCCGAGGTTCTGGCCGAACGGGCGGTTGAGCGCGCCGGGAATGTGACCGGCCACCGGGTCCAGCGGCTCCACCTCACCCTTGAAGCGCGGCGCACCGCGCGCATCGACCAAGACTTGACCGGGCTGACCCAGCCCGCGCTCGACCTCTTGCGTGGTGGCCAGCCGGCGCAGCGGCGGCCCCAGCCTGAAATTCGACTGGAAGTGTGAAGCCTCCTGGCGGTCGGTCACGCCGCCGCCCGCGGCCTGCCACGCCTGCAAGCCGCCGTCCAGCACGGCCACGGCATCGTGTCCCGCCCACTTGAGCATCCACCAGAGTCGGCCGCAGTAATTGGCGCCGTTGCGGTCATAAACGACGGCCTGCATCTCGTTGGTGAATCCCACGCCGGACAGCCACATGGCGAACTTTTCGCGGCTGGGCAGGGGATGGCGGCCGCCCGAGGCCGCGTCCGGATGGGGATGCAGGGTGCCATCGGCATCGACAATGCCCTCGTCGGTCAGGGCGGCGTCGAGGCTGGCATAGACCGCGCCCGGGATGTGGGCCTTGCGGTACTGCTCCTCGCCGGCGGCGGGATTCATCAGGTCGAAGCTGCAGTCGAAGATCATCAGCGGCGCGCCGGTTGATTGCAGCGCCTTCAGCTCTTCGATCTGGATGAGGGTGGTGTACATGGCATCGCCTCTGTCGGTGAGATCGGATTATCGTGCGCCTGACAAATATCCGAAGGCAGGACGCAGAAGACGCAAAAGGACGCAAAAGGAAGACAAAAGAAGAAAGAATTTCAATATCGAATTTTGAAATCCAGCTTGTCTTTTTTTGCGTCTTCTGCGTCCGGTTCTTCTTTCCCGGCTGTTCAGTGTTCCTCCGCCGGCGCGTCCGGAGCCGCGCGCGAACGCAGCACTGTCGCTGCGATGCCACTGGCCACGATGAGTGACATGCCGGCCCAGCCGGACAGCGAGATCGCGTCACCGAACAGCCAGACGCTGTAGAGCGCGCCGATCAGGATGCCGAAATACTGCAGGCTGGCGACCACCAGTGTCGCCCCCTGGCTGTAGGCGCGGGTGATGCACAGTTGCCCCAGCGACGCCAGCAGCCCGACCGGCAACAGCCATAGCGCGTGCTGCCAGTCCCACGGCGAGACGCCAGCCGCCATCATCCAGGCCCCGCCGGCCAGCGTCGAGCCCACCGCGAAGTAGAAGACGGTGCGCGAGTCGGGCTCGCCGATCTTGCCCAGCGCCATCACCTGCATATAGGCGAAGGCGGCCGTCACACCCGACATCAGGCCCACCAGCGCGCCGAACAACTGGTTCTGGTCGACGGTCGGGCGCAGCATCAGCACCACCCCGGCGAAGCCTGCCAGGACGCTGATCACCAGCGGGCCCTGGCGCGGCGTGGCGGCCCCGCGCCGCGGGTTCCAGGCCAGCAGGGCGCCACCGACCACGAAGGCGGCGATCCACACGCTGCTCATGTAATTCAGCGTCATGGCCGTGGCCAGCGGGACCTGGCCGATCGAATAGAACCAGGCGGCCAGCGAGATCACGCCCACCAGGCTGCGCCAGGCATGCATCGCGGGGTAGGAAGTGGCGAGCGTCACCCCTTGACCGCGGGCGAACAGCCACATGAAAAACATGCCCAGCGCGCCGCGCCAGAACACCAGTTCGGCGGTGTTGAACCAGGCCAGCGCGAACTTCACGCACACCGCCATGCTGGCGAAGAACAGCGACCCCAGCACCATCCACAGCGCTTGCATCAGCGTCGGGCCCCGCGGGCCGTACCCGAGGGCATCTAGACCAGGAAACGCCGGGCGTTGGCGCCGATGCGGCCGCGGTACCACTCGTGGAAGTGCTGCATGCCATCCTCCATCGGGCTCTGGTAGGGGCCGACCTCGTTGTCGCCGCGCTGCAGCAGGGCCTTGCGGCCATGGTCCATGCGCTCGCCGATCTCGTCGTCCTCGATGCAGGTTTCCATGTAAGCCGCCTGCTGGGATTCGACGAATTCGCGCTCGAATGCGGCGATTTCCTCGGGATAGTAGAACTCGACCATGTTCATGGTCTTGTGCGGCCCGACCGGGTGCAGCGTCGAGATGGTGAGCACATGCGGGTACCACTCGACCATGATGTGCGGATAGTAGGTGAGCCAGATCGCGCCGTATCGGGGCTGCTGTCCCTGGCGATAGGCCAGCAATGCGTTTTGCCAGCGCTCGTAGACCGGGCTGCCGGCCCGGCCCAGGCGATTGGCGATACCCACCGTCTGCACCGAATAGTTCTCCTTGAACTCCCAGCGCAGGTCCTCGCAGGTGACGAATCCGCCCAGGCCCGGATGGAACGGACCGACGTGGTAGTCCTCCAGATAGACCTCGATGAAGGTCTTCCAGTTGTAGTTGCACTCGTGCATCTCGACCCGGTCCAGCACCATGCCGCTGAAATCGAGATCGGCACGCGGCCCCATGCCGGCCAGGTCGGCTTGCACGTCGGGGCTGCCGGGTGTGCGCTCGAACAACAGGCCGTTCCATTCCTGCAGCGGGTAATTGGCCAGGCTCAGGCACGGGTCTTCGGGAAAATGCGGCGCACCCAGCAGCGTGCCGGCCGGGCCGCCGGCGCCTGCGCTGTAGGTCCAGCGGTGCAAGGGGCAAACGATGTTGCCGCCCGCGGCCGGGAGCGAGCCGCGACCCTTGAGGATCACGGCCTGGCGATGTCGGCAGACGTTCGAGATCAGCTCGACATTGCCGCCGGGCGTGCGCAGCAACGCGCGGCCCTCCCCCTCCTGGGGCAGGGCGAAATAATCGCCAGGGTTGGCGACGGAAAGCTGGTGCCCCACATAGCGGGGCCCCGGCTGAAAGATGATTTCCATCTCGCGCCGGTACAGCGCCTCGTCGAAGTAACTGGAAACTGGTAGTTGGCTTGCGGCCTGCTGCAGTTGAAGACTTAAATCAGACATGGGTGACCTGACCTAGAGACTCCCCCTATTAAGGGGCAGGGAAGCGCCTTTTCGGCAAAGATTGAGCGCGCGAGGGGAAAGGGTTGAAAGCCCGGACGATGGCCCGGGAAGAAGGGAAGCGGATTGTAGCCCGCCAGGGGGTATCTGGGGCGCACGGTGCCGGTCTCAAGGCCCGGTTCGACCCGGCGGCCTGCCCCTGCCGCCCTGCGGCCGGCTCGCACCGCCTAGAATCAAAGGTTTCGCCAAGCGCAGGAACATGGCCAAGGCCCCCTTCAAAACCCCGGCGAGCTACGAGGCCGCATTGGAAGAGCTGGAGCAGCTCATCGCCGTCATCGAGTCCGGCCAGCTGCCGCTTGAGCAGTTGCTGGAAGGCTATCAGCGCGGCGCGCAATTGCTGCAGTTCTGCCGCGACAAGCTGCAGGCAGTGGAACAACAGATCAAGGTGCTGGACGAAGGCACGCTCAAGCCGTGGATGCAGGAGTGAGCGGCAACGCCTTGCCGGGCGGTTTCGACCTGGCGCACTGGAGCGAGCAGCGGCTGGCCCGCATCGAGCGCGCCCTGGCCGGATGGGTGGTGGCCGATGCGCCCGCCGGGCTCGGCGAGGCCATGCGCTACGCCGTGCTCGACGGCGGCAAGCGGTTGCGTCCATTGCTGGTACTGGCCGCCTGCGAAGCGGTGCACGGCAATGAGATGGCCGCGCTGCGTGCGGCCTGCGCGGTCGAACTGATCCATGCTTATTCGCTGGTGCACGACGACATGCCCTGCATGGACAACGACGTGCTGCGGCGGGGCAAGCCCACTGTGCACGTCAAGTTCGGGCAGGCCCAGGCGTTGCTGGCCGGCGACTCGCTGCAAGCGCTGGCGTTCGAGTTGCTCGCACCCGACGACGCCGCCATTCCGGCCGCAGTGCAGGCGGCGTTGTGCCGCTTGCTCGCGCGTTCGGCGGGTCATGCCGGAATGGCCGGCGGCCAGGCCATCGACCTGGCCAGCGTCGGGCGCACGCTGGGCGAAGCGCAGTTGCGCGAAATGCACAGGCGCAAGACCGGCTCCCTGCTACAGGCCAGCGTGATGATGGGCGTCGCCTGTGGCGGCGCCGGGGCCAGGGCGCAAGCCGCGCTGGCGGATTACGGCGCCGCCCTGGGGCTGGCGTTCCAGGTGGTCGACGACATGCTGGACGTCACCGCCGACTCGGCCACGCTGGGCAAGACGGCCGGCAAGGACGCGGCCCATGAAAAGCCCACCTACGTCTCGGTGCTCGGACTGCAGGGTTCGGCCACGTTCGCCCGCGAACTGCTGGACCAGGCACTGAAGGCCCTGGCGGCGAGCGGGTTGCCCGATACACGGGCTTTACACGCTCTGGCCACCATGGTGGTCAATCGGGACAATTGACAGGAACACACTGATAGCGATGGCACCCTTGCTCGAAACGATCAATGATCCGGCGGACCTGCGCAAGCTGGCGCGGCCGCAGCTGAAAACCCTGGCCGACGAACTGCGCGCGTTCATCCTGGACAGCGTGTCGCGCACCGGCGGCCACCTCAGCTCCAACCTGGGCACGGTGGAGCTGACGATCGCGCTGCACTACGTCTTCAACACGCCCTACGACCGGCTGGTCTGGGACGTAGGCCACCAGACCTATCCGCACAAGATCCTGACCGGCCGGCGCGAGCGCATGGCCACGCTGCGCCAGTTGGGCGGCGTGTCGGGCTTTCCGCAGCGCAGCGAGAGCGAGTACGACGCCTTCGGCACAGCCCATTCCTCCACCAGCATCTCGGCCGCGCTGGGCATGGCGGTGGCCGCCCGTCAGAAAGGCGAGAACCGCAAGGCGGTTGCCATCATCGGTGACGGCGCGATGAGCGCCGGCATGGCGTTCGAGGGCTTGAACAACGCCGGGGTCGCCGAGTGCGACCTGCTGGTGATCCTGAACGACAACGACATGTCGATCAGCCCGCCGGTGGGCGCGCTGAACCGCTACCTGGCACAACTCATGAGCGGCCAGTTCTACGCGGCCGCCAAGAACGTCGGCAAGAACGTGCTGAAGGTCGCGCCGCCGCTGTTCGAGCTGGCCAAGCGCTTCGAGGAACAAGCCAAGGGCATGCTGGTGCCGGCCACGCTGTTCGAGAAGTTCGGCTTCAACTATATCGGTCCGATCGACGGCCACGACCTGGAGTCGCTGGTGCCCACGCTGGAGAACATCCGGCACCTGAAGGGCCCGCAGTTCCTGCACCTGGTCACGCGCAAGGGCCAGGGCTACAAGCTGGCCGAGGCGGACCCGGTCGCCTACCACGGACCGGGCAAGTTCGACCCGGCGGTGGGCATCCTGAAGCCGGCGACCGCGGCCAAGCAGACCTTCACCCAGGTGTTCGGCCACTGGCTGTGCGACATGGCCGAGCGCGACGAGCGCCTCGTCGGCATCACGCCGGCCATGCGCGAGGGCTCGGGGCTGGTCGAATTCGAGCAGCGCTTCCCGGGCCGCTACTACGACGTCGGCATCGCCGAACAGCACGCGGTGACCTTCGCGGCCGGGCTGGCCTGCGAAGGGCTCAAGCCCGTGGTGGCCATCTATTCCACCTTCCTGCAACGCGGTTACGACCAGCTGGTCCACGATGTCGCGCTGCAGAACCTGCCGGTGGTGTTCGCGCTGGACCGGGCCGGCGTCGTGGGTGCCGACGGGGCGACCCACGCCGGGGCTTACGACATCGCGTTCCTGCGTTGCATCCCCAACATGAGCGTCGCCTGCCCGGCCGACGAGAACGAATGCCGCCAGCTGCTCACCACGGCTTTCGGGCAGGACAGCCCGGTGGCAGTGCGCTATCCGCGCGGCGCCGGTGTCGGCGCCGCAGTGACGCCGGAGCTGAACGCGTTGCCGTACGGGCGGGGCGAAATCCGGCTCGAGCGGCCCGAGGCGAAAGATGGCGCGCCGCGCGGCGTGGCGATCCTGGCCTTCGGCACCCTGTTGTATCCGGCGCTGGCCGCCGCCGAGCGGCTGAACGCAACGGTGGTGAACATGCGCTGGGCCAAGCCGCTGGATACCGGGCTGCTGCTGCACGTGGCCGCGCGCCATGAGGCGCTGGTGACGGTGGAGGAGGGTTGCCTGATGGGCGGCGCCGGCAGCGCCGTCGGCGAGGCGCTGCAGGCCGCCCGGGTCATGAAGCCGCTGCTGCACCTGGGCCTGCCCGACACGTTCATCGAGCACGGCGATCCAGCGATGCTGCTGGCGATGAACGGCCTGGACGCGACGGGGATCGAGTCGTCGATCCGCGAGCGCTTCGCCGAGCTGGTCGAGCGGGTCCCGCCGGCATTGAAAGTGGTGGGCTGAGGTCCGGGGCGGCCAGCGGGCAGCCGCCCGTGGACCGTCGGAATGCCGTGGGGAGGGTCGCTCCTGACGAGCCACGGACTGTTACTAAGTAGAATCACAGGCCTGGACTGCAAGGTTCCGCAAGCTTTCCGATCAGCCCAGTCGCAACATCGACCGCTTATTACAAGGAGTTCCATCCATGGATCGTCGTTCCCTCATCAAGAATGCCGGCATTGCCAGTGTTCTGGCCACAGGCATCGCGCCCGCGGTGCATGCCCAGGCCGCCGTGCGCTGGCGATTGGCTTCCAGCTTCCCGAAATCGCTGGATACGCTGTTCGGCAGCGCCGAATTGTTCGCCAAGACGGTCACCGCACTGTCGAGTGGCAAATTCGAGGTGTCGGTGCACGGCGCGGGTGAACTGATGCCGGCTTTCGGGGTGGTCGACGGCGTCCAGAACGGCACCGTCGAAATGGCCCAGACCGCGCCCTACTATTTCACCGGCAAGAGCCCGGTCTTCGCCCTGGGGTGCGCGGTTCCTTTCGGACTGACCGCGCGGCAGACGGATGCGTGGATGGCGTACGGCAACGGCCGCAAGCTGATGGATGAGTTCTACGCCGCCTACAACATCAAGAGCCGCAGCGCGGGCAACACCGGCACCCAGATGGGCGGCTGGTTCCGCAAGGAAATCAAGTCGGTGGCCGATCTGAAGGGCCTGAAGTTCCGCATGGGCGGCGGCGTGTTCGGCGAGACCATGAAGCGGCTGGGCGTCGTCTCCCAGAGCCTGCCGGGCGGCGAAATCTATCAGTCGCTGGAAAAAGGCACCATCGATGCAGCCGAGTGGGTCGGACCCTACGACGACGAGAAGCTGGGCCTCAACAAAGTCGCGCCGTACTACTACTATCCCGGCTGGTGGGAAGGCGGGACCGAGCTGGATTTCTACATCAACACCAAGGCCTGGGCCGCGTTGTCCGCCGAGAACAAGGCGATCGTGGAAGCCGCGACCGATGTGGCCGCTCGCGACCTGATGGCCAAGTACGACGACTACAACCCGAAGGCGCTCAAGCGCCTGGTGGGCGCCAAGACCCAGCTCAAGGCGTTCTCCAAGGAGCTCATGGACATCGGCTTCAAGACGGCCATGGAGGTGTTCGCGGAAGAGGAAGCCAAGTCGCCGGAATTCAAGAAGATCCACCAGGACATGCGCGCTTACCAGCGCGACCAGTTGCTGTGGGACCGCTTCTCCGAGTTCCGCTACACCAGCTACATGGCAACCGTGAAGATCTGAAGCCGCCTGCAGCGCCGGCCTGAACGGCACGGCGCCCGGTCCGCTTGCGCGGCCGGGCGCCGTTTTCTTTGGAGTCCGATCATTTCTTGGCGGGAGCCGGCGGGGCGGCCTGCTGCAGGTCTTTCAGCGGATCGTCGCTGGGCGGCGGGAAGCCGGGTTCGGCCTGCGGCGCTGCGAAGCCGCTGCTGTCGGGCTGCGGCGCACCGAACGACTGTTCCTTGCCGACGTCCCGCTCCATCTGCTGCTCGATCTTCTGCATGTCGACGGCCTCCTTCTTGTCCAGGCCGCTGGAGACGATGGCGGGGAAGGCAATGATCAGGCCGACCATGATGATCTGGATCAGCACGAAGGGCACGGCGCCCCAGTAGATCTGCATCGTGGTCACCGGCTGGATCAGCTTGCGGGTGAGGCGGTCGGTGTATGCCTTGGCCGGTGCCACGCTGCGCAGGTAGAACAGGGCGAAGCCGAACGGCGGATGCATGAACGAGGTCTGCATGTTCACGCCCAGCAGAACCCCGAACCAGATCAGGTCGATGCCCAGTTTGTCGGCGACCGGCGCCAGCAGCGGCACGACGATGAACGACAGTTCGAAAAAGTCCAGGAAGAATGCCAGGAAGAAGATCAGCAGGTTGACCACGATGAGGAAGCCCACTGCACCGCCCGGCAGGCCGGTGAGCAGGTGTTCCACCCATTTCTGGCCATCCACGCCCTGGAACACCAGGCTGAAGACGGTCGAACCGACCAGAATGAACACCACGAACGATGCCAGCTTGGTCGTGCTGTTCAGCGCCTGTTTCAACAGCGAGAAGCTCAGCCGACCGCGCACGCCCGCCATGATCATGGCGCCCGAAGCGCCCATGGCGCCGCCTTCGGTCGGCGTAGCAACGCCCAGGAAGATGGTGCCCAGCACCAGGAAGATCAGCAGCAGCGGCGGGATCAGCACGAACGTGACGCGTTCGGCCATTTTCGACAGCAGGCCCATGCGCGTCACCTTGTTGATCACCGCGAGAATGAACGCCAGCAGCACGCCGGCGCACATGGACACGACGATGGTCTCGTCGGTAGCCACGGTGGTGACTTCCGTGCCGGTCCACCAGCTCACCACCTTGGCGTAGTTTTCGCCCATGTAGATCGCCAGGCCCGCCGAGATCGCCGTCACCACCAGCAGGGACGGCAGACCGCTGCCGCCATTGGGTTCGCGGAAGGTGCGCGCTTCCAACGGCAAGGCAGGCACCCACTTGGGCCGGACAAATGCCACCAGGATCACGTAGCCGGCGTAAGCGCCGGCCAGCATGAACCCGGGAATGAATGCACCCTTGTACATGTCGCCGACGCTGCGGCCCAGCTGGTCGGCCAGGATGATCAGCACCAGCGACGGCGGAATGATCTGCGCCAGCGTGCCGGACGCGGCGATGACGCCAGAGGCGACTCGGCGGTCGTAGCCGTAGCGCAGCATGATGGGCAGCGAAATCAGGCCCATCGAGATCACCGAAGCAGCCACCACGCCGGTGGTCGCGGCCAGCAGTGCGCCCACGAAGATCACCGCCAGGGCCAGGCCACCGCGCACCGGCCCGAACAGCTGGCCGATGGTTTCGAGCAGGTCTTCCGCCATGCCACTGCGCTCCAGGATCAGGCCCATGAGCGTGAAGAACGGGATCGCCAGCAGCGTCTCGTTCTGCATGATGCCGAAGATGCGCAGCGGCAGCGCCTGCAGCAGGGGCTCGGGCAGCACCCCAAGTTGGATGCCGACGAAACCGAAGAACAGCCCGCAGGCGCCCAGGCTGAAGGCGACCGGAAAGCCGAACAGCAGGAACACGATCAGGCCCGCGAACATGATCGGGGCGAGGTTCTGGGTGATGAGCGTCATCAGGATTCCTTGTTCTTGTTGTTCAGAGCTTGCCTTCGCGCTCGGCCGCGAGGCGGATCGATTCCGCCAGTTCTTCTTCCGCTGTCTTCTCCGGCTTCTTCTGTGCCGGGTCCTCGATCAGCCCGAGCAGGAATGCGATCCGCTTGATCAGCTCCGACCAGCCTTGCAGCAGCAGCAGCGTAAAGCCCAGCGGCATCATCAGGTACACCGGCCAGCGGATCAGGCCACCGGCGTTGCCGGACATTTCGCCGGAGCGATAGCCCTGGAGGAAGAACGGAACGCCGAACCACAGGACGGCGAAGCACAGGGGCGTGAGAAAAAGGACGAAGCCGATCACATCGATCCAGACCTGCTTGCGCCGGGACAGGCGCTGGGACAGCACGTCGATCCGCACATGGTCGCCCTGCAACAGCGTATAGCCCGCCGCCAGCAGGAAGGAGGCGGCGAACAGATACCACTGCACTTCGAGGTAGGCGTTGGAACTGGTGTTGAAGATCTTGCGCACAGACGCGTTAACGGCGCTGATCACGACCGATCCCAGGATCAACCAGATCACGTACTTGCCGACCAGCGCATTGAGCCAGTCGACGGCTTTCGAGAACTTGAGTAGGGCCTGCATGGGGTCTCCGGGGAAGCGATTCGGCGTTCAAGCGACACCGGGGCGCGCACCGCGCGGCGCGCAACGCGCCATTTGTACTGTGCAGCAGGGATTCTAGGGGTGTCACCGGTCCGCCGGCTGACGGCGGGGTAGCGACGCTGCGACGGCTCGCAAGGCGTGGTCATAATGAGCCATGTCTGCGCTCTCCCCCGACATCACGCCGGCGTCGATCGATGCCACGTCGATGCGCCATGCCGGGCGCGAATTGCTGTCGCTGGCCCTGATGGACGCCCGCAATCACACCCTGCACCTGCTCGCTCACTTCGAGCAGGCCCTGGCTGGTGGAAAGCTGGTGGTGCCCAAACGAGCGGAGCTGGAGCTGCCGCAGTGGCTGGCCGGCCACATCGGCTGGCTGGCCGAGTACTGGATCGGCCGCAATCCGCAGCGCGCGCTGGGCTCCGCCTGTCCGGCGGATGCCGTGCGGCTGGCCTCGATCGAGCCGATGGCCGATCGCTGGTTCAATCCCGCGCTGGCGCACCATGCCCTGCGCTGGCAGTTGGACCTGCCCAGCTTCGAAGCGATCCGGGCCTACCTGCTGGAAACGCTGGAAACCACGCTGGAATTGCTGGACAAGACTGCCGACACCGATGAAGCGCTTTACTTCCACCGGGTTGCGCTGTTTCACGAGGACTTGCGCTGCGAACAGCTGGTCACGCTGGCACAGACGCTGGGCCTGTCGCTGAAGCTGGCGCTGCCGGTCGGCATCCAGGGCCGCGACCCGGTGCTGGTGCCGGGCGGCCGCTGGATGCTGGGCTCGCGCCCCGGCGGGTTCGCGTTCGATGTCGAACGCGAAGCGCACGAGATCGAGGTGCCGGACTTCGAGATCGATGCCCAACCGGTCAACTGGGCCCAGTTCGTCGAGTTCGTGGATGACGGCGGTTACGACCGGCCTGAGTTCTGGCAGCCGGCCGGGCGCGAATGGCTGGAGCACGAGGCCGGGCGGGACGGCCGCCGCGGCCCGCGTTACGTGGAACAGATCGGAGCGGCCAGCGGCGCGGTGCTGCAAACGCATTTCGGCAAGCCGGCCCGCATGGCGTCCAACCAGAGCGTGATGCATGTGAGCTGGTGGGAGGCCGATGCCTGGGCCCGCTGGGCCGGCCGGCGCCTGCCCACCGAGGTGGAGTGGGAGATGGCGTCGCATGCCGCCAGCCGCCGTGGTTTCCGCTGGGGCGACGTGCGCGAGTGGACCGCCAGTACGCTGCGTCCCTGGCCCGGCTACTCGGCGGATGGCTGGGCCCGCCACACCGATCTCGAAGCGCAGCGCTGGTTCGGACAGGCCCGGGTGCAGCGTGGCGCGTCGTTCGCCGCCCGCTCGCGCATGAAGCATCCGAAGTTTCGCGGTTTCGCGCTGCCGGAACGCGACGACGGCTTTGTCGGCTTTCGCACCTGCAGCAGTTAAGGATTCATTCGCCAAGGCGAATGAATCCTTGGTTTGGCCGCGCGGAGTAACGCGCAGCGCGATCCCCATTGTGAAGAGGATCCGGCTTGCCGGGGGCCTCTTCACACTCACTGAACAATCCCAGAAGAATCGCGTCAGCGATTCTTCTGGGATTTAAAACTCCACCACGGCAGCTGCCGGCGCAGGCTCAGCACCTCACCGCTGCCCTGCGGATCGTAGCCCGGCAGGGCGGCCACCAGGCTGCGCCAGCGCTCGCTGCGCAGCACCTGCAGCAAGGCCTGCACCGGTGGCTGATCCAGGGCGCTCTTGAGGCACACCAGGTAATAGTCCTCCTGGATCAGTGGCACGAAGTCAAGGCCACGCGAGCGGGCCGCCAGCTCGATACCGAGTCCCGCGTTGGCCGCGCCCGATGCCACGGCCTGGGCCACGGCCGTGTGCGAGGGTGCGGTCGCCTCATAGCCATGGATGTCGGTCGGCCGCAATTGCTCGCGCGCCAGCCACTCGTCCAGCAGCAACCGGGTGCCGGTGCCCAAGGCCCTGTTGGCGAAGCAGACGCCGGCGTTCTTTAAATCGGCCAATGACGCCAGCCCGAGCGGATTGCCCGGCGCCACGATCAGGCCCTGGCTGCGACTCGCGAACGCAATCAGTTTGTGCCGGCCCGGCTGCAGCATCGGCTGGTAGGTGCGCTGCACCAGGCTGCCCGGCGCCGGCAGCCGCGGGGTGTGGAAACCGGCCATCACGCAGCGGCCCTCGTTGAGGGCGGCGATGGCGTCGACGCTGCCGCAAAAGCGGATGTCCAGGTGCAGCCGGGCGTGGGCCGCGGCGTGCTCGCGCAAGGCCGCCAGTGCGTCGTCGTGGCTGGCGAACAGGGTCAGCACATGGGCGGTATCGTCGAATGCCACCGCGAAGGCGCGCTCCAGGTCGGCGTGCAAGGCCTCGATCTGGCCGGCCAGCCGGGCCTGCGCCTGGCGTTCGGCCCACAGCAGCTTGTCACCGAACTCGGACAGCCGGGCCGGTTGGCCTTTTTCCCAGACGATCAGCGTATGGCCCAACTGCACCTCCCAGCGTTTGAGCTCGCCCCAGACATGGCGGTAGGACAAGTCCAGCGTCTTTGCCGCCGCCGAGATCGAGCCGCGCTCGCGCACCGCGTGCAGGGTGTCCATCAGCGCGTTGCGTAGGGATGCACTGGTACCGTCGCGGGCAGCGAGTGAATAGGAGAGTTCGATCTTGTGCACGAGCCAAGTATCCGGCATGCGCGGCCGGCGCCCGTTCCGGCCCATCCGCCGACCCCGGTTCGGTCTTATGCAATGGCCTTCATAGCTCGCTAGTCCCGATGCAGCGCGGCCGGCGCGCGGCTTAGGATGGAATGTCAATGAACGGTTTTCTCGAGAGCTTCGGCACGGCCTTGCGCCTGGTCGCCGGGTTCGATCCCCTGCTGTGGTCCATCGTCGCGCGCTCGCTGGCTGTGAGCACGACCGCATGCGCGTTCGCCTTTACCGGTGGTGCGTTGCTGGGCGCCTGGCTTGGCGTGTCCCGCTTTGCCGGCCGCGGTGCGTTGCTCACCGTGCTCAACACGCTCCTGGCGCTGCCCTCGGTGGTGGTGGGCCTGATCGTGTACCTGCTGCTGTCACGATCCGGGCCGCTGGGCTTCCTGGGCTGGCTGTTCTCGTTCAAGGCCATGGTGCTGGCCCAGTCGGTGCTGGTGCTGCCGGTGGCCGCGGCGTTGACGCGCCGCGCGGTCGAGGACGCCGACCGCAACCATGGCGAGCAATTGACGTCGCTGGGGGCCGGGCCGCTGCTGCGCAGCCTGCTGCTGGCCTGGGACGAGCGCTACGCACTGCTCACCATCCTGATCGCCTGCTTCGGTCGAGCCGTCTCGGAAGTGGGCGCCGTGATGATCGTCGGCGGCAACATCGACGGCTTCACCCGCGTGATGACCACGGCGATCGCGCTGGAGACCAGCAAGGGCGACCTGCCGCTGGCGCTCGCGCTGGGCATGGTGTTGCTGGGCGTGGTGCTTTCGCTCAATGTGGCGATCGCCCTGGCGGCTCGCTGGCGCACGAACGTCGCCGAAGGCGACCTGATGGTCAAAGGGGCGGCGGCATGAGCCGCTCGGCCGTTCCGGAGGCTCATAGCACCGCAGCCTGTAGGGCGGAGGTTACCGAATGAGCGCGCTGGTGCAATTGAAAGCCGTGGACGTGCGATTCGGCCCCGTCGCCGCGCTCTCGGGAATCGACCTGAAGCTGGCGCGCGGCGAGCGCCTCGCCCTGATCGGGGCCAACGGCAGCGGCAAGAGCACGCTGTTGCGGGTGCTCAACGGGCTGCAGAAGGCTTCCGGCGGCTCGGTCCTGCGTGACAGTGCGGTGCGTCAGGCGATGGTGTTCCAGCGACCGCGCATGTTGCGGGCCAGCGCAGCGGCCAATGTCGCGTTGGGGCTTTGGATTGCCGGTCGGCGCTGGAAGCCGGCGCTGGACGAGGCGGGCAAGGCCCTGGCGCGGGTCGGCCTGGCCGACAGCGCCGGGCGCAATGCCACAAGCCTGTCGGGGGGCCAGCAACAGCGCCTGGCACTGGCGAGGGCCTGGGCCCTGCAACCCGACCTGCTGCTGCTCGACGAGCCCACCGCCAGCCTGGATCCGCACGCCAAGCGCGAAGTGGAAAAGCTGATGGCCCAGTTCGCGGCCGCGGGCATGACGCTGGTGTTCGCCAGCCACAACCTGGGCCAGGTCAAGCGGCTGGCCACCCGGGTGATCTACCTCGAGCAGGGCCGGGTGCTGGCCGACCTGCCGGTGCAGGATTTCTTCAACGGTTCGCTGCTGGAGCAGGCCTCGCCGGAGGCCGAACTGTTTCTAAAAGGAGAGTTGGCATGAAATGGATTGCAGGCATGGTCCTGGCGCTGGGATTGGCGCTGGGGACGGCGCGGGCTGAATCGATCACGGTGGCTTCCACCACTTCCACCGAGCAGTCGGGTCTGTTCGGCCATCTGCTGCCGGCGTTCACGAAGGCGACGGGAATCGAAGTGAAGGTCGTCGCGGTCGGCACCGGCCAGGCCCTGGACATGGGCCGGCGCGGCGATGCCGACGTGGTCTTCGTGCATGACCAGGCGGCCGAGGAGAAATTCCTGGCCGAAGGATTCGCCACGCGGCGGTTGCCCGTCATGTACAACGACTTCGTCCTGGTTGGGCCCACAGGCGACCCGGTGGGGGTGCGCGGCCAGGACATCGTTGCCGCGCTGCGCAAGGTGGCCGCGGCGAACGCGCCCTTCGTCTCCCGGGGCGACAAGAGCGGCACCGACGCGGCTGAACGGCGCTACTGGGCGCAGGCGGGCACCACCAGCAAGGGCAGCGGCTACCAGGAGTGCGGCTGCGGCATGGGACCGGCGCTCAACATCGCGGCATCGCTCGGGGCTTATGTGCTGGCCGATCGCGGAACCTGGCTGAGCTTCAAGAACCGGGCTGGGCTGGCGGTGCTGGTGGAAGGCGACCGGCGGCTGTTCAACCAGTACGGCGTGATGATGGTCAACCCGGCGAAATACCCGCAGGTGAAGGTGGCGCCGGCCCAGAAGTTCATAGCCTGGCTGGTCTCGCCGCAAGGCCAGTCCACGATCGCGGCCTACAAGGTCGGCGGTGAGCAACTGTTCTTTCCGAACGCCGGGTCGTAACCGGCCGCCCGCCCTGAAAGCTACTTCCGGCCGAGTTTGCGGTACACCGTGGCCCGGCTGATGCCCAGGGCCTGAGCCGCCTTGACCACGTTGCCGCGCGCATCGGAGACGGCCTTGCGAATCAGGGCAATCTCCACGTCGCGCAGCGGGACCCGGGGGGCTACTATGACGGCGGCATGGCCCGGCAGCTGGGGCAGCGCCTGCAGACGCAGGCCCGACCATAACGGTATTTCGAAGGGCGGCTGCGGACGGCTGCTGCGCGCCAGGTCGAACCACGACTCCCAGTGCTGCGCGAACAACTCGCTGCAATGGACCGGCGAGCCGGCCAGCGCCAACTCGGGAAGCATCTGCCGGGCGGCGTCGTTGCTGCCCTGGATCCAGCCGTCGTTGTCGAGGCAGACCAGCCCGTCATCGTCGCCCCCGAGCGCGCGGCCGGGCCAGTTCAGGCGCAGCAACAGGCTGTGCTGCAGCGTCAGGACCAGCGCGTTCTCGATGCTGCGGGCCGACTGCGCCGCCAGGTGCCTGAGCTCGGGCCGCTCGGCGGCGTCGATGCCGGTCAGGTCCAGCATGCCGACGCAGCGCCCGTCGGGCCCGAACAGCGGCGCGCCGGCGCAGCTGTAGGGCGAAGTGTCGGCGAAGAAATGCTCGCCCCGGTGCAGCCAGACCGGCTGCAGCTCGGACAGGACGGCGCCGATGGCGGTGGTGCCGACGCTGGGCTCGGACAGGTTCACGCCGATCCGGGTGATCAGGTCGGCCCGGCGGTCGGCCCGGTCGATCGGTCCGTGGGCGTCGACCACGATGCCGTCGTGGTTGGTCAGCACGGCGAAGTAGCGCGTGCTGGCCAGCGCCCGCGACAAGCGCTCCAGCACCGGCCGCGCCGCCTGGACCAGGGGCCGGTTCTCCTCGATCACCCGCTGCCGGGCCTGGGCCGGTATCAGGTCGAATCCCAGCCGCTCATCGGGCTGCTGGCCGCGGGCGATGCACCGGCGCCAGGATCGTTCGAGCCAGGGCTCGATCGCAACGGGCGGGCCGCCCACTTCGCCGCCCAACACGGAACGCCGGGCGTGGGCAATCAGCGCGAGCCGGTCGCGCGGTGGCGATGACAGGGAGCTGGGCATGGCGCGATTGTCGGATATTTCGGGCTTGGGACGGATGAGTTGTCTCATCCTGAGAATAACCCGTGGGGCATGAGGCGGACTAGGGTTATCACTAACCATACAAAGGTGGCCAGTTCCAACAATCGCTATGTCATTCAGTTCATAGGCACGCGGGCTGCGTCCGCAATTACCCCAGGAGAAGCGCACATGCAAAAGGTGTTGCATATCAACCCGGACAAATGCACAGGCTGCCTGCAATGCGAGATGGCCTGTTCGTTCGAGAACTACGGGACCTTTGCGACGGCCCGGTCGCGCATCAAGGTCTTCGATTTCCATCACACCGGCAAGAAGGTTCCCTACACCTGCACCCAGTGCGACGAGGCCTGGTGCCTGCACGCCTGCCCGGTGGAGGCGATCACCATCGACCGCCTGACCGGCGCCAAGGTGGTCAACGAAAGCACCTGCGTCGGTTGCAAGGTCTGCACCATCGCCTGCCCGTTCGGCACGGTGAACTATGTGCAGGAAACCGGCAAGGTGCAGAAGTGCGACCTGTGCGGCGGCGAACCGGCTTGCGCCGATGCGTGTCCGACCGGAGCGATCACCTACATCGACGCCAACTGGACCGGCCTGGGCCGGATGCAGCAATGGGCTGACAAGCTCGGCAATCAACCCTCAGCCTGAAGGAGAAACAATCATGTCTTGGGCTGGAAAACTTCTTCGCGTCGACCTCACCAAGGGGACGGTGAAATCCGAACCCCTCAACATGGCCTGGGCACAGGCCTACATCGGTTCGCGCGGGCTGGCATCGAAATACCTGGTGGAGGAAGTGGATGCTAAAGTCGATCCGCTGTCGCCCGCCAACAAGCTGATCTGGTCCACCGGGCCGCTGACCGGAACCATGGCATCGACTGGCGGTCGCTACACGGTGGTCACCAAGGGGCCGCTCACCGGCGCGATCGCCTGCTCCAATTCGGGCGGTTATTTCGGCGCGGAGCTGAAGATGGCCGGGTGGGACATGATCATCGTCGAGGGCAAGTCGGCCAAGCCGGTGTACCTGTCCATCAGCGATGACGTGGCCGAACTACGCGACGCATCGGGTCTATGGGGTAAGACCGTCTGGCAGACCGAGGAGATGCTCAAGAAAACGCTGCAGGACCCGCTGGTGCGGGTCTCCAGCATCGGCCGGGCCGGCGAGAACCTGGTGCTCTACGCATCGATCGTCAATGACCTGCACCGCGCAGCGGGCCGCTCCGGCGTGGGCGCGGTGGCCGGCAGCAAGAATCTCAAGGCAATCGCGGTGCGGGGCACCAAGGGCGTGGGGAACATCAGGGACCCGATCGCGTTCATGAAAGCGGTGAAGGAGAAGAAGAAGATCCTGGCTGAGAACGCGGTGACCGGACAGGGCCTGCCGGCCTTCGGCACCCAGGTGCTGATGAACGTGATCAACGAGATCGGCGCATTGCCGACCCGCAACCACCAGGACGTGCAGTTCGAAGGCGCGAAGGACATCTCGGCTGAAGCGATGGCGACGCCGCGCAAGACCGACGGCAAGAAGCATCTGGTGACCAACCAGGCCTGCTTCGGCTGCACCATCGCGTGCGGGCGCATCAGCAAGATCGACGAGGGTCACTTCACCGTGGCCAACAAGCCGCAATACTGGGGCGCCTCGGGTGGCCTGGAATACGAAGCGGCCTGGGCACTGGGCGCCGCCAACGGCGTCAACGACCTGGAGGCCCTGCAGTACGCCAACCTGCTGTGCAACGAGGACGGCATCGACCCGATCAGCTTCGGGGCCACGGTGGGGGCCGTGATGGAGCTGTACCAGATGGGTGTGCTGACCAAGGAGCAGATCGGCATCGAGGCGACGTGGGGCTCGGCCAAGGCACTGGCGTTCCTGGCGGAACAGACCGTGACCGGGCAGGGCTTCGGCAAGGAAATCGGCCAGGGCTCGAAGCGCCTGACGGCCAAGTACGGCCACCCCGAGCTATCCATGAGCGTCAAGGGTCAGGAGTTCCCGGCCTATGACAGCCGCGGCATCCAGGGCATGGGCCTGGCCTATGCCACCAGCAATCGCGGCGCTTGCCACCTGCGCGGCTACACCGTGGCCTCGGAAGTGCTGGGCATCCCGGTCAAGACCGATCCGCTGGTGAGCGAAGGCAAGCCGGAACTGGTGAAGGCGTTCCAGGACGCGACGGCGGCATTCGATTCGTCGGGCCTGTGCATCTTCACCACCTTCGCCTGGGGCCTGGCCGACCTGGCCCCGCAGATAGCCGCCGCGTGCAGCGAGCAGTACACGACCGAGGAGCTGGAGAAGATCGGCGAACGCATCTGGAACATGGAGCGCGACTTCAACAACCGCGCGGGCTTTACCGCAGCCGACGACAACCTGCCCAAGCGCCTGCTGACCGAGCCCGCCAAGACCGGCCCGGCCAAGGGCAAGGTCAACGAGCTGGCCAAGATGCTGCCCAAGTACTACGAGGTGCGCGGCTGGAACGCCGACGGCACGATCAAGCCCGAAACGCGCAAGCGCCTGGGTCTGTAAAGCCATGCACCACGTCATCCTCGGGGCCGGGCCGGCGGGCGTGATTGCGGCCGAGACCATCCGCAAGGTCCAGCCGCGGGATGCGATCACGATCGTCGGCGACGAGAAGGAGCCGCCGTATTCGCGCATGGCGATTCCCTACCTGCTGAGCGGCAAGATCGGCGAATCGGGCACCTGGCTGCGCAAGAGTGCCAGCCATTTCGAGGCGTTGCAGGTCAAGGTGGTGCAGGCACGTGCGACCCGCGTCGACACGGCTGGCCGCACTGTGACCCTGGACAACGGCGAGCAATTGCGCTTTGACACGCTGCTGATCGCCACCGGCTCCACGCCGGCCCATCCGCCGATTCCCGGAATCGACCTGCCGGGCGTTCATACCTGCTGGACTTTGGCGGATGCGCGCAAGATCATGGCGCTTGCCGTCAAGGGCGCGCGCGTGCTGCAGATGGGTGCCGGCTTCATCGGCTGCATCATCATGGAGGCGCTGGCCGCGCGCGGCGTTCACCTGTCGGTGGTCGAGATGGGCGACCGCATGGTGCCCCGCATGATGGGTCCGACGGCCGGCGGCATGATCAAGGAGTGGTGCGAGAAGAAGGACGTGCAGGTTTTCACCGGCACCCGGGTCGAGGCCATCGAAGCCGGCGCGCCGCTCGCGGTGCGGCTGTCGAACGGCCAACGGGTGGCGGCCGACCTCGTCATCAGCGCCACCGGCGTCAAGCCGACCATCGGTTTCCTGGCGAACTCCGGCATCTCGTGCCAGCAAGGCGTGATGACCGACGAGCACATGCAGTCCAATGTTCCGGGCATCTACGCAGCCGGTGACTGCGCCGAAGCCCTGGACCTGATCACCGGCCGCACCATGGTCAGCGCGATCCAGCCGAACGCGGCGGACCAGGCCCGCGTGGCCGGGCTCAACATGGCGGGGCGGCCTGCGCAGCTGAAAGGCGTCACCCAGATCAACGTGCTCGATACGCTGGGACTGGTGTCCACGAGCTTCGGCGACTGGCAGGGGGTGCCCGGTGGCGATCAGGTGGAGCTGACCGACCGCAATGCCGGCCGGCATCTGAGCCTGCAGTTCAAGGACGACGTGATGGTGGGCTGCAACAGCATTGGCTGGACCGATCACGTGGGCGTGCTGCGCGGCCTGGTCGAAGGGCAGGTGAAGCTCGGACCGTGGAAGGCTCACCTGAAGCAGGACCCGACCCGGTTGATGGAAGCCTACATCGCCAGTGCCCAGGCCCAGAGCGAGTGGCTCGGCGCGGCCGACGACCGCCGCCGTTAGACCGCCGGACGATGCCCGGTCTGGCCGCTGGAGCGGCTGCGCTCGGGCATGATCGCGCAATGAAGATCACTTTCAAGCTGTTCGCGACGCTGACCGACTACCTGCCGCAGCAGTCGCGGCACACCAACGTGATCGAACTCGAGGTAGCGCCCAACGCCAGCATCAGCCAGATCATCGAGCCCTTCGCGTTGCCGTCCAAGCTCGTGCACCTGGTGCTGGTGAACGGCACCTATGTGCAGCCGGCCGACCGCCTGTCCCGCACGTTGAACGAAGGTGACACGCTGGCCATCTGGCCGCCAATCGCCGGCGGCTAGGCGGCCATGCAGTCGGCCTATGCCGAGCGATTCGAGCGGGAGATGGGTTGCACTGAAACCGAGTGGCTGATGTGGTTGCCGGCGGCGATTGGCGCGCATCCCTGGAAGCGGGAAGAAAACAGTGCCACAGTCGACCTTTCGCCCGGCAGCTTGCGGCTGGACTGGCGAGCCGGCGAACCGCGTGTGATCGCGCTGGTCCGGCTGCCGCGGCTGCACGTGAGCTTTTGCTTCGCCGGCCGCGACGCCGATCAGCGCCTCGTGTTCATGAAGCGCTTCGACCTGTACATGCAGCGTGGGGGCGGGTAGGTGCGCAGCCTCAACCCTTCGGCGCGTCCTGACGCGCCTGAGCTGATCCAGCGCTCAAGCCTGCGCTTCAAGTCTGCCCGAATGCCGAAATCGGCTCCCAGCCAGCGCCCTGCTATAACCTCAGGTTCAGGGCGTCGTCAGTCGGGTGTGCCGGACCGTTGGCGGTGACGGCAAAGGCGGCTGAACACTCGCGCCCCAACAACTTCACTTCTGACGGAAGCCGGACGAATGGAATTGCCATTTCTGCCCTTTTCTCTGCCCAGCATCGGCGACGCCGAAGTTGCGGCTGTCACCCAGGTTCTGCGCTCCGGCTGGATCACCACAGGCCCGCGGAACCAGGAACTTGAAGAACGATTCGCGGCCTTTGTCGGAGCCCGGCACGCGGTAGCCGTGTGTTCTGCCACCGCAGCGATGCATGTGACCCTGCTGGCGCTGGGAATCGGACCCGGCGACGAAGTCATCACGCCGTCGCTGACCTGGGTTTCCACGGCCAACCTGATCTGCCTGCTGGGCGCCACGCCGGTGTTCGTCGATGTCGACCGCGACACCCTGATGGTGACACCGCAAGCAGTGGCAGCTGCCATCACCCCCCGCACCAAGGCCATTGTCCCTGTGCACTACGCCGGCGCCGCCTGTGATCTTGCCGGGCTGCGGGAACTGGCAGAGCATCATCGGGTCGCCCTGATCGAGGACGCCGCGCACGCGGTGGGCACCCGTTATCGCGGGCAGCCGGTCGGCTCCTGTGGCACCGCGATCTTCTCTTTTCATGCGATCAAGAACCTCACCTGCGCGGAAGGCGGGATGCTCGTGACCGACGATGCGGCGCTGGCGGAGCGGGTGCGACGACTGAAGTTTCATGGCCTGGCGGTGGACGCGTTCGACCGCGCGAGCCTGGGCCGCAAGCCCCAGGCACAAGTCATC
>JAANCK010834883.1_pt1 | contig 23725 bp, 22 predicted proteins | sample 7277841 | NCBI WGS metagenome assembly JAANCK01 (sample SAMN14222788, study PRJNA588281) | permafrost metagenome | isolation source: Arctic cryosol methane SIP | place: Canada:Nunavut | collected 2015-07 | reverse complement strand
GAGGCCCTGGAAACGCTCCTGCGGGGGGATGGGGGGTGTGCCCCCCATGGCGACAAGGTGTCCAGTTACACAGACCTGGTCCACGGCCCATCCGGCGCCCTGCCCGGCTCTCGTTCGTGCCCTGAAAAGCGGTCTTCTAAAGCCTCAGAGTGAAAGAATTTCCCATGAAATCAACGACTTGCAAACATATACATCGTATGAAGTGTTAGGTGGCTGGAGGCGCGAAAGCCCGGTCTGGAGCCCCGCTTCGCCAAGTCGCGGCTTAGTCGCTCAAATGGCTTTAAGAAACAGTCGCAAGGCGCTGTCACCATTTGCCTTTTGGCTTGGATCGGCGAATCGCCCCGGCAATGAGTTCAGCCGAATCGGCGCGACTCGCACGGTACGCAAAATCGATGGCTGTCAGACCCAGCTGATTGCGGATCGTCGCGTCGGCTCCGGCCTCCAGCAGCAGTTTCACCGCGGCCGGGGTTCCGTACTGCGCGGCCATCATCAGCGGCGTGCTGCCATTGGGCGATGCTGCGTCGATATAGGCGTTTTCGTCCAGCAACATCTCCATGATCTTGATGTGGCCGTTGGTGGCGGCGTAATGCAGCGGCGCCCAGCCCGGTTTGTTGACGTCAGCGCCCCTGTCGATGAGCTTTCTCACCAGATCGAGTTGCCCTTTGAGCGATGCCATCATGAGCGGACTTTCGTCCTGCGCGGTCCGGAGTTCGACGTTGGTCTTGGGCCAGTCGATCAGTGCGCTGGCCGCCTTGAGCGACTGGTCGCGCACCGCCAGGAACAGGCCGCTCAGCCCCTTCGAGTCGAGCGTGTTGGGGTCGAATCCGCGTCGGAGCAGCACGTTGATCGTCTGTGCATCATCGCGCTGGATGGCCACAAAAAAATCGTCATACGAGCCCGCATTAGCCACAGAATAGCAATACAAAACAAATAGATAAACAAATAACTTAATGTAAATTCTCATAATGGAGCGATGCCGAACAGGCGCTCGAAATTGGTGCTGGTGTGCCGGGCGACGTCTTCGATGGCGAGTTGCCGGACCTCGGCCAGTTGCCGCGCCACGAACGGAACGTACGAGGGGTTGTTGGTCTTGCCGCGATAAGGCACCGGGGCCAAGTAGGGGCTGTCGGTTTCGATCAGCAGCCGGTCCAGCGGTACAAAGGCGGCGACATCGCGCAGGTCCTGTGCGCTCTTGAAGGTCAGGATGCCGGAGAACGAAATGTGGAAGCCCAGGTCCAGCGCGGCGCGGGCCACCTCGGCCGTTTCAGTGAAGCAGTGGAAGACACCGCCTGCGCAACCCGGGGAGCCGTCTTCCCCCTCTTCCTTCAGGATGCGCACCGTGTCCGCCGATGCGGCGCGGGTGTGGATCACCAGCGGCTTTCCCACTTGCCGTGCGGCGCGGATGTGGACGCGAAAGCGCTCCCTTTGCCAGTCCAGGTCGGCCACGGTCTGGCCGCCCTTGCGTTCGTCCATCTGGTAATAGTCCAATCCGGTTTCACCGATCGCCACCACGCGGGGACGGCCCGACCGCGCGACAAGGTCCTGGACAACGGGTTCGGTGACGCCTTCATTGTCGGGGTGCACGCCCACGGTCGCCCAGAAATTGTCGTAACCCATCGCCAGCGCGTGCACCGCCTCGAATTCCTCCAGTGTGGTGCAGATGCACAGGGCGCGGTCCACAGTGGCCTGCGCCATCGCCTGGCGGATTTCGGAAAGCCGGCTGGCGAGCTCCGGAAAGCTGAGATGGCAATGGGAATCGACGAACATGAGTCAAGCGCACCCCGCAGCGACTGCGGGCATGCGGCTACTGAACGTTCAGATGGTTTGCGTCGGCCGGTCCGACGCCAGGTGCGCGCCCAGGATCTGTTCGATCTTGATCTTCAGCACCCGGGACTTTTCGTCGGCCGGGAACCTCACGCCCACGCCCTGGGTCCGGTTGGCGGCTGCGCGCGCCGGCGTGACCCAGGCCACCTTGCCCGCGATCGGGTAACGTTGGGGGTCGTCTGGCAGCGACAACAGCACGTAGACGTCGTCACCGAGTTGGTAGTCCCGGGTGGTCGGAATGAACACGCCACCGTCCGCGAACAGCGGGATATAGGCCGTGTACAAGGCAGCCTTTTCCTTGATCGCAAGCTGGATGACGCTGGGTCGGGGGGTGGCGGGCGCAGGGCTACTCATGGTTCGAGCTCAAGGCCTTGAGTTTAGGGCCAGGCGGGCCCTGCTCACAAGGTTTTCAAGCATCAGACCGGCATTGAAAGGGTGCTCCACCGTGCGGGCGGTGCGAACCAGCTCGCGCGACCACTCGGACAGCGCAGCGAAGGAAGCGGCCGGTGGGAGGTCGCCCGAAGCGAAGAAACGCGGCGCCGCACCGCTCTTCACCGCCAGCAGGTCGTGGCACAGCTTGGACAGTGCGTCCACGGCCTGGGCTGGTGGCCAATTCGCCAGCGGACCGGCGTCGCCTCGAGCCAGCGACTTGGGCAGTTGCGACCAGGTCCGGGTGTCCAGTCCCGCCTGCGCGTAGCCCAGGGCGTCGTCGGGCCGGCCGCCGGCGGCGCGCAGCAGCGCCGCGACTTCGGTCGGCTTTACGCCGTGCTGCTGCAGCCAGGACGTCGCCTCGGCCGCTTCGGGCCAGATCATGGTGTGCCCCAGGCACCGGCTGCGGATGGTCGGCAGCAGTTGATGGGCGGCCTCGCTGGCCAGGACAAAACGCAGTTCCCCGGCCGGCTCCTCCAGCGTCTTGAGCAGGGCATTGGCAGCGACGGCGTTCATCCGTTCGGCCGGATACACCAGCACCACCTTGCCCTGGCCGCGACCGCTGGTGCGCTGGGCAAACTCGATCGCATCGCGCAGTGCCTCGACCCGAATTTCCCTGCTCGGTTTGCGTTTCTTTTCGTCGATCTCGGCCTGGGCTTTTTCACCCAGCGGCCAGCCCAATTCCAGCATGATGGTTTCGGGCATCAGCACGCACAAATCGGTGTGCCCGCGCACGTCGACTGCGTGGCAGCTCGGGCACTCGCCGCAGGCTCCCGCCCCGCTCGGCCGGTCGCACAGCCATGCCCGGGCTAGTTCCAGCGCCAGCCGGTACTGGCCCAGCCCCGACGGCCCGTGCAACAGCCAAGCGTGGCCTTGCTGCGCCAGCAGTTGCCGGGTTTGCATTGCGATCCATGTCGGCGCCGCGGTCAACTCAGCCATCCTCCTGCGCGCACCGCCGCGCACACCGCCTCCCATACCTCTTCGCGCGGCTGATCGGCCACGATCCGGGCAAAGCGGGACGGATCGGCCGACTGGCGGGCCGCATAGCCTGCCGCAACCTTGCGAAAGAATTGCAGCGGCTGCGACTCGAACTTGTCCGGCAGGCGGGCCCCGGCCAGCCGCTCGGCGGCGATCTCGGGCGCGAGGTCGAACCACAGGGTGAGCTGCGGCTGGCGCAGCGTGCGGGGGGGCAGTGCAGCCACTGACTGGACCCAGCGTTCCAGCGCCGCCAGTACCTCGAGATCAAAACCGCGGCCCCAGCCCTGATACGCAAACGTGGCATCGGTGAAGCGGTCGCACAGAACGACGTCACCGCGCGCCAGCGCCGGCTCGATCACCTGCAGCAGGTGGTCGCGCCGGGCCGCGAACATGAGCAGCGCCTCGGTCAGCGCGTCCATGAGCTCGTTCAGCGCCAGGGTGCGCAGCTGTTCCGCCAGCGGCGTGCCACCAGGCTCGCGGGTCACGGTCACCGCCCTGCCCTGGCGACGGAATAGCGCGGCGAGGGTTTCGACATGGCTGGACTTGCCCGCGCCGTCGATGCCTTCGAAGCTGATGAAGAGGCCAGGGGTCATGGACGCAGTATCGCCGGGCGCATGCATGGCAGGGCTGGAGTCATTGGCCGCGCTGGTATTTGTTGACCGCCCGATTGTGCTCGTCGAGGTTGCTGCTGAAATGGCTGCTGCCGTCACCGCGTGCCACGAAGTACAAGGCCTGGCTGGCCGCCGGCTGGACCGCCGCCAGCAGCGAGGCCTTGCCCGGCATGGCGATGGGAGTGGGCGGCAGTCCCGGGTGCAGGTAGGTATTCCATGGGGTATCGGCCTGCAGGTCCTTCTTTCTCAGGTTGCCGTCGAAGGCAGCTCCCATCCCGTAGATCACGGTCGGGTCGGTCTGCAGCGGCATCCCAACCCGCAGGCGATTGTTGAACACGGCGGCGACCAGCGGCCGGTCCGCGGCCTTGCCGGTCTCCTTTTCAACGATGCTGGCCAGGATCAACGCCTCGTCAGCGGTCTTCACCGCGGCGGTGGGCGAATGCTGCGCCCAGGCCGCCGCCAGCCGCTTGTCCATCGCGCGCATCGCACGCCTCAGCACCGCGACGTCGCTGGAGCCCTTGGCATACATGTAGGTGTCGGGAAAGAACCGGCCTTCCGGATGCAGTCCCGGGCGGCCCAGCAGGGCCATCACCGCCTCGTCGGTAAGGCCACGTGTGTCGGGCTTAAGCACGTCTTCTTTCTGCAACGCGGCCCGGAACTGCCGGAAGGTCCAGCCTTCCACCAGGGTGACGCCGCGCAGGGATTCCTCGCCACGCGCCAGCTTGGCCAGCAGCCGCTGTGGCGTGATGCCGGCCTCCAGTTCGTAACTGCCCGCCTTGATGAGCCGATCCTGGCCCGACAACCGGAACCACGCATACAGCAATTCAGGCTGGACGTCGACGCCGGCATCGGCCACGCCCTGGGCCACTGCGCGCGGCAGCGTGCCGGCCTCGATCGACAGGTCGACGCTCGGCGCGGCCGTGGCCAGCGGATGATGGACCCACCACCAGCCGCAGCCGCCGGCACCGAGCAGAACCAGGGCAGCCAGCAGGAAAACCGTCAACACGAAGCGCCGCACCGCTGCCCTCGACCGTCGGAGTGAATTGAGCGACGATGATAATTCAGGCCATGACGGCGCAGTCCCGCGCCTCGGACCTATGTCCCTGCCAGGGCCGGTGCGACCCGCTTTGGTGTCCAATGCGAACCATCCATGAGCCAAGTCCTGAACGGTGTGTGTCCCCTGCCCCATCTGGGCGTCCTGCGTGCGGAAGGCGAGGACGCCGCCCGCTTCCTGCATGGCCAGTTGACGCAGGACTTCGCCCTGCTGGGTCCGGCGCAGGCCCGGCTCGCGGCGTTTTGCACGGCCAAGGGCCGGATGCAAGCCAGCTTCATCGGTTTCAAGCGCGGCCCCGCGGAAATTCTGCTGGTGATGAGCCGGGACATCCTGCCGGCCACGCTCAAGCGGCTCTCGATGTTCGTGCTGCGCGCGAAGGTCAAGCTGAGCGATGCGACCGCGGCTTTCGACTTGTACGGCGTGGCGGGACGGCCCGCGAGCGAGCCGTCACCGGGCCTGGGCGAGCCCTGGGTGCATGAGAAAGTGTCAGACGCCGACGTGATCCGGCTCTACCCAGCCGACGGCCAGCCGCGCTCCCTGTGGGTGGCCCCTCCCGGGCATCCCGCGCCGGCCGGTCCCGCGCTGGCTCGCGAACTCTGGCTCTGGGGCGAGGTCCGCAGCGGCATTGCGACAATCACGGGGCCGATCGTCGACGCCTTTGTGCCGCAGATGCTCAACTACGAATCGGTGGGTGGCGTCAACTTCAAGAAGGGCTGCTATCCCGGCCAGGAAGTGGTCGCGCGCAGTCAGTTTCGCGGCACGCTCAAGCGCCGCGCCTACCTCGCGCGCTCCCAGGAACCGCTGCAATCCGGCCAGGAAATCTTCCACGAGTCCGACGCGACCCAGCCTTGCGGCCTGGTCGCCCAGGCCGCGATCGCGCCGGGTGGCGGCTACGAAGCCATCGTGTCGATCCAGATCACGGCGTCCGAGGGTGGACGCCTCACGGGTGGGGGGGCCGAAGGCCCTGCCCTCACGGTGCAACCGCCGCCTTATCCCTTGTTGGCCGACGTCTGAGGTGCTGCCGGCGCGACCGGTGCGGCCCCGTTCAGTCCCAGCTTGGCCGCGTAGGCCGGCGGAATGCGCGGTAGCAGCGCCTGCCGCTCCTCGCCCCGCGCCAGGCCCAGCAACTGCTGGAAGGCGGCCAGTGCCTGGTCCGGATCGTGCAGCCCTGTGTCGTACATGATGCCGAGCTGGAGATAGCCCTCGGCTCGGCTGTCGGGCCAGCCAGTCATGCGCAGCCGCATGGCCCGCAGTGCCAGATCGTAATCAGCGGCCTTCCAGGCCAGGGAAAAGGCGGCGTTCGCCAGATCGTAGTCGTAAATGTTGTCGGCGATGGCTTGGCGGGCCAGGGCCAGCGCCTTTCCATCCTGGCCGGTGCGGGCCAGCAGGATAACTTCCAGTGACCGGACTGCGGGCGCTTGTGGCTGAATGATCTTGGCGCGCTCCAGGTAGGCCATTGCCTGGGCGGGCTGGCCCATGATGGTGTAGCCGCGCGCGACATTGGCCAGGATCGCCACCACATACGGCCGCGAAGACAGCACGCTCTCCCAGATCCAGGTGGCGTTTTTCCAGTCTCCCCACCGGGCGAGTTCGTCGGCGACCATGGGCGTGATCTTGCGGTAGTGCGGATTGATGGCGATGCCTTCCCTTACCAACTTGAGCATTTCGGCCTTGCTCTGATTCCAGCGCGGGGCGTTGGGCTCGCCGGAAGCGGAAATGGAAAGGGCGATCCGGGTGGCGTGAACGATCTTGTACTCGGCGTCCGCTGCCTGCCGCGTGATGAAGGTCGCCAGCATGATGGCCGCAAGCGTCAGCACGGTCGCCACCTGTGCGCGGCGGCGAGTCCATGCGAGGCGCATTGCGGACCAGGCGGCGGAGGTGCCCAGGCGCGCATCCGAGGCCGCCAGTCCGGCCAGGCACAAGGCGAACAGCGCGCCGGTGGATGCCATGCGCCACGGGAAGCCGATGTTGCTCACGATCAGGAGCGACAGCAGGCTGCACAGAAAGACCGCGCGCCACGGCGCCTCGGCTTGGCCCTGGGCCGTTCGGTTCGACAAGGTGCCCCAGGCCGCTGCGATCAGGTAGGCCACCAGCCCCAGCAGGAACAGCCAGCCGGCCAAGCCGTATTCCGCCAGCAGTTGCAGGATCTCGTTGTGGACGTAATAGTCGGTTTCCAGCTGGGAGCCGACGTCCTGGTAGAGCGGCTCTTCGTTTTCCCACGCGCCGGCGCCCACCCCAGCGAGCGGATGGCGCTCGATCATTCGGCCAGTGACTCGCCACATGATCATGCGAATGCCCAGGGAAGAGTCCGTGATGGAAATCGATTCGGTGCGCTTGAACGCCCGTTCCAGGCCTGTCAAACCCCGGCCTTCGTCGGCGATCCTGGCGTTGCCGGTGGGGATCAGCCCGAGGCCGACCACCACCGCGACCAGCACGCCCGCCACCAGGGCCTGGGTGCTGCGGGCCCATCCCGGAAAAGCCAGTTGCCGCCGGTACAACCAGGCCATGCAGGGCAGCAGCACGGCGAGCTGCAGCCACAGCGCGATCAGCGCGCCGCGCGTGCCAGTCATCAGGATCGCGACGATGACCAGGCCGGCGCTCGCAGTCAGCAGCACCGCCTGGGCACTTTGCCGGGCCCGGGCGATCAGCAAGGCGGCGAACGGCAGCGTGCAGACCGCGAACTCGGCGAAGAAGTTGCGGTTGACGAAAGTCGAAGCGGGATTGGGACCTTGAGGGAACAGGCCGAAGTCAACCAAGAACTGCAGCACTGCCCACAGCGACGCCACCACGGCGCCGCCGTGGATCCCCCAGGCCAGCAGCGGCAGGCGCTCGCGCGACAGGGTGTTCAGGCCCAGCCACAGCAGCAGCGCGAACAGAAACCAGCGGATCGCCTCGACGCCAGCCAGGAAGGTGTGCGACCAGGCCATGCTGCCCAATGCAAAAGTCATCAGCAGCAAAGGCAGCACGATCACCGCATGCCAGCGCAAGGCGTCGCGCTGCTGCGCGCGCCAGAAGAACAGGAAGCCGGCGCCCAGGGCGCCGAAAGAGACGACGATGGATTTGAGGGTGTCCTGCAGCATCTCTTCGTGCGGCACGCCCAAGGCCGGGGCCAGGAACATCATCAGCGCCAGGATCGCCACGGTGCCGGTGCCGTGGACCTCGGCCGGCAAGGGCTGGCCGGTCGGCGGCCGTTGCGGGTCTAAATCCGGTGGGACAAACGCGCGGTCGGGGGCCGCCGCACCGCTCACTTCGGCCATGCTGCCGGTGGCCTTGTCCTGGCGGTTTCGTTTTTTTCGGGCCATCGTCAGTCGACCGCCAAGGCCCGCGCCATTTCGATGTGGGCGATGCCCGCTTCGTCGAACGGTTCGCCGCGCGGCGCAAAGCCCAAGCCGCTGTAGAAATCCTCGGCGCTGCGCTGCGCATGCAGCACGGCCTCGCGGTCGCCGCGTCCGGCCGCCGCCGCCATCAGGGTCTGCAACACCTGGCGGCCCACCCCGGAACCCCGCAACATCCGATGCACCGCCATGCGGCCGATCCGTGCCACGCCCGGTCCCTCCTGCAGCAGGCGCCCGGTTGCCACGGCCTGGCCCAGCCGATTGAACGCCACCGCATGAATGGCGGTGGCGTCGGCCTCGTCCCATTCCATCTCGACCGGGATCCGTTGCTCGCGCACGAACACATCCTCACGGATGCGGTGGGCCGCGGTGCCCAGCTCGGCCCAGCCGCCGGTGCGCATTTCGACCACCGGCTCGCCGGCCTCGTAACCCTCGATGATGGCCCGCAAGTCTGCGGGAACCGGGCGCGATGTCTGGGTGGCCGGATCGGCGAAGACGTAGATCAGCTCGCAGGTGATCAGCAATTCGTCGCCGCGGTAGATGGCCCCGCTGAAGTTCATCGACGAGGTTCCGATGCGGCTGCATCGCAGGCACACGTCCAGCCGGTCGTCCATCCGCGCCGAGGCGTGAAATTCCACGGTTGCCTTCTTCACGTAGAGGTCACCGCCGAGCAGCGCCATGGCCTCGTCGTAAGGCATTGCGAGCACTCTCCAGTAGTCCGCCACGGCGGTGTCGAAATACATCAGGTAGTGGGCGTTGAAAACGATCTTCTGCATGTCCACTTCGGCCCAGCGGACGCGCAGGCGGTGGAAGAACCGGAAGTCTTGTCGTTTCATGAGATGCGGCTTGGCAGGGCCGGCGCCGCGGCTATCGCAGAAGCGACGGCTGGCGCAAGCCGGGGTGTTTTCATGGCCGGTCGGGCCCGTTACAGTGAGGCTCCGATCGTACCGCGGGACCTCACCATGGCCTTCATCTATTACGTCACCCAGATCCAGTTCGACTTCGGCGCCGTGAAGCTGCTGCGGCAGGAGTGCGAGCGGGTGGGCATCACCCGGCCGCTGGTCGTGACCGATGCCGGCGTCAAGGCGGCCGGCGTGTTGCAAAAGGCACTGGACGCCCTGCCCGGCCTGCCGGTCGCAGTGTTCGACCAGACACCGTCGAATCCGACCGAAGCGGCGGTGCGCGCGGCCGTGGCAGTGTATGAGGCCAACCGCTGCGACGGCTTGATCGCGGTGGGCGGCGGCTCGGCCATCGACTGTGCCAAGGGCGTTGCAATTGCGGCCACCCACGAGGGCCCCCTCACCCACTACGCCACCATCGAGGGTGGCTCGCCGCGCATCACCGACCGGGTGGCGCCGCTGATTGCGGTGCCCACCACCAGCGGCACCGGCAGCGAAGTGGCGCGCGGCGCCATCATCATCGTGGACGATCACCGCAAACTGGGCTTTCACTCCTGGCATCTGGTGCCCAAGACCGCGATCTGCGACCCGGACCTCACGCTGGGCTTGCCGCCCAAGCTCACGGCCGCCACCGGCATGGACGCGATCGCCCATTGCATGGAAACCTTCATGTCGGCCGCGATCAATCCGCCGGCCGACGGCATCGCCCTGGACGGGCTGGAGCGCGGTTGGGCCAACATCGAGCGCGCCACGCGTAACGGCAGCGACCGCGAAGCGCGCTTCAACCTGATGAGCGCATCCATGGAAGGTGCGATGGCCTTCCAGAAGGGCCTGGGCTGCGTCCACTCGCTCAGCCACAGCCTGGGCGGTGTCGATCCGCGCCTGCATCACGGCACGCTCAACGCCATGTTCCTGCCCGCAGTGGTGCGTTTCAATGCGCAGGCCGAGTCGGTGCAAAAGGACAGGCGACTGGACCGCATGGCGCACGCGATGGGACTGGGTTCCGGCGGCGACGTGGCCGAAGCGATCAAGGACATGAACGCGCGGCTGGACCTGCCCACGGGCCTCGCCGCCATGGGCGTGAGGCCCGACCAGTTCGACGCCATCATCAAGGGCGCGCTGGCCGATCACTGCCACAAGACCAACCCGCGGATCGCCTCGGTGCAGGACTACCAGGAGATCCTCGCCGCGTCGATGTGAGCGTTATTTGCGCAGGCGCTGCAGCTTGGCGAAGGCGCCGGCCAACGCGGTCTGCGCAGGCTGGCTGCGCGTGCTGCGCTCGCTGCGGCCCGCCCCTTCGAAACGGTTGTCGCGCGGGCCGCCCGGGCGCGCAGGGGCGTCGCCCAGCTTCATCGACAGGGCAATGCGCTTGCGGGCCACGTCCACTTCCATCACCTTCACCTTGACGATGTCGCCGGTCTTGACGATTTCGCGCGCGTCCTTGACGAACTTGTGCGCGAGCTGGCTGACGTGGACCAACCCGTCCTGGTGCACGCCCAGGTCGACGAAGGCGCCGAAGGCCGCCACATTGCTCACCGTGCCCTCCAGCTCCATGCCTTCGCGAAGGTCGGCGATGTCTTCCACCCCGTCGTTGAAACGCGCCACCTTGAAGTCCGGGCGCGGATCGCGGCCCGGCTTTTCCAGCTCGCCCAGGATGTCCTTGACGGTAATTACGCCGAATCGCTCGCTGGCGAACAGCTCCGGCTTGAGCGTCTTGAGCATTTGGGCCCGGCCCATGAGCTCGGCGACCGGCTTGCCGGTGGCGGCGATCATCCGCTCCACCACGGGATAGGTCTCGGGGTGCACCCCGGTCATGTCGAGCGGGTTGTCGCCACCGCGGATGCGCAGGAAACCGGCGCAGAGCTCGAAGGTCCTGGCACCCAGCCCGCCCACCTCCAGCAACTGCTGGCGGCTGCGAAAGGCGCCATTGTCTTCTCGCCATCGCACCACCGACTTGGCAACCGTGCCCGAAAGGCCCGAAACGCGGGCCAACAGCGGGATGCTGGCGGTGTTGAGGTCGACGCCGACCGAGTTGACGCAGTCCTCCACCACCGCTTCCAGCATGCGCGCCAGTTCGCCCTGGTTCACGTCGTGCTGGTACTGCCCGACGCCGATGGACTTGGGATCGATCTTCACCAGTTCGGCCAGCGGATCCTGCAGGCGCCGGGCGATGCTGGCCGCGCCACGCAGGCTGACGTCGACATCGGGCATTTCCTGCGACGCGAACTCGCTGGCCGAATAGACCGAGGCCCCGGCTTCGCTCACCACCACCCGTTGCAAGCCGCCGGCATCGGCACCCAGGCGTTTCATCAAATCGGCCGCCAGTTTGTCGGTTTCGCGGCTGGCGGTGCCGTTGCCGATGGCGATCAGGTTGACGCCGTGCTGGCGGCACAGCCCCTGGAGCGCATGCACCGCGCCGTCCCAGTCGCGCCGGGGTTCATGCGGGTAGACCGTCGCGGTGTCCACCAGCTTGCCAGTGGCGTCGACCACTGCAACCTTGACACCGGTGCGGATGCCGGGGTCCAGTCCCATCACGACGCGCGGTCCGGCCGGTGCGGCCAGCAGCAAGTCGCGCAGGTTGTCGGCAAAGACCTTGATGGCAACCTTTTCCGCTTCCTCGCGCAGGCGGGTGAACAGGTCGCGCTCGGTGGACAGCGAGAGCTTGACGCGCCAGGTCCAGGCCACGCACTTGCGGAGCAGGTCGTCGGCGGGCCGGCCCTGGTGGCTCCAGCCCAGGTGCAGCGCGATCTGGCCCTCGGCCAGCGACGGCCGGCCCGGCTCGGGCTCGACCGGCAGGGCCAGCTTCGCATCCAGGATCTGCAATTGCCGGCCGCGCAAGACGGCCAGCGCTCGGTGCGACGGCACCCGGCCGATCGGCTCGTCGTACTCGAAGTAGTCGCGGAATTTCGCCACGTCGGCGTTGTTCTCGTCCTTGCCCGCCATCAGCCTGGACTTGAAGAGGCCATCGGACCACAGCCATTCGCGCAACTGGCCCACCAGTGCCGGTTGCTCAGCCCAGCGTTCCGACAGGATGTCGCGCACGCCATCGAGCACCGCGGCCACCGTAGTGAAATCCTCCCCGCCTTCGCCCTTTTCTGCCTTGACAAATGCGGTGGCCTGCGATGCAGGATCGAGTGTCGGATCGTCGAACAGCCGGTCGGCCAGCGGCTCGATGCCGGCTTCGCGGGCGATCTGGCCCTTGGTGCGGCGTTTCGGCTTGAACGGCAGGTACAGGTCTTCCAGCTCCTGCTTCGTGGGCGTGGCCTCGATTGCGGCGCGCAGCTCGGGCGTCAACTTGCCTTGCTCGGCTATGCTCTTGAGTACGGTTTCGCGCCGGTCTTCCAGCTCGCGCAGATAGCCAAGCCTCAGTTCGAGTTCGCGCAGCTGGATGTCGTCGAGGCCGCCGGTAGCCTCCTTCCGGTAGCGCGCCACGAACGGCACCGTGGCTCCGCCGTCGAAGAGGTCCACCGCCGCCTGGATCTGCGATTCCCGGACCTGGAGTTCGGCAGCGATCTGCCGGATGATTTTTTGCATTGTGTCAAGCTGACTGAACAAGCTCAGGGCCCGGCAGTGTGCCACATGGCAGAGGACACGAAAACGGCATCTTTGCTGACAAACTTTCCACCGCCCCTTTCCCAAAATGGCGCACAAGCCATCAAGGAGACATCCATGCGCGCCCGGTTGCTTTTCATCGTTGTTGCCATTGTCCTGGTCGCCGGCTTCGCCGCCCAGAACTGGCCTGAATTCCAGCGCACCGCCCCGCTCAACTTCGGTGTGGTGGTCAGCAATGCCCCGCTCGGGACGATCCTGCTGGTCGTGCTGCTCGTCTCGCTCCTGGTCTTCCTCATCAGCAGCGCGGCCCAGGAGTCGCGCCACCTGATGGAACACCGCCGCTACAGCCGCAGCCTCGAGGCCCAGCGTGACCTGGCGGAAAAAGCCGAGGCTTCGCGCTATACCGAGCTGCGCCAGCACATCGACACCAACCTGCGCGAGGGCCGCCAACGGGATGCCCTGGCGGGGACGGAATTTGAAAAGGCGATGGTGCAAGGCCAGCGCGAGTTGCGCAACCAGCTCGAACAGTTGAACCGGACCCTGACCACGCAACGAGCCGAGCTCGAAAGCCGCCTCGATGCCCGCCTGCCGCGTCAGCACGCCATGGTGGACACTGCCGCGTCGCCGGTCGAGGTCGTGCCCGCGGAAGAGACACAGCGCCGACGCATGAACGTCTGAGGTCGGCGGGCCCGGTCAGTCGAACAGGCCGGGCTCCGACCCGAGCTGGGCCTTTTCGATCTGCAGCATCCGCAGCTTGGTCGCGACACCGCCCGCCGCCGAGAATCCCCCCGCTTGGCTGCCGGCAGCCAGCACGCGATGGCAAGGCACGACCGGGGCGAACGGGTTGTGACCCAAGGCCTGACCCACCGCCCGCGCCGCGCCGGGCTCGCCAATGCGCCGCGCCACTTCCGCGTAGGTCAAGGTGCGACCCGGGGCGATCGCCCTCGTGACCGCGTACACGCGCTGGTTGAACTCCGGTACGTTACTCATGTCGAGCTCGATGTCGAGCAACGAATCGGCGCTTCCCTGGAGCAACGCCCGGATTCGCTGCATTGCTGCCCGGACCTGCGTCGGCGCCTGCGTTTCCAGCACTTCAGACGCGCGGGGAAAGCTGCGCGCCACGCGTCGGCGTGTGGCCTGCGCGTCGGCCTCGGGCAATTGCACACCCGCGAGGCCCTTCGCGCCCCAGACGATGCCGCAGGCGCCCAGCGCCGTGTCGAAAAGACAGAAGCCGTGTGCGCTGGCGACCATGGCCGGATCACTCAAGCGGCTCGCAGCGCCGTCTTGAGCTGCGCCCCGATATCGGGCCGTTCGAGGAAGGGGTCGGGCGGGTTGCGGATATCCACGATTGCTTCCATCCGGCTTTGCACATTGCCCAGCGCCTTGGGATGGCTGAAGACGTAGAACTGGTCGGCCGTGACCGCATCGAAGACCTTCTGCGCCACCTGCGCCGCCGTCACCTTGCCCGAACTGACGGCCTTCTGGCTCATCGCCTGACCGATCATCTGGCTGCGGGTGACCGCGGTCGCGCTGCCACCGGGCCGGTTGCGCTCGCTCTGGGTGATGCCGGTTGGAACGAAATAGGGGCACAGCACGCTGGCACTGATCTGGTCGGTTACCAGGCGCAGGTCCTGGTACAGCGTTTCGGTCAGGCTGACCACGGCATGCTTGCTGACGTTGTAGATGCCCATATTGGGGGGCGTCAGCAGGCCGGCCATGCTGGCCGTGTTGACGATGTGCCCTTTCCATGTCGGGTCCTTGCGGGCCGCATCCAGCATCATTGGTGTGAACAGCCGCACGCCGTGGATCACGCCCCAGAGATTGACGCCCAGTACCCATTCCCAATCGGCAATGGTGTTTTCCCAGAGCAGGCCGCCCGCGCCGACGCCGGCGTTGTTGAAGACGAAATGCGGCGCGCCGAAGCGCTGGGCGACCGCCTGCGCCAGCTGCTCCATCTCGCCTGCCTTGGCGACGTCGACCCGGCGCGCCAGGACCGCGGCGCCGGCCGCCTTCATTTCGGCCTCAGCCCGGTCCAGGGCGTCCTGCTGCACGTCCACCAGCACCAGGTTCATGCCCAAACTCGCGCCGATGCGCGCGCATTCGAGCCCGAAGCCCGAGCCGGCGCCGGTGAGGACGGCTGTCTTGCCCTTGAAATCCGCGATCATCGTTCAGGCTCCCTCGGCTTTGCGCAACACGTAGCCGATGCGCGGGAAATGGACATGGACAGCGGCGGTGCGCGGGCTTTCGCGCAATAGCGTGTAGTGCGTGCGGGTTGCAGCGATCAGGATGCCCGCGGTCGGCTCCGGGCCGAAGCTCTCCGCGGTGACGGTGACCGGCGTGCCCAGCGCGATCCCGTGGTCGTCCTGGAAAGCGCTGTCGAGCAACAGGTTCTGACCGGGCGGCATCGGTTCGGCGCCCTGCGCCACCGTGACCGCATCGGCCGAATTGAAGGGACTCATTCCGCCATGGCCGATCGCCGCCAGCCGGTCCATCCATTCGGCGACCGCCGGGGTGGCGTTCAGGATGTCGGCCATCACCGGCACCTGGACCCGGGTGTACCAGAGCGAATGGTAGGTGGCGAAATCGGCGACGCAGGGATCGGTGCCGAACAGAAAGTCGTGCTCTTCGACCATGTGCGCGATGCGTCGCAGGTAGGAGCGATAGGCCGAGGTCGCATCGGCCGGCCGCAGGCGGACCAGGTTGGCGCTCATGGCCTTGCGGTCCTCGCCGAATGCTTTTGCCGCTTCGGGCGGCGCCTTGCGAAAAGCGTGCGCCGCACCCTTGGGTTGCAGGTTGTACGCCATGGCTGCCCAGAACAGCGTGCTGTCGGCCCACTGGGCGAACACGCGTGAAACCCCCTTCAGGTGGGGAGGATACAGGGTGGGCTCCCGCTCGACGTGTTCCAGCACGTCGCAGATCAGCGCGGTGTCGCAGTACACGTCGGCGCCCACCTGCAGGATCGGCGTCTTGCGGTAGCCGCCGGTGAGCGCAAGCACATCCGGCTTAGGCATGATCGGCGGAATGATCACGGACTTCCACATCAATTTCTTGTACCCCAGCGCGAGCCGGATCTTTTCCGAAAAGGGCGAACTCGGATAGTGATGCAGGATGAGATCGGGCATGTCGGTCCTTTGGCGTGCGCGCGTGGGTCAGCGCGGCATGGCGCGGGTGATGATGGTGTCGAAGTCGGTGTTGGCGGGCAGCGTCCCGAAGACCTGGCCCCAATTGCCCGCCAGGCGTGAATCGCAGAACGCCGCAAACACGGCGTCAGGTGCGGTCTGCTGCAACAGCGCCGCCTGCACCGCCAGCGCGACGTCCTGGGCCAGCCGGCGCGCTTCGAGCTCAGTGGCCATCTGGTCGACCCGCTGCGGCAGCGCCGCGGCCAGCCGGTCCAGCGCCGCATGCGCGCCCTTGGCGGGCGCCAGCTCCTGGGCCAGCGCCGCGGCCGCGTCGGCCTTTCGCAAGGCCCGCAGCAGGTCCAGGGCCATGATGTTGCCGGCGCCTTCCCAGATCGAGTTGACCGGCATCTCGCGGTAGATGCGTGCCATGATGCCTTCGCCGTTCTCTTCCACGTAACCGTTGCCGCCCAGGCATTCCATGGCCTCCTGGGCGAAATGGGAGCCGCGCTTGCAGATCCAGAACTTCGAGATCGGCGTGAGCAGGCGGGCGATCTCCCGTTCCTGCTCGTTGCCCGACTGGTCGAACGCCCGCGCGACGCGCAGCGCCAGCGCCGTGGCGGCTTCCGACTCGAGCGCCAGGTCGGCCAGCACGTTGCGCATCGACGGCTGCTCGATCAACTTCTTGCCGAAGGCCTCGCGCTGGGCCGTGTGATCCAGAGCGATCGACAGCGCCTGTCGCATCAGGCCGCTGGTGCCCAGCGCGCAATCCATTCGCGTCATGGTGCCCATTTCCAGGATCTGCGCGACGCCGCGCCCCGGTTCCCCCACCAGCCAGGCCGTGGCGCCCTGGAACTCCACCTCGGAACTGGCATTGGCCTTGTTGCCCAGCTTGTCCTTCAGGCGCTGGATGTTGATTGCGTTGACCGAGCCGTCGGGCAGCACCCGGGGCATGAAGAAGCAGCTCAGGCCGCCGCGGGTGTGCGCCAGCACCAGGAAGGCGTCGCACATCGGCGCCGACAGAAACCACTTGTGCCCGGTGATGCGGAAGCGCTGGCCCCAGTTGTCCTGACCGTCGACCGCGGCCTCGCTGGTGTTGGCGCGCACGTCGGAGCCGCCCTGCTTCTCGGTCATGCCCATGCCCATGGTGAGGCCGGTCTTGTCGCGCCAGGGCTTCAGAGCCGGGTCATAGGCGCGAGCGGCCAGGCCCGGGGCCCAGTCTGCATAGATCGCTTCATTGCGGCGCAGCGCCGGCGTGGCCGCATAGGTCATCGAAATCGGGCAAAGGATAGCCGGCTCCAGCTCCGTGAACAACATGAAGCCGGCCGCTCGCCGCACGTGGGGCGAGGCGCTGCGCTGGCTCCACGGCGAGCCGTGCAACCCGGCCTGGGTCGCCGCCGCCATCAGCGCGTGATAAGCAGGGTGGAATTCGACCTCGTCGAGCCGCCGGCCGAATCGGTCGTGGCTGCGCAGCCGCGGCGTGTGCACATTGGCCAGGCGGGCATGGGTCTGCATTTCGCCAGTGCCCAGCATCGCGCCCAGCGCCGACAGTTCGGCGGTGTCGAGACGCGGCGCGTTCAGCTTCAGCGCGGCGCGCATGGCGCGGTTTCCTTCGAAGAGGTTGTAATCCACCAGCGGCTCGGGCTGGTTGAAAACCTCATGGGTCAGGTCGGACATGCGGACACTCCTTGGCGCGAAGCTCAGCCCCGCCAGTTGCGTCGAGGTCGCGCGCCTCGGCGTCCCGGAGCGCTCCTGGGCCGGCCGCCAACCGGTTCAGGCGGAACCGGTGATAGTGTGGCACTGCCGGTCACTCCAGGGGCGCCCGCTCAGATCAGCTTGACCAGTTGCTTGCCGAAGTTCTTGCCTTTGAGCAGCCCCAGGAAGGCCTCGGGCGCGGCTTCAATGCCCTGCGCGATCGATTCGCGCGGCCGCAACTTGCCCGTTCCCACCAGGGTGCCCAGTTCCGTGAGCGCCTCGGGCCAGACTTCCATGTGCTCGCTGACGATGAAGCCCTCGACCGTCATCCGGTTGACCAGGATCAGCTGGGGATACGCCATCGGGAGCGGCTTGCCGTCGTAGCCCGCGATCATCCCGCACAGGGCGACGCGGGAGAAGGCATTCATGCGCAGCATCACCGCATCCATGATCATGCCGCCCACATTCTCGAAATAGCCATCGATGCCATTGGGGCAGGCGTCGCGCAGCGCTTTCGACAGCGAAGAGGCGTCCTTGTGTTCCCGGTAGTCGATGCAGGCGTCGAAGCCGAGCTCGGTCGTTGCGTACTTGCATTTCTCGGGCCCGCCGGCGATGCCAACGGTGCGGCAACCGCGCGCTTTGGCCAGGGCTCCGAACGCGCTGCCCACCGCGCCGGTGGCGGCGCTCACCACCAGGGTCTGGCCGGCCTTCGGCTGGAGGATCTTGACCAGTCCATACCAGGCCGTGACGCCCGGCATGCCCACTGCGCCCAGGTAATGCGACAGCGGAACATGGGTTGTGTCGACCTTGCGCAAGGCACCCGGCTGGTCGGCGGATACCACGCTGTACTCCTGCCAGCCGCCCATGCCGACCACCTTGTCGCCCGCCTTGAACTTGGGCGAGCGGCTCTCCACCACTTCACCGGCGGTGCCGCCCTGCATCACCTGGCCCAGTGGCTGCGGCGCCGCATAGCTCTTGGCGTCGTTCATGCGTCCGCGCATGTAGGGGTCCAGGCTCAGGAAGTGATGCCGAACCAGCACCTGGCCCTCCTGCATCGGCGGCGTGTCGGCGACGGCCAGCTTGAAGTTGGCGGCCGTGGCCTCGGCTTGCGGGCGGTTGTCCAGCAGGATCTGCTTGTTCGTGGGCATGGTCTTCTTTCTAAACGGTTGGGGACAGAGCTGAAGATCTGTCCGGCAAGGTTACTAATCGGTCGAGATGACGTTCAGTGGAATCGCGCTCTTCACCCCAATGGGCAGGCGCCTGACGTACTTGAAGGTACCGGTCGCGTGGGCGCAGGCGCGTCCGGCGCTGTCGTAGATCGTGGCCTCGGTGAACGCCATGGTGGCGGTGCGATGCATCAGTCGCCCCTTGCCGCTGAGCATGCCGCGTGCGGGTTGCATGAAGCTGGTCTTCATTTCGATGGTGACCACGCCCATTTCCTTGTCGACGCTGCGTGCCGCCACCGCCATCGCGACGTCCAGCAAGGTCATGCAGGCGCCCCCATGGGTGACGCTGAAGGAATTGCAGTGCTCGGGCTTTGCTTCGTAGTGGATTTCCGAATGGCCGCCGTCGAACTCGATGAGCTCGAAGCCAAGCAGGCTGACGAATGGAATCTCGACGCCGAACTTCATACCGCTCCTGTATTGCGTGGACCGCCAGCTTGCCACAGACTCACCGGCGCTGCCGCCGGCAACTGCTCAGCCACCGGTGATGACGCTGACACCACCGTCCACGGCCAGCCACTGTCCGGTGATGTGCTTGCCGGCGTCCGACGCGAACAATAGCGTGACACCCTTGAGGTCCTCGTCGTCGCCCAGGCGCTGCAACGGCGCGTGAGCCGCCAGTTTGTCTTCGCCCAAGGTGTCGAGTGTGTGCCTGGTCATTCTGCTCGGGAAGAAACCCGGGCAGATCGCGTTCACCGTGATGTTGTACTTGCCCCACTCGCAGCCCAGGGCTCGGGTGAAGTTGATGACGGCGCCCTTGGACGTGTTGTAGGCCAGCGTACCTCCCATGCCTGGTGGATTGCCGCCCAGTCCCGCGATCGAGGCGATGTTGATGATGCGCCCGTACTTGCGCGCGATCATGCTGCGCTTGGCCAGGTGCTGCGACAGGATGAAATAGCCGCGCACGTTCAGGTTCATCAGCTTGTCCCAGGCTTCGACCGGATGGTCCTCCGCAGCCGCGCCCCAAGCAGCGCCCGCGTTGTTGACCAGGATGTCGACGTCGCCCATGCGCTGGAGCGTTTCGTCGGCCAGGCGCCGGATTTCCTCTTCCTTGGCGCAGTCCGCGGCGATCCAGCGGGCGTCGATGCCGGCTGCCTGGAGTTCGGCCGTCGCCTGCTCCAGGTCGGCCGCCTTGCGCGAGGTCACCATGATCCGCGCGCCGGCCTCGCCCAGGGCGTGCGCCATCTGCAGACCCAGGCCGCGCGAGCCACCGGTCACCAGGGCGGTCTTGCCGTGCAGGTCGAACAACTGGGTAACGGTACGGGTCATGCTGGGGTCCTTGAAAAAGTTCGAGCTGTGAATTGTGCGGTCGCCGGCGGTCCGTGGCTGTCACTGCGGCGATATTCCGCGCGTCATCGGTCGGCCGTCAGCCGGGCCCGGACCCAGATCAGCACGACCCCGGCGACGACCAGCGCTGTGCCGACGGCGATCAGCGACCAGCTCGCTACGGCATGGGCCGGCAGCGCCGCGAGGCCCAGTATCAGCGTGAACAGGCCGCCGTAGATGAAGGTCCAGACCAGCCGGTCGATCCAAACGAGCGTCCCGCCTGAGGCCATCAGAAGGCCGCCTCCGGCATGTCGGCGCAGGTGGCTTCGCAACGTGCCGCCACGGCCAACCAGGCGCCGATCTTGGGCAGCTCGTAGCGATAGAAGTAGCGGGTGGCGTAAAGCCGCCCTTGACCGATGGGATCGGTGGTCTCCGCTTCGAGCGGCACCGCCAGGGCGACGTCGAGCCAGATCCAGGCCACCACCATGTGGCCGAAAGCCTGCATGTACGGTACGGCGTTCGCCAGGGCCTCGGCGGGGTTGCCGGTGGCCCAGGCGCTGTCGGTTGCGGCGCGGACTTGCGCCAGCGCATCGCGCAATGCACCCGCGTACTCGGCCAGCACCGGCTGCGCGGCCGCTTTCGCAATGGTTTCGGCGATGCGGGAGGCCAGCAGCGCCAAGCCCTTGCCGCCCTCCATCAGCACCTTGCGTCCCAGCAGGTCGGCGGCCTGGATGCCGTGCGTGCCCTCATGGATCATGTTCAGCCGGTTGTCGCGCCAGTACTGCTCGACCGGAAAGTCGCGCGTGTAGCCGTAGCCGCCGTGAACCTGGATGGCCAGCGAGTTGGCTTCCAGGCACCATTCGCTGGGCCAGCTCTTGGCGATCGGCGTGAGCACTTCCAGCAGCAGCCGGGCGTCGTCCGCCGCTTCGGGCGCGCCGGTGTGCTGCTCGTCGACCAGGCGCGCGCAGTAAAGCTCCAGCGTCAGGCCGCCCTCGCAATAGGCCTTCTGCGCCAGCAGCATGCGCTTCACGTCGGCGTGCTCGATGATCCGCACCTGCGGTTGCGCCGGGTCCTTGCCCACGGCACGGGTGCCGTGTTCCGATTTCTGTCCCACCGGCAAGCGCCCCTGCGGCCGGTTGCGGGCGTATTCCAGTGCCGCGTAATAGCCGGCCATACCCAGCATGACGGCTGCGGTGCCCACGCCGATGCGGGCCTCGTTCATCATATGGAACATGCAGCGCAAGCCTTCATGCGGACGGCCCACGAGGTAGCCGATCGCGCCTGCCCGTCCCCGGACCGGGAATTTGCCCTCACCGAAATTGAGCAGCGTGTTGGTGGTTCCGCGCCAGCCGAGCTTGTGGTTCAGCCCGGCAAGGGCCACGTCGTTGCGCTCGCCCGTCAGCTCACCGGCGGCGTTCACGAGATGCTTGGGAACGATGAACAGCGAGATGCCCCGCGTTCCGGCTATCAGCTTGCCGTCGGGTCCCGGGATCTTGGCGAGCACCAGGTGGATGATGTTCTCGGTCAGCTCATGCTCGCCCGCCGAGATCCACATCTTGTTGCCGGTGAGCCGGTAACGCGGGCCCAGCGGATCGACCTCGGAGCCTTCGCCGTCGGGCACCGCCCGGGTCGTGATGTCGGACAGCGACGAGCCGGCCTGCGGCTCGGACAACGCCATCGTGCCGGCCCAGCGTCCCGAAAATTCGTTGAGCGCGAACACCTCCTGCTGCGCCTTTGTGCCGTGCACCCGCAGCAGATTGGCATTGCCAACGGTGAGCATGCCCGAGCCGATGCTGGCCGACGCCATGGCGAAAAAGCACTGCGCCGCCGCTTCGACCGTGTATGGCAGCTGCATGCCGCCGATTTCGTAGTCCTGCGCGGCGCTGAGCATGCCGGATTGCGCAAAGGCCTGCCAGGCATCATGGGTGGCGCGGGGCAGGATCACCTTTTCGCCGTCGAAGCGCGGCTCCTCGGTGTCCACCGTGCGGTTGAACGGTGCGTACTTCTCGCGGGCGATGCGCTCGCAGGTGTCCAGCACCGCATTAAACGTTTCGCGCGAATGGTCGGCAAACCGCGTTCGGCCGGTCAGTTGCTCCGCGTCGAGCCAGTCGTACAGGAGAAATTCGAGGGTGGAACGCAGGCTCACTTTGACTCCAAAACAGCCGGACACCCAACATCAAGATACCGGATGCAGAGGACGCAAAAATACGCAAAAGACGCAGAAGGACATCCTTGAATCTTTTGCGCCTTCTGCGCTCTTTTGCGTCTTCTGCGTCCGGATGTCCGCTTTCAGGGGCGCTACAAGACCTCGAACACCCCCGCCGCCCCCATGCCGCCGCCGATGCACATCGTCACCAGCACGCGCTTGGCGCCGCGGCGCTTGCCTTCGATCAGCGCGTGGCCGGTCAGGCGCTGGCCCGACACGCCGTAGGGATGGCCGACGGCGATCGCGCCGCCATTGACGTTCAGCCGGTCGTTCGGGATGCCCAGCTTGTCGCGGCAATAGATCACCTGCACTGCGAAAGCCTCGTTCAGCTCCCACAGGTCGATGTCCTGCACCGTCAGGCCCAGCTTCTTCAGCACCTTCGGGATCGCGAACACCGGGCCTATGCCCATCTCGTCGGGCTCGCAGCCGGCCACCGCGAAACCGAGGAAGCGGCCGAGCGGTTTCAGGTTGTTCTTGCTGGCAAAAGCCTCGCTCACCACCACGCAGGCGCCGGCGCCGTCCGAGAACTGGCTGGCATTGCCCGCCGCGATCACGCCGCCGGGCAGCGCCGGCTTGATGCCGCTGATGCCCTCCTTGGTCGTGCCTTCGCGGGTGCCTTCGTCCTTGCTCACCGTCACTTCCTTGGTGCGCAGGCCCATCACGGGATCGGCCACCCCGGCCTGCACGGTGATCGGCGCGATCTCGGCATCGAACTTGCCCGCCGCCTGACCCGCGCAGGCCTTCTGCTGGCTGGTGGCGCCGTATTCGTCCATCACCTCACGGCCGATGTTGTAGCGTTTGGCCACCTGCTCGGCAGTCTGCAGCATCGACCAGTAGATCTCCGGCTTCAGCTTGTCGAGCTCCGGGTCGCGCAGCATGTGGGTGTTCATTTCCTGCTGGACGCAGGAGATGCTCTCCACGCCGCCAGCCACGTACACGTCTGCCTCGCCCGCGATCACGCGCTGCGAGGCCAGTGCAATGCTCTGCAGTCCCGACGAGCAGAAACGGTTGACCGTCATGCCCGATACGGTGACCGGGCAACCGGCCATCAGGGCGATCTGGCGGGCGATATTGGCGCCGGTGGCGCCTTCGGGAGTGGCGCATCCCATGATGACATCTTCGACCTGCGCGGCGGCTATGCCGGCGCGTCGGAGCGCATGCTTGACGACGTGGCCGCCCAGGGTCGCGCCGTGGGTCATGTTGAAGGAACCCTTCCAGCTCTTGGCCAGGGGCGTGCGTGCGGTCGAGACGATCAGTGCGTTGCTCATGCTTGAAACCTTTCGGGAAATTCGGATGGGGCTCGGGAAGGTCGGTTGAGGCTCAAGCTGTCGGATTGAAGGTCTTGCCTTCCGCGGCCAGGCGGGCCAACAGCGGCGCGGGCTCCCAGAACTTCGCATCGTCGCGCGGGTTGCGCTGGAAGCGCTTCATGGCCTGCGCTACGTTGAACAGGCCCACCTGATCGGCGTACAGCATCGGGCCGCCGCGATGCAGCGGGAAGCCGTAGCCGGTGAGGTAGACCATGTCGATGTCGCCGGCG
>JAANCK011241279.1_pt1 | contig 23779 bp, 16 predicted proteins | sample 7277841 | NCBI WGS metagenome assembly JAANCK01 (sample SAMN14222788, study PRJNA588281) | permafrost metagenome | isolation source: Arctic cryosol methane SIP | place: Canada:Nunavut | collected 2015-07 | reverse complement strand
CCCAGGGGTGGTCCTGCGGTACGGTTTTGACCTGACCGGCAACGTCTTCCAATGCGACTGGTGCGCTCGATTCGCCGCGCGCAGCAACCATCAAGCCATATTGCCTGGCATGAATCAGATCGGCTGCTGCTGTGCCTAAACGCGTGGCGAGCAGACGGTCGGCGGCGGAGGGGGTGCCGCCGCGTTGCAGGTGACCGAGGATGGTCGGGCGCGCTTCCAGGCCAGTGAGCTTTTCGAGCTGATGCGCCAGACGCAGGGTACGTTCGGCATAAACCAGTTCAGGTTCGGCAACGGTTTCCTTTGCTTTCCTGTCCTTCTTCTTCGCGGCGTTGGCTTGCTGCTCCACAAAATCCTCTTGGGTAAGCGCACCTTCCGCGACCGCGACGATGCTGAACGGTTTGCCCTTGCGTTTGCGTTCCTTGATTGCTTCTGCCACGGCTGCCACGCTGTAGGGAATTTCCGGGATCAAAATCACGTCGGCGCCGCCAGCGATGCCCGCGCCCAATGCCAGCCAGCCGGCGCGGTGACCCATGATCTCAACCACGATGATGCGGTGATGACTGTGCGCGGTGCTGTGCAGGCGGTCGATGGCGTCGGTGGCGATGCCGAGCGCGGTATCGAAACCGAAGGTGGTATCGGTCAGCGCCACGTCGTTGTCGATGGTTTTCGGCAGGGTCACGATGTTGAGGCCTGCCTGTTTCAAGCGCAGCGCATTCTTCATGGTTCCGCCACCGCCCAGACAGACCAGACAATCGAGTTGATTGGCGTGGTAGTTGGCGACGATAGTCTCGGTCATGTCCAGCACCTTGCCATTCACCGGCATCTTGTGCGGCTTGTCGCGACTGGTGCCGAGGATGGTTCCGCCCTGGGTGAGGATGCCGGAGAGTGCTTCGCCGTCCAGCGCCATGGTGCGGTTTTCCATCAGGCCACGAAATCCGTCGCGAAAACCGATGATGTGCATGCCGTAATGCGACACACAGGCTTTGCCGACACCGCGTATGGCGGCATTGAGACCCGGCGTGTCGCCGCCGGAGGTGAGAATCCCGATCGATTGAGTCATGGTTGTTAACAAGCCGTCGTTAAATATTGCGTTCGATAGTCGTTTCTTGCCGGAGGGGGTCCCGCCTACCCGATCGCTTCAGGTCGTGCGTGGGCCAGGTGCAATTCCCGAAGCATGGACCGCTTTTTGGTTTGGTGCGCCTGCATTCGCCTCAGAATATCGTCCAGCACCCGCACGGCGCTGACTATATAGGGCCCTTTGTTGAGCATGACACATTCGGCGCGGAGCCCCATCGCTGCGTCCGTGACCTCGGCACGCGACGGTCTACCCTTCTTGGCAAGCGTTTCCAGGACCTGGGTGGCCCAAATCACGGGAACATGCGCAGCCTCGCAGAGCCAGAGAATCTCTTCCTGAACTTCTGCCAGGCGTTCAAAGCCGCACTCGACGGCCAGATCGCCCCGGGCGATCATCACCCCGCAAGACGGGGCGCGCATGGCCGTCAACAGCATGTCTGGCAGATTCTCAAAGCCATGCCGCGTTTCGATCTTCAGCACGATGGCAGGCTGGCGATTCCCCAGGCTCGCCAAGTGCTGCTGGAGTGATTTCACGTCGTGGGCGCTGTTGGCAAAAGACAACTCGACAATGTCGGCATGCTTGGCGGCGAAGGCCAGGTCCTCGATGTCCTTGGCTGTCATGGCAGCGAGGCGCAAGTCGCTCTCGGGAAGGTTGATGCCTTTGTCGGCTCGCAGCTTTAAAACCTTCACATGCTCCTGCGTAATGCGGACCAGGACCCGTGTCTTCTCTACTTTTTCAATGATGCCCCCGATCTTGCCGTCGTCAAACCAGATCGGCTCCCCCGCCTGGACGCCATCGAATACCTCTGGAATGGTGCAGCCGATCTCGGCAGGGGCCAGGATTTTTCCCGCACTGTCGCAGGTTGCCGGACGCCCTGACTTGAGGTCGCGGGTCAGGATGAGCAGGTCGCCTTTCTTGAGCGTAAGAAAATTTTCAGCCGGCGGCAGTGTGCCGACCCGACACTCGGATTGATCCGGCTTGCCTGTGCCACGCTCATGGCGCAGTCTGGTGCCGGGAACGATGTATGCCGACTTGGCTATCTCTGCCCAGCACCCGTGATCGGTCACGTCGACGATCTTGAGGGTTCGCCTGGCGCCCCGCGCATCCGTGAATGTCACAGACTCCCCGATGCGGAGTTCCGCCAGCCAGGCCGCCGGAACAGGAACGCAAACGTTCGCCGGCGAGGGTGGCGACTGAAGGGACGCCTCTGAGGCCAACCAGACACGCGCGGGAGCAGTGACCCGCCCGTAGACATCGCGAACAGGACGAACCCGGACCACCGCAGGTCCTGGCTCCAGTGGCCCGGTGCGCAGCTTCGGACCGGCCAGATCCATGACGACACGGCAGGACCGTCCCAGCGCGCGCTCCGCCTGTCGCATATGCCCGATCATCCGCGACCAGGCTGCCGCGTCGTCATGCACGCAATTGATGCGCATGCAGTCCATGCCTTGCTGGAGCAGGTTGTGAACGAGGTGGTCATCATCTGCCGCCTCGCTTGGCATGGTGACCATGATCCGGACCGTGCGTCCCGTGGTCGCGGGTCCCATCAAGGCGTTCGTATGTTCGGCAAGCAACCGCTCGCCGCGAGAGAAATCGATGACCTCGCCCGCTTGGGAAGCCGGCTGCCAGGAGCGCTTCCCCAAGCGGTGCAGGACACCTAGCACCTCATCGACCGTGGCCATGACATTCGACTCTGCGCGTCCCAAAGAGGAAAGCCCCATCGCGGCCAGGCGCAACTGGAGCGGACGCAGATCGCGGCTACGCAGGGCCAGATAATGCAGGAGGTTCCGGGCGCTATCCAGGTAGTTGGGGTGAACCTCAGCGAGCAGTGGCTGTGACCGGACTTGGTTGGCGACCATTTCATCCCGAATGGCCGCGAGTTCACACAGGGCATTCTCGATGTCCGAACTGCCAAGACCGGCGTGGTCTATCCTTGTTGTCTTAGTCAACTCATCCAGTCCGAACTGCTTTGCAGGGATCAATAAATACGGATCGCCAGTGGCGGGCCAGGGGCCTTTGCAGCACCAGCGTCGAGACTGCGCACAAGGACGACCACGTTGTGACTGCCGAGGCGGTTGATGAACAGTTCGCTGGCAAAGTAACGGCCATCGTGCCGGCGAGCCTGAAAGGCAACGGCACAGTGACTGAGATAAGCCAGGCGGGAGTTGATGCGTCCGTCCTGCACCAGTCCGGTGTTTGGCAGTTGCGGGAGGATGATGGAAACGTGACGGCCAGCAAGTTCATCCATCAAATAGCCGAATACCTGCTCACACGCGTGGCTGCAGTCGAGGATAACACCGAAGTCATCAAGGGTGAGTACCGCCAGTTCGTTCGTTCCGGCATTGGGAATGCAGGCTGAAACAGTCATATTCGCCAGAGGAGGGGGCACCTGAGAGATACTTGAAGTTGTCATGGGGACTCCATTCATTGGCATCAGGGAACGCTCGTGAGAGTGAGCAATTTTCCCCCCGTCATATGAACGAACAGTGACAGAAGCAAGACTTATTGATGGGTTCGGAATGCCCAGGTCAATCCGTTGCGGGGCTTGACCGAGGTAGCGAGAGCACTCAATAAGGGTGTAACTTTACGAAGGAAGTTCCACAACACAATGGATGAGTTGCGATGAGAAAACCTGCCGAAGCGTATCTCGAAATAGCCAAGCAATTGAGCGAGGAAGAAACCGAACGTTTGATGGCAAGAATGCGCACAAAATTAATGCGCAGACTGGAAGACAAAAAAATGGGTGTGGCCGAAGTTGTGGCCATTCAGCTCGAGATAGAGGAAGAAGAACTGCGAGAATGGAGAGCGCGGATGGCTGAAATAAGAAAAAAATCAAAGTCCAAATAGTCAGGCTGCCTGCTTGTCCAAGGGCAAAATACCAAGAAAAAAATCGGGGGTGTCGCAAACGGATAGACTTGGGAGAGTCTGGAGCAAGCCCTGCTCCTCCGAAAATCAAAACGCGCAGAACCACCCATGTCGGAAGCCATAAGCAAGACCGAAATATTCACCCGCAAGCCCCGGGTCGCCTATTTCTCCATGGAAATCGCAATGGAGAACAATATCCCGACTTACAGCGGCGGTTTGGGCGTGCTGGCGGGCGACACCCTGCGTGCTGCGGCGGATATCGGCGTGCCGATGGTGGCGGTCACCCTGGTGTCCCGGGCAGGCTATTTTCGTCAGGAAATCGACCCGCAGGGCCGACAGCTCGAGCATGCGGACAACTGGGATCCCGCCCGCTACGCTACACGGCTGCAGGCCGCCGTGGCACTGGACCTGGAGGATCGCCAGGTGTGGGTGGGAGGCTGGCTGTATGTGCTGAGCACCCGGGTGGGCAGCGCGGGGATACCCGTCCTGCTGCTGGACACCGATCTGCCGGTGAACGACCCACGGGATCGGGACATCACCCACCATCTATACGGTGGCGATGAGAGCTACCGGATGAAACAGGAGGTGGTGCTGGGGGTGGGAGGCATAGCCATGCTCCAGGCCCTGGGCTTCAAGCTCATGGGTTATCACATGAACGAGGGTCACTCCGCCTTCCTGACCCTGGCCCTGATGCGGCGCTACGCCTATCCAGTCGAAGACCTGCGGCCCGGTGAAAGCCCTTACGACTTGCCCCAGGTACGGGAACTGTGCACCTTCACCACCCACACGCCGGTGGAGGCGGGCCTCGACAAATTCGACTACTCCCTGGTGCGGCGCATCTACGGTGATCTGCAGGACCTGGGCACGGTGAAGCTGTTGGCTGGTGAGGACAAGCTCAACATGACCCGCCTGGCCCTGAACCTGTCGGATTACGTGAATGGGGTAGCCAAACGCCACGCCGAGGTCTCGCGGAAAATGTTTCCGGGCTATGCCGTGCACGCGGTGACCAACGGCGTGCATCCTTCCACCTGGACCGGCAATCCCATTGCCGAGCTGTACGACCAGCATGTGCCAGGCTGGCGCCATGAGCCGGAACTGCTATCCCGGGCCGACCGCATCCCGAACGACAATCTCTGGACTGCCCACCAGCAGGCCAAGCAGGCGCTGGTGGACAAGGTGCGGGAACTCACCGGGGTGATACTGAACCCGGACCAGCCCATCCTGGGCTTTGCACGGCGCATGACCGCCTACAAGCGGGCAGACCTGCTGTTCACCGATCTGGCTCGCCTCAAGGCCATCGCCCGTGAGCATCCCTTCCAGATCGTCATGGCCGGCAAGGCCCATCCGAAAGACGAGGCGGGCAAGCAGCTCATCGAAGCCTTGCACGCTCACATGCGGGACTTGAGTGGGGAGATCCCCATGGCCTTTTTGCCCGACTACGATATGGAACTGGCCCTGCTCATGGTGTCCGGCTCGGACGTTTGGCTCAATACGCCCCTGCGGCCCCTGGAAGCCTCCGGCACCAGCGGCATGAAGGCTGCCTTCAACGGCGTGCCCCAGTTCTCGGTGCTGGACGGGTGGTGGGTGGAAGGCTGCCTGGAGGGCGTGACCGGATGGGCGGTAGGGGAGGATTCCCCCACCGCCAACGGCCACGATGCCGTCGCCCTGTACGACAAACTGGAGAAGGTGATCCTGCCGCTTTGGTATGACGACCGGCCTGGCTGGATCAGTGTCATGAAGGGCGCCATCAGCAAGAATGCCGCCTACTTCAACAGCCACCGCATGATGCGACGCTACGCCACAGAAGCGTACCTGAGGTAAGAACTGCGAATCGCATCAGGTTGCGTATCCCGAGATTTTGGGCATCCCCCCGGTTGAATTCGCATGCCGTTAACAGACATTCAACGTGCTAGTTAGGCGTCATGCACTTCTGGGTGCTGGACATTTGAATGCGCTGGAAAAGATATTGTTCCACAGTTGATCTTGCACGCAGGCCATGATGGATCGGTGAGTCGCTTCCGCCAACATCACTTCTAGGGCGGGTGCGGAGATGAATACCCGATAAGACTTACGTGCTTCCAGACACACTGGACAGCCGCTCTCCACGGAGTAGTTTGACAGGCTCGAAGTAACCCATCCTAGTCGTCTAGGAATGCGCTTGAACCTCCAAGCGTGAGCGATTCGTTCCTTGAGGCCTACGTTCTTATACGGATACAGAATGGATATATTTGCAAGGTGAACGTCGTGTGATGCCAGGTTTCTGATGAATATATAGACGCCTGACTCCATATTTTCGCCAACGCCCTCAATCCCAAATATCAAATCGACTTTTATCCTTGGCCTGGACTGAAGTACATTCCAGGAGAAGATCAACGTTGACAAGATTGCAGCATAAATCGCAAGGTAATCTGTAATTTTCAAGCGTTCAGCCTCCAAGATGGCAATGAGGGCTGCGAAACAAGCGGCTACGCCATTTACTGTAGAGCGCCCCTAAAGACCGCCTTGTCAAAAATAACACACAAGCGAAAAGTAATCCTTTGAGAAGGCAACGATATCAAGGGTGGCCTTCCAGTTCTTTCCATTTTGCTCGCCATACAAGTAGATGAATGGATTGAAATAATATTGCCCAGCATCTTCTTCAACGTCGAAGCGTACCTTCTTTGCATGGATTATTTTGTTACATGCTTCTCGTAGATTGAGAATTTCTACTTGTTGATCTCCTGCGCCATCTTTCTCAAGGTGTCCGCAATTAGAACCCACCCGCTCCAAAACTCGATCTTGACGGTCATCGATTACACGGGCGGTGATCGCGAGGTTAAGCAGTAACCTCGTAATCTCATCTTCTTCCACATCTTGAATCTTGTAGATTGGATCAAATCCCTCGCCTGGGAAATTGGTACGAAGAGCCGCAAAACTCTTACTCGCGAGGAACAATGCAAGAAGTCGATGCAGTTCAAGTACTGTATTGCTTGTATTTGGACAGTGACCTTCCTTGAAGTGGCCTTCCTGTGGGTTCTTGTATTCAGCCATTGTTCGCGATTCCTAGCGTTTAAGTTGAGCCACCTCCCGCGGTTATATTCGCGTGGTCCACTCGAATGGTGGGTTGGGCATTGTCAATCCCCGCTGAGTTCGGGAACCGACGGCCAAGCAGGGCGATTTGCCTTGACCCAATTCCCCAACTTCCTTCTCGCTGAGTCACCTGCAGTTTCGATCTTGAGCAGATCACAAATCGCTTGCCAGGTAGTCAGACCCTTCTTGCCTTTTAAATCGGGAACACTCGACGCCCATTGTCCGGCACTAGGTGAGGGAGCTTTCTTTGGCGCTCTCTTCGCCAAAGCCATAGAGTCGGCTAACAACTTCTCCAGTTCGTCATTTGCCTTCTTCGGCTTGATGTGCTGCTGAAGGACACGCCTTAGTGCGGCATTAAACGAAAGATTCTCAAATGGCTTCGGTTGCGCAAGCCGTTCCACTAGTGCAGCGAGGTCTTCGTCAACGCTGAATTGCGGCATCTCAGTCTCCTGTGAAGTATGACGGGGTAACGCCAGTAAAACACTAGTGTAATTTAGTGTCAAGTTATTAACACTAGTGTTTTCGTCAGGCTGTTCTGCCAAATGTCGAAAGCGAGATTGTGAATAGACCGCTTTCGCTGCATCAACAGACGTTCGATCAACAAACCCCGACCGTCTCTTCTGGGTCAGGAGTTGTCATTTAAGGCATCGATATAGTCTTAACCGAGTACCCGGATTTGTATGGTTTGGCGAGCCAGTCCGGCGCATGAACTGGCATCAGTTTGGGGTGTTGGCGACATTAAGCTTACAAGTGGTCAACTGCAGTTTTTTTAGGGCCATGTCGGCCCCGCATCGTGCATGTGCGCCTGGATGTTTCCTAGAACAAAATCCCCAGCAGCTTTTTCAGTAGTTCTTCCAGCGGCATCATGGTGAGCATCAGCGGCACAATCGGCACGAGTACCGCAGCCGTGAGCCGGAGGATGGCTTCCTTTGAAACAGGCGCGGCGTTCATGGTCCGCACCACTTCATAACTGTTGCCCAGATCGGCGAGGGACTGGATGTCGCCGCTGCCCACCAACGGCTCACTGGCAGGCGCGCCGCCGCGCAGCCATTTGTCATCGAACTCGCGCACGTAACGCTGGGCCAGGGTGCCATATTCGCGCAGGCCGGTCCGCTTCGCCTGGGCCAGCTGAGGCGCAAATACCAGCAGCGGGCCGAGGACCACGCACAGCAGAAAGACGAGCATGAGGGCGACCTCGCCCTTGAACCCAGGCAGGGCCGATCCGAGATAGAAAATGCGGTTGGCGAGATTTCCGGCAACGATCGCGCCGTGTGCCATCAATAGCGGAATGAATGCATAGACGATGGCGGAGAGAAATCCCAGACCCCCGGTGCGGTCCGGATGCGTGGGGATCAGGTTCAATTCGATACGTGACACCTGCCAGAGAAAGCGTGTCCAGACAACCAGGCGGAAATACCAGCGGATCAGCAGGAACTGGAAAATCGGCAGGCTCAGATAGGCATACCACATTCCCGCGAGCGATAGCCTGGATCCGTCCGCGGTCGGTGTCGCGAACCAGGTGGGCGCATCGAGTGCCATGTAATGGCGCCAGATGACCAGGACGCCGAGGCCATACACCAGGGCGAGCAGCAGCACCTCGGCGAGTGCCGAGTTGCGTAGCCGGAATGCCGACTGGATGGCGGCATCGAAGCGTGGCATGGCATGCTCGGGTATCAGATTGCGATCCAGGAACTGCTTCACCAGCAAACGCATGCGCCGGTGCACCACCAGTTCGGCACTGATCAGCAGGGGTATCGCCACCAGGAATTTGATGTGAACTTCCACGTCCATCAGGAAAGGAACGGCCACACTGCCGCCTAACAGATGTCCTTCCAGGGCCGAGAGCAGCAGCAGTGGCAGCCAGGCCAGCAGCGAGATGACGATGATGCGTTTGCGCGCCAGTTCCAGCGCATCGTCGGACAGATGCGCCCGAAGAAAGAACTGGAAGAGCGGGCCCCCATGGACGAGCGAGAAGTCCGGCGGATTCCGCAGAAGGCTGTCGCTGGGGTTCGATGCTGGGGCGCTCATTGGCGTGCCTCGAACGCGGTGACCGCCTGCTTCACGGTGAAGAACATCCGCTCGCGGCCCAGCCGTTCTGCCAGAGGCGTGCGCCGCACGAGTTCCAGCACTTCGGGGGTGAGCGCAGCGAGCCAGATCTCCGTGCCTTCGGCGCGCAGCCTTTCCTCGGCCTCGACCAGCATCTTGAGCGCGGTGTATTCGAGTCCCGGCATGGCAGAACAATCGAGCAGGATCACCTGCGGGGAACTGGCCTTGGCCAGCGCGAGCAGTTTGCTGCCGATGTTGCCGGCGTTGGCGAAATAGACGCGGCCTTCGGGGCGGGCGATGAGCAGGCCCGGAATGGCTTCATCATCCGGATGGTCGGACGAGCGCGGCCGGAACACATTCGTGCCCGGCTTGCGGCGGAGCTCGTCGACCCGCGGGTCGTACGTGAGGTACATGAGCCCCAACAGCGAGAGCACGATGGCGGCCAGAATGCCCTTGAGCGTTCCCAGCACCATCACCCCGAGGCAGGCAGCCAGCGCCCAGCGGAATTCCATCGTCCGCACGTGACGGATGGCTGCCATCTCCGCCGGGTTCACCAGCCCGATCGAGTAGGCGATGACCACTGCCGCCAGCGTGGCATGCGGCATAAAGGCAAGGACCGGCGCGAGGAACAGCAGCGTGGCGAACGCCACCGCTGCGACCACCAGCGAGGCGGCCTGCGTTTTCGATCCGGCTGTGCGGCTCACCGCCGTTTGCGAGGTGCCGCCGCCGGCGGGGATCGAGCCGATGAACGCACCCGCGGCATTCGCGGCGCCGATGGCGAGCAGTTCGCGGTTGGCGTCGATGGGCGGGTCTGCACGCTGAACGAAGGCCCGCGCTGCAGCAATCGATTCGGTGAAAGAGATCAGCGCGATGCCGGCGGCGGCCGGCCACATCGCTTCGAACAGCGAGGGGCGCGGCAGCACGGGCATCGGAAAACCGCCCTGGATCGCGCCCACCACGCTCACGCCGGCGGCTTCGAGCCCCAGCACAGCCGAGGCGGCGATTCCCACCGCCACGGCGAGCAGCGGCGCCGGCGCCTTCGGCAAAAAGCGTTTGGAGAACGCGATGACAGCCAGCGTGCCCAGAGCGACGGCGAGCGTCGGCCACGACAGCTCCGGGACGTGCGCGACGATGGATGCCACGTCGCGGAAGAAGCCTTCCTTCTGGATATGGATGCCAAGCAGCTTGGGCAGTTGGTCGGCAACGATCACGAATCCGACCCCCGCCTTGAATCCGGTCAACACCGGTTCCGAAATGAAATTGGCCAGGAACCCGAAGCGCAGGACGCGTGCAGCGATGAGCATCAAGCCGACGAGCAGGGAGAGCGTGGCCGACGCGACGAGGGGATTCAGTCCGGGATCCGCGCTCAGCGCTTCGCCGATCGCGGTCGCGCACAGGATCGCGATCGGCGTGGTGGTGCTGACGCTCAGCACGCGCGAACTGCCGAGGACGGCATACACCGCCATCGGCACCAGCGCGGCGAACAATCCCGCCTGCACGGGCAGTTGCGCGATGGTTGCATAAGCGAGCGCCTTCGGCACGACCACGGCCGCCGTGGTGAGGCCGGGTAGCAGATCCGCAGCGAAGCCGCTGCTCAGGGGGCTTCCTTTTTCCATGTTGAACTTTCCGCTCGTTTCAGTCTTTCACTTTACGTCAAGGCTCAGCTTTCACCAGTGCGTGGGCGTGTCGGGCGATCATGAGCTCTTCATTGGTCGGCACCACCCAGGCCGAAACCGCGCTGCCCGCTGCCGAGATGCAGGCGTTGCCGCGCTGGTTGGCTTCGCCGTCGAGCGCGATCCCCAGCCAGGCGCAGGCCTTCACAACCCGGGCGCGGATCTCCGGCGCGTTCTCGCCGATGCCGGCGGTGAACACCAGCCCGTCCAAGCCGCCGAGGACTGCGGCAAGCGCGCCGATTGCCTTGGCAATGTAGTGAACGAAGTAGTCGATCGCGAACTGCGCATGCGGCTCGGCGCTTTCCAGCAGCAGGCGCATGTCGTTGCTGACGCCGGACAGGCCGAGCAGTCCCGATTCCTTGTACAGCAGATTTTCCAGCGTCGCTGGCGTCATGCCGCGCTGGCCGACCAGATAGAGCAGCACGCCGGGGTCGAGCTCGCCCGGCCGGGTGCCCATCGGGATCCCGTCCAGCGGCGAGAAGCCCATGGTTGAGTCCACGCTCTTGCCTGCATGCAGGGCGCACAGGCTGGCGCCGTTACCAAGGTGGGCGACGATCACGCGCCCGTTCGCGATCTCGGGCGCGACCTGCGGCAGCACCCCGGCGATGTATTCATACGACAGGCCATGAAAGCCGTAGCGGCGCACCCCGGCCGCGTAGTATTCCCAGGGCAGCGCATACACATCGGCCAGCTGCGGGTGGCTGCGGTGAAACGCGGTGTCGAAGCAGGCGACTTGCGGCAACTGCGGCTGCGTCTCGCGGATCGCACGGATCGCCGCCAGATTGTGCGGGTGATGCAGCGGGGCGAACGGTGTCAGTTTTTCCAGATCAGCGAACACCGCGTCGTCGACCAGCACGGGGCGGGTGTAGCCGGCGCCGCCATGCACCACGCGATGGCCGACGGCGAGCAGCGTTTCACCCGCGAAGTGGCCGCGCAGCCAGGCGCGGGCGAGCGCGATCGCATCCTTCACCTCGCGCACCTCGGCGACATCCAGTTCGCGTTCGACCAGCCTGCGGCCCGCGTCGTCCTTCACCTTGAACTGCGGCCGGGTGCCGATGCCGTCGACCTGTCCGTGCACCGCGAGGTGCAGGGTGTCGGCCGCATCCAGGCGGAACAGCGAAAACTTCAGGCTCGACGAGCCGGCGTTGACGACCAGGATGGAATGGCCACTCATGCGCCTGTTCCGGAATATCCGCGACGCATCTTCAGTCTGCCGAACTGGCGAACGCCCGCGTCAGGATCGCCTGCGCTTCCTGCTGGATCTGCTGCAGATGGGCGTCGCCGCGGAAGCTTTCGGCATACAGCTTGTAGACCTCCTCGGTGCCCGACGGCCGCGCCGCGAACCAGCCTTGCGCGGTGACCACTTTCAGGCCGCCGATGGCCGCGCCGTTGCCGGGCGCGGCGGTGAGCATGGACACGATGGGGTCGCCGGCCAGGGTGCTGGCATCGATGTTTTGCGGCGAGAGTTTTTGCAGAACAGCTTTCTGCGCCGCCGTGGCGGGGGCATCGATGCGCGCATACACTGGCGCGCCGAGTTCGCGGGTGAGGTCGCCGTAATACTCGGCCGGGTCACGCCCGGTCTTGGCCATGATTTCCACCGCCAGCAGGTCCATGATGATGCCGTCCTTGTCGGTGGTCCACACCGTGCCGTCGCGCCGCAGGAACGAAGCACCTGCGCTTTCCTCGCCGCCAAAACCCATCGAGCCGTCGTGCAGGCCATCGACGAACCATTTGAACCCCACCGGCACTTCCACCAGCTTGCGTCCGATCTGGGTGGCCACGCGGTCGATCATGCTGCTGCTCACCACGGTCTTGCCGATGGCGGCATCGGCGCGCCAGTCCGGGCGATGGGTGAACAGGTAATGAATCGACACCGCCAGGAAATGGTTGGGGTTCATCAGCCCGGCGCGGGTGACGATGCCGTGGCGGTCGTGGTCGGTGTCGTTGCCGAAGGCAATGTCGAAACGGTCCTTGAGCCCGATCAGCTTGGCCATGGCGTAGGGCGACGAGCAGTCCATGCGGATCTTGCCGTCCCAGTCCAGGCTCATGAAGCCGAAAGCCGGGTCGACCGTCTTGTTCACGATCTCGATTTCGATCCCGTAGCGTTCGACGATTGGCTGCCAGTAAGCCACGCCCGCGCCGCCCAGCGGGTCGACGCCGATCCTGAGCCCGGCGCCGCGGATCGCGTCCATGTCGACCACCGCGGCGAGATCGTTTACATAAGTGCCGACATAGTCGTAGGCATGGGCGGCGCGGCGCGCCGCTTCATAAGCCATTCGCTTCACGGCCTTGAGGCCGTCGGCCAGCAGCTGGTTGGCGCGGTCCTCGATCCAGCGCGTGATGTCCGTGTCGGCCGGCCCGCCGTGCGGCGGGTTGTACTTGAAACCGCCGTCTTCCGGCGGATTGTGCGAGGGCGTGATGACGATGCCATCGGCCAGGCCGCTGGTGCGCCCGCGGTTGTAGGTCAGGATGGCATGCGAGATCGCCGGGGTGGGGGTGTAGCCGTCGTCCGGGTCGACCATGACCGCGACGCCGTTGGCGCCGAGCACTTCAAGGGCCGATACGAAAGCCGGTTCGGACAGCGCGTGGGTGTCCTTGCCGAGGAAGAGCGGGCCATTGATGCCGTGGCTGCTGCGGTACTCGCAGATCGCCTGCGAGATCGCCAGCACATGCGCCTCATTGAAGGTGCTGCGCAAGGACGAACCGCGGTGGCCGCTGGTGCCGAAACTCACGCGTTGCGCAGGGTCAGTAACGTCGGGCTTGCGCGAGAAGTAGGCGTCGCGCAGCTTGCCGATATCGGCGAGCAGGTCGTGGGGAGCGGGTTGGCCGGCGAGTGGATGGATAGACATGTGTCACCTTGTTCTTGAAATGTTGTCGGGGGGTCTGTTGCAGCGCCAGCGCGAGGGCGACCAGCGAACGCGCCTGCACCGTATCAGCCGCTTGCGCCATCTGCGGTGCCAGCGGCAACGGCTGCATATCATCCGGCGTGGGCAGCGCGGTGTCCAGACAGCATCGCAAGGACTGCCCGATTGCCGGGCGATCAGCCTTTCATTTTTCGGTAGCGCCGGATCAGGTTGTTGGTGGAGCTGTCGTGCCCAAGTGGCGGGTCCGTCGGGCTTTCAAGCTCGGGGATGATCGCCTGCGCCAGTGCCTTGCCCAGTTCGACCCCCCACTGGTCGAATGAATCGATTCCCCAGATCGCGCCCTGGGCGAAGACGGCGTGCTCGTAGAGCGCGACGAGACTGCCCAGCGTCGCAGGCGTGAGCCGGTCGGCGAGGATCGTGTTCGACGGCCGGTTGCCCTCGAACACGCGATGCGGCACCAGGGCGGCCGCGGTGCCTTCGGCCGCTACCTGCCCGGCGGTCTTGCCGAACGCGAGCGCCTCGGTTTGCGCGAACACGTTCGCGAGCAGGATGTCGTGATGCCGGCCAAGCGGCGTGAGCGTGTGCGCAAAGGCGATGAAGTCGCACGGGATCAGCCGCGTGCCTTCGTGAATCAACTGGTAGAACGAATGCTGCCCGTTGGTGCCGGGCTCGCCCCAGTAGATCGGGCCGGTGTCGTAGGTCACGGTTTCGCCGTCGAGCGTCACGTGCTTGCCGTTGCTCTCCATGGTCAGTTGCTGGAGATAGGCCGGGAAGCGCTTCAGGTAGTTCTCGTACGGCAGCACCGCCACCGTCTGCGCACCAAAGAAGTCGTTGTACCAGACCGACAGCAGTCCCATCAGCACCGGCAGGTTCCGCTCGAACGGCGCAGTGCGGAAGTGATCGTCCATCTGGTGGAAGCCATCGAGCATGGTGCGGAAGTTGTGCGGGCCGATCGCGACCATCGTGGACAGGCCGATCGCCGAGTCCATCGAATAGCGGCCGCCCACCCAGTCCCAGAACCCGAACATGTTCGCCGTGTCGATGCCGAACGCGGAGACTTTTTCGGCGTGGGTCGAGACGGCGACGAAGTGTCTGGCCACGGCCTTGACGTCGCCGCCTAGCCCGGCGAGCAACCAGTCGCGCGCGCTGTGGGCGTTGGTCATGGTCTCGAGGGTCGTGAATGTCTTCGACGACACGATGAAAAGCGTCTCCGCCGGATCGAGGTCGCGCGTGGCCTCGACGAAGTCAATCCCGTCGACGTTCGAGACGAAGCGGAAAATCATCGAGCGCTCGCTGTAATGGCGCAGCGCCTCGTAGGCCATCACCGGCCCGAGGTCCGAGCCGCCGATGCCGATGTTGATGACGTTGCGGATGCGCTTGCCGGTATGGCCCATCCACTCGCCGCTGCGGACGCGGTTGGCAAAATCGGCCATCTTGTCGAGGACCGCGTGCACCTCCGGAACGACGTTCTTCCCGTCCACGACGATCGAGGCGCCGCGCGGCGCGCGCAGCGCAACATGGAGGACGGCGCGGTTCTCGGTGATGTTGATCTTCTCGCCGCGGAACATGGCGCCGATCCGGGCGCGCAGTCCCGACTCGTCCGCCAGCCGGACGAGGAGTCGCAGCGTCTCGTCGGTGACGCGGTTCTTCGAGTAGTCGAGAAAAAGCCCCGCGCCTTCGGCGGTCAGCCGCTCGCCGCGCGCGGGGTCATCGGCGAACAGCGTTCGCAGGTGAACATCGTGCATGCCCCGGGCATGCGTCTCGAGCGCCTTCCATGCGGGGCGGCTGGCTAGCGGGGGCAGGCTCGTGCTCATTGCTTTGCCTCTTCAAAAAGCCGGAACCCGGCGTCGGCTGCGAGGAACTTCAACGGTGCTTGCATTCGCAATATCTCCATTCCTTATTGGTGACCTTGATCGGGTCGCGATTGCAGGACGATCGGCGCGCTGGACGGGCAGGGCTCGCGATTCAATAGGGCCACACCCAGTTGGTGATGTCGTCGCGATCGGTGCCGTGCTCGTGTGCATAGGCGAGGTTCTGGATGATCTCGTTCTTCATCTGTTCCTTCAAGTGGGCGGCGCGCGCGGCGAGTCCGGGCACGCGGTCGATGACATCGATCACCAGGTTGAAGCGGTCGGTCTGGTTGAGGATCGCCAACTCCAGCGGCGTGTTGATGTTGCCGCGCTCCTTGTAGCCGCGCACGTGAATGTTCTCGTGGTTGCTGAAGCGGTAGGCCAGCTTGTGGATCAGCCAGGGATAGCCGTGGAAGTTGAAGATCACCGGCTTGTCGGTGGTGAACAGGCTGTCGAATTCGCGCTCGGTCGAGCCGTGCGGATGTTCGCTTACGGGTTGCATCTTGAACAGATCGACCACGTTGACGAAACGCACCTTCAGGTCGGGTAGCTGCTCGCGCAGGATGGCAGTGGCCGCCAGCGCTTCCTGCGTGGCGACGTCGCCGCACGAGGCCATCACCACATCCGGTTCCACGCCGGCATCGTTGCTGGCGCGCGCCCAGATGCCGATGCCCTTGGCGCAATGCACCACTGCTTCGTCGATGCTGGCGAACTGCAGGTGCTTCTGCTTGTCGGCGACGATGACGTTGATGCAGTCGACCGAGCGCAGGCAATGGTCGGCCACCGCCAGCAGGGTGTTGGCGTCGGGCGGCAGGTAGATGCGGGTGACGCTCGGGCTCTTGTTGGTGACCAGGTCGATGAAGCCCGGGTCCTGGTGCGAGAAGCCGTTGTGGTCCTGGCGCCAGACGGTGGACGACAGCAGGATGTTCTGCGACGCCACCGAGGCGCGCCACGGCACGTGGTTCTTGCTGATGTCCAGCCACTTGGCGTACTGGTTGAACATCGAGTCGATCACATGCGCGAACGCCTCGTAGGTGTGGAAGAAGCCATGGCGGCCGGTCAGCAGATAACCTTCCAGCCAGCCGATCAGGGTGTGCTCGGACAGCATTTCCATCACCCGGCCGTCGCGCGACAGTTCGCCGCCGTCGGCATCCTCCGGGTAGTAGTCGGCCATCCACACCTTCTTGCTCACCTCGTAGATTGCCTGCAGGCGGTTGGAGGCGGTCTCGTCGGGACCGAACACGCGGAAATTGGTCATGTTGTCGCGCATCACGTCGCGCAGGAATTCGCCCAGCGGTTGGGTGTTCTCGACCAGCGCCTTGCCGGCCTGTTGCACGTCCACCGCGTAGTCGCGGAAATCCGGCAGCTTCAGATCGCGCCGCAGCAGCCCGCCGTTGGTGTGCAGGTTGGCGCTCATGCGCCGCGTGCCAGTGGGGGAGAGCGCGCGCAGTTCGGGCACCAGCCGCCCTTCGGCGTCGAACAGCTCCTCCGGCTTGTAGCTCTTCATCCAGTCTTCCAGCAACTGCAGGTGGGCTGGGTTGCTGCGCACGTCGGAAAATGGCACCTGGTGCGAACGCCACGAACCCTCGGCCTTGTGGCCGTTGATTTCCTTCGGCCCGGTCCAGCCCTTGGGCGAGCGCAGCACGATCATCGGCCAGCGCGGCCGTTCCGCCACGCCCGAGGCGCGGGCCGCCTGCTGCACCGCGCGGATGTCTGCGATGGCGGTTTCCAGCGTGGCGGCCATGTACTGGTGCATGGTGTCGGGGTCGTCGCCCTCGACGAAATAGGGGGTGTAGCCGTAGCCGACGAACAGCGCTTCCAGTTCCTCGTGGCTGATGCGCGCGAGGATGGTCGGGTTGGCGATCTTGTAGCCGTTGAGGTTGAGGATCGGCAGCACCGCGCCGTCGCGGATCGGGTTGATGAACTTGTTGGAATGCCAGGCGGTGGCGAGCGGCCCGGTCTCGGCCTCGCCGTCGCCCACCACGCAGGCGACGATGAGGTCGGGGTTGTCGAGGCAGGCGCCGTAGGCGTGCGACAGGCTGTAGCCGAGCTCGCCGCCTTCATGGATCGATCCGGGGGTTTCCGGCGTGACATGCGAGCCGATGTGGCCGGGGAAGGAGAACTGCTTGAAGAACTTCTGCAGGCCTTCGGCATCCGCGCTCTTGTCCGGATAGACCTCGGAGTAGGTGCCTTCCAGATAGACCGGCCCCAGCACGCCCGGCGCGCCATGGCCGGGGCCGGCCATGAAGATCACGTCGAGATCGTCGCGCTTGATCAGGCGGTTGAGGTGCGCCCAGGTGAAGGACAGCGCCGGGCTCGCGCCCCAGTGGCCGAGCAGGCGATGCTTGACGTGCTCGATCTTGAGCGGCTCCCTCAGCAGCGGGTTGTCGCGCAGGTAGATCATGCCCACCGCGAGGTAGTTGCAGGCGCGCCACCAGGCGTGGATGCGCTTGAGTTCGTCGGGAGAGAGCGGGGTGTGGGGCGTTGGGTTCATGGCGGGATTCCTTTTGGTCGGACGTGATCATTCCTACGCGTATCTTTTATAGCAAGCGCGTGTCGGGCGGGTGACCGTGCGGATCAGGTCATCCGGGAGGGCGATGCAGACATCCTCACTGCGGCGAACAGGCCGTGAGTGCTTCGCTTCGATGGTAATCCGGTTCCGTTGTCTTTTTGTGTTGCGATTGACTGCCGGGGCCTTTTTGTTCGCCCCGGAGCTTGCCGCTGCGCAAACGGTCGCTTCCACCTTGTTGCGGGCGGATGCAGGGGGTAGGGTTGTCGGATGTCTCACGATCCAGCCCGAACCATGAGCGACGCCACTGCTACGAACCCCGTTCCCGAACCCGGCCGCATCCCGCGCCCCGACAAGGATGCGAGTCAGGCTGGCTGGCTGCGCTGGCTGCCGGGGCTGCAGATCCTGCGCAACTATGAAGCGTCCTGGCTGCGGCATGACATCGTCGCCGGACTGGTGCTGACGACGATGCTGGTGCCGGTCGGTATTGCGTATGCCGTGGCTTCGGGCCTGCCCGGCATCTACGGCCTGTACGCCACCATCGTTCCGCTGCTGGCGTATGCGCTGTTCGGCCCCAGCCGCATCCTGGTGCTGGGGCCGGATTCCGCGCTGGTCGCCGTCATCCTGGCTGTCGTCCTGCAGCAATCCGGCGGCGACCCGATGCGCGCCATCGCCCTGGCCGGCATGATGGCTATCGTGTCCGGGCTGGTGAGCATCGCCGCGGGCCTGGCGCGCCTCGGCTTCATCACCGAACTGCTGTCCAAGCCGATCCGCTATGGCTACATGAATGGCATTGCGCTGACCGTGCTGATCAGCCAGCTGCCCAAACTGTTCGGCTTTTCGATCGAGGGCAAAGGCCCGCTGCAGGACCTGTGGGCCATCGCCACCGCGGTGCGCGAGGGCATGGCCAACTGGACCACGTTTGCGGTCGGCGCCAGCACCCTGGCGGTGATCCTGCTGCTCCAGGGCCACAAGCGCATCCCCGTCATCCTGATCGCAGTGATCGGCGCGACCGTCGCCGTAGGCGTGCTGGACCTGGGAACGCGCGCGGATGTCGCCATCCTCGGTTCGCTGCCGCAGGGCCTGCCGGCATTTTCCATTCCGTGGATCACCTATGCCGATATCGGTCCCGTCGTGATCGGCGGCTGCGCCGTCGCGCTGGTTGCGTTCGCAGACACCAGCGTGCTGTCGCGCGTGTACGCCGCGCGCACCCGCAGCTACGTCAACCCGAACCAGGAAATGGTCGGACTCGGCATCGCCAATCTGGCAACCGGGTTTTTCCAGGGCTTTCCGATCAGCAGCAGCGCGTCGCGCACGCCGGTCGCCGAAGCCGCCGGCTCCCGCACCCAGCTGACCGGCATCGTCGGCGCGCTCGGCGTGGCTCTGCTGTTGCTGGTCGCGCCCGACCTGCTGCAGAACCTGCCGACCAGCGCACTGGCGGCAGTGGTGATCGCCTCGGCCATCGGCCTGTTCGAGTTCGCCGACCTGCGCCGCATCTACAGCATCCAGCGCTGGGAATTCTGGCTGTCGATCGTCTGCACCGCCGGCGTCGCGGTGTTGGGCGCAATTGAGGGCATCGGCCTGGCGATCCTGATCGCCGTGATCGAATTCCTGTGGGATGGCTGGCGGCCGTATTCGGCGGTGCTGGGTCGTGCCGATGGCGTCAAGGGCTACCACGACATCACGCGTTATCCCGACGCCCGGCGGATTCCCGGCCTGGTCCTGTTCCGCTGGGATGCGCCGCTGTTTTTCGCCAATGCCGAACTGTTCCAGGGGCGCGTGCTCGATGCGGTATCAAACTCGCCCACGCCGGTGCGCTGGCTGGTGGTTTCGGCCGAGCCGGTCACCAGCGTGGACGTGACCTCGGCCGACATGCTGGCCGAACTGGACGAGACCCTGCAGGCGGCCGGCATCGAACTGTGCTTCGCCGGCATGAAAGATCCGGTCAAGGACAAACTCAAGCGCTTCGGCCTGTTCACCCGGCTCGGCGAGGAACTCTTCTTTCCGACCGTGGGCTCGGCCGTCAGCGCCTACCTCAAGCGCTTCGACGTGGCGTGGGACGACTGGGAGGATCGCACGCCCTGAAGACGCGGCTATGTGCCGGCCGGTGTCTGCCTGGCCATCGGTGTCATTCCCGCCAGATTCAGTCGGCCCCGTTCAGATTCGCCGCGCCCCATTCCTTGAACTGGCGCTCCATGTCCTTTTCTTCCGCCTCGATCGAGTCCGGCCCCGCATCGGGGCACTCGGTCGGCGCGGCGGCGCTGCGTGATGGCGTGGCATCTTCCGCACCGGCTTGCTGCACGCTTTGCGGCGAGGAAGCGTTCCACGCGAACGGATTCTTGAACGACGTCGGGTCCGGCAGGCAGTCGTTCTTGTAGATCGGCGGCCAGCCCGACTCAAAAGGCAGGAAGGCGATGGTCTTCTCGAAAATGAGCGGCTTGCCCGTCGGCGTAGGCGGCAGCGGCGGCATGGATCGAATCGCCTGCAAGGCCAGCTGCTCGGCGATCTCCGAGGTCGACCACAGCACGTCCGCCCTGGCGAGCGTACCGTCCGGTGCGATCTCGATGCGGAATCGCACCAGACCCTGCCGCTCGCATGCCACCGCCGTCCCCATCATGCTGCGCACCTGCTGGCCCCAGTTGTAGCGGTAGCGCTTGCTGTTCTTGAGCGTGTAGGTCGAGGCGAGCTGCCATTCCTCCGCCGTGGGCGCGGGCGGCGCGGCCAGCATGGCCGGCGTGGCCGGTGTGTTCTCGGGCGTGGACGGCGAGGGGGCATCCGGCGCGCGCACGCGTTTCTTTCTTTCCGCCTTGGGCGGAGGAATGGCAGGAGGCGGTTTCATCCGCTGCACAGGCGCAAGCGTGAGGTTCACCCGCAAGGGTTCCGGGGCAGCCGGAGGCGGCGGCATCCGGGCCGCCCACAGCACCAGGCCCGCGTGAACCCCCAGCGACAGCGCAAGGGCCAAAAGCAAGCGGATACGGACTGCGGGCATGAAATCGGGAGGCGTGGCGTTGATCCGGCCATCTTGGCACGCCGGGGGCGGGGCGGTCACTGGTAACTTGGGGCCGGAGCGCGGCCGTTCGGCTGAGGACTTGGCTTTGGAGGTCTCGATGCTTGACCGCCAAGCGATGAAGGTTGGCGAGGCTTTGCCGTCCAAGAAATAAACGAGCCTGGCCCCTTTAATCACTTTAATCGATAGGCATCACTGCGGCTCCGAGATGAACTTGAGCAGTGCTTGACCTAGCTCCGTCGTTCGGCTTTGACCAAGACCATTTCCGGTCATCATGACGTGCAGGTTCTCCGTATTGATCAGTCCGCGCAGGTAGAGGTCTTTCCAGAGTTGATCGTAAAGGCCACGTTGTCCCCGTAGGGCTGGGATATTGTCTTCAAGAACGTGGCTCAGCCCCGCGCTTATGCCGGTCGGCGGTCTTGGCGCGTGCGCAAAGGCTAGCACTCGAAGGTGCATATCGGAGAACTCGTCGATGAACGAAAGCAGAAGGTGCTGAACAGTCTCCTCGGGCCCTTGACCCGCGGCGATATTGACCACTGCATTGCGGAGCGCGGCCAGCTTCTCGGCCTTGTGGGTTCGGACTGCTGCAATGGAGGCTTGCATGACTGCGGTGATGAATTGCTCGTTGCTCTGCAAGTCGTTGAGGTTCAGTCCGTTCTCCTCAAGGGATTGAAGTTTCTTCCCGACCTGTTCCATCCATTCTTTGCGGCGGCGTTCGAGAGGCGGCTGAACGATATGCTGAAACAGCTCGACCGCTGGACCGCCGACGAACGGAATCATCGAGAGCCCAGCCTTGGTGAGCGCGTGTGCTGTGTCGCCGGCTGTTGGTCTTGGTGCTTCGATTTCCATCAACGACTCCCGTGAGGCCTGATTTTAAGGTAAGGAGCGCCGCTTCAGCGGAGTCCCAGCGACGAATAACCGGGAATATCTGGTGGAACTAGTGGAACTAGGGACAGACCATGATTTAAACCCGCCACTCTCTAAGCGGCTACGTCAAAGCCGTATTCAGAATGCCTTATTTCTCCATCTTTACCCACGAATCCTTCAACGTCACCGTCCGGTTGAACACCGGCACACCCGGCTTCGTATCGACGCGATCCGCGACGAAGTAGCCGTGGCGCTCGAACTGGAAGGACTGCTCGGGCGCGGCGTCCTTCAGCGCCGGTTCCAACTGTGCGCGAATCACCTTCACCGAGTCGGCGTTGAGGTCCAGCAGAAAATCGCCGCTTTCGCTCCCCGGCTGCGCGGTGGAGAACAGGCGGTCGTACAGGCGCACTTCGGTCTCAATGGCATGCGCCGCGCTCACCCAGTGGATGTTGCCTTTGACCTTGACCGAGTCGGAACCGGGGGTGCCGGACTTGGTGTCGGGCAGGTAGTCGCAATGCACGGCGGTGATGGTGCCGTCGGCATCCTTGTCGCAGCCGGTGCAGGTGATGACATAGCCGTAGCGCAGCCGCACCGAGTTACCGGGGAATAAACGGAAATAGCCCTTGGACGGGGTTTCCATGAAGTCTTCGCGCTCGATCCACAGTTCGCGTGACAACGGCACGGTGCGCTTGCCCAGATCGGGCTGCTGCGGATGGTTGGGGGCGAAGCAGTCTTCCGACTGGCCTTCAGGGTAATTGTCGATGATGAGCTTGACCGGGTCGAGCACGGCGATGCGGCGCAGCGCGGTGTCGTTCAGCCCGTCGCGCTGGCAGGCTTCGAACACGCTGTAGTCGATCCAGCCGTCGGACTTCGATACGCCGATCTGGTCGGTGAAGCGCTTGAGGCCTTCCGCCGTGTAGCCGCGACGGCGCGCACCGGCCAGCGTCGGCAAGCGCGGGTCGTCCCAGCCGCTGACGTGCTTGTCGTCGACCAGCTGGATCAGCTTGCGCTTGGAGAGCACGACGTAGGTGAGGTTGAGACGCGCGAATTCGATCTGCTGCGGCAGCGGGCGGGTGAAGAAACCACCGTCGGCCAGCTTGTCGAGCAGCCAGTCGTAGAACGGGCGCTGGTCTTCGAATTCCAGCGTGCAGATTGAGTGCGTGATGTGCTCGATCGCGTCCTCGATCGGGTGGGCGTAGGTGTACATCGGGTAGATGCACCAGGTGTCGCCGGTGTTGTGGTGATGCGCTCTTTTAATTCGATAAATCGCCGGGTCGCGCAGGTTGATGTTGGGCGAAGCCATGTCGATTTTCGCGCGCAGCACGTGGGCGCCGTCGGGGAATTCGCCGGCGCGCATCTTGCGGAAGAGGTCGAGGTTTTCCGCGATGCTGCGGCTGCGGTAGGGGCTGTCCTTGCCCGCTTCGGTGAGCGTGCCGCGATGCGTGCGCATCTCGTCTGCGCTCAGCGAATCGACGTAGGCGTGGCCGGACTGAATCAGCGATTCGGCGCCGGCGTACATGGTGTCGAAATAGTTCGACGCAAAGTACAAATGCTGACCCCAGTCGAAGCCCAGCCACTTCACCGATTCGGTGATGGCGTCGACGTATTCCTGGCTTTCCTTTTCCGGGTTGGTGTCGTCGAAGCGCAGATGGCAGACGCCGCCGTAGTCGCGCGCCAAGCCGAAGTTGAGGAAGATCGACTTGGCATGGCCGAGATGCAGATAGCCGTTGGGCTCGGGCGGAAAGCGGGTCACCACCTCGCGGCAATGCCCGGCGGCAAGGTCGGCCGCTATGATGTCGCGGATGAAATCGCGCCCGCCCTCGCTCGTGGTGTTCGCTTCGGCCACGCTCATCCGCCAGTCCGCCCCATTACCGCACATTCCCTATGTGGCCGATCCGGCGGCCCGCGCCAACCCCGATGCCGGTCCTGTTGGCTGTCGCTCGGCGTGTTATAT
>JAANCK011386533.1_pt1 | contig 23825 bp, 27 predicted proteins | sample 7277841 | NCBI WGS metagenome assembly JAANCK01 (sample SAMN14222788, study PRJNA588281) | permafrost metagenome | isolation source: Arctic cryosol methane SIP | place: Canada:Nunavut | collected 2015-07 | reverse complement strand
GGCGGGACGCAGCGCGGCCCTGCCCGGTATCCAGGATTTGTCGCTGTCGACCAACGCCACCCAGCTCGACAAACACGCGCCCGCCCTAAAAGCCGCAGGCGTGACCCGCTTGAACGTCAGCCTCGATTCGCTGCAACAGGCGCGGGTCGAAAAAATCAACGGGCGCGACGTGCTGGCCAAAGTCATGGCCGGGCTGGCCGCCGCGCAGGATGCGGGCTTCACGCCGATCAAGCTCAACATGGTGGCGCTGCGCGACAGCAACGACGACGAAATCGACGAAATGGTCGCCTTCTGCATCGAGCGCGGCTTTGTACTGCGGCTGATCGAATCCATGCCGATGGGCGTCACAGGCCAAAGTGCCGAATACCTCGATCTGCAGCCGGTGAAAGAACGCCTGCGCAAACAGTTCAATCTGGTCGAAACCACCCTGCCCGGCGCCGGCCCGGCACGCTATCTCGGCACCGCGGATGGCCGCTTCAACGTGGGATTCATCACGCCGATTTCGCAGCATTTCTGCGATACCTGCAACCGCATCCGCATCGCCGTCGACGGCACCGCCTACATGTGCCTGGGGCAGGATGAGAAATTCGAATTCCGCCCGCTGTTGCGCGGTGGCTGTTCGGATGCCGAGCTGGAAGCGGCGATCATCGGCGCCATCAACCTCAAACCCGAACGCCACGAATTCAACGAGTCCCCGCACAAGATCCTGCGCTTCATGTCGATGACGGGCGGCTGAACGCTCAACTGTGAACCGTAAAACGTCGCCGGCATCGGCGACGTTTTACTTTCACGAGACGAGAGAGATGCCTACATCGGCAAGCCGATATTCGAATAAATCCACAGCCAACCGCCGATGCTCGCCATGCCGAAGATCAGGCACATGAGCGTATCGATCACGTCTGCTCGCTTGTTCATCATCGCGCGCATTTGAGGCTGCTTACTTGCTCACCAGCTGGTCGCCGTGCTTCTGCTTGATCGTGTCGAGCAAATGCACGACTTCCTGGCGGCGGCCGGCATCGGCATCTTCGCGCCCAGGGCGGGCGGGAGCAGCCAGAGCCCGTTTCAGATGGTCGGCCGCCTGGGCATATTCACCCTGGTCGGCGAGCATGTCCGCGTAGAAGTAATTGGGATCGATCCCGTTCGGGTTGATGGCGAGCGCCTTCTCGAAATACTCCCTGGCTTTTTTCTTGTCGCCGAATCCGATCGGCCATCCCGGAACCTTGGCGTAGAGACTGCCCAGCGAGTTGTAGATGGAGCCGTTCAATGCCGTCGGGTCGATCTTTTCGGCCGCAAGCAGATAGTCGCGTGCTTGCTTGACCTTGCTCAGGGCACCCAGCCCGCCTTCGGCTTTGGCTGCGCTGGAAAGGATGATGGCTTGCCAGATCAGGGGCTCGGCACGGCCGGGATAGGATTCGGAGACTTGCTGGGCATGGGCGATCAGCGGGGTAAAGGCCGCTTCCTTGCCGGCATCGGGGGTGTGGAAGCTGATCTTCGCCCAGCGATGGCCTTCGTCGGCGATGGCGTCATCCAGACCACCGGGCTGCGCGGCCAGACTGGCGGCATTGAGACCGGCGAACATAACAAGGGCAGCAAAGGATTTCAGGTACATGGTGGATCTCCAGAAAAGCATTAACGGGTGGATTCGGTGGCAAAGGGACGCATCAGGTCGACCTGCTTGATCAGGCTCGGATCGACCAGGCGCGGAAGGATGGAATTGATGCGGACGAACAGCTTTTCGGGCCAGCCGAGATAACGCTCCCGACCGCCGCGCTCGATGGTGGCGATGACGCTGGCCGCGACGCTGTCCGGTTCGTCCTGGTTCATCTTCAGCGCATCGGCCATGCGGGTGACCGCGCTGCGATTGAAGGGGGTGCGGGTGAAGCGCGGTGCAACGTACGTCACGCCGACGCCGGTTCCGGCCAGTTCGCGCCGCAGCGCCTCGGAAAAGCCGCGCAGCGCGAACTTGCTGGCTGAATAGGTGGCAAAACAGGGAAAGCCGATCGAGCCGAAAATCGAGCCCAGATTGACGATCTTCCCCTTCCCCTTTTCGAGCATGTGGGGCAACACGGCATTGACCATGGCGATCGGCGCGATGGTATTGACGTTGAACAGCCGCGCCATATCGGCTGCGCTTTCATCGGCAAAAAAGCCGAAGTTCTGGGTGCCGGCGCAATTGATCAGGATGTCGATTGAGCCGGCCTGGTCGAGCGCGTCCTGAACCAGGCGGGCCGGCTCGCCGGGCGTCGCGAGATCACCGACCAGCGTCATGACCGTGCCGCCTGACGCCCTGAGTTCTGCGGCGAAGGCTTCCAGCTTCGCCCTGTCGCGGTTGATCAGGACAAGGGACGCGCCGCGCCGGGCAAGCTGACGCGCGATGGCGCCGCCGATGCCGCCGCTGGCGCCGGTGATCAGAATCGTGCTGCCGGAAATTTTCATGGGGTCTCCTGAATATCGATGTTGCCGAGCACATTGCCGTAGAGACGGAAGAAGGTTTTTGCGTGATTCACGACAGCTTCGCGGTCGTCCGGTGTGTCAAGACGGTTGACCAGTTGCTCGTAATCGCCGATGTGTTCGACGTCGAGCGCGCCATGGCTGCTCAGGTAGGTCAAGGCGCTGGGCGGCAGGTCGAGGGCGCCCTGCAGCACGCTGGCCGCATTCGTCGCGAGGCTGACGCTGGTGCCTTCGAGCACATACACCATCCCGAAAAAACCGACCGGATTCCGCCGCATCACCGTGTCGTAGGCATAGGCGACCATCACATCGGTATCGAAATCAGGCCGACTGACCCGGACGGCGTCAGCATCGCCGCCGGCCGCTGCAATGTCGTTGAGGATCCATTCGTGATGGCCGAGTTCTTCCTCGATGTAATGGGCAATGGCGCTGCGTAGCCATTCCTGGCGGTCGGGCAGCCGCGCGCCGCAGGCCATGAGCAGCGGAACGGTGTGCTTGACGTGATGAAAAGCACGGCTGAGAAAACGGATGTATTGCTGCCGGTTCACCTGGCCCGCCAGGGCGGCCGTGATCAACGGGATTGAATGCAGGGCGGCGCGTTCGCCAGTGGTGGCGAGCTGCAGCTGTTGGTAAAAGCTCATGGAATTTCCGTTCTGTTTTAACGTTGATACAAGGATTCAACCTGGGCGGCGTACTGCCCAAGAATCGCGGTTCGTCGCAGCCGGCCGTTCGCAGTCGACAGGCCGTTGTGCGGTGTGAAGGGTTCGGTTGCGGTGATCCAGGCGCGGACCTGGGCGTAGTCGGGAAGCCGGCGATTGGCCATGTCCAGTGCGGCTTCGATGGCGTCATGCGACGTTCCCGGATAGGGCACGATCACCGCGCAGTTGAACGGCCGGGCTTCGCCGAAGATGGCCGCCTGGGCAATGCCGGGGTGGGATGCCAGTTCGCCTTCCACCCACTCGGGCGCGACATTGCGTCCGAACGAGGTGATGAACAGGTTCTTCTTGCGGCCGGTCAGGAACAGAAAGCCTTCCGCGTCCAGGTAGCCGAGGTCGCCGGTGGCGATGCAGTCCAGCGCGTCTGCTGCTGCGGCCTCGCCCAGGTAGCCCTGCCAGTGGGTTCCGCGAATCAGGATTTCGCCATCGTCAGCGAAGTCGATCCGGACATGCGGCAAGGGCTTGCCCACGCTTCCGCCACGGACTTCCCCGGGCCGGCTGACGGCGACGACGGAGCCGCATTCCGATAGTCCATAGCCCTCATGGACAGGAAGGCCAAGCGCCTGGGCATCCTCAAGCAGTTTCGACGAAACCGGTGCGCCGCCGACCGCGAGATAGCGCAGCGTGCGCGGCAAGGCAGCGCCCGCCTGACCTGCCACCACCATTGCCTGCAGCATCTGCGGAACCATGATCGCGGTGCTGGCGCGCCAGCCGGTCAGCGCGGCGATCAGGCGCCCGACATCGAGGCCGGAACTGCCGGACAGCCCGACCGTTGCAAGCCGGGGCAGGCAAATCGTGGCGCCCGCCAGCAAGGGCGCGTAGATGCCGCCAATATTCTCCAGTAGCGTGGCCAGTGGAAGCAGGCAAAGATGCCGGTCATCACGGCTGGCCCCGCTGGCCAATCCCAGCGAAGCGGCCACGGTTTCCATCGTTTCGCGTCCCAGACAGACGCCTTTCGGTTCACCGGTCGTGCCCGAGGTGAAGGTCACCTTCTGGGTGGCGGCGGGAAGCGAAGCGGTCGAGGCTGCAACGCCTGGCAGGCGGACGCGCTGCAATTCGCCGTAGAACGGCTCCGCCGGCAAGTCGGCTTGCTGCAAGGCCGCCCGGAGCCGTTCGGGCTGGTCGGTCAGCACCAGATCGATCCCGGCTGTCGTAAGCACATGGACGATCTGCGAAGTGGAAAAAAACAGCGGCAACGGAATGGTCGGGATGCCAACCATGTGAGCGGCAAGATCAGCCAGCGCCCAGGCTTTGCCGTTATCGGCCAGGATCGCGATTGCACGCGGGCGACATGCCTGCAACTGCCTGGCCAGCGATTCGATTTCAGTCAGCAAAGCGTCATAGGTGAGCGTGCTGGTTTCATCCTGCAGGGCGATTTTCAGGGGTGCGTGGGCAGCATGGCGCTGCAGGGCGGCGATGATCCGGCTCATACACTATCCCCGGCCCGGAACTGCTTGGGCACAGGGGAGAGATGCATGGCCCGGTAGCCTTCCTGGATATTGCCGACCAGCACGCGCGGGGCATAGTCGTAATAGCTGCCCCAGACGGCGCGCGCATCCGCCGGCAGCCGGTCAGCCGTGGCCGCCTGGATGTCGAGCGGGCACAGCACCAGACGGCAAAACGCGTTGCGCAGGCCGGTGGTGCCGGTGAACACCACCCACTCGAAACCTTCACGGTGCAGGCGTTCCGTCAGCAATCGGATCATGGCGCGGACGGCTCCCGGGAAGGTTCCGGAGAAATGGCCGACCTCGACGATGGCCCGGCGCTCGACCTTGCCACCGACGCGGGCCGCAATGGTTTCTTCTATCGGCATGTCGAGATACTGTTCGAGAAACAGATTGCGATTGGCCGAACGCAATCCGAACGCGCCGCAGATGTCGCCATTCCGGTTGCGCATGCTGAACAGGCGCGGCATGAAGGCTTCGACGCGGGATCCGAAGTTGTCGGCAAAACACTGGCTGATGAATGATTCGACCGCTGCGCGGTCGGCGCCGACATGTTCGAACAGTTCGAACGCCGGGCCACCGATTGGCCTGGCGGCAGCCGGAACTTCAACAGCTGGGGTTTTCCCGCCATGAAACAGAAATGCGTGCAATGCCTTGATTGAAGGGTGGAGTTCAATCGGCGGCAGGAAGGGGCTGGAGAGGCTGGTCATGGGATTCCTTGGCATGTTTGCGGCTTGCGCCACAGGGCAGTTACCAGGGAAACAGCAATACCAGTGCCAGCTTGATAATCAAGCTGAAATAATTGCTTAACGCGTTGATATTTCTAACATAAACAAACAAGACATCTGGCTTTCCCAAGGGAATGCCAGCTCAACATCCCGCCCGCTGCTGCAAGTCCTGTCAACCAAACTTGCAGTCGCCCCTTACTTCGGGCAGGTGGGCAACTCGCCGACCATCAGGACGACATCGACACCATGTTCCGGCACACAGACCGAGACGTAACCGATCGCGCCTGGCGTGGTGCTCACGAACAGGATGACCGCTTCTTCGGACGCCAGCACGTAGGGCGGCAGCACGCCATGGAAGTACATCTCCCGCCAGTAGTCCTCCAGCGCCTCGGGTGCTTGCCCCAGAATGGTTTGTGAGAAAGCGCGGCGCAGGGGATGGGTCGTTGGCAGGTTGACGGGCTGGATCCGGGTGCCGTTTTCCCAGTATTTTTGCTTGCGCTTGTAGATCAGAGAAATGGATTCGCGCGTCGGATGATGCTCCATGACGCCTGGCGCGGTGATGACGGCGAAGGGCCGGTCCGTCGCCCAGACGCTGGGCACGGCAAGGTACAACAGCACCGGGACCAGCAAGGACAGAATTGTCGGCATGCTGGCCTTCAAAAGAGGATGTTGATCGAAGACAGGAAGCCTTCGGGGGCATCGATATGGTTGTTCTTGCTGCCAACCCATTCGGCTTTCAGCACGACTGCGGGGGTGTACCGGTAATTCAGGCCGATGACAAACAATTGGGTCGCATCAGTCTCCAGGGCCGGATGGAAATATTCGTATCGGCCCACGGCGTAGGTCTTGTCGGCAAGCGGGACAACCAGTTGTCCAAAGATCCCCTTCTCATCCCATAAACGCCCATTCTCCGAAAATCGGTAGACCCCCTCGGCACTGAACTCGTAGCGATTGCGTGACCAGACAAAATCCATCCCAAGCAGGTTTTTCTTCTCGCCCGGGGAGTTTCCCTGCTCGAAGTTGGCAAAGGAAAAACCGATCTGACCATCCGCGGAAAAAGGGAGGGTCGCGTGTGCCCCGATGACCTCATAAAACGGATCCAGAGTCGGATTGGGGCGGACCTCGTCTCCTTTTGACGCATACAGGGTGTACTCGAGGCCATTCGCCACGGTGGGCAGCGTTCCATAGAGCATCAGACCTGTCACGTTGGAGGGGAAAGGCCGGGTGGTGGTGAGCGGACGCGAAGTGGTCCACACCAGCGGCGTGGCGTGTATGAGGTTCCAGCGGCCGATCGGCGTGAGGAATTTGCCGGCACGGATGGTGGCCGTGTCCGTGACGTCGTAGTCGAGGTACAAGCGCTCGAGCGCCAGGTAGTCGTCTTCGCCATTCTGGCCGGACGAGTTGGACGCCACGATATTTTCAAAATCGAACTCGGAGAAAAATTTCCAGCGGCCTTCGCCTTGCCACCAGACGAACAGGCTCAGGTTATCGAGCGCAGCTCGCGCGGGGGCGTGAGGTGAATCTTCATAGCTGGCAGTGGCATAGCCGCCCAGCGAGAAACCGGTATCCGCCACCCTGAGGCCCTGGCCCAGCCGGTAGTCGACGTCGGAAAACAGGTTATCGTCCGCCCTCGCCTGCAATCCCGCGAGTGCCAGGCAAAGCGGCACGAGCCACCGCACCGCAGCGGCGAGAACACCCCGCAGCATCTGCGATGCGCACCCCGGGCGCGAAACCTTTGCTCGGGTCATGCGGGCTTTCTCATATACTGCTTGTGCGCCAGATCATTCCAGACCTTCATTCGACTCCATCCTTCTGTGAGTATTCGCAAGACGCTTCTCATCGCATTTCTCAGTGTGGGCCTTCTGCCCGCCATGCTTCTGTCCAGCCTGGCATTTGTCAAAGCGCGCGAGGCGGTGCAGGCAGAAATCGAACGTAATCTCGCCATCCAGGCAACCGGGGTCGCCGCGGATATCGACATGATGATGTTCGAGCGGCTACAGAACGCAGCCACCTGGAGCCATCTCGACATTATGCAGGACATGCAGGTTCACGATGTGGACAAGCGGCTGTCCCATTTTCTGGCCGACCTGCAAACCGGCTACAAGGACGTTTACCTCGGCCTGTCCTGTATCGACCAGGCAGGCCATGTCGTCAGCAGCAGCAATGCGGCTCAGCTTGGCCAGTTGGCGCGGCGTCGGCCTGCCTGGCAAAACGTTGTCCTTTCCGGTGCCAACGTAGCACTCGAATCGCCGACCGGCAGCGAAGGCGGGGCGCTGGTGATGCGGGTTCCGGTGGCGTCCGCTTTTGCTGACGGAACGCTGGGCCAGCTGCAGCTGACACTCGACTGGACCAACATTTACGATGTCCTGGATCAGGCCACCAGCGGCAGCGGCCGCTCGCTGGCCATCCTCGACAACAAGGGCAGGCTGATTGCAGCGTCCAGGGATCTGCGCGAGCGCGGCCTGCTGCTGGGCAATGCGCTCGCCGATTGGCGCAAGCTGGCGACTCAAGGTCAATCCGTGTCGGTAAGGCACGGCTCGCCGATTGTCGATTCCGACGTCATCGTCGGGTCTGCCACCTCACGCGGCTACGCCAATTTCGCCGGCTTCGGCTGGACCACCCTGATCATCCAGCCGGTGGGCCAGGCACTCGCGCCGATTCATCGCATGGCGATCATCTTTCTGGGTTTGCTTGGCCTCATCATGCTGCTGACCTTGTGGATGGCCACCTGGGTCAGCCGCGAGATCGCCCGCCCCATCACCGCCCTGACGGGATTTACCCGCGGCTACATGCGCAACAAGGTATTGCAGGCGCCCCCTGCCGCCCACGGGGGCGAAGTAGGCGAACTGACTGAATCTTTCGTGCAGATGATCCGCGACATCGACCAGTCACAGCAAAATCTGGTGCGCGCGTCGAAGCTGGCGGTGGTCGGCGAGATGTCCTCGGTGATCGCACACGAAGTGCGCACCCCGCTGGGGATACTTCGATCTTCGGCGCAGATGCTGCAGCGTGAATCCGGTATCAGTGAAGAGGGACGCGAACTGGTCGGTTTCATCGAAAGCGAAACCGAACGCCTCAACCGCCTGGTATCGGCCATGCTCGATACCGCCAGGCCGCGCGCGCCTGCTTACGGAGCGGTGGACATCCACAGCCTGATCGAAAAATGCATTGCCATGCTGGGCGCGCTGGCCGACAAAAAACAAGTCGCCGTGACGGCTTCCCTGAGGGCGACCAGGCCGGTGATCGAGTGCGACGAGGAACAGATCACGCAAGTCCTGCTCAATCTGCTGATGAATGGTTTGCAGATACTCGACCAGGGGGGGCACATCGAAATCGCGACTCACGATGACGATCGCGACCTGACCATCGAAATTGCCGATGACGGGCCGGGGATCGATCCTGCGGAATGGGCGAAGGTGTTCGAGGCCTTCTTCTTCAAGCGGGAAGGCGGCATCGGACTGGGCCTGGCCATCGTGCAGCAAATCGTGATATCCCATGGGGGTGAAATCGGGGCGGCAGAAAGCCGGCTTGGCGGGGCGCTGTTCCGCATCCGGCTTCCGCGTAAACAGGCAGGAGAAATATGACAGGCAGACAAATTCTCGTGGTGGACGACGAGCCGAAGATGCGCCGCGTCCTTGAAATCATGCTGCAGAAAATGGGCCACCGGGTGCTCAGTGCCGGCAATGGCATCGAGGCGCTGGCGATTTTCCGGGACCATGCCATCGACCTCGTCATCACCGACCTGCGCATGCCCGAAATGGACGGGATTGAACTGTTGACTGCGCTACGGGCGCAGGAGTCGGATGTCCCGGTCATCGTGATCACCGCGCATGGCACGATCGAAACTGCCGTGACCGCCATGAAACATGGCGCCTGCGATTACCTGCTGCGACCGTTCGACATCGACGTGGTGGAACATGCGGTCGAGCGCGTGCTGAACGACACCGAGGTGGCGCGACAAAATGCCTTTCTGCGGCAGGAAATCAATCGCGGCTGGGATGCCTTTATCGGCACCAGCGCACCGATGCAGGCCGTCTACGATTTGATCCAGCGCGTGGGGCCGAGCAAGGCATCAGTACTGATCACGGGCGAAACAGGCACCGGCAAGGAACTGGCCGCACGGGCGGTGCACAATGCCTCGCCGCGCCGCGACAAGCTTTTTGTTCCGATCAATTGCGCAGCGATTCCGGCGGACATTCTGGAAAGCGAGCTGTTTGGCTACGAGAAAGGTGCCTTCACCGGAGCGGTCAAGGAGCGCATCGGAAAATTCGAACTGGCCGATGGCGGCACGATCTTCCTCGATGAGCTGACCGAAATGCCCATGGCCCTGCAGGCCAAGCTGTTGCGCGTGCTGCAGGAAAACACCATCGAGCGCCTGGGCGGTAACCGCGTAATCAACCTCGACCTCCGCGTCATCGCAGCCACCAACCGGGATCCGCTGGAAGGCGTGCGCGAGGGAAAACTGCGCGAAGACCTCTACTACCGGGTCAACGTTTTTTCGATTGAGTTGCCGCCGCTGCGCAAGCGGGTGGAAGACATCGCCGGCCTGGTCGAACACTTTATTGCCAAGCACGGGCATTCGACGGCAACGACCCGGCTGAGCCCCGCTGCACTCAAACGCCTGCAAGGCTATGCGTGGCCCGGCAACGTCCGCGAACTGGAAAACATGGTCGAGCGGGCGCTCATCCTGAGTGGTGGCGGACTGCTGGAGGAGCAGCATTTCCTGCTCGGGCCGAAAGCTGACGACATCAGGCCCAAGCCGCCGGCGCTGCCTGGCAAGAGCGCGAGCACGTCGCCCGCATTGAATCAGGCGGTCGAAGATCTCGAGGCGCGCCTGATCGATGAAGCCCTGGTCCAGTCGGATGGCAACAAGGCCAAGGCCGCCGCGCTGCTGGACATCAGCGAACGAACGCTCTGGTACAAGCTGAAAAAGTACCATCCTGACCTGCCCCCTTCCTGATCGGTAACGGCGGCATCGCTTTCGATCATCAGCTGGCGCATGACGGCAGGTGCAGCGGGGAGGTGCGGCGAATTTTCGTTACCGTCTGGCGAGTTGTGGACTACGCTTGCAGCCATGGATCTACCTGCCCTGATCGCGCAATTCGGCTATATCGCCGTGTTCCTCGGCACCGTGTTCGAAGGTGAAGCCGTGCTGTTGCTCGCCGGCTATTCGGCGCATCGCGGCTACCTCGATTTCGCGCCGGTCGTCGCCGTCGCCATGTCGGGTGCCGTGCTGGGCGACCTGACTTTATTCTGGCTCGGCCGCCGCCATGGCCAGCGATTGATCACGCGGCGTCCCGGGATGCACCTCCGCGCCGAGCGTGCGCTGGGGCTGATCGAGCGCACCCGGTTGCCGTCATTCTGGTCATGCGTTTCATGTGGGGATTGCGCACGGCGCTGCCCATTGCCATCGGCATCAGCGGGGTGAGCTGGCGACGGTTTTTCTGGCTCAACCTGGTATCTGCGGCACTGTGGGCGCCGCTTATCGCCACCATCGGCTGGAGCTTCGGCGCGCTGCTGCTACGCTACGATGCAGCGCTGCACCGTTACGAACACTGGCTGATGGCCGGGGTCGTTGCAATGGCCCTGCTGGTTCGCCTGCTGCGGTGACGACACAACAAGGAACCCACACCATGAAAGTCCTGCTGCCTTTTCCCCACCCCACGCTGCACCCGCTCGCGCGCCTGCGTGCCTGGCATCGCCTGCTGCTCGCCCTGCTGGCAGGCGCGCTGGTTGCCGTGCTGGTTCCATTCGGTTTGTGGGAGGTACGTCTGCTCGCCGGCTGGCTGGCGGGCGCGCTGACCTACCTGGTGATCGTCTGGTGGGGGGTCGGGCGGCTCGACGCAACGCACACCCGCCTGCTTGCCTCCAGCTTCGACCCCGGTGGTGCAGCCCTCTATACGCTGATCATCGTCACCTGCTGGGTCAGCCTCGGTGGGGTGTTGCTGATGACCGAGGCCGCGCGCACGCTTGCGGGCGTGGCCCGCTGGGCGCACATCGGGCTTGCACTAACTACGCTCGCCGTTACCTGGCTGATGCTCCAGACCGTGTTCGCCCTGCGCTACGCGCGCCGCTACTATCGCGAGGATGCGCGCGGCCTGCTGTTTCCTGGTAACGACGAGCCGGTCTACCTCGATTTCGCGTATTTCTCCGCCGTCATCGGCATGACCTCGCAGGTGTCCGACATCGGCATTGCTCACTCTGCGATGCGTCGCCTGGTGCTGCTGCATGGGCTGGTGTCGTTCGGATTCAATCTCATGGTGCTGGCGCTGACGATCAATCTCGTCGCCAGCGCGCTGGGGTGAAACGCTCCGCAGCCCAAACGAAAACGGACTGCACGAGGAACAGCTGCATCTACTGACGCGCGCGCTCAGCCAAAGGTCAATCCCATCGCCTCGCGCACATCCCGCATCGTGTCGCGCGCCAGCTCCTGTGCCTTTTCGTTGCCGTCGGCCAGGATGTTGCGCACCTGATCCGGGTTGTCTTCGTAGTACTGCGCGCGCTCGCGGATCGGCGCGAGCTCGGCCAGCACGGCGTCGATCACCGGCTGTTTGCATTCGAGGCAACCGATGCCGGCGCTGGTGCAGCCTGCGGTTGCCCACTGGCGCACGCCATCGTCTGAATACACCAGATGGAACTGCCACACCGGGCAATTGGCGGGGTTGCCCGGATCGGTGCGGCGCACGCGCGCGGGGTCGGTCGGCATGGTGCGGATTTTCTTCGTCACCATCTCGGGATCTTCGCGCAGGGCGATGGTGTTGTTGTACGACTTCGACATTTTCTGGCCGTCGAGTCCGGGCATTTTCGAGGCAGCAGTCAACAGCGACTCGGGTTCGACGAGGATCATCTTGCCGGAGCCTTCGAGGTAGCCGAACAGACGCTCGCGGTCGTTCATCGACAGGTTCTGCGCGTCGTTCAACAGCGCCTTGGCGGATTCCAGCGCCTCGTCGTCGCCTTTTTCCTGATAGGCGGTGCGACATTCTTCATACAGCCGGGCTTTTTTCGAACCGAGCTTTTTCACCGCAGCGCGCGCCTTGTCTTCGAACCCGGGCTCGCGGCCATACAGATGATTGAAGCGGCGGCAGATTTCGCGGGTGAATTCGATGTGCGGCACCTGGTCCTCGCCCACCGGAACCAGATTGGCGCGGTAGATCAGGATGTCGGCGGATTGCAGCAGCGGGTAGCCGAGGAAGCCATAGGTGGAGAGATCCTTCTCGGAGAGCTTTTCCTGCTGGTCCTTGTAGGTCGGTACGCGTTCCAGCCAGCCCAGTGGCGTCATCATCGACAGCAGCAGATGCAGTTCGGCATGTTCGATCACCCGCGACTGCACGAACAGCGTGGCTTGCGCCGGATCGACGCCGGCAGCCAGCCAGTCGACCACCATGTCGCGCACGTTGTCCTCGATGCCTTGCGGGCTATCGTAGTGCGTGGTCAGCGCGTGCCAGTCGGCGACGAAAAACAGGCACTGGTATTCGTTCTGCAGGCGCAGCCAGTTTTTCAGTACGCCGTGGTAGTGGCCAAGATGCAGGCGTCCGGTGGGACGCATACCGGAAAGTACGCGGTCGGAATACATGTAGATGAGTAGTAAGCAGTGAGTGAAAAAGGATCAGGACAGCACGACCTGAATCAGGTTGAGCAGCTGCGGGGTTTCAAGACCGGTGACAAAAGCAGTCAGACCGATGAACAGTTCGATGAGCGGCCACATGATGGTGCCGAGGACGCCGCTGAACATCAGGCCGAGCAGGATGAAAAAGCCATAGGGCTCGATCTTCGAGTAGCTGATCGCCTGCTTCATCGGCAACAGGCTGACTGCGATGCGCCCACCGTCGAGCGGCGGCAGCGGGATGAGGTTGAGCGACATCAGGATGACGTTGATGAATACGCCGGCCGCACCCATCAGCATCAGTGGTGCGCTGAAACTGTTACCGAGCGAATGGCCCAACTGGATCATCAGCGCCCAGAACACGGCCATGACGAAGTTCATGCCCGGCCCGGCGAGAGCGACCCACAGCATGTCCTGCTTGGGACGGCGCAGACGGGCGAAGTTGACCGGCACCGGCTTGGCCCAGCCAAACAGGATCGCACCGCCCCCCAGCAATTTGCTGGTCAGCAGGATCAGCAGCGGCACCAGGATGGTCCCGACCGGGTCGATGTGTTTGAGCGGGTTGGCAGTGATACGGCCTGCCGCAGCGGCGGTCATGTCGCCGAAAAAGCGCGCGACATAACCATGCGCAGCTTCATGCAGGGTAATGGCGAAAATCACCGGCAGTGCAAAGATGGCGATTTTCTGGATCAGGGTGAGTTCCATGGCGTGTCCGGTCAGACTTCGAAATCCGACACATCGCCCTTGCCGTAACGCAACACGACGGGGCTGTCGGTCGTGAGGTCAACCACGGTGGTCGGGGTGAGGCCACAGGCTCCGCCGTCGATGACCAGATCGATCTGGTGTTCGAGGCGCTCGCGGATTTCCCACGGTTCGGTCAGCGGCACGTCTTCGCCCATCAGCAGCAGGGTAGACGACAGGATCGGCTCGCCCAGTTCGGCCAGCAGTGCCTGCACGATGGGGTGATCCGGCACGCGCAGGCCGATGGTGTCGTGCTTTTTATGCAGCAGCCGCTTGGGCACTTCGCGGGTGCCGCGCAGGATGAAAGTGTAGGCGCCCGGCGTGTGCGCTTTCAGAAAGCGGAACTGAGTGTTGTCGACCTGGGCATAACGCCCCAACTCGGACAGGTCGCTGCAAATCAGCGTGAGGTCGTGGCCGGTGTCGAGTCCGCGCACCGACAACAGCCGCATCGCGGCTTCCTTGTCGCCGATGTGGCAACCGAGCGCATAGCAGGAATCAGTGGGGTACACGATGATGCCGCCGCGCTTGAGGATGTCGACCGCTTGCAGGATCAGCCGCGGCTGCGGGTTGTCGGAATTGATATTGAAAAATTGCGCCATTAAATGCTCAGTGATAAAGAAGAATGGGATGCCAGTTCCGGCCAGCCTTGCCATACCGGCTGACAGTAATACGGCAATTCGGGCAGACGGCCAATATCGATGCCTTCGCCCGGCGCATGAAAATCCGCGCCACGCGAGGCTTTCAAACCGAACGCACGCGCCAGATCGGCAAATTTTCCGTATTCGGATGGATGATGGCTGCCGGTGATCACCTCGATGCCCTCCCCGCCCAGCGCACGAAAGGCGTCCAGAAACAGGTGCAGCTGCCGCGCATTGAAGGCGTAGCGCCCCGGGTGGGCGACCACTGCCATGCCGCCACTGGCGCGGATCCAGCCAACGGCGTTTTCCAGCGTCGTCCATTCGTGTTCGACATAGCCGGGATGGCCACGGGTGAGGAATCGTTTGAACGCAGTACGGATGTCGGATACATGACCCTGCGCCACCAGCCAGCGCGCAAAATGCGTGCGTCCGACCATCTGCTTGTTGGCGGCATAATCGCAGGCGCCTTCATAGGCACCCACGATACCCGCACGCGCCAGATCGTCGCCCATGCGCTGGGCACGTTCGATACGGCCGAGACGGATGGTGTGCAAGCCCTCAGCCAGCTCGGGGCAGGCAGGATCGATGCGCAGACCCACGATGTGCACCGTCTGGCCGCCCCAGCTTACCGAGATTTCCACCCCATTGATCAGCGTCAACCCGGCCTCAGCGGCAGCGGCCTGCGCGGACACCAGGCCCGACACATCGTCGTGATCGGTCAGCGCGAGCGCGTGTACGCCGTTGGCGACTGCGCGCGCGACAACAGCGGCGGGCAGCAACACACCATCGGATACGTTAGAGTGGCAATGCAGATCGATATTGAGCATCGATGATCAGGTTCGGGGAACCAAGGCCAAAAGCGCTTGGTCAAGAGGGGGAATCATAGCAAAATAAGCCCTCACCCGAATTGAGCTACGCGGAATACCCAACCGGCGCCCGCCCCCAAGCCATCGCATAATGAAAAAAGTACTGTTCGACCTATTCCCTGTCATCATCTTTTTCGTCGCGTATAAAATCGGCGACGCCAATGCCGAAGCCTCGCGCAGCTTGATGACTTCGCTCGGCCTCGCCATGAGTGCCAGCGAAAAACCCGGCATCTATCTCGCCACGCTGGTCGCCATAGTCGCCAGCATCGGACAAATCGGCTGGGTCAAACTGCGTGGCCACCCGGTCGAAACCATGATGTGGGTCAGCCTTGGCATCATTGTCGTGTTTGGCGGCGCCACCCTGTGGCTGCACGACGAAAGCTTCATCAAGTGGAAGCCGACCGTGCTGTACTGGCTGTTTGGCGGGATCATTCTGGGCTCGACCCTGTTCGGCCGCAATGTCATCCAGGGGTTGATGGCTGAGCAAATGGAACTTCCTGCGCCGGCCTGGGGTCGACTGAATGCAAGCTGGGGCGGTTTTTTTATTTTCATGGGGCTTGCAAACCTGTTTGTCGCCTTCAACTTCTCGACTGACGACTGGGTCAACTTCAAGCTGTTTGGCAGCATGGGCTTGATGCTGGTGTTCGTGATCGGGCAAAGCATGATGCTGAACAAGTATCTGGACAAAGAAGAATTGAACAAGAAAGAAAACCAATAATGCTTTACGCCATCGTCGGACAGGATGTGCCCGACAGTTTGAACCAGCGGCTTGCCACCCGCCCCGCCCACCTGGAACGCCTGCACGCGCTGCAGCAATCCGGGCGCTTGCTGCTGGCGGGTCCGTTTCCCGCCATCGACAGCAACGACCCCGGCCCTGCGGGCTTTACCGGTAGCCTGATCGTCGCTGAATTCGACACCCTGGCCGCAGCACAAGTCTGGGCCGATGCCGATCCCTACGTGACAGCCGGTGTGTATGCCAGCGTCAGCGTCAAACCCTTCAAGAAAACCTTGCCCGCATGAGCACCGACGCTTTGATTCGCCAGCGTATCAGCACGCTGGAACCTGAAACCTACACCCTCGAAGACGAAAGTGCGCAGCATCGGGGGCATGCAGGCGCCGCTTCGGGTGGTGGGCATTTCCGACTCACAATTGTGTCATCCAAATTTCGTAATCTCTCCACCCTTGCCCGTCACCGGCTTGTGTATGAAGCCATGGGTGAACTCATGCAGCGTGAAATCCACGCGCTGTCGATCACTGCTTTAACCCCCGAAGAACTTTGAAAGGAATCCAAATGCGCGTTGCCCTACTCCCTGGTTTGATCATGCTGGCACTCTCCCCGCTGGCGCTGGCGCAAGCACCGACAGCTGTTCAGGCTCCAACTGCTGCGGCTGCCAACAAACCGCTGGCCGTGGTCAATGGCCATGACATCCCGGCTTTATATGGTGAGGTGGTTAAAGCTCAAATGGCGCAAGGCCAGCCCGAATCACCGCAACTTGATGCCCGCGTGCGCGAATCGCTGGTCAACCTTGAACTGCTGTCGCGCGCTGCCACGGACAAGGGGCTCGAAAAAGATCCGCGTGTAGCCGCTACACTGAATATCGGTCGCATGGATCAACTGGCCAAGGCCTACCTGGAAGACTATGTCAAAGCGCATCCGATCACCGATGCCGAAATCCAGGCGGCATATGACAAAGCCAAAACCGAAGCCGTTGAGCCGGAATACCTCGCCCATCACATCCTGGTGCCCAACGAAGCCGAGGCCAATAAACTGATCGCCGAGCTCAACAGCAAAAAAGCCAAATTCGACGATCTGGCGAAAAAATATTCCAAGGATCCCGGCTCAGCCAAAAACGGCGGCGCGCTTGACTGGTCCGATCGCCGTGCGTTTGTTCCAGAATTCTCCACTGCCTTGGTCGCCCTGAAAAAAGGCGAAACAACCAAAACACCGGTGAAAACCCAGTTCGGCTACCATATCATCCGCCTCGACGACACACGCAAACCCAAGATCCCGCCGCTTGATGCCGTGCGTGGCGAGATCGTCAAGCAATTACAGCAGCAGCGTGTGCGCGATGCCATCACAGCTGCACGTGCCGGTGCAAAAATCGAATAAATCGCTAATATTATTAGGCGGGGCGTCGCCCCGCCAACATCAGACAGGGAGCCATCATGGCCGGAAAAGAATATAACCACCTGCAAGACGTTTTTCTAAACACCCTGCGCAAAGAGCGTATTCCAGTGTCCGTTTTTCTTGTCAACGGCATCAAGCTGATGGGGCGGATCGAATCGTTCGACCAGTTCGTGGTGCTGCTGAAAGGCAATGATCAGGCTGCCCAGATGATTTTCAAACACGCCATCTCCACCATTTCGCCCTCGCGCGAAGTGGTGTTGCCGCAGCGCGACGCCGAAACTCAGTAACAACCTGCGTCAGCGTCACTTAGCATGGGCGGCCAGCAGCCTGGCCGCCGTTTTTGCGTCCACCAAAACGGCCACGCCGCCACGGTACATCTGCCTGTAACGGGTTTCTATCCCGTCCAGATTCTGCGTATCTTTCAAATAAATGACTGCATACGCGTCGGGATGCGCTGCCAGCCAGCTCTCGAGTTCTGGCCCACGTAGTTCAGCCAGAGGTGCTTCCAGACGCCCCAAAAACTGATACTGCGCATGATAAGTCGCGGCATTCGCTACCGGATGTCCATCTGTCTGCACTTGCCTGATCGCCAAAGCCATGGGCTTGACGTCATACAGCGGATCGATCGAACGCATGGCAGCAAACTGCAGCAACGCCAGCATCCCCACCCCAAGCACAGCCAGATTCAGCACCGGCGACACACCACGTCGTCCGGCCACCCAGGCCGCCAGCGCCAACGCTACCAGCAACGCGCCTGGCCATAACGGCGGCAACAGGACAACCTGATCGCGCAGCGATGCAATCTGCCCACTGGCTGCCAGCATCAAGGCACCGCCCAACAGTGCGGCCAACAAGGCAGGCAGGCCGACCCTGGTGCCTGCCCGATCAGCCAGCACCCGTGCCGCCAGCAAGGCAAACGCCGGGAACATGGGCACCAGATAGTGTGGCTGCTTGCCACTGATGAAGGAAAACGCAACGAATATCGGCACCATCCAGGCAAGGCAAAAACGCGTTCCGCGATCCAGACCCTCACGCCGATGACGCGCCAGCGCCTCCCACAGCCCCGGCCAGACAAACCAGGGAAACAGCATCACCGGCAGCAACGGCAGATACCACCAGACAGGCCGCCGATGGGCAAAAGAATCAACCATGCGGTCGGCGGTCTGTCCCCAGAAAATCGCGTTGCGATAGGCTTCGCCGCCCGCCATCCCGGCTGGTAACGCCCACGCCAGCGCGATGGCAGCGCCCAACAGTACAGCCAACCCAATTCCGCCAAACCAGCGGCTCCATTTAAGGCCGGGATTCCACCACGGCGCCAATACCGTGATGGGTAACAGGTTCAGCAAAATGACCGGCCCCTTGGTCAGCACGCCCATGCCGATTGCGATCCCCAGCATGACAAAGCCACGCCGCCTGCCCTCTGCGGCCAGCAGCACGCCGTGCATGCCGACCAGCACCCAAAACGCCAGCAGCACATCGAACATGGCCGAGGTCGAAAAAACGACCCATAACAGCGCGCTCGCTAGCACCAGCGCGGCATTCCCACCCAGGTCGGCACGCTGAGGCCACAGGCGACGTGCCAGCAGAAAGGTCAACAGCATCGAGCCTGCTGAAAACAAGGGCGATACCACTCGCGGCCACCAGTCATTGACGCCAAACAGCGTCCATCCCGCATGGAACATCCAGAACATGAATGGCGGTTTGTGGCTGTAAGGCGCGCCATTTTTGTAGGGCACCAGAAAATCGCCACGCAGCCACATCTCCCACGCAGCACTGACATAACGCGTTTCGTCGACTGGGATCAGCGGCCGTGACCATAAGGCAACAGCTGCCAAGCCAACCAGAAACAAAAGGCTCAGCAATAACAGATTCCGCCCGGCAGCTTCAGAGCCTGGATATGGATTCATGGTTCAAATTCCCTTTTCATCCAACTCGGCGTCGACCTGATCGTCCAGGCTTTGACCATGCCGGAAACGGCGATAAAGATAAACACCCAGCACGCCCGATATCAGAAACATAGCGCTAGCCAATACGAGCTTCAGGACTGGGTCGATATGCACACCGCTACCGACCAGTGCGAATACCAGCGTTTGAGGCAAATAGCCCAGAAAAGTGCCGGAAAGGAAATAGATCGACCGGATGCTGGAAATACCCGCAGCCCGATTCGTCAGCAGATTGTTGCCTATCGGCAGCAAGCGAACCAGCACCGTCATCGAGAACGGGTGGTCGTGAATGAAGCGGTCGAAACGCCCGGCGCGCTCGCCCAGCCGCGCACGCAACAGATTTTTCCCGAACAGTCGCGCGTAAGCAAAGCTCAGCCCACACCCCAGCAGCGCCGCCAGCGTGCCGAGCAGCGTGCCCAAGCTCAACCCGAAGGCATAGCCGCCCAGAAACGCAATAATTTGGCGAGGCAAGCCGATCGCCGTGAATAAGCCACCCATCAGCAAAAACAGCAGGGCGCCGTTGAAGCCGTGACCACGCACCTTCGCATCGATCCAGGCCTCGTTGATGCTGCTGCCCAAATTGCTGCTTTCGAACAGATAGCCCAATAACGCCAGGCTCAGCATCAACGCCAGACCCTTGAGAATGACGCGTGCTTTCATTTACAGGTCGGAATCTGAGTCGATCAGCGGCAAACGCACCCGCCGCTGCAGCCAGGCAACGCCGAACAAATCGACGATGCCTACCCACAAGCGATTGTGCACGCCATATTTGGAGGCACCCCGCTCGCGCGCACGGTGGTGAACCGGCACCGACACCACCGCACCGCCATTGCGCATCACCAGCGCCGGCAGAAAGCGGTGTAAATGGTCAAAGTTGGGGAGCTGTAAAAAAGTCTCGCGGGCAAACACCTTGAGACCGCAGCCAGTGTCCGGCGTATTGTCCTTCAGCATGCGCGAACGCACGCCGTTGGCAATTTTTGACGACAGACGGCGCAGAATCGTGTCGTTGCGCCTGGCGCGCCATCCGGCCAGCAATTCCAGATTGGCAGGCTGCGCGGGGTTGGTCAATTCGGCCAGCAAGGCCGGAATGTCTGCAGGATCGTTCTGTCCGTCGCCATCGAGTGTGGCTATCCATTCGTAACGCGCCGCGTTCACACCCGTCGTCACCGCACGGCTTTGCCCGCACGACGCGCGATGGCGGATCACCCGCAACATCGGAAACTCAGCCTTCAGCGCCGTCAACCGTGCTTGCGTGGCATCGGTGCTGCCGTCGTTGATATAGATGATTTCAAAGGTGGTATTACCAGACAGCGCGGCTGCGATTTCGCGCACCAGCGGCTCGACGTTGTCCTGCTCGTTCTTGACGGGGACAACCACGGACAACCTGCCGTGGTAAGCATATTTCGGCATCGCGTTAGCGTGGAAAATTAGGGGTGTGTGGCGGAGAGGGCGGGATTCGAACCCGCGTTAGGATATTATCCTAAACACGCTTTCCAGGCGTGCGACTTAAACCGCTCATCCACCTCTCCGGGAGCCGCGCATCATACCGGAAGCACCTACATGCGGCAAACTGAAGTTGATCTATTTGACCCAGCAGGGTGCATGAAAAAGTTGACTCCCTCCTCTTGAATCCCGGTCGTCCACCCCCATTTGCTCGCCAGAACCAATTGGGAGCTCATATGCAGGACGACATCGAAACCAATGCAAACGCAGCAGACGCTGCTTCTCCGACCGCCCACACTAAAGAAACCATGCCCAGCCTGGAAGAAATGCTGAAGGCGTCGGAGCTCGTCGCAGCTGAACATCACGATGCCTGGCTGCGCGCCAAGGCAGAAACCGAGAACATGCGCCGCCGCGCCGCAGACGATGTCGACAAGGCGCGCAAATTTGCAGTGGAACACTTCGCCAGCGAGTTGATGGCAGTGAAAGACAGCCTGGAAGCCGCGCTGACGGTCGAATCCCCAAGCGTGGAAAACATGAAGGATGGCGTCGAACTGACGCTGAAGCAGCTGGTTGCCGCGTTCGGCAAATTCAATCTGAACGAGATCAGCCCCCTGGGCGAAAAATTTGACCCGCACCAGCATCAAGCCATCCAGATGATCGAATCCGATCAGCCCGCCAACACCGTGGTCACCGTGCTGCAAAAAGGCTACCGCCTGCATGAACGCACGCTGCGCCCGGCGCTGGTCATGGTGGCAAAAAGTAAAGATTGAACTACCTGACAAGCCGGTGCTATTGAAACTGGCGCGGCTCTCCCCACATACACACCAATTCAAACACTTTTAGAAGGAACGCATCATGGGACGCATTATTGGCATTGACCTCGGCACCACCAACTCCTGCGTGGCAGTAATGGAAAACGGCAAGCCGAAGGTGATCGAAAACGTCGAGGGCGCGCGCACCACGCCGTCCATCGTCGCCTACACCGAAGACGGCGAGATCCTGGTCGGCGCACCTGCCAAGCGCCAGGCCGTCACCAATCCGAAGAACACGCTGTACGCTGTGAAGCGCCTGATCGGCCGCCGCTTCGATGAAAAAGAAGTGCAGAAAGACATCGGCCTCATGCCCTACAAAATCGTCAAGGCCGACAACGGCGACGCCTGGGTGGAAGTGCGCGGCAACAAGATGGCCGCACAGCAGGTGTCTGCTGAAACCCTGCGCAAGATGAAGAAAACCGCCGAGGATTATTTGGGCGAAGAAGTCACCGAAGCCGTCATCACGGTGCCGGCCTACTTCAACGACAGCCAGCGCCAGGCCACCAAGGACGCCGGCCGCATCGCGGGCCTCGAAGTCAAGCGCATCATCAACGAGCCGACTGCGGCCGCGCTGGCGTTCGGCATGGACAAGAAGGAAGGCGACCGCAAGATTGCGGTGTATGACCTCGGCGGCGGCACCTTCGACATCTCCATCATCGAGATTGCCGAAATGGACGGCGAGCACCAGTTCGAAGTGCTGTCGACCAACGGCGACACCTTCCTTGGCGGCGAAGACTTCGACCAGCGCCTGATCGACTACATCGCCGACGAGTTCAAGAAAGAACAAGGCGTCGACCTGAAGAAAGACGTGCTCGCGCTGCAGCGCCTGAAGGAAGCGGCGGAAAAGGCCAAGATCGAGTTGTCGTCCGCGCAGCAGACCGAAGTCAACCTGCCCTACATCACCGCTGATGCCTCGGGTCCCAAGCACCTGGCAGTAAAAATCACCCGTGCCAAGTTCGAAGCGCTGGTGGAAGACCTGATCAAGCGCACCATTGATCCGTGCAAGATGGCCCTGAAAGATGCGGGCCTGACGACTTCGCAGGTGGACGACGTGATTCTGGTCGGTGGCCAGACCCGCATGCCCAAAGTGATGGACGCGGTGAAAGAGTTCTTCGGCAAGGAAGCGCGCCGCGATGTAAACCCGGATGAAGCCGTGGCAGTCGGCGCTGCGATTCAGGGCGGCGTGCTGCAGGGCGAAGTCAAGGACGTGCTGCTGCTCGACGTCACCCCGTTGTCGCTGGGCATCGAAACCCTGGGCGGCGTGATGACCAAGCTGATCCCGAAGAACACCACGATTCCGACCAAGGCGAGCCAGGTGTTCTCGACGGCTGACGACAACCAGAGCGCAGTGACCGTGCATGTATTGCAGGGTGAACGCGAAATCGCTTCGGGCAACAAGAGCCTGGGCCAGTTCAACCTGAGCGAGATCCCGCCCGCACCGCGCGGCATGCCGCAGATCGAGGTCACCTTCGACATCGACGCCAACGGCATCCTGCACGTATCGGCCAAGGACAAGGCCTCCGGCAAGGAAAACAAGATCAAGATCCAGGCGAGCTCCGGCCTTTCCGAAGAGGAAATCCAGCGCATGGTGAAAGATGCCGAAGCCAACGCAGCCGAAGACCACAAGGCTGTGGAACTGGCGACTGCTCGCAACGCGGCCGACGGCATGATCCATTCGGTGAAGAAAACCTTGGCCGAGTCCGGCGACAAAGTCTCGGCCGACGAAAGAGCCGCGATCGAAACCGCGCTGAAAGAATGCGAAGAAGCCGTGCGCGAAGGCGACAAGGACACCATTGAAGCCAAGACCAACGCACTTGCCACTGCCAGCCACAAGATCGCCGAACAGATGTACAAGGACGAGCAGGCGAAGCAGCCAGGCGAAGCAGCAGAAGGCGGTGCCCATGCTGCTGACGACAACGTAGTCGACGCCGAGTTTGAAGAGGTGAAGGACAAGTAAGGGATCAGGGGTCGGGATTCAGGGATCAGGGAAAGTCGCGCTGTGCGCGGCTTTTTCCGTTTCCGGCCAATGCCGACTCGCTGTTTCCTGAATCCTGACCCCTGAATCCTGGCCCCTAACAACATGTCCAAACGCGACTATTACGAAGTCCTCGGCGTCGCCAAAAACGCCTCGGACGAAGAAATCAAAAAGGCCTACCGCAAGCTGGCCATGAAACACCATCCTGACCGCAACCCGGACGACAAGGGCGCGGAGGAAAAATTCAAGGAAGCCAAGCAGGCCTACGAAATGCTGTCCGACTCGGACAAGCGCGCGGCCTACGATCAGTTCGGCCACGCCGGCGTTGACCAGCAG
>JAANCK010210325.1_pt1 | contig 24458 bp, 30 predicted proteins | sample 7277841 | NCBI WGS metagenome assembly JAANCK01 (sample SAMN14222788, study PRJNA588281) | permafrost metagenome | isolation source: Arctic cryosol methane SIP | place: Canada:Nunavut | collected 2015-07 | reverse complement strand
TCGGGCTCCGTGGACTGCGCGCGCGGGGCGAGGCCCAGGGCGGCGAGATCGCCGCGAATGAGCACCCGCGGATGGTCAACCGCCGCCGCGCCGGTGTAGTAGCCCGCGTAGATCGGGACCGCCGACTTGCCCATTCCCACGAAGAGCGCCTCGTATTCCTCGGCCGCGGCATCCGCATCCATCACCGAGGAGGCGTCCACGAGTCCCTGCCAGGCGAGGGCCAGCTCCGCGTCGCCTTCGGCGGGAATCGGATCGGCGCCCGCGATATCGCGCAGCAGCGCGGCGTCCGGGGAGGTGAACAGCAGGCGTGCGATCAGCGCATAGAAGTTAGCGCGCGCCGCATCCTCGGGCGCCAGGGCGCGCCGGATCGTCGCCGGAGCGGCCACGGGCTGCGCGCTCACGAATCGGCCCCCAGCTTGAGGACGGACACTTCGTCCTTGGACGCCATCATGTCCACGACCCGGCAATCGCCGCACATCTGCAGCCGGCGCAGCGTCCCTTCGCCCGCGAACATGGAATGGCCCGCGAGCCTCGCCAGCATCGCGTCGACCATCTGGCGGGTGCCGAAGGGCTTGCCGCAGCTCACGCAGTGGAAGGGCTGGGTCTCGTTCAGCAGCCGCGCCTCGCGCGCCGCCGCTCCGAGCAGCAGCCGCGGCGAAAGGGAGATGGCGTCCTCGGGACAGGTGGCCTCGCACAGGCCGCATTGCACGCAGTTGCGCTCGATGAACTTGAGCAGCGGCTTGTCGACGCCGTCCACGAGCGCCGAAGCCGGGCACGCTCCCACGCAAGCCATGCACATGGTGCACTTGTCGCGATCGACGCGAACTTCTCCATAAGGGGAACCGGCGGGCAGCGCGATCTCATCGACCGGGCGCGGCCCGTGGCGCGCAAGGTGCTCGACGGCGAATTCGATGGACGTGCGCTTGTCGTCGGACAGCAGGAACGTGGCCGGCACGGAAGGCGATTGCGCCGGGACGAGCGCATCGAACGCTTGCTCGAGCGCCTCGGGCCCCGCCGCCTCCACCAGTGCGAAGTGGGTTCCGGCGTATCCCAGCGCGCTCACGATGGCCTGCCCGATGGCCATCTGCTCACGCAGGGCGTCGCGGTAGACCGGGTCGTCCCTGCCCGCGGAGAGCACGATCACCTGGGTCGCGCCGAATGCGATGGCCGGCAGCAGGATGTCGAGGCCGATGGCGGCGATGTGCCACGTCTCGAGCGGCAACGCGCGCGCAGGCAGTCCGCGCGCCGTTGCCGCGGCGGCAGCGAGTATTCCCCGCGCGTCGCCGCCGTCGTGGAAGACGATGCAGGGGTCCGCGCCGCCGGCGTGGCGATACGAGGAAAGCAGCTGCTTCATCTGTGCGCCGCGATGGGTGACGCGGGGATACTGGTACGACATCGCGCCCGACGGGCACACGGTGGAGCAGGCGCCGCAACCCATGCACAGGTGCGGCTCGACCGTGACGTGGTCGCCGTCGGCAGCGATCGCCCCGGTGGAGCAGACCTCGATGCACGCGTTGCAGCCCTCCACGTGGGAGCGGCTGTGGGCGCAGAGCTTCTCGCGGTAGGCGAAGTACTTGGGCTTCTCGAACTCCCCGACCGATTCGCGCAGCTCCGCCACGATCGCGCCCGGGTCCGCTCCCGGAGCGACATGGTGATAGCCCTGGGGCGGCTCGCGCATCGCGAACAGCGGCGTGGCGGAAAAATCCAGGACGAGGTCGAAGCTCGCCGGCGTGGGCGAGCGCGCGGGCGGCGCGTCGGAGGCGGCGAGATCGGCGATGGTGGCGGTGAATTCACCGAGGTAGCCCGTCAGGGCCTCGATGCGCCCGGACCAAGCGGTGAATCCCGTGCCGGTGCGATCGGCGGGATCGAGGAGCGTGACGTGCAGCTCGCCGGCCAGCGCGTGTGCGCACCGGCGCGCCTCACCGGGCGCGGCTCCCGCGACGACGAGCAGGTTGCCGCGCGAGCGGTACGAAACGCTTGCGACCGGATCCGGCGCTGCGAGGTTGAAGAGGGAAGCGAGCGCAAACTGCTTGGGATCGCACTCGACAGACTGCGAGGTCCACCCGCGGCCTTCGAGCACGAGGGAATCGTTCCGGACGTCCGCTCCGGAGTCGAACCCCGCATCCAGCGCGGGCACGGACACCTCGATGCCTGACGTCATGCGCGGTTGGGGCTACCGGCCCGAAGACCCGCGGACCGGAGCGCTCCTCCAAATCTTGTTATGGACTCCCCTAGTCCCCCCGGGGTCTGCAGTCCTATGCATATCTGCTATGAAAAAGTCTACACCAAATGCGGTGCCCGCAAGGTTTATATCGCACTGCGATTCATTCACTATGCGTGGGGGTGGGTACCCCACCGGAAGTACCAAGCGAAGGAGGCTCGTTGCCGGCTGCCGCCTCGGCTCCTTCGACGGCGTCCGGAGTGGGAGCGGGCTGGCCGTCCCCACCTGCCTCGACCTCACTGGGCGCTGCCACCGGCAGGGGCCCGGAGGCATGGGCCTCGTCCATCCGCGCCAGTTGCTCGAGCTTGCCCAGCCAGCCCTCCGGTAGCGGGTCCGGCTTGCCGTAGTCGTCGATGTAGACGTCGAGGCCATCCATGGGATACAGGCGCGCATCGCCGAAAAGTTTCTTCAGCGCCTGGCGGCGCATGCCCGGTTCCACCTCCGGTTTCATGAACGGGGCGAAATCGGATTCCGGCGAAAGGGATTCGAGCGACGGCAGAGGCTTCGCCGCGTCTTCGGGAGCGTCATCCCGCGGGCCGGGCGAAGGGGCCGGAGGCTGCGGCACCGGGGGCGCCGCAGGCGGTGCCGCGTCGGGCTCTGACCTCGCCTCGATCTTGCGGCGGGACCAGCGCGAAAGGAAATTCTCGTCGCTCAACGGGCGCCCTTCTCTCGCAGGCGCCCCTCCTTGCCCTCGAAGGAGCGCGGCTTGCTGCGCTTCTTGGGCTCGGGACGGTAGTTCTGCTCCACCCAGGCGCCGATCCATGACGCGAGCTCCGGCCACGCGGGGACCCGCTCGACCCGTTCGCCCCCATCCATCCAGCGCGCTGCCTCGTTGTAGGAGAGTGTGGCCTGGAACGGATACGCATCGCCCGAATCGTCCCATCGCACGGCGACGAAGACGCTGGGCTCCGCGCTCGACACATTGAGGTAGTAGCCCTCCGCCTCGTCGGGAAAGAGCGCGACCTCGAACCCGGGGTGCAGCCGCTGCAAATGGCCCGGGTCGTCGCGCAACGTGCGCACTGCGCCGCCCACATCGGGGATGACTCCCACCAGGTGCCAGCGATGGTTTTCCCAGCGGCTTTCGACGGTCTCGCGCTCCAGGATGACGGCGAGCTTTTCGGTGGGATACGGGATCATGGAATCACTATAGGTTAATTCCGCGGCCCGCGACGCATGCTATGCTGATTTTCTGATTTTCCAGCGTTTTTTTCGCGTCCCATGGCCAAGCCCGTCATCGCGCTGCACGAGCTGCGTGCGGCCCTGCCGATCCCGCCGCTCTCGGGGGCGGCCCCGGCCGGCCCGCTCGCCGACCTGCGCGGTCGAGCGCTGCGGGACCTGCGCATCTCGGTCACCGACCGGTGCAATTTCCGCTGCACCTATTGCATGCCGAAGGACGTCTTCGACGCGGACTACCCGTTCCTTCCCCACGAGGCGCTGCTCACGTTCGAGGAGATCGTGCGCATGGCGCGCATCTTCCGCGGGCTCGGCATGGAAAAGGTCCGCCTCACGGGCGGAGAGCCGCTCCTTCGCAGGGGCATCGACCGGCTGGTGGCGATGCTGCGCGAAGCACTGCCCGGCGTGGACCTCACCCTCACCACCAACGGCTCGGCGTTGAAGGCGCAGGCGAAAGCGCTCGCCGCCGCGGGCCTCGATCGCGTGACCGTGAGCCTCGACTCCCTCGACGAAGCGACCTTTCGCGCGATGAACGACGCCGATTTCCCCGTGGGCAAGGTGCTGGAAGGCATCGATGCGGCCGCGGCCGCGGGCCTCGCCCCCGTGAAGGTGAACATGGTGGTCAAGCGCGGCGTGAACGACGGGCAAGTGGTGGACATGGCGCGCCACTTTCGCGGCACGGGACACATCGTGCGCTTCATCGAATTCATGGACGTGGGTTCCACCAACGGCTGGCGCATGGACGACGTGATCCCTTCGGCGGAAGTCGTGCGGCGCATTTCCGAGCACTTTCCGCTCGAGGCCGCCGAGGCCCACTACGGGGGCGAAGTGGCCCAGCGCTGGCGCTACGGGGACGGCGCCGGCGAGATCGGCGTCATCTCCTCCGTCACCCGCGCCTTCTGCGCGAGCTGCACGCGCGCGCGCCTTTCCACCGACGGCCAGCTCTATACCTGCCTTTTCGCGCAGCGCGGCTACGATCTCAAGCAACTTCTGCGCGCGGGCGCGGCCGACGAGGCGATCGCCGGCGCGATCGGCGCCATCTGGCAGCGGCGCGACGACCGCTACTCGGAAATCCGCACCGCCGAGACCGCCCGCGGGCGCAAGGTCGAGATGTCCTTCATCGGGGGCTAGCATGGGCTCGACACCCCGCGGCCCACGGCCGACGCTCACCCGCAACGCCCGCCCGGCCACCTTCACGGTGGACGCGCACGACGAGACGGGCGCGCTCGTGCCCACGCCGATCGCCGGCGAGCATCCCCTCACGCTCTACGTGGACAAGCGGGAGATCGTGACCCTCATGACACTGGGCGCCGCGCCCGAAGCGCTCGCGATCGGGTTCCTGCGCAACCAGCGCCTGGTGGGCTCCATCGACGAGATCGCCGCCGTGCAGGTCGACTGGGACGTGAATGCCGTGGCCGTCACGACCCACCACGGGCTGGCTGACCTGGAGGCGCGCACCAAGAAGCGCACGGCCACCACGGGATGCGGGCAGGGAACCGTATTCGGCGACCTCATGGCCGACATCGAGTCCATCCACCTCGACGAGGCCATGCGCGTGGACGAGGAGACGCTCTTCGGATTGCTCAACGCGGTGCGGGTGCACGAGTCGATCTACAAGCAAGCGGGCGCGGTGCACGGATGCGCCCTGGCCCTGGGCAGCGAGATCCTCACCTTCGTCGAGGACGTGGGCCGCCACAACGCGGTGGACGCGATCGCCGGCTGGATGTGGCTGGAAGGCGTGGACGGGCGCGACAAGATCTTCTACACCACCGGCCGGCTCACTTCCGAGATGGTGATCAAGGCGGCGCAGATGGGCATCCCGGTGCTGGTGTCGCGCTCGGGACTCACCAAGATGGGCCACGAGGTCGCGCAGCAAGTGGGCCTCACGATGATCGGGCGCGCGGTGAACCGCCACTACCTCCTTTTCACCGGAGCCCACCGCCTGGTGAAGTCGGGCGAGCGGGCCCATGCCTGAGCCGACGATCGAGGTCACCGGCATCGTCCTCGCCGGCGGGCAGGGAAGCCGCATGGGCGGCGTGGACAAGGGCTTGCAGCCGTTTCGGGGCAAGCCCATGGTGGCCCACGGGATCGAGCGCCTCGCCCCGCAAGTCGACGAGCTGCTGATCAACGCCAACCGCAATCCCGAAGCCTATGGGCAGTTCGGCCACCCCGTGATCGCCGACGAGATCGAAGGCTTCGCCGGCCCGCTCGCGGGATTCGAGCGGGGCCTCGCCCACGCGTCGGGAAGACTCGTCGCCACGGTGCCGTGCGACTCCCCTTTCCTGCCGATGGATCTCGTGTCGCGCCTGCGCGCCGCGCTCGAAGCCGCCCACGCGGACCTCGCGGTGGCGAAGACCGGCACCCAGGCCCACCCGGTGTTCAGCCTCATGCGCCGCTCGGTGCACGGTTCGCTCCGGGACTTCCTCGCGCGCGGCGAGCGCAAGATCGACCGCTGGTACGGCGCGCTCGCGGTCGTGGAAGTGGCCTTCGACGACGAGCCCGACGCCTTCCTCAACATCAACACGCGCGAGGAGCTTGCGGGCTTCGAGCCGCGCGGGGCGTAGGGCGCGGTGCCTGCCGCGCTGCGGCGCACGCGTCCGCCGCTTCCGCGCTTCGCCGTGGCGTGGTTTCCCGCGTTCGAGGGCATCGCGGCGATCGAGGCTTTCCGGGCGCTGCACGATCCCATGGCGCGGCTCATCCCCGCGCACCTGACCCTGGTGTTTCCCTTCCCCACGGCGCTTTCGCGGCTGCAGGTCGAGACCCACGTGCGCCGGGTGGCCTCGCGCTGGCCGCCGATCGCGGTGACATTCCGTTCCGTGCGGCTGCACGCCAACGAGTTCCTCTTCCTGATGGCCGCGCGGGGGGCGGCATCCGTCGCGGGACTCCACGACCGCCTGTACACGCGCTCGCTCGCGGGCCACCTGCGCCCCGACCTGCCCTACGAGCCCCACATCACGCTCGCGCGCGATTCCGATTTCGCCCGCCTGGAAGCCGCGCTCGGCGACGCGCGCGAAACGTTCGCCGCCGAGTTGGGGGAGACGATGCGCTCGGTCACGCTCCTCGCGGTGCGGCAGGACGGTAGAATCGAACGCCTCGACGAGTTTCCCCTGCACACGGCCTGATCCCATGCCCACGCTCACCATCACCGAAGCGTCCTGCGCCGACGACTACGACCCGAACTCGATGCCGGTGGCGAAGGCGCGCGCCTTCATCCACCAGTTCCTCTCGCCCGTGACGGGCGTGCTGCGCGTCCCGGTGCGCTCGGCGCTCGGTCGCGTGCTCGCCGAGGACCTGCTCACCCCGTTCGACGTGCCGTCCCACCGCAACTCCGCCATGGACGGCTGGGCGGTGCGCGCGACGGACCTGGCGGCCGAGGGCGAGTCCAACCTCCGGGAGGTGGGAGCCTCGTTCGCCGGCAAGCCGTTCTCCGGGGCCATGGGGCGCGGCGAGTGCGTGCGCATCATGACCGGCGGCGTGGTGCCCGAGGGCGCCGATACCGTGGTGATGCAGGAGCGCGCCAAGGCGAACGGCAAGGCCGTCGCCATCGCATCCGGGGCGAAGCTGGGCCAGAACGTGCGCGAAGCCGGCGAGGACATGAAGGCGGGATCGGTCGCGCTGAAGCGCGGGCGCATCGTGCGTCCCGCGGAGCTTGGCCTGGTGGCCTCGCTCGGGATCGGCGAGGTAGCCGTCTACCGGCCCCTGCGGGTCGCGTTCTTTTCCACCGGCGACGAGCTGAAGTCCGTGGGCACGGCGCTGGGCGAAGGCGAGATCTACGACTCGAACCGCTACACGATCCACGGCATGCTCACGCGCCTGGGATGCGAGGTGCTGGACATGGGCGTGGTGCGCGACGACCCGGAGCTCCTCGAGCGGGCGTTCGAGACGGCGGCGAGCAACGCCGACGTCGTCATCACGAGCGGTGGCGTGTCCGTGGGAGAGGCGGATTTCGTGAAGAGCATGCTCGGCAAGCTGGGCGAGGTCGTGTTCTGGAAGATCGCCATGAAGCCGGGCCGCCCCCTCGCCTACGGCAGGATCTCGGGCGCCCATTTCTTCGGCCTGCCCGGCAATCCGGTCTCGGTCATGGTGACCTTCTACCAGTTCGTGCGCGACGCGCTCCTCGTGCTGATGGGCGCCCATCCCGTGGAGGCCGCGCCCACGTTCGGCGCGACCTGCACCTCGCGCCTGAAGAAGGCGCCGGGGCGCACCGAGTTCCAGCGCGGCATCCTCGGGCGCGCACCGGACGGCACCCTCACGGTGAGGCCCACCGGAGAGCAGGGCTCGGGCATCCTCAAGTCCATGAGCGAGGCCAACTGCTTCATCATCCTGGGCGACGCGACGGGCAACGTGGAGGCCGGCACCCGCGTCGAGGTGCAGCTCCTCGAAGGCATCGTATGAACATCGCCGCCGCGCAGCGCACGGGCAGCGGCCTCGACTTCGTGCAGCGCATCGTTCGGAGGGAGATTCCCGGCGTGCCCATCGGCGAGCTCCTCGGCTTCCACGTGGCCGAGGCGGAAGCGGGCCGCGTCGTGCTCGAGGGCCAGCCCGACCGGCGTTCCTACAATTTGATCGGCATCGTGCACGGCGGTTGGGCCGCCTCGATCCTGGACACCGCCCTCGCGCTCGCCACGCTCTCGACCCTCGACGAGAAGAGCTCCTTCACCACCCTCGACATCCGCATCAACTACCTGCGCCCGATCACCGTCGAGACGGGAGCGCTGCGGGCCGAAGGCCGCGTGCTCCACGGCGGGCGGCGCGTGGCGCTGTGCGAGGCGAAGCTCACGGACCGCGAGGGACGGCTGCTCGCCCACGGCACCGGAAGCTGCCTCGTCCTGCCCCGCGAGTGACGACGATGCAGGCGCCGGGAACTCCCCAATCCGGATCGCCTCCGAACTTCCCATGAAGCGCCGGGATTTCGTCCAGATCTGCGCCGCCTCGGCGACGGGCGTGACCCTGCCCGGCCCGGCGTCGGCCGGCACCCTCACCGCGCGCATGTACGCCCGCGCGAAGCTGGTGGACGAAAAGGGAGAGCCGCTGCGCCTCGCGCGCCTGCAGCCGGGCGCCAACTACGTCTTCGATTATCCGTACGCCGCCACGCCCTGCTTCCTGCTCCGGTTGCACCGCGCGGCCGCGGGCGGCATCGACCTGCGCACCGATTCCGGCGGCGCCTATCGCTGGGAAGGCGGCGTGGGAAAGGACAAGTCCGTGGTCGCGTATTCGGCCATCTGCGCCCACAAAATGACTTATCCCACTCGGCAGGTTTCCTTCATCGGCTACCGCGACGCGCCCAGCCCCGTGGCCGGCCCCGGCAAGGTGATCACGTGCTGCTCCGATCGCAGTGTCTACGATCCCGCCGCCGGCGCCCGGGTGGTGTCGGGCCCGGCGCCCCAGCCGCTCGCCACGATCCTGCTCGAGCACGACCCGGGAGCGGACGAGACATACGCGCTCGGCACCTTCGGCGGGGAAATGTTCGACGCCTTCTTCCGCAAGTACGACTTCCGCCTGCAGCTCGAGATGGGCCCCCGGGCGCGATCCTCGATCGACGGGACCACCGTCGTGCGGACCCTGGAGAGCTACAGCCTCCAGTGGGCGCGGTGCTGACGCGCGACCGGCGATTCAGATCGAGAAGTTCTCCGCCGCCGCGCCCGCGAGCTGGCGCAGGTCCTCGGCGCGCACGTGGGGGGCGAGGAGCCGGATGAATTCCACGGCGTAGGCGCGCAGGTACGCGCCGCGCCGGTACGCCAAGCGCGTGGTCTGGGCGGGAAAGAGGTGATCGCAGGCGAGCGCCCGCAATCCTTCGTCCTTGCCCTTGCGGAATGCGCGCGCCGAAATGATCCCCACGCCCAGGCCGAGCGCCACGTACGACTTGATCACGTCGGAGTCGAGCGCCGTGAGCGCGATCTCCGGATGCAGGCCGCGCGCGGCGAACGCGCGGTCGACGGCGCTGCGCCCGGCGAAGGTGGGATCGTAGGTGACCAGCGGGTAGGCCGCGATCGCCGCGAGCGTGAGGGGCTTCACCCGCGCGAGGGGATGGCCCGAGCGCACCACCACGCAGTGGTGCCACTGGTAGCAGGGCAGCGTCACGAGCTCCGGGTACTCGTCGAGCGCCTCGGTGGCGATCGCGAGGTCCGCCTCTCCGGTCACCACCATGCGCGCGAGCTGGCGGGGGTTGCCCTGCAGGAGCTTCAGCTTTACATCGGGAAAGCGCTTCTTGAAGGCGGTGACCACGGTGGGCAGCGCGTATCGCGCCTGGGTGTGGGTCACCGCCACCGCGAGCTGGCCCCGCTCCCGGTGGGCGTATTCCGCCCCTACCGCCTTCAGGTTCGCCATCTCGGCGAGGATGCGGTCCACCACCGCCACGATCTCCCGCCCCGCATCGGTCACCGCCGCGAACCGCCGGCCCTGGCGCACGAAGATGGCCACGCCCAGTTCTTCCTCGAGCGCGCGGATCTGCTTGGACACGCCCGGCTGGGAGGTGTGCAGCGCCTCGGCGGCCTGGGACACGTTGAGGTCGCGCCGCGCGACCTCGCTCACGTAGCGCAATTGTTGGAGGTTCATCGCCCGGCCCTTATATCCGCTTGTTATCAACATAGCATGAACAAGTATTTTTCAGGAATGTCCCCCTCCCCTACCATGGGCGCTTCGCAAACCCGGGTGACCGCACCGATGAAGGACCAGTCCGTAGCGCCGGACGCCGCCGCCGTCGACGAATGCCCCGCGACGATCTTCGATCGCGCGGCCGGGCGCGCCCATCGCCTGGGCCTGCCCTATGCCGGAGCCGTGACCCCCGCCGAAGCGCAGGCACTCGCGCAAGCGAAGGCCGCGCGCATCCTCGACGTGCGCACGCCGGGCGAGTACCGGCAGGTGGGACACGTGCCCGGAACGCCGCTCGTCGTATGGCCCCGCGACGGGGACAACGACGAGCTGCGCGCGTTCGTGCTCGCCGTGCGCGAGCGCTTCGGGCCCGCGGAGCCGGTGCTGCTGCTTTGCCGCAGCGGCGCGCGCTCGCACCACGCGGCACGGCTCCTCGCACGCGCGGGGTTCAGCCGCGCGTACAACATCCTCGAGGGATTCGAGGGCGCCTCCCCGGGCCAGGGCTGGCGCGCCGCGGGATTGCCCTGGGACCAGGGCTAGCCTTCAGCGCCCCACGGTCGGCGTGTAGGTCCAGGTCCAGCCGCCCCGCTTGTGCACGAAGGACTTGCGATCGGCGGAGATCGCGAGGTCCGGCCCGCCCGCGCCACCCATGGCGAGGAGCACCGGCGAGGGAACCGGGAACTGCTCCACCTGGACCTTCCTTTGCGCCTTCACCACCTTGCGCCCGGTGCACGCCGCGTAGACCTGCGCCTCGGGCTGCGAGCGCTCGGAAGTCATGTGCAGGTCGCCGCCCAGTCCCTCCGCCACTGCCGTGGCTGTGAAGTGCTCGTAGGGCCCCTTCAGAACCGGTGCGGTGCATCCCGCGGGTTCGGGGCGCAGGTTCTTCACCTCGGAGGGGAAATTGCGGACGGTCGGAGTGCCGATGGGCTTGGCGGTCTGCAGGTCCCACTTGAAGTCGATCTCCACGCGATCCGAGACGTCGGCCATGGCGCTGCGTTCGCCGAAGACCAGCGGGGTCGCGGCCTGGTAGACGCCGACCACGTGGTAGTCCACGGACTTGGCGCTTCCCCAACGGGCCATGGCGGCGGAATCGATGCCTTGGGCCTGTGCGAGGGGAACGGCCAGTGCGAGAGCGGCGAGCGCGAGCATTGCTTGCGAGCGGTTCATGGGATCCTTTTCAGAGTCATCGGGAACGGCGTTTGTCCTACCATTACGGCCTACATGATCCCATGGCTGCACGGCGACACCCCGTTTCCCCCCGTCTCGCGGGCGCTCAAGTCGCCCAACGGCTTGCTGTGCGCGGGGGCGGACCTCTCGCCCGGCCGCATACTCGACGCGTACCGCCACGGCATATTCCCCTGGTTCTCCGAGGGCGATCCCATCCTGTGGTGGTCGCCCGATCCGCGCATGGTCCTGTTCCCGGATGAGCTCAAGGTATCGCGGTCGCTGCGCAAGTCGGTGGACCGCGGAGCCTTCGAGACCCGCGTGGACACGGCGTTCCGCGAGGTGATCGAAGCCTGCGCCGCGCCCCGGGACGGCCGCGCGGGCACGTGGATCGTGCCGGAGATGGTCGAGGCGTACGTGCGGCTGCACGAGCTGGGTTTCGCCCACAGCGTGGAATCGTGGCGCGACGGCGAGCTGGCGGGAGGCCTCTACGGCCTCGCGCTGGGCCAGGTGTTCTTCGGCGAGTCGATGTTCGCCCGCGCGACCGACGCGTCGAAGGTGGCCCTGGTGATGCTCGCCGAGCGGCTCGTCGCCGCGGACTGCCGCGTGATCGACTGCCAGCAGGCCACCGCCCACCTGGCCTCCCTCGGTGCGCGCGAGATCCCGCGCAAGACCTTCGCGCAGCTGCTGCAAGAGTCGATACAATATCCACCGACCGGCGAACGCTGGACCTGAACCCGGAAGCATGGCGAAGCTCAACGACCTTCCGATCGCGAACCTGCAGTTCTACGCGACCGCGCCCTACCCCTGCAGTTACCTGCCGGGGAAGCTCGCGCGCTCGCAGGTCGCCACGCCCAGCTACCTGATCGACACCGAGACCTACAGCTCGCTCGTCTCCGCGGGCTTCCGGCGCAGCGGCGCCTTCACCTACCGCCCCTATTGCGACCATTGCCACGCCTGCGTCCCGGTGCGCGTGGTGGCCGCGGAGTTCGAGGCCGATCGCGGCCAGCGCCGCGCGCTCGCCCGTCATGGCGGGCTCGAGCCGCGCTACGGCGAGCTCAAGTTCAACGCCGAGCACTACGCGCTCTACCGCCTCTACCAGAGCGAGCGCCATCGCGGCGGCGGGATGGACCACGACAGCCGCGAGCAGTACGCCCACTTCCTGCTCCAGTCGAACGTGGCCACGCGGTTGATCGAGTTCCGCGAGGCCGGGGAGCTGCGCATGGTGTCGATCGTCGACGAGCTCTCCGACGGGCTGTCCTCGGTCTACACCTTCTTCGATCCGCTCGTGCCCCGCGCGAGCTACGGCACCTACAACATCCTGTGGCAGATCGAGGAGGCGCGCCGCAAGGGGCTCGCGTACGTCTACCTCGGCTACTGGATCGGCCAGAGCCGCAAGATGAGCTACAAGGACCAGTTCCGGCCGATCGAGGGGCTGTCCCGCGGCGAATGGAAACGGCTTGCATGAGCGCATAGGGCGCGGTCCGGGAACGCTCCACGCGCCGGCGAGGTCGGCTTGACATGCTGTACACCCTCGCACGCAAGGCCCTCTTCCGGCTCGACCCGGAGACCGCCCACGACCTTGCGCTGAAATCGCTCTCGGCGCTGGGTCCCGGAGCGGCTCTCCTCGGCGCGGGCGCCGGTGCAGGCGAGGCGCGCCGCGTGATGGGCATCGATTTTCCCAACCCGGTGGGCGTTGCCGCCGGGCTCGACAAGAATGGCGAATACATCGACGCGCTTTCCGCCCTGGGCTTCGGCTTCGTCGAGGTGGGCACGGTCACGCCACGCCCCCAGCCGGGCAACCCGAAGCCGCGGCTCTTCCGCCTCGAGGAGCATGAGGCCCTCATCAACCGCCTCGGGTTCAACAACCACGGCGTGGAAAAGCTGCTGCGCAACATCGAGCGCTCGAGCTTCCGCGGCGTGCTCGGCATCAACATCGGCAAGAACGCCGACACGCCCCTCGAGCGCGCGGCCGACGACTACCTCGCGTGCCTGGATGCGGTGTACGCGCGGGCGAGCTACGTGACCGTGAACATCTCCTCGCCCAACACGAAGGACCTGCGCCAACTGCAATCGGGCGAGCGCCTCGACGCCTTGCTGGGGGCGCTCATGGGGCGCCGTTCCGAGCTCGCGCGCCGCCACGGCGTCGCCCGGCCGCTGCTCGTCAAGGTGGCCCCGGACCTGGACGACGGGCAGATCGAGGCCATCGCCGGGCTCGCCCTCGCCCACGGCGTGGACGGGCTCATCGCGACCAACACCACCGTGGACCGGGAATCGGTGGCGGGACATCGCCTCGGGCAGGAAGGCGGCGGGCTCAGCGGCAAGCCGCTCTTCGCCCGTTCCACCCGCGTGCTGGCCAGGCTCGCGGCCGCGCTGCAGGGGCGCGTACCCCTGGTAGGCGTGGGCGGCATCCTGTCGGGAGCCGACGCGCGGGCCAAGATCGACGCGGGGGCGAGCCTGGTACAGATCTACACGGGCTTCATCTACCGCGGGCCCGCGCTGATCGGCGAGGCGCGCAAGGCGCTGCTTCCATGAGGATCGGCATTCCCCGCGAGGTGAAGGAAGGCGAGCGCCGCGCGGGGCTGCTGCCGCTCGAGGTCGCCGTCCTCGTGGGAGAGGGCCACGAGGTGCGCGTCGAGTCCGGCGCGGGCGCATGGCTCGGGCTCGCCGACGACGATTACGGCGCCGCGGGCGCGCGGATCGTCGAAGCCGACGGGACCTGGGCGGTGGACCTCTTGGTCAAGGTGAAGGAGATCCAGCCGGGCGAAGAGATGCGCATCGATCACGATCCGGCGGTATTCGGATTCCAGCACCTGGTGGGCGATCCCGAGATGACCCGCCGCCTCGCGGCTCGCGGCGCCACCTGCATCGCCTTCGAGCTGGTGCAGGACGCGCAGGGTCGCTTTCCGCTGCTGGCTCCCATGTCGGTGATCGCGGGACGCATGGCGGCCACGACCGGCGCGCGCATCCTCGCGCGCACTCCGGGACATGTGCTCGTGCTGGGCGCGGGAAACGCGGGCGTGGAGGCGGCGCGCACGGCGGCCAACCTGGGTTCGCACGTGACGGTCCTCACCCGCTCCGAGCGCTCGCGCGACGAGGCGCGCCGCAAGCTGGGCGCGGGTGTGGAGTGCGCCCTCGCCGACGCCGAGGCGATCGAACGCCACGCGCTCGAAGCCGACGTCGTGGTGGGAGCGGTCTCCGTTTCGGGAGCGCCCACGCCGAAGCTGCTGAGCCGGGGACTGGTCGGACGCATGAAGTGCGGCTCCGTCCTGGTCGACGTCTCCATCGACGGCGGCGGCGTGGCGGAAACGTCCCATCCCACCACCCACGGCCATCCGACCTATGTCGAGGAAGGCGTCGTCCACTATTGCGTCGCCAACATGCCCGCCGCGGAACCGCAGGCGAGTGCGGCCGCCCTTTGCGCCGCCGCCCTGCCCTACGTGCGCGAGCTGGCGGGCAAGGGCGTGGCGCGTGCCGTGCGGGAGAATCCGGCGCTGCGATCGGCGGTCGTGCTGTGGCAAGGCCGCGTGTGCCATCGCGCCCTCGCGCAAGCCTCGGGCCTCGCCTGGGAAGGACTCGCCGAGGCGGACCTTGCATGAGCGCCCGGGACATCGACGCGATCCTGCCGCAGACCCAATGCACCCAGTGCGGATTTCCGGGGTGCCGGCCCTACGCGGAGGCGATCGCCGCGGGCGAGGCGGACATCGATCGCTGTCCGCCCGGCGGCGACGACGGCGTGCGCAGGCTTGCCGCATTGCTGGGCCGGCCGGCCAAGCCCCTCGACCGACGCTACGGCGAGAGCCTGCCGCCGCGCGTGGCGGTGATCGACGAGGCGGCCTGCATCGGATGCACCAAGTGCATCGCGGCCTGCCCGGTGGACGCGATCGTCGGCGCCTCGAAGCTCATGCACACCGTGCTGGCCGCCTGGTGCACCGGCTGCGAGCTGTGCGTGCCGCCGTGTCCCGTGGACTGCATCGCGCTCGCGCCGGTGACGGCGCTGCCCGCGCCCGACCTGTCGCGCGCGCGGCACGACCAGCGCGCGGCGCGCCTGGCGCGGGACGCGGCCGAGCAGGCGCGGCGCCTCGCGAGCTACGAATGAGTCCCGCGAAGCGGGAGGAATTCTTCCGGAGGCTCGCGGCCGCGATCCCCGACCCGAAGAGCGAGCTCGAGCACGCCACGCCCTTCGAGCTGCTGGTGGCGGTGGTGCTCTCGGCCCAGGCGACCGACAAGGGCGTGAACCTCGCCACGCGCGTGCTCTTCCCCGTGGCCAACACGCCGGCCGCGATCGCCGCCCTCGGCGTGGTGGGACTCGAGAAGTACATCCGCACCATCGGCCTGTACCGGGGCAAGGCGCGCAACGTGGTGGAGCTTTCCCGGCTGCTGCTCGAGCGGCACGGCGGCCAGGTGCCGCGCGACCGGGAGGCGCTGGAGGCGCTGCCGGGCGTGGGACGCAAGACGGCGAACGTGGTCCTCAACGTGGCTTTCGGCGAGTCCACCATCGCGGTGGACACCCACGTGTTCCGCGTTTCCAACCGCACCGGCCTCGCGCCGGGCAAGGATCCGCTCGAGGTGGAGGCGAAGCTCATGAAGGTGGTGCCGAAGGCCTACCTGCGCCACGCCCACCACTACCTCATCCTGCATGGGCGCTACACCTGTGTCGCGAAGAAGCCCCTGTGCGGCACGTGCCCGGTATACGCGCAATGCGGATTCCCGGACCGCAAGCGCTTCGCCGCGGCCGCGCGCGGAGATGTTTAATCCCACCCGCGACCAGGCGCGCGAGTTCCTCTTCGAGGTGTGGGCGAAGCACCGCGCCGGCGCCGCGCTCACGGCCCTGGAGACGATGGCGCTCGCGATCCTGATCGAGCACCCCGAGTACCACGGCTACCTCGAGGACCGCGAACGCTACCTCGACCGCGACTGGCGCCCCGAGGGCGGCGAGACGAATCCCTTCCTGCACCTGCAGATGCACCTCGCCATCGAGGAGCAGCTGTCCATCGACCAGCCGCCCGGCATCCGCGAGACGGTCGAGCGCCTCGCGCGCAAGCGCGACTCCGCCCACGACGCGCGCCACGACGTGATGGAATGCCTCGCCGAAGTGATCTGGCAGGCGCAGCGCAACACCGGCGCGTTCGACAATGTCCTGTACCTCGACTGCCTCTCGCGCAAGGCAGGCCCTCAGCCCAGATAAGCCCCGCCGTTCACGTGCCACTCCTGGCCGGTGACGTAGCGGCCTTGCGGGCCGGCGAGGAAGCGCACCACCGCGGCCACTTCCTCCGGTGTTCCGTGCCGGCCGAGGAGCGTCTCCCGCAGGTGCGCGGTCTTGCCACTCGAGGCGCCGCGCTTCGTATCGATGAGCCCGGGCACGACGCAGTTCACGGTGATGCCGTCGGGCGCCAGGTCATGGGCCAGCGCCCGCGTGAGGCCCACCAATCCCAGCTTGGCGGCCACGACATGGGGCCTGCCGGCCGCCCCCGTATGTCCCGACATGCCGCCGATGTTCACGATCGCCCCGGCGCCGCTCGCGCGCAAGCCCGGGAGGCAGGCCTTGGTGCAGAGGAAGGCGCCGTCGAGGATGATGCCGGTCACCTTGCGCCACGCGGCGAAATCGATCCCGTCGATCGTGGAGGCGTCCCGTACCGCGGCGTTGTTCACCAGCACGTCGAGACGGCCGAAACGATCCATCGCGGCCGCGGCCATCGCGGCCACGGCCCGCTCGTCGGTCACGTCGGCCAGGAACGCCATCGCCTTCCCGCCGTCGCGCACGATCTGCGCGGCCACCGATTCGGCTTCCTCGCGCGAGGTGCGCGCGTTCACCACGACCGCCGCGCCCGCGTCGGCCAGCGCCACCGCGATGGCGCGACCGATGTTGCGCGCGGCCCCCGTCACCAGCGCCACGCGTCCCTCCAGCTCCCGTCCCGTCGCCATGTTCATCCCCTGAAGGCCCGCAGGTCGAGGGGCCCGTCGAAAGCGTTGCGCGCGCATTGCAGCCAGCGGCCCGCGAGCTCCGCGCTCCAGCCGCCCAGCGCGCAGTTGGCGCGGATCGCCTCGGTCGCGCGCGCGATATCCGGAACCTCGACCGCGAAATGGTGGATGCAGGGCCCGTCGCCCGAAGCGCGCGATTCGGCCGAGCGCGTGCCGGCGTCCTACTTCATGAGCGCGAAATCGATCTCGCCGTCGCTCATGTGGCGCGAGACGTGGTCGCGCGTGCGCCGCTCCTCCGCGTCCACGAAGCCGAACACCTGCTGGTAGAAGTCACCGCTGCGCTCGACGTCGTCGACCTTGAGCGAGATGTGGACGATGCGGTTCATGCGGCCGTCCCCGAGACCCGAAGGCTGCCATGATGCAGCCGGGACGTCCGCCTGTAAATCGCGGTCCCGCCCCGCGGAACGCGGGGCGGGGAACCGGCATCGATGCCAGGCGAATCAACGACTTGATGGGAAGGTCCGGCGCAGGACACGCAACGAAATCGTCGCCGTTCGCAGACTCTCGTGCGAGGCTCTCGCGCACGTCCCTGAGCCCAAACGATTTTCCGGGTCGCCCGCCGGCGACCAAAAATAAAAAGCCCGGCGCGCGGCCGGGCTTGTTCGATCGGATGGGGCGCAAGCCCCATCGGATGCGCCGATCACTCCTTCACGTGCAATCCTTGCTGCGAGGAAAAATACGCGGTGATGTCGAGGATGTCGCGCTCGGTCAGGTTCGCTGCCTGGGCCTGCATGATCGGGTTCTTGCGCCGCCCGTTCTTGTAGTGCTTCAGCGCGGCGACGAGGTAGTCGGCGTTCTGTCCCGCGAGGTTGGGGAATTCGGGGCTCACGCTGATCCCGTTGGCGCCGTGGCAGACCTGGCAGGGCGCGGACTTCTTGTGCCCGACCTCCGCGTCGCCCGAGGCGGCCAGCGCGGAAAAGGAAACGGCGAGGATCGCGGAGAGGACGGCGCGCTTCATCGTGGCCGCCTTCATTTCTTTTCCCCGGACGCGGGCGCGCCGGCATCGCCGCCGAAATACGCGGCGAGATCCTGCATGTCCTTTTCCGTGAGGCCGGCGGCCATCTCGCGCATGGTGGCGAAATCGCGGTCGCCGTTCTGGTATTCCTTCAGCGCGGCGACGATGTAGGCGGGCTTCTGCCCACCCAGCTTCGGGACCTGGTAGACCTCGGGGAAGGCGGTCTTCCAGCCGGCGATGCCGTGGCATCCCTGGCATTGCGCGATCTTGTTCTGCAGGATCGGCGTGGTGTTTTCGGCGGCGAGGGCCGGGAACACTGCGGCGGTAAGGCAGGTGGCGGCGGCGAGGGTTCGAAGAGGGTGCATGGCGATGGCGGCTGTTATTGTGGGAGCTCGATCAGCGCGCGATTATATCTCACCCCTGCTCGAAAAGCGCCTCCCACGGCTTGGGGGCCCCGAGGTAGAAGCCCTGGCCCAGGAGCACGCCCACCTGGACCAGCTTGCGCGCGATCTCCTCGCTCTCCACGTACTCGGCGATGGTCTGCAGCCCCAGGCTCACGCCGATCTTCTGGATCGATTCCACCAGCGCGTAATCGAGGTAGTTCTTGGCGATGCCCTTCACGAAGAGCCCGTCGATCTTGATGCCGTCCACGGGGAAATGCTTGAGGTAGTTGAACGACGAGAGTCCGCTGCCGAAATCGTCGAGGAGGAATCGCACCCCGAGGGCGCGCAGCGTCTCGATGAGGCCGCGGGCGCGCTCGACGTTCGCGATGGCCGCGGTCTCGGTGATCTCGAAGTACAGGCACTGGGGCGGCACGTTGTACTGCGCGAACTTCTCCTGCATGAAGTCGGCGAATTCGGGGCTCGAGAGCGTGTGGCCCGAGAGGTTGATCGAGAATTCCGCCGGCGTGGGGTTGTCGCGCATCTTGGCCAGGCGCCGGAAGTCCGAGAACGCGCGATCGATCACCCAGCGGTCGATGGTGCGCATGAGGTCGTAGCGCTCGGCCACCGGGATGAACGACATGGGCAGGATCAGCTCCCCGCCGGTCTCGCTCATGCGCAGCAGCGCTTCCACCCGGGGAATTCCCTGGGTACGCGGCATCTCGATGGGCACGATCGGCTGGTAGAGCAGCGTGAAGGCCCCTTCGGTGAGGGCGTCGTTGATGCGCTTCAGCCACCCGCGGCTCGTCTGGCGCATGTACTGGGAGGTGCTCGCATCGTGGAAGGCGAAGACGCGGTTGCGCCCCTGCTCCTTCGCGGTGAAGCAAGCGGTGTCCGCCTCGCTCAGCACCGCGGACAGGCTCGGTGCCAGCTTCGTGATGGCGACCACGCCGACGCTCACGCCCACCTGGAACGCCTTCTCGCTCCACTCGAATTGCCACGCCTGCACCGCGTCCCTGAGCTGGGTCGCGGCGGCCTGGGCGAATTCCGCGCTGCAGTTCTCGAGCAGCACCGCGAACTCGTCGCCGCCGATGCGCGCGAGCAGCTCGCCTTCGCGCAGCGTCGCCTGCAGCACCGGGGCGATGCGGCGCAGCAGCTCGTCGCCCGCCAGGTGGCCGAAGGAGTCGTTGATGCGGTGGAAGTAGTCGATGTCCAGGTAGAGCAGCGCGTGGGTGCTGCCCTGGCTCTTGGCGGTGGCGAGCGCGCTCTCGAGGCGCTCTTCCAGCGCCTTCCTGTTCGGCAGCCCCGTGAGCGGGTCGTGGTTGGTGAGGAAGAAGATCTGCTGGCGCGCCGTGTCCAGGCGCTCCTGCATCTTGCCGTGCTGGGACTGCAGCTCCTGGGCGAGGCCCAGCACGTCGTGCTTCAGGTCCTCGAGGGGCGCGGTGAGCTCGGGGAGCTCCGGGCGCTCGCCGCCGCCGGCCACGTGGCGCAGCGCTTCGCGCACGGCCTCGACCTCTCCCACCACGGCCCGCGCCGCGAAGGAGCCCAGCAGGAAGAGGCTCGCGACACTTCCGGCGAGCGCGAGGGAAAGCGTCCACATCTGCGCGTGCATGGTCTGCAGCCCCAGGAAGCGCGAGGCGAGCAGGTAGACCGCGCAGAAGACCGCGAGGGGAATCGCGCCCAGCCCGACCAGGCGCGCGGCGAGCAGCTTGCGCGGCTCCGCCGCGGAGCTCCCGGACACGGGAGGGCTCACGCCGTCGCGAGGTGCATCCACAGGCATTTCCCGTTGCTTTCGCGCTCGATGCGCTCGCACATCGCGGCGTGCGCGGCGCGCTCCGCGTCGTTCGCCCGCACTACCACCAGCGCGCCTTCGCGCGGCGCCTCCGAGAGCGCCATGGACGTCCCCTGCGCGGAGAGCATCGCGATGTCGAGCGTCTCCTGCCCGCGCGTCATGGCGAGCCACACGTCGGCCAGGAGCTGCGCGTCGAGCAGCGCGCCGTGCAGCGTGCGCTTCGAGTGGTCCACGGCGTAGCGATCGCACAGCGCGTCGAGGGAATTCTTCTTGCCCGGGTGCAGGTCGCGGGCCATCGCGAGGGTGTCCGAGACGGTGCACACCGTTCCCAGCGCCGGGCGCCCGAGGCGCGCGAGCTCCGCGTCCAGGAACGCCACGTCGAACGGAGCGTTGTGGATCAGGAGCTCCGCGCCCTCGACGAACTCGAGGAGCTCCTCGGCGATGTCGGCGAACTTCGGCTTGTCCGCGAGGTCCTCGGCCGTGAGGCCATGCACCTGGCTCGCGGCCGCGTCGATGGCGCGCTCGGGATTCACGTAGCGATGGAAATGCCGCCCCGTGGCGCGACGCCCGTCCATCTCGAGGCAGGCCACCTCGATGATCCGGTGCCCCGATTCCGGCTCGAGGCCCGTGGTCTCCGTATCCAGGACGATGCGCCTCAATTTTCCCCCTTCGTGTCCGCCGCGCTCATTCGAGCGACGCCACGCCCTTGTTGGCCAGGGCATCGGCGCGCTCGTTGCCGTCGTGCCCCGAATGTCCCTTCACCCAGATCCAGTCGATATGGTGCGCACGCACGATCTCGTCGAGCTTCTTCCAGAGGTCGGCGTTCTTCACCGGCTCCTTCGCCGCCGTCTTCCAGCCCCGGGCCTTCCAGCCCTCGATCCACTCGGTGATGCCCTTCTGCACGTACTGCGAATCGGTGTGGAGCAGCACGCGGCACGGCTGCTTCAACGCGCCCAGCGCCTCGATCACCGCCGTGAGCTCCATGCGGTTGTTGGTGGTCGCGGGCTCGCCGCCGTAGAGCTCCTTTTCCGTGCCGTTCCACGCGAGCAACGCGCCCCATCCGCCGGGTCCCGGGTTTCCCTTGCACGCGCCGTCCGTATAGATGTGGATGGTCTTCCCGTGGGTCGCGCGGGCCGATGGCGCATCACGCTTCAATTACTTGACGATCCTCAGGTGCGCGGCGGGCTTGGACGCCGCGATCACGTCCTCCGAGCGGCTCGTGGCCGAACCCTGCCGCTTCGCCGCGGCGACGAGAGCCTTTTCCCGCGCGCTCTTTTCCTGCCACGCGGGGGTGAGGAGCCGCATGCCGCGCACGCGCTTGATGGCCTGGAGCATGTACACCGCGCCTCCCACGGCCCACCAGCGATCGCCCGCGGGCTCCATGAACCGGAAGCGCCGACGCAGGACTTCGTTGTCGAAGGGAGGTGCGTAGGCGGTGAGGCGGCCCGCGGACACGTCGAAGCCCAGCAGTGCCAGCCAGTCCTTCACCCGCAGCAGCGACACGAAGCGGCCGTTCCAGGGCACGGCGGAGCGCGAAGGGCCCACGGCGCTGCGCAATCCCCACAGGCTCCAGGGATTGAATCCCATGATCACGAGGCGGCCTTCCGGCATCATGATCCGGTCGACTTCCCGCAGGATCCCGTGGGGCTGGGCCGCGAACTCCAGCACGTGGGGCAGTAGTACCAAGTCGATCGACTGGGTGGCGAACGGCAGCTCGTCGCACTTGGCGTAGAGGTCGGGCGAGCCCAGGGCGGCCACGCGCACGCGATGCGCGATGCGGCTTTCGCGCAGCAGGTCGGTGCCCGAAAAGCCCAGCTGCACGGCGTGGAAGCCGAAGATGTCCGGCGTCACGTCGTCCAGGTACGCGCGCTCCTTCTCGAGCAGGTATTGCCCGAGGGGCGTCTCGAACCAGTCCTGCAGCGTGTTGGTCGCCATGGGGCAATTCTAATAGACTCGGACCCATGATGCAGATCCACGCGATCCCGGCGTTCCAGGACAACTACCTCTGGGTGCTCGCGGTGGACGGGGCGGCCGCGGTGGTCGATCCCGGCGACGCCGCGCCGGTCGAGCGCTTCCTGGAAGACCGGGGGCTGCGCCTGGCGGCGATCCTCGCCACCCACCACCACGCCGATCACATCGGCGGCGTGCCCGCGCTCGCCCGGCGCTGGAAGTGCCCGGTCTTCGGCCCCGCCCACGACGGCGTGGACGGGCTTTCCCAGCGCCTGGTGGAGGGCGACCGCATCACGGTCCCCGGCCTCGGCGTCGCATTCGACGTGCTCGACGTTCCGGGGCACACGGCGGGACACATCGCGTACGTGCGCCGGGATCCCGATCCCGTGGTCTTCTGCGGCGACACCCTTTTCGCCTGCGGATGCGGGCGGCTCTTCGAGGGCACGCCGGCGCAGATGTCCTCGTCCCTGGGCAAGCTCGCGCGGCTCGCCGGCGCCACGCGCGTGTACTGCGCGCACGAATACACGCTCGCCAACATCCGGTTCGCCGAAGCGGTGGAGCCGGGCAACCGGGCGCTCGCCGATCGCAAGGCGCGGGACACCGAGAAGCGCGCTCGCGGCGTGCCGACGGTGCCGTCCTCCATCGCCGAGGAGCTCGCGACCAATCCGTTCCTGCGCTGCTCCGAGCCCGCGGTGATCGCCGCGGCCGAGCGGCGCGCGGGGCACGCGCTCCCCGGTCCCGTCGAGGTGTTCGCCACGATCCGCGAATGGAAGAACACGTTCTGAATTCCGCCGATCCGGGCTTCGCGATCCGCCCCGCCCTCTCAAGCGACGTGGCGGAAATCCTGCGCCTCATCGGCGAGCTCGCCGAGTACGAGAAGCTCGCCGACATGGCGGTGGGCACCGAGGCGAGCTTGCGCGAGGCGCTCTTCGGAGCGCGTCCCGCCGCCGAGGCGATGATCGCCGAGCGGGGCGGCCGCGCGGTGGGCTTCGCGCTCTACTTCACCACGTTCTCCACGTTCCTCTGCAAGCCGGGGCTCTACCTCGAGGACCTGTTCGTGGAGCCCGCCCATCGCGGCGCGGGTATCGGCAAGGCGTTGCTCCAGCGCCTGGCGCAGCTTGCCGCGGAGCGCGGCTGCGGCCGGCTCGAGTGGCGCGTGCTCGACTGGAACGAGCCCTCGATCCGCTTCTACGAATCCCTGGGCTCGAGCCTCATGAAGGAGTGGATCCTGGTGCGCATGACCCGTCCCGAATTCGAGCGCCTCGCGGTAAAATGACGGCTGGCCGCCTACCGGGCGGCCAAATCGTTTCTTTCCCGCGCGAGAGATCCATGCTGGAAACCCTGCAAGCCGAATTCCGCAAAGCCGCCCCCGCCGTCGATTTCTGCGCGCTGCGCTTCGTCGAGGAGTCGAGCGAGTACCTCGCGGTGCGCCAGGACGTGGCCGAGCCGCCGCAGCTCGCCGTGAGCCGCGGCGCGATGCTCACCGTGATCGACCAGGGCGGGCTGGGCTATGCCGCGACGAGCGATCTTTCCCGCGCCGGGATCACCGAGGCACTCGACCGGGCGCGCCGCTTTGCCGCGCTCACCGCCGGCAAGAGCGTCGTGGACTACGGCACCGTCGGCCTTCCCAGCCCGCAGGGTCGCTACCAGTCGCCGCGGGGGCGGGATCCGGCGAGCCTCACCCGCCAGGACAAGTACGACCTCCTCGCCGCCGAGGCGAAGGAATGCCGCATCGACGAGCGCATCGTCGACTGGGAGGCCAACCTGTGGTCGACCACGTCGAAGCAGGCGTACTTCACCGCCGACGGCGGAGCGGTCGAGCAGGAATTCCACTTCGTCGTGCCGAACCTCTCGGCCACGGCGTACGCGAAAGGCGAATCCCAGACGCGCACCCACGCCGGGCGCTACAACGGTTTCTGCCGCCAGGGCGGCCTCGAGATCCTCGAGGCGTTCGGCCTGAAAGGCGGCGGGCGGCAGGTGGCCGAGGGTGCGCTCGAGCTCCTCGCCGCGCCCAATTGCCCGAGCGGGAAGATGGACGTGGTGCTCATGCCCGACCAGATGATGCTGCAGATCCACGAATCCATCGGCCATCCCCTCGAGTTGGACCGCATCCTGGGAGACGAGCGCAATTTCGCGGGCACCAGCTTCGTGACGCTCGACATGTTCGGAGCCTATCGATACGGCTCGCCGCTCCTGAACGTAACCTACGATCCCACGCGCCCGGAGGAGTACGCGAGCTACGGGTGGGAC
>JAANCK010814505.1_pt1 | contig 24549 bp, 20 predicted proteins | sample 7277841 | NCBI WGS metagenome assembly JAANCK01 (sample SAMN14222788, study PRJNA588281) | permafrost metagenome | isolation source: Arctic cryosol methane SIP | place: Canada:Nunavut | collected 2015-07 | reverse complement strand
TCGGTCTTGTTGATATGCTGGCCGCCGGCGCCCGAGGCGCGGAAGGTATCGATGCGGATCTCCGCCGGATTAATGACCACGTCGTTGATTTCGTCGGCCTCCGGCATGACCGCGACGGTGCAGGCCGAGGTATGGATGCGCCCCTGGGTTTCGGTCGCGGGCACGCGCTGCACCCGGTGGCCGCCGGACTCGAACTTAAGCTTGGAAAAAACGCCCTGGCCGATGATCTTGGCGATCACCTCCTTGTAGCCGCCGATTTCCGCGGGGCTCTCCGAAATCACCTCGACCTGCCAGCGGTTGCGCTCGGCAAAGCGCGTGTACATGCGGAACAGGTCGCCCGCGAACAGCGCCGATTCGTCGCCGCCGGTGCCGGCGCGGATTTCGAGGAAGGTGTTGCGCTCGTCGTCCGGGTCTTTGGGCAGCAGCAGCTTCTGCAGACCGGCCTCGATCGCCGTCATGCGCTCCTTCGCCTCGCGCATCTCGGCCTCGGCGAACGCCTTCATCTGCGGATCGGCGAGCATGTCCTGCGCCGTGTGCGCGTCCTCCTCCGCCTGCTTGAACGACTGGTACAGCTCGACCACCGGCGTCAGCTCGGCATGCTCGCGCGTGAGCTTGCGGTAGTTGTCCATGTCGCGCACCACGTCTTCGCCCGACAACAGGCGCGTGAGTTCGCCCAGGCGGCGCACGAGCTGCTCGAGTTTCGAGGCAATAGAAGGCTTCATCGCAACAGGCGGTGGGTCCGCGGCCGGCTAGCGCGGGCTGCGGATCTGGTACAGGCGCGACACCAGCTCGGCGAGCCGGCTGCGCTCTTCGGCGGGCGCGTCGTTGAGCGCCTGCGTGGGCGCGTGCATGAGTTTGTTGGTGAGTCCGTGCGACAGCGCTTCGAGCACCTGCTTCGGGTCGTCGCCGCGGGCGAGCAGCTTCAGCGCGCGCTGCATCTCTTCGCCGCGCGCTTCCTCCGCGTGGCTGCGCAGCGCGCGTATGGTGGGCACAAGATCGCGCGCGGACAGCCAGTGCAGGAAGCCGCCGACATTGGTTTCGATGATGGCCTCGGCCTGCGCCACCGCCGACTGGCGCGCGTCGGCGCCGGTCTTGACCATCTGCCCCAGGTCGTCGACGGTGTAGAGGAACACGTCGTCCATGTCCGCGACCTCGGGTTCGATGTCGCGTGGCACCGCCAGATCCACCATGAACATCGGCCGGTGGCGGCGCGCCTTGATCGCGCGCTCGACCGTTCCCTTGCCGAGGATGGGCAGCGAGCTCGCGGTGCAGGACACCACGATGTCGTATTCGTGCAGCTGTTCGGACATCTCGCGCAGCTCGATGGCGCGGCCGTTGAAGCGGTGTGCCAGCGCGCTCGCCCGCTCCAGCGTGCGGCTGGCCACCGTGATCGCGCGCGGCTGCTGCGCGGCGAAATGGGTGGCGCACAGCTCGATCATCTCGCCCGCGCCGATGAACAGGATCTTTTGCTCTTTCAGGCTGGGGAAAATGCGCGCCGCAAGCTTCACCGACGCCGCCGCCATGGAGACCACGTTGGCGCCGATCTGGGTGTTGGTGCGCACCTCCTTCGCCACCGCAAAGGAGCGCTGGAATAATTTGTGCAGCAGCGTCCCCAGCGTGCCGGCCGATTCGGCCTGGCGCACCGCCTCCTTCATCTGGCCGAGAATCTGCGGCTCGCCCAGCACCATCGATTCCAGGCCCGAAGCGACACGAAATGCGTGGCGCACCGCCTGTTCCTTGGGCAGGGTATAGAGGTAGGGCTTGAGTTCCTGCGGTTTCACGCGCTGGTAATCGGCGAGCCAGAACAGCGCCTCCTGCGGCTCCGCTGCGGAGCAGTACAGCTCGGTGCGGTTGCAGGTGGACAGGATCGCGGCCTCGCCCACCGGCTTGGTCTGGGTCAACTCACGCAACGCCGCCTGCAATTTTTCGGCGTGAAACACCATCTGCTCGCGGATCGCGAGCGGAGCGGTGTTGTGGTTCAGGCCGAGCGCGTAGAGCTGCATGTCGTTTCCGCGAGTTTAACGAGCGCAATTGAGGAGCGCCGGGTTGGCGCTGTCCCCTCCAATTGCGCACGGCTTAATTATATGACAAGTCAATGGCTTAGTCTTTACTCGCGTTTGATCTGGATCAATTGCCGGAATACACCCGCGCATCTGCGGAGCCGGCCCTGGGCCGGCACAATTCCGCACGCCGCGCCTGGCCCCGCTGTTGCCAGGTTCTCAAGGTCCGCCGTGGGCTGCCGCGCCCGCCGCCGCCGCGCGCACGATGCCCTGCGCGTCGACGCCGAAATGGCGGCGCAGCGCCGCGCGCGTGTCGCTGCGGCCGAAGCCATCCGTGCCCAGGGTCCGGTATTTGCCTGGCACCCAGGCGCGGATCAGCTCGGGCAGCGCGGACACATAGTCGCTCGCGGCGACGACCGGGCCGCTGGCCGCACCGAGGCATTGCTCCACCCAGCTTTTGCGCAGTTCGCCCGGATGCTCGCTGTTCCAGCGTTCGCATTCGAGGCCGTCGCGGCGCAGTTCGGTGAAGCTGGTGACGCTGTAGACGTCCGCCGCGATGTCGTATTCCTGCTCCAGGATCTCGGCCGCGGCCAGCGCTTCGCGCAGGATGGTGCCTGCGCCCAGCAGGCGCACGCGCGGCAGCTGCTTCGCCGCCCCGGCCTTCGCGCCGCCGCCGGCCAGCGGCGATGGCCGCAACAAATACATGCCGCGCCTGATTCCTTCCTCGGAACCGGCGGGAAGCGGCGCCTGGGCGTAGTTCTCATTCATCACGGTGACGTAATAGAACACGTCCTCCTGCGCATCGAGCATGCGCCGCATGCCGTCCTGCAGGATCACCGCGAGCTCATAGCCGAAGCACGGGTCATAGGCGGCACAGTTGCTGATGGTCGAGGCGAGCAGATGGCTGGTGCCGTCCTGATGCTGCAGGCCCTCACCGGCCAGCGTGGTGCGCCCGGCGGTGGCGCCGATCAGGAACCCGCGCGAGCGCGAATCCGCGGCCGCCCAGATCAGGTCGCCGACGCGCTGGAAGCCGAACATCGAGTAAAACGCGTAGAAGGGCAGCATCGGCGTGCCGTGCGCGCTGTAGCTGGTCGCTGCCGCGATCCATGAGGACAGCGCGCCGGCCTCGTTGATACCCTCTTCCAGTATCTGGCCGTCCTTCGCCTCCTTGTAAAAGAGCAGCTCGTCGTGGTCCTCGGGCTCGTACAGCTGTCCCAGGGCGGAGTAGATGCCGACCAGGCGGAACAGCGTCTGCATGCCGAAGGTACGCGCCTCGTCGGCGACGATGGGCACGATGCGCCTGCCCAGCACCGGGTCCTTCAACAGCTGCGCCAGTATCTGCACGAAAGCCATGGTGGTGGACTGCTCGCGCACGTTCGAGCCTTCGAGTATTTTCGCGAACTGCGTGAGCGCCGGCACTTCGAGCCTGGGTGCCACGCTGGAGCGCGCCGGCAGGTATCCGCCCAAGGCAGCCCGGCGCGCGTGCAGGTACTTCATTTCCGACGTATCGGCCGCCGGCTTGAAAAAGCGCACCTGCTCCAGGTCATCGTCCGACAGCGGCAGCGCGAAACGCTCGCGAAACGCTCGCAGCGCTTCGAAGTCGAGCTTCTTCTGCTGGTGCGTGCTCATTTTGCCCTGGCCCCAGTGGCCCATGCCGTAGCCCTTCTTGGTCTGCGCGAGGATCACCGTGGGCTGGCCGCGGTGGCGCATGGCAGTATCGTAGGCGGCGTAGATTTTCACCGGGTCGTGGCCGCCGCGGCGCAGGCGGTCGATGTCGTCGTCCGACATGTGCGCCACCAGCGCCTGCAACTCGGGATACTTGTTGAAGAAATGTTCGCGGTTGAAGCGCCCGTCGGTGGCGGCATAGGTCTGGAACTCGCCGTCCACGGTTTCGTGCAGGCGCTGCAGCAGCACCCCATCGTCGTCGCGCGCGAACAGACCATCCCAGTCCGAACCCCACAGCAGCTTCACCACATTCCAGCCCGCACCGGCGTACAGGCCCTCGAGTTCCTGGATCACCGAGCCGTTGCCGCGCACCGGTCCGTCCAGGCGCTGCAAATTGCAATTGACCACCATGATCAGATTGTCGAGGCCTTCGCGCGCGGCCAGCGACAGCCCCGCGAGCGACTCGGGCTCGTCCATCTCGCCGTCGCCGACGAAAGCCCACACCTTGCGCCCGGCGGTGTCGAGCAGGCCGCGGCCGGCGAGGTACTTCATGAAGCGCGCCTGATAGATCGCCTGGATCGGCCCCAGGCCCATGGATCCGGTGGGGAACTGCCAGAAATCGGGCATCAGCCAGGGATGGGGATAGGACGAGAGCCCCTGCCCCCGGTGCAAAGGCGCAGCGGCGCCCGCGACCGCCGCCGGCGCCGCTGCCGCCGCGGCGCCGGTCTCGCGCCGGTAGTGCGCCAGCTGGTCCTCGCTCAGGCGCCCCTCGAGATAGGCGCGCGCATACACGCCGGTGGAGGAGTGCGGCTGGAAATAGACCAGATCGCCGCCCTGGGCGCCCTGTTTCTCCCCGGGCGGGCCGGCGCGGAAGAAATGGTTGAAGCCGACTTCGAACAGATCCGCCGCCGAGGCGTAGCTCGCGATGTGACCGCCGAGTTCCGGATGCGCGCGATTGGCGCGCACTACCATCGCCAGCGCATTCCAGCGCACCAGCGAAGACAGGCGCTGCTCCACCTCGAGATTGCCGGGAAACTGCGGCTGGTCGGCCAGGCCCACGCTGTTGTGATACGGTGTGTTGAGCACCGGCGGCAGCTGTACCCGCCGCTTGCGCGCGTGATCGAGCAGCCGGCGCAGCAGATAGGTCGCGCGTTCGCGCCCTTCGGCCTCCACCATGGCGTCGAAGGCCTCCAGCCATTCGCGCGTCTCGCGCGGGTCGGAATCCTTGGGATTGACGCGCCAGAAGGCGGAGGAACCCAGATCGGATAAGTCGGTCATATCAGCTTCCTTGAACCCGATTGCAATGAGGGTGCATCAATCAATGTGCGAACGCGCGCAGCGCCGCCTCGGTCGCCTGCCACAGCGCGCGCGCCAGCGCCGGGTCGCGCGCCGCGGCGGAACACTGCGCTTCGCGGCAGTTGTTGTAATAGTTGCCGCTGATCCCGGCCACCGCATCGGAGGTGGCGAGGAACACCGGAGTACGGGCGCCTTGCTCGACCGGACTGCCGCCCATGGCGAAACCGCTGCGCAACAGTTTGGTGCCGATCACGCCGGGGTGCAGGCAGTTGGCCGTCACTTTGCCGCTGTCCAGCCGATGCGCCAGCTCGGTGGTGAACAGCACATTGGCCAGCTTGGAAGCGCAATACGCATCATAGCCTGAGTAAGCGCTGGCGGCACGCAGGAACGAAGGCGCGTCCAGGTCCAGCTTGCCGGAGCCGTGGACCACGGAGCTGACGGTTACGATGCGCCCGGCGTTTGCCGCCTGCACCAGATCGAGCAGCAGCCGCGTGAGTTGGAACACGGCAAAGTGATTGACCGCCATGGTCATCTCGAAGCCATCCTCGCTCATACGCTGCCGCTTCTCGAGCACGCCGGCATTGTTGATCAGCACGTCCAGCATCTTGCACTGGCCGCGCACCTGCTGCGCCAGCGCCGTGATCTCGCGCATGCGCGACAGATCGCCCCACACCGGAACCGGCGTCTCCCGCGCCGGCGCCCTGGCCAGCTGCGCCGCCGCGGCCTCGGCCTGTTCGCGGCTGCGCCCGTGTACCAGCACGCGGTGCCCCAGTCCCAGCAACTGGCGCGCGGTTTCGCGGCCAATGCCGTCGGTGGCGCCGCTGACCAGGATGGTTTTGGCTGTCATGCGCTGCAGCAATTCGATCTAAGGGACGCGCCGGGATGGAGCGGTACGCGCGCGATGTTCGCGCTACAGGTTAGCGCTTACTCCGGGAAAAAGCCATCCGGCTGCGCAAGGTCAATGTTGATGCAAATCCCCATTTACACGCGCTATCAATCGCACTAGACTGAATTTTGCAAAAATCGATGAAATTCGGCATTTTCACCGGAATTGCGCGAGCCAGTAACGACCCCAACCAGGAGACCGGGCCATGCAGAAATCTCTGTCTATCGACGCCAACAAATGCACGGGTTGCCTGCAGTGCGAAATGGCGTGTTCCTACGAGAACTACGGCGTATTCAACATTTCCAAGTCGCGTATCAAGGTATTCAATTTCGAGCACGCCGGGCGCATGGTGCCTTACACCTGCACCCAGTGCGCCGAGGCCTGGTGCCTGCACGCCTGCCCGGTTGAGGCAATCAAGATCGATGCCGCGACCGGCGCCAAGGTGGTGAACGACGCCACCTGCGTCGGCTGCAAGGTATGCACCATCGCCTGCCCGTTCGGCACGGTCAACTACGTCGCCGAGACCGGCAAGGTGCAGAAATGCGACCTCTGCGGCGGCGACCCGGCCTGCGCCAGCGCCTGCCCCACCGGGGCAATTACCTACGTCGACTCGAACTGGACCGGTCTGGACAAGATGCAGCAGTGGGCCGGCAAGACCGACACCCAATCGCGTGCCAACGCCTAACAGGAGACAGCCATGGGATGGACAAAGAAGGTTCTGCGCGTCGATCTGACCAAAGGCACGTGCAAATCCGAGCCGCTCAACATGAAGTGGGCGCAGGAATATCTGGGCCAGCGCGGCCTCGCAACAAAGTACTTCATCGCAGAGGTGGATCCGAAAGTCGATCCGCTTTCGCCCGCCAACAAGATGATCATGGCCACCGGCCCGCTGACCGGCACGATGGCCTCGACCGGCGGGCGCTATTCGGTGATCACCAAGGGCGCGCTCACCGGCGCCATTGCCTGCTCAAACTCCGGCGGTTATTTCGGCGCGGAAATGAAATTCGCCGGATGGGACATGGTGATTTTCGAGGGCAAGTCGCCCAAGCCGGTTTATCTTTCGATCGAGGACGACAAGGTCGAATTGCGTGATGCGGCGCACCTGTGGGGCAAATCGGTGTGGCAGACCGAAGAGATTATCAAGAAGACGCACCAGGATCCGCAGACACGCGTCTGCAGCATCGGCCGCGCCGGGGAAAACGGCGTGATGTACGCCTGCATCGTCAACGATCTGCATCGTGCCGCCGGCCGCTCCGGCGTCGGCACCGTGATGGGCTCGAAGAACCTGAAGGCGGTTGCCATTCGCGGCACCAAGGGCGCGGGCGGCATCAGGGATGGCAAGGCGTTCATGAAAGCGACGACCGCAGCGAAGAAGATACTCGCCGAAAACGCGGTCACCAGCCAGGGGCTTCCCACCTATGGCACCCAGGTGCTGATGAACGTGATCAACGAGATGGTCGCCCTGCCCACGCGCAACCACCGCGAGGTGCAGTTCGAAGACGCGCGCAAAATTTCGGGCGAGGCGATGCATGAAAAACGGGCCACCGACGGCAAGGCGCAACTGGTGACCAACGCCGCCTGCTTTGGCTGCACCATCGCCTGCGGGCGCATTTCCAAGATTGACGCAACCCACTTCAGCGTGGTCAACAAGCCTGAATACTGGGGCGCGTCCGGCGGTCTCGAGTACGAAGCCGCCTGGGCGCTGGGTGCGGCCAACGGAGTAGGCGACCTTGAAGCATTGCAATATGCCAATATGCTGTGCAACGAGGAAGGGTTCGATCCGATCACCTTCGGCGCCACCGTTGGCGCGGCGATGGAACTGTACGACCTGGGCATCCTGAAAAAAGAGCAAATCGGCATGGATGCGCCCTTCGGTTCGGCGCAAGCGCTGGTGAAGCTGGCGGAGATGACCGCGAAGAGCGAGGGCTTTGGCAAAGAACTGGGCCTGGGCTCGGCGCGGCTGTGCGCGAAATACGGCAAGCCCGAACTCTCCATGGGCGTGAAAAAGCAGGAGTTCCCCGCTTACGATTCACGCGGTATTCAGGGCATGGGCCTTGCCTACGCCACCTCCAATCGCGGCGCCTGCCATTTGCGCGGCTATACCGTCGCTTCTGAAGTGCTGGGCATCCCGGTCAAAACCGATCCGCTGGTAACCGAGGGCAAAGCCGATCTGGTCAAGGCCTTCCAGGACGCGACCTCGGTGTTCGACTCTGCCGGCGTGTGCGTATTCACCACCTTTGCCTGGACGCTGGCCGACCTGCAGCCGCAACTCGATGCCGCCTGTGAAGGTGGCTGGTCGATGGAAAAGCTGACCGCGGTGGGCGAGCGCATCTGGAACATGGAGCGCCTGTTCAACAACGCGGCCGGCTTTACTGCCAAGGACGACGACCTGCCGCCGCGCCTGAAGACCGAAGCGGCGAAGACCGGTCCGGCCAAGGGCAAGGTCAGCGGCATCGACAAAATGCGGCCGGAGTATTACAAAGCGCGCGGCTGGGACGATAAGGGCGTGCCCACCAAGGAAACGCTGCAGCGGCTCGGACTCTAGGCTGTCCAATATGGCGCCAGGACGGCCGTACTGCGGTCTTCTTGGCGCTTTTTTTTGAGGAGAATTCGTCGTGGCTTTCGTGATCGTTGGCAATGGTCCGGCCGGAGTGGTGGCAGCCGAGGCCCTGCGCAAGCAGTTACCGGGAAAAGAGATTGTCCTTGTCGGCGACGAAGACGAATCTCCCTATTCGCGCATGGCCATTCCGTACTTCCTGATGGGCAACATTCCGGACGCTGGCACGCATTTGCGCAAGACCGACGACCACTACAGCAGCCAGAAAATCCGCCTGGTGAAGGGGCGCGTTTCGCGCGTGGATGCCAAGGCGCAGCGCATCCGTTTCGAGGACGGGAGCGACCTGGCCTATGAGCGCTTGCTCATCGCAACCGGCTGCCATCCGGTGCGTCCGCCAATACCCGGCATGGACCTCCCCGGCGTGCACACCTGCTGGACGCTGGCCGACGCGCGCGCCATCGCCTCGCGCGCTGCCAAGGGCAGCCATGTCGTGCAAATCGGCGCCGGGTTCATCGGTTGCATCATCATGGAGGCCCTGTCCAGTCGCGGGGTCGACCTCACCGTGGTCGAAATGGGCGACCGCATGGTGCCGCGCATGATGACGGAGAAGGCCGGCACCATGATCCGCCACTGGGTCGAAACCAAGGGCGTTCATGTGCATGTCAATGCCACGGTGATGAGCATCAAACAAGCCGGCGGCGCCCTGTCGGTGCTGCTCAGCAGCGGCGATTCGCTGCCCGCCGACCTGGTGATCTGCGCCGCCGGGGTACGGCCCAATGTGTCGTTTCTCGCCGATAGCGGCGTCGAGATCGGACAGGGCGTCCGGGTCAACGACCGCATGCAGACCAACCTAGCCAATATCTTTGCCGCCGGCGACGTCACCGAGGCAATGGGATTCCATTCCGGCATCCCGGAACTGAACGCGATTCAGCCTGCGGCGGCCGACCAGGCGCGCGTGGCCGCCAGCAACATGGCCGGCGGCGATGCGCATTTTCAGGGCGCGCTGGCCATCAACGTGCTCGATACGCTGGGCTTGATCTCCACATCGTTTGGTCAATGGTGGGGCGTCGATGGCGGCCAAGGCGTGGAGTTGTTGAACGAGGCGCAGCAACGCTACGTATCCCTGCAGTTCAAGGAGGACGTCATGGTGGGCGCCACCTGCATCGGCTGGACCAATCACGTAGGTGCTCTGCGCGGCCTGGTCCAGGGACGCACGAAGCTGGGAGCATGGAAAGAACAGTTGCTGGTCGACCCGACTCAATTCGTCGCGGCATATGTCGCCTGCGGCCTCAAGTCGGCATGAAGCGGAGAGAGTCATGTCAGAGAACGCCATCGTCACTTTCCCCAATTCAGGCTTGCGTCATGTAATCATCGGCGCCGGCACGGCCGGGGTAGCCGCCGCGGAAACGCTGCGCCAGCTGGATCCCAAAGCGGCGATCACGCTGCTCGAAGGAGAGGGCGAACAGCCTTATTCGCGCATGGCGATCCCCTACCTGCTTGCCGGCCAGATCGCGGAGGAAGGCGTGCGCATCCATCGCGATCCAGAGCACTACAAGAATAATCGCATCGATCTGCTGACGCAGCGGGCGATGTCTATCGATGGCCATGCGCATGTCGTGACTCTCGCCGACGGTCGGCAGCTAAGCTACGACCGGCTGCTCATCGCCACCGGGTCCACGCCCAACCGGGAACCGGTCGAGGGCATCGAACTGCCAGGCGTACACACCTGCTGGACACTGAACGACGCCAGGACCATCCTCGCGCATATCAAGCGCGGCGCGCGCGTGGTCCAGATGGGGGCGGGTTTCGTCGGCTGCATCATCCTGCACGGCCTGCTGGCCCAGGGCGCGAAGCTTACGGTGCTTATCCGCAGCGGCCGCATGGTGTCGCGCATGATGCCGCCCGCGGCAAGCGCCATGATCCAGCGCTGGTGCGAAGCGCGCGGTGTCGAAGTAATGGGCCGCACACAGACGCGCCGCATCGACCGGGAAGGTGACGAACTCAGGATCACGCTGACTACCGGCGAGGTGCTGCCTGCCGACATCTATCTCAGCGTCGTAGGGGTTACGCCGTCGCTGAAATTCGTCGAGGGCAGCGGCATCGACGTCGACACCGGCATCGTAGTCGATGACGGTATGCGCACCAGCCTGCAGGACGTCTATGCCGCCGGCGACGTGGTCGAGGCCCGCGATTGCGTGTCAGGCCGCAGCCAGATCAACGCGATCCAGCCCAATGCCGTCGAACAGGGAAGGCTTGCCGCACACAACATGGTCGGCCAGACCACCGAAACTGCGGGCAGCTTCGCCTGTAACGTGCTCGATACGCTGGGGCTCATTTCCAGTTCCTTCGGCCAATGGCAGGGCAGCGCAGGCGGCGACAGCGCGGTGCTGGAGGACACGGAGCATTTCCGCTACCTCAACCTGCAGTTCAAGGACGACGTCCTCATCGGCGCCAGCAGCATCGGCTACACCGAGCACATCGGCGCCATGCGCGGGCTGATCGTCGGGCACCATCACCTCGGCCATTGGAAGGATGCGCTGAAGGCAAATCCGACGCGCTTTGTCGAAGCATACATTGCGCTGGTAGAGCACAGAGATCTGTTCTCCCACGCCACCCCCCAGGCATGAAGGTCACGCTGAAGCTCTACGCCACGCTTTCAGAGCACTTGCCGGATACAGCGCGCAAGACCAACGCGGTCGCGCTCGATCTCCACCCAGGCACCACCATCACGCAGGTGATCGAGCGGGAAAACCTGCCGCTCAAACTGTGTCATCTGGTACTCATCGACGGGGTATTCATTCCGCCCGCGGAGCGCCCGAAGCGGGCGCTCGCCGCCGGCGAGACGCTGGCGATCTGGCCGCCGATCGCAGGCGGCTAGCCCGCGCAAGCCGGCGATGAAGCTGCCGCCGCGCTTCGACATGACCATCACGCGGGCGGACTTCCGCCGCCTCCTGCCCGCGGCAGTCAATCATGTTCCCCATGCAGAGGTGGACGGGGCCTTCGTGCACCGCGACGGCGAGCGCGGCTGGCGCATAGGCGTAAAGCAGTTGCCGCAGTTGCGCCTGGGTCTGATCCGCCTCGAGCGCCATCAAGTCGACTTCAGCTTCACCGGCTACACCGCCGGGGAAATCGAAGACTTCATGGCACGCTTCGAAATGTATTTCCGCCGCGGCGGCGGCTGAGGCAGTTGGCTGCGCGCTGGAGCAATCGCCGCGCGCTCGCTGAATCAGGCCAAATGCGCGACGGAAACAATGCTATATTTTTCCGGTGATCACCCCGCAATCCAGCCGGCTGCCGTTCTACTACGGCTGGGTCATCGTCGCCACCGGGACCCTTTGCGTTGTCGCAGCCCTCGGATTCGGCCGCTTTGCGCTGGGCATGCTGCTGCCGTCGATGGCCGCCACGCTGCAGCTCAGCTACGCGCAGATGGGCTTCATCAGCACCGGCAATTTCATCGGCTACCTGTTCGCCGTGTTCTTCAGCGGCATGATCGTAGGCCGCATCGGGCAGCGGAATTTCATTTTTCTTTCCCTGCTGCTGGTGGGGCTGACCATGGCCTTGTTGAGCAGGTCGGGCGCGTTCGCCGGGCTGCTCGCGCTGTATGTGCTCACCGGCATGGGCAGCGGCGGAGCCAACGTGTCGATCATGAGCCTCGCCTCGACCTGGTTCGCGAGGAATAACCGGGGCAAGGCGGCGGGTTACATGGCCATAGGCAGCGGCGTTGCCATCGTGTTTGCCGGCCTGTTCATTCCCTGGGTCAACCAGGCGAACGGCGCCGAGGGCTGGCGCACCAGCTGGCTTTCACTCGGAGCGATCGTTGTCGCAATCGCATTCCTGTGCCTCATATTCATACGCAACAAGCCGGCCGACCTGGGGCTCGCCCTGCCCGGGGACAACAAGCACGGCGCCGCGAGGAGCGCGCACTCCGCGGCGCGGCCAAAAATCGACATCTACCGCAGCAAGGCCATCTATCACCTGGGCGCGATCTATTTCCTGTTCGGCTACACCTATGTCATCTACGCGACCTTCATCGTCACCACGCTGGTGAAAGAGCGGGGCATGTCCGAGGTGCTGGCCGGAAATTTCTGGTCGATAGTCGGCTTTCTGAGCCTTTTCTCCGGACCGGTATTCGGCTCCGTCTCCGACAGGCTCGGCAGGAAAACCGCCATGGTGATCGTGTTTGCCATCCAGTTCCTGGCCTATCTTCTGGTCGCTTCGGGTTTGCCGGGGATCTTTCTCTACCTGTCCATATTCTGTTACGGGCTGGTGGCCTGGAGCATACCTGCGATAATGGCGGCGACCGTGGGTGACTATGCCGGCCCGGAGAATGCAGCCAAGGCGCTGGGGTTCATCACCCTGATTTTCGGACTGGGCCAGATCAGCGGCCCGGCGATCGCAGGCGTATTGGCCCAGCACTCAGGCAGTTTCTCCTCGAGCTTCTTCATGGCCGCGGCGCTGGCCGCTGCGGCGATCCTGCTTTCGGCTATGCTGCAGGCGCCGCGCCACTGAACTCTTCTACCGCTAACGCTCCTTTGCCCTGGTCACCCACATGAACCTGGAACTCTCCCTGCACGAAGCCCGCGTAATCGGTTGCCTGATCGAAAAAGAAATTACCACTCCGGAGCAATACCCGCTCTCCCTGAACGCGCTCACCAACGCCTGCAACCAGAAAAGCAATCGCGACCCGGTGCTCGAACTGGACGAAGTCGCGGTGCAGCAGCTCATCGACGGGTTGGTCAAGAAACGGCTGGTGAGCGAGCAAAGCGGCTACGGCAGCCGCGTTCCCAAGTTCCAGCACCTGTTCTGCAATACCAACTTCGGCACGCTCAAGTTTTCGCCGCAGGAACTCGCCATCGTATGCGAGCTGTTCCTGCGCGGAGCGCAGACGCCCGGCGAACTGCGCAGCCGCGCGAGCCGGATGTGCCGCTTCGGCGACGTGAGCGAAATCGAAGCCGCGCTGGAGCAGCTCGCCGCGCGCGAAGACGGCCCGTTCGTGCAGCGGCTGGCGCGCGAACCGGGCAAGCGCGAGTCGCGCTATGCCCATTTGTTCAGCGGCGAACTCAGCGCTGCGGATGAGGACGCTGCGCCGGCGCACGCAGCCGGCGAAGCGCCCGGCGCGAGCGCTGCAGAAGTGCGCCTGGAGCGGCTCGAGCGGCGCCTGGCCGAACTCGAAACCGAAGTGAATCGATTGAAGCAGCGCCGCGACGGCGCCGACAACTAAGATCCGGCAACAAAAGTCATTTTGCCACCGGCTGGCTTAGGGGCGCACGAGGGGAGTTATCCCCTCGTTTTGTTACAGACCCTAAGACAGCGCCGGCTTCGGCCTGCTCACCACCAGGACATCGGCTGGCTGTCCGCGGGGTCGTTGGCCGCGGAGCGCCGGTCCGGGCTCTGCGCGCCCGCTTCGACTGGCGCTTGCTGCGGCTGGGACAGAGCCGCCTGCAGCAGTTCCCGCCCGTCCGCCTTGAAGTCGAGAAAGCTCATGCCGATCTTGTAGGCATTCAGCTTGGACGAATGGATCGCGTAAGTCATCTTTGCGCTCAACGTAATCACCTTTTGCGCAGCCCAGCTGTGCACCGGCGGCAGCGCCAGGATGACAGTGACTTCACCTTCGTGAAAAGCATTGTCCTCGACCACCATCGACAGCCCCGACATGCCTATGTCATGGCTGGTCCCATGGTAGATCGGCCGATACGGGCGGCTTTCGTGCTGCGGATAAACGACGGCGAGCCGGAGCTGCAGCCGGACGCGCGGCGACGCCCGCCGGTCGGCATTTTCCCACTGGCTCATGGTCATCGTCGTCACGGGGATACCCCCGGACGCGCCGCCTGCTCCAATGCGGCGCGAGCGAGGCCGTTCGGGCACGATCGCGGAAGATCGCCCAAACACGGAAACCGCGGTGCGAAAATGCGCAACATGCTGCGATTATTGGCCAATGCGGGAGTTCATGCCGTGAATTATTGCGCAGGCGGCGCAAGAAAGCGAACTGCCTGCCCCCCCCGCTACGCACGGCAGAGCGAGGATCGCATGCTTTGGGCCGGCGCCGACCGCGGCGCCGGCCGTATGCAGCCTCAATCGGCCGCGGCAAGCAGCAGCGCGAGCGCGGTTCCAATACCGGCCGGTATGCCGTAGCGCTCCCACTTGGACACCGCGTCGCCCGCGATCACCTCGACCGGAACAGGAGTCAACTCTAGGACCCGGTTTGTCACCGAATTCTCCAACAACCGCGTCAGCGAGTTCTTGCGCGCCGTAGCCAGCACGATGCAGTCGCAGCGCAGGCGCCGCGCCGTATCGGTGATGACGTTCGCACGCTCGCCCACTTGCACATGCACCGAACAGGGAATGCCGTAGTCGTCGAGCATCTGCCTGACCGGGCGCAGCGCCCGCTCCGCCGCTTCGCGGTGGCAGTCCTGCCGGCTCTTCCTGCCGATGAAGCGCGCGATGTCGCGATTGAACGGCGGCTGGACGTTCAGCAGGTGGATTTCCATCGCAGTATTGTTCATGAACTGCCGGATGACATGCTTCGCCGCGAACTGGCAGTTGCGCGAGCCATCCACCGGCACGAGTACCTTCAGCATGGCGTTCCCTCCTGCGAGTTGTTGCGATTCCGATTCCACATCCTGGTGGCTGCGCGTGCCGCCGGCGCCGGGCACGCCGGGCGCGCGCTCCTGCCTCGCCTTGCGGCTGCGGAAGCGGACTTTAAGCAATTCCATCGCGACCGGCGACGCGAAAAAGAACGGCAGCATCAGCAGCCAGTCGCCCCAGCCTAGCGGCACCGTGTCGAAGAACGGCCTCAGGAACGGCACATACACGACCATCAACACCAGCAGGAACGACACGCCGACCGCCCACACCATCCAGCGGTTGGAGAGCACACCGATGGAAAACACGCTGTGATACTCGGAGCGGGCGGTGAACGCGCGGATGAGCTCCGAGCTGCACAGGGTCACAAACGCAATGGTCTGGGCCGCGACAAGCTGGTCCGGATAACGCTGCAGCGCCAGATAAAATACCGTGAGAATGGCGAGCGCATCCACCACGCCGACGACGCCGATGCCGGTCGCCATGTCGCGGTTGATTACCGGCTCCCCCGGCGACCGCGGCGGATGCTTCATGATGTCCGGATCGCCTTTCTCCAGCCCCAGGGCCAGCGCCGGCGCGCCATCGCTGACCAGATTGAGCCAGAGCAGCTGCACCGGGCGCAGCGGAATCGGCATACCCACCAGCATGGCGCAGAAGATGATGAGGATTTCGCCCACGTTGCAGGCAAGCAGGAAGTAGACGAACTTGCGGATGTTGGAATAGATGATGCGGCCCTGCTCGACCGCCGCGACGATGCTGGCGAAATTGTCGTCGGTGAGCACCATGTCCGCAGTCTGCTTGGCCACGTCGGTGCCGGTGATGCCCATGGCCACGCCGATGTTCGCACGCTTCAGCGCCGGCGCATCGTTGACCCCGTCGCCGGTCATTGCGACGACATGTCCGCACGCCTTGAGCGCCTCGACTATCCTCGTCTTGTGCTGCGGCGAAACGCGGCAGCACACCTCCAGCCGCTCCGCGCTGGCCTCGAGTTCGGCGTCGCTGAGCTTTTCGATTTCCGGCCCGGTGAGCACCAGTCCGTCCGGCGTGCGCAGGCCGATGTCGCGCGCGATCGCCTCTGCGGTGTCCTTGTAGTCGCCGGTCACCATGATGCTCCTGAGCCCGGCGCCGCGCGCCGTCTTCAGCGCCTGTGCCACTTCCGGGCGCGGCGGATCGATCATGCCGAGCAGACCGACGAACACCAGATCCTTTTCGACCGCCTCCGGGTCCGCGCTCGCCGGAACCGCCGACAGCGCGCGACATGCCACCGCGAGCACCCGCAGCGCCTGGCTCGCCATGTCGCGGTTCTGATCGAGTATCGCCGCGCGCGCCTCCCCGGTCAGCGCCAGCGCCTGCCCACCCTCCAGCCTGCGGCCGCACAGTTCCAGAATGACATCGGGCGCGCCCTTGACGAAGGCGATGACCGGATCGGGGGCGAAGCCGGCAATTGCAGTCTGCGCGTCGGCCCCGTCGGCCCGGTGTATCGTGGTCATGCGCTTTCTGTCGGAATCGAAGGGAATCTCCTGCACCCGCGGCAGCATCCGCTCGAGTGCATCCCGGTGGCAGCCGCCCTTTGCCGCGGCGACGATCAGCGCAGCTTCGGTCGGGTCGCCGATAATCTGCCACGAGCGCGTGCCCGCGTCGTCGCATTGCTCCACCAGCTTCGCGTCGTTGCAGGCCAGGGCGCCGAGCAGCAGCAGCGCTGCATCCGGATCCTTGCGCGCGTCGAACGGCGCGTCGCCCGCGTGGAACCCGCCGCTCGGGTTGTAGCCTTCCCCGCTTACGCGCAGGCGGGTGCTGCCGGCCCACGCCTGGACCACGGTCATTTCGTTCTGGGTCAAAGTGCCGGTCTTGTCGGAGCAAATCACGGTGGCGCAGCCCAGCGTTTCCACCGCGGGAAGCTTGCGGATCAGGGCATGGTGCTTGATCATGCGCTGCATCCCCAGCGCGAGGCAGATGGTCACGATGGCCGGGAGGCCTTCAGGCACCGCGGCAATGGCCAGGCTCACCGCGGTCATGAACAGGTTGACGATGGCCTTCCTCTCGGCCTGCAGATAATCGAGGAAGCCGCCGTTCAGCGCATCGGTGAGCTGCGTATCCCGGAAAAGGCCGTAGACGAAGACCAGCGCGCAGATCGCCAGGCAGGCGGTCCCGAGCACCTTGCCCAGCTGCTCCAGCTTCTTCTGCAGCGGCGTGTCCTCGGCCTCGAACGACTGGATCATTTCCGCGATAAGGCCGATCTGCGTATTCATGCCGGTGGCGGTCACCAGCCCGCGCCCGCGGCCGTAGCTGATCAGCGTTCCCATGAAAGCGCAGTTCCTGCGATCGCCCAGCGGAATCTCCCGGTCGAGCACCACACCGGCGCTTTTTTCCACCGCCATCGACTCGCCCGTGAGCGAAGCCTCCTCGATTTTCAGATTCACGCTCTCGAGCAGCCGCAGGTCAGCCGGGACATAATTGCCGGCTTCGAGCACAACGATGTCGCCGCCGACGATTTCCCTGCCGGGAACCGTCAGCTGCTGCCCGTTGCGAATGACCTGGGCGTTCGGAGCCGACATTTTTTTCAGCGCCGCGAGTGCCTGCTCCGCCTTCGATTCCTGGATTACGCCGACCACCGCGTTCAGTATCACAATGAACATGATCGCAATCGAGTCGATGTACTCGCCCAGCGCCAGCGACACCAGCGCCGCGACGATGAGAATGATCACGAGGTAATTGTTGAACTGATCCCGCAGCAGCGCGATGAATCCGGGACGCGGGCGCTCGCTCAGTTCATTGGCGCCGAACCGGGACAGGCGCTCCTGCGCCTGCTCCCGGCTCAAGCCCTGTTCGGCGTGCGTCTGCAATGCGCCAACCAGCTCATCGATCGTCTTGGTGTGGCTTTCCCGGTCCAGCATGTCGGTCTCCTGGGGATGTGCGGCGTCTGCAGCCGAATACCGACTGCGCGAGCCTGTGCGTGCAAATCAAGTATGGGCGCCGCCGAAAGCAAAGAAAATTTGAAGTTTGTAATGGCTTGCATTACAAAACGCGCGGCCTGGAGGCGAATCGGCAATGACTGGCATTACGAACCGTAATGGCTGGATTGCGCTCGCGCGCCTTGATACGCCGGACGCTCTCTGCTATAAATGAAGTGTGTGTCCCGGCGCAAGCCGGGGCGCCCCTCCAAAGGGGAGTAGCTTCGGTGGCCGGTGGCCGCCGTGGCGCGATCGTCAATACGGGCTTACGGCCCCGGTCGCGCCGGCATCGCATCGACAGCGTGCAAGCAAGACCTTTGCCCACAGGGTGAAGGTCCGGTTTCGCCAGCGGCCTTCATCCAGAGGTGAAGGCCGCTGTGCATTCAGGGCATGGCGGGTTGGCAACCGACCCAGGAGGAATCGCCATGCTGCAAACCAATATCCGGCGCTATCTCAAGCACGGAACACTGCCACAACTTCGCTTATTCGAGGCGAGCGCGCGCCTCGGGAACTTCAGCCGCGCGGCGCAGGAACTCAATATGGCCCAGCCGACGGCGTCGGTCCAGATCAAGAAACTCACGCAGACGGTGGGACTGCCCCTGTTCGAACAGGTCGGCAGGCGCATCTTCCTCACCGACGCGGGAGAGCGCCTGTACGCCGGCTGCGGCGAAGTATTCCGCGCGCTCTCCTCGCTGGAGGAAGCCTTGAACGGGCTGCGCGCGCTGGACAACGGGCATCTGCGCCTGGCCGTGTCCTCGGCCGGCAAGTATTTCGCCCCGCGCCTGCTCGGCGCCTTCATCCGGCGCTACCCCGCGGTGCAGGTGTCGCTGGAGACGCGCAACCGGCAGGCGCTGATCGAGCGGCTCGCCAACAACGAAGACGACCTGTACATCTTCGCCGCGCCCATCGAGCGCGAGGACATCGTGAGTCAGGCGCTGCTGCCCAATCCGCTGGTGGTGTTCGCGCGCGACGACCACGCGCTCGCGCACGAGCGCCGGATCGGCTTCGCACGCATCGCTGCCGAGCCTTTTCTCATGCGCGAACCCGGCTCCGGAACGCGGCTGCTGGCGGAAAAGCTGTTCGAGCAGCACGGGCTCAGCCCGAAAGTCCGCATGGAACTCAATACCGACGAGGCCATCAAGGAAGCCATACTCGCGGGTCTGGGCATCGCCATCATGTCGCGCTTTACGCTTGGTTTGGAAGCCGGCGCATCGCGGCTTGTTTGCCTCGATGTCGACGGTTTTCCGCTACAGAACCACTGGCACCTTGCCTATCGTGCAGGAAAACACCTGTCGCCGGTTGCGCGCGAGTTCATGAACTTCGCCCGGGTCGAGGCGAGGGATTTGATGACGGCGGGCGTCGCGCCCGGCCGGGGCTGATGCCGGCCGCTGCGCAGCGCAGGATTTCCTGCCCGCCCCGATCGGATGCGCGTGGCGGCTGAGAATGAAGTCCGCGATGAATTTGCCCCAGATGGTGATTCCGGCGATGGCGCTCCAGGCGTCGAAAGCCATCCCCAGCACGATCACGCCGAATATGGTGTAGACGATCACCGCGCCGCAAACCAGGTTGATGACCCCGGTATAGGGAGCGAATTTGTCCGCGCCTGCGGGCGGTTCGCCGCGCTTGAGCGCCACTTCGGAGAAATCGCGACGCGCGAAAATTCGCCACGCACGCCGCAGCCAGAAGAACGCGATCGGAAACAATGCCAGGAGCAAGATCCATGTCACGGCAACACTGAGGTCAAAAACCATGCGCGACTCCGCGTACGTTCATAGCTAGGCCGGACAGGCTGGGCCTGAACTCGCGATGGGCGCTCCGCACGCGCCCTGATCCGTTACCATAGCGGTCATGCTCACGGTGAATCTCGGCCCGCTGTCGTTACCGCTCGCGCTGTTCCTTACACTGGCTGCACTTCTGGTCGCCGCGGCGGTGGGCCGCCTGGCCGGGCGCGCCAGCAACACCGGCATCGGCGAGGTCCTCGCGGACATGCTGCTCGCAGGGCTGGTGGCCGCGCGCATTGTCTATGTCGCCATCTGGTTCGACAGCTACCGCGACGCGCCCTGGGGCATGCTCGACCTGCGCGACGGCGGCTTCACCCTTTGGGCCGGCGCGGCGGCGGCGCTGCTGGTGGCGATGCTGCATGGCTGGCGCAGCGCGACACTGCGCCGACCGCTGGGCTGGGGGCTGGCGGCAGGCGCACTGCTGTGGGGCGGCGTGTTCGGCGCGGTTGCGCTGATGCAGAACACCACCCTGCCCAAGGCGCCGCTGACTACGCTCGGCGGCGAACCGGTGGACCTCAACCGCCTCGCCGGCGGCAAGCCGCTGGTGATCAATTTATGGGCGACCTGGTGTCCGCCCTGCCGCCGCGAAATGCCGCTGCTTGCCGCGGCGCAAAAGCAGGAGCCGGGATTGCGCTTCGTCTTCGCCAACCAGGGCGAGAACGCGGCGACGGTCCAGGTCTATCTGCGCGCGGCCGGGCTCGTGCTCGACAACGTAGTGCTGGACGCGGGCGCGCGCCTCGGCCCCGAAGTCGGCTCCGGGGGCCTGCCGACCACCCTGTTCTACAACGCCGGCGGACGCCTGGTCGATACCCACGTGGGCCAGCTGAGCACCGGCGCGCTGGCGAGCAAGCTCGACCGGCTGCGCCCGCGCGCGGCGAAGTGAAGGGCGCAGCGGGGCGCTTCGTTCGACGGGCGCGCACTAGCGTGTAAGATTCGGACCGGGTGTGCGTGTTCGTTCCAGGAAAAGTCATGCGTGTTGCGATTGTCGGTTCCGGCCCCGCCGGCTTCTACGCCGCGGAGGCGCTGCTCAAGCGGACCGACACGACAGTCCAGGTCGACCTGTTCGACCGGCTCCCCACTCCGTACGGACTGGTGCGCGGCGGCGTCGCCCCCGACCACCAGAAGATCAAAACCGTTGCGCGCGTGTTCGCGGCGACCGCGGCGCGGCCTGCCTTCCGCTTCATCGGCAATGTGCGCCTCGGGCGCGACCTGACGGTCGAGGACTTGCGCCGGCACTATGATCAGATCGTCTACGCCACCGGCAATGAAGCCGACCGCCGCCTCGGCATAGCGGGAGAAGGCATCGCGCGCTGCACGCCGGCCACGGTGTTCGTCGGCTGGTACAACGGGCATCCGGACTACCGCAAGGCGCAGATCGACCTGTCGGTCGAGCGCGTCGCCGTCATCGGCAACGGCAACGTCGCCGTCGACGCCGCGCGGGTGCTGCTGCGCTCCGGGGCCGAGCTGGAGGCGACCGACGTCGCCGCGCACGCGCTCGAAGTCCTGCGCACGAGCCGCGTGCGCGAAGTGTTCATCCTCGGGCGGCGCGGGCCGGCGCAGGCCGCATTTTCGCCGGCCGAGCTGAAAGAGCTGGGCCGGATGGAAACAGCAGACCCGGTGGTCGACGCACGCGAACTCGAAGGCTGCGCGGAATCGACGGGCAAGGCTGAAGCCGACCAGAACCTGAAGCTGCTGCGCGCCTATGCCGCGCGCACGCCGCGCAAAGACGCCAAGAAACTGCACCTGCGCTTTCTCGTTTCACCCACCGAGATTTTCGCCGACGCAGCCGGCAAGGTGGCGGGCCTGCGCCTGGAGAAGAACCGCCTCGAAACGCGCCCCGACGGCTCGATCACCGCGCGCGGCAGCGGCGAATTCGAACTGCTCGAGGTCGGTATGGTGCTGCCCGCAATCGGCTACGCCGCGGAACGCATCGAGGGCGTCCCCTACGACGAGAAGGCGCGCGTCATCGCCAACGCAGGCGGGCGCGTGGTCGATGCGCTGACACGCGCGGCAATCGCCGGGGAATACGTCGTCGGCTGGGCGCGCAGCGGGCCGCAGGGGCTGATCGGCGAGCACAAGCGCGCCTCCGCCGAGGTGGTCAGGCTCATGGCAGCGGACGCCGCGAACCTTGCGCCGCGCGCGCTTCCCGGGCGCGATGCGATCCTCGAGCTGCTGCGCGATCGCGGCGTGCGGCCGGTCTCGTTCAGCGACTGGAAGCAACTCGACGAAGTGGAAACGGCGCGCGGCGCGCGCCGCGGCGCCCCGCGCGACAAAATCGTCGATGTCGGCGCGATGCTCGAACTCCTCGGCCAGAACTGAACTGCGGGGAGCGCTGGCGCGCTAGCGTCAAGCGACTTTGCCGCGCGGCCCGAGAAAAAACCACAGCACGAGCCCAAGCAGGGGCAGCAGAAGTATGACCAGCGTCCAAACCAGCTTGGTGCCATTGGGGACGCTGCTCTGGAACACATTGAGGATGGCCCAGACATCGCCTGCCAGGATCAGCAGCCCCAGTATTCCACCGTATTCGAGTCGCATGTCCTGCTTCCTTTATCAAGGTTCACCGTTGACCGGGTTTCAGTCTACTCCGACGCCGCAACACGTGCGGCTTACACGTGCAAACACGGTCGCAGCAGCTGCGCTTCAATTGCGCGCACCGCGCCGCAGCGCGTCGCGCAGCAGCGGCAGCCGGTCGTTGCCGAAATACATGTCCTCGCCGTTGACGAACAGCGTCGGCGAGCCGAAGCCGCCGCGGCGTATCAGTTCATCGGTATTGGCCTTGAGCGCGTCCTTGATGTCCTGGCGCGCGATGCCCGCGAACAGGGCCGCAGCGTCGACGTTCGCGCGGCCGCAGGCCTCGGTGAGGACCGCGTCGTTCGAGATGTCGCGGTCTTCGCCCCAGTAGAGCTCGAACGCGGCGCGCGCGAACGCCACCAGCCTGCCCTGCGGCTCGAGCAGGATGCAGCCGCGCATCGCCTTGACGCTGTTGACCGGGAACACCGTCGGCGGAAACTTGATTGCGAGCCCGCTGTGCCGCGCCCAGTCCTGCATGTCTTTCAATTGGTACGCCTGCTTCGCCGGCACCGGATGCTCGCGCGAAAAATAGACGCTGGGATTGACGCTGTTGAACACGCCGCCGACCAGGATCGGGCGCCAGCGTATCTCCGCGCCCAGTTCGGCCGCGAGCGGTCCGATGTTGTGGAACGCGAGGTAGGTCCACGGGCTGGAGCAGTCGAAGAAGAATTCGATCATGGCTGCTTCTCAGCCGGGCTTGTGCGCGCCGGCGCGCACGCTTTGCGCCGTCTGCCCGAACAGCGCCTTGCGCGCCTCCTCGTCCATCTTCGGCAGGCGCAGCGCCTTGCCTAGATCGAGGCCGCGCTTGACCGCCGGACGCTCGAACAGCAGCTTGTACCAGCGTTCGACCTGCGGAAATTCGGCCAGCGCAATCTGCTGCGCCTTGTGCGTGCGGACCCAGGGAAAGATCGCCATGTCGGCGATCGTGTACTCGCCCCCGGCGACGTAGCGGCCGGTGCGCGCGAGCTGCGCGTCGAGCACGCCGTAGAGGCGATTCACCTCTTTCGCATAGCGTTCCAGCGCATAGGGAAACTTTTCCGGCGCATACAGCAGGAAATGCCCGTTCTGCCCCGCCATCGGGCCGAGCCCGCCCATCTGCCACATCAGCCACTGCAGCGTCGCGTGCCGGCCGCGCAAGTCCGCGGGCAGGAAGCGCCCGGTCTTCTCGGCGAGATAAATCAGGATCGCGCCGCTCTCGAACACGGAGACCGGCGCGCCGCCGCCCGGCGGATCGTGATCGACGATCGCGGGCATGCGATTGTTCGGGCTGATGGCGAGAAACGCCGGGCTGAACTGCTCGCCGCGCCCGATGTTGACCGGCTTGAGCGCATAAGGCAGGCCGCACTCCTCCAGCATGATGGATATCTTCCAGCCGTTGGGCGTGGGCCAGTAATGCAAATCGATCATCGGAACTCCTCCATTGCCTACCGGGCGTAGTGTAGCGCGGCTTCCTGCGCGCGGCGCGGACCGAACATCTGCTTAGGGTAGGTAACAAAGCGAGGGGATACCTCCCCTCGTGCTCCCCTAATTCGGCCCGTAACATAAGGACTTCTGTTACGGACTCTTACAAGAAGTTACAGATTCCGCGCGCGGTCGCGTCTAGACTTGGGTATATCGATAGCCACTACAGGTCGACTTCATCGTGCTTCGCGCCCCGCACCTGCCCGACTCCAGCGCGGCCGCTGCGCGGCCCGCGCGCAGCGGCGTGGGTGCCCGCCTGCTCGCGCTGCTGGCGCTGCTGGCGGCGGCGCCCGCGCCCGCCGCCGGCGATATCTACAAATGGATAGACGCGCAGGGACGCACCGTGGTTTCCGACGTCCCGCCCGTGGACCCGGCCAAGGTGAGCGGCATGAAACTGCTGGCGACGGGGAGTCGCGCGGCACAGCCCGCGCAAGCGGACGCTGCAGCCGCGCCGCGTGAAGCGGAAATGGAAGTCGATGCCGGGACCGACGCGCGCGACGCCGAGGCCGCGCGCAGGCAGCAGGAACTCGAAGCGAGGATAGCGGAACTCGAAGCCCAACTGCAGGAGCAGCAATCCGCCCCGCAAGCGGTCGATGCCAGCAGCTATTCCCCTCCGCCTCCGCCTCCGCCTCAAGAAGACAGTTACGTCAGCTATGGCAAGACTTACTATCCGAGTTATTACCCGACGCGCTATTACCAGCCATCGCCGCCCGCCTATACCGTCGTCGTCATTCCGGCGCGGCTCGCGCTGCACCGGCCGGCCCCGCCATCCCGGCCCGAATTCCTGCCCCGGCCGGTG